>Ga0182741_1005917_pt1 | contig 11010 bp, 9 predicted proteins | sample eDN5th37CBELigOP_FD_128874 | JGI IMG/M metagenome (GOLD analysis project Ga0182741, IMG submission 128874) | Enriched Organic Plus compost microbial communities from Emeryville, California, USA - eDNA 5th pass 37_C BE-Lig OP (version 2) (version 2) ...
CCAGGTCAACCACGTGGATGTAGTCGCGGATGGCCGAACCGTCGGGGGTTTGGTAGTCGTCGCCAAATACCGTAATCGGCCCCCGCTTGCCGATGGCGCTCTGCGTGATGAAGGGCACCAGGTTCTGCGGCACGCCCAGGGGTAGCTCGCCGATGAGCGCGCTCTCGTGGGCACCCACCGGATTGAAATACCGCAGCGAGATGACGTTGTAGTTGCCGAAAGCCGCCGCCGTCTCCGACAGGATTTCCTCCGCGATCTGCTTGGTGTTGCCATAGGGCGATTCCGCCTTTTTGACCGGCGCGGATTCCGTGACGGGCAGCCTGTCGGGCTGGCCGTATACCGTGCAGCTCGACGAAAACACGAAATCCACCGGCTTGCCCGCATAGGCGTTGAGCAGGTTGATCAGCGAGAAGAAGTTGTTGTGGTAATATTTGAGCGGTTGCTGCACCGACTCCCCGACCGCCTTGTATGCGGCGAAGTGGATGATGCCCGTGATGTCCGGCTGGTCCGCCACGAACTGCCGTACCCTCGCCTCGTCGCAGAGGTCGAAGTTATGGAATTCGGGCTTGGTGCCGGTGATTTTCTCGATCTGGTCCAGCACGCCCACGCTGGAATTGGCCAGGTTATCCACCACCACCGGCGTATAGCCGGCGTCCTGCAGTTCGACCACGGTATGCGAGCCGATATAACCCGTACCGCCTGTCACTAAAATCTTGCTCATCTATCGTTTATTGTAATACGTAAAATCCTTGTGCTTTATTTCCTTGTCCGGAAGGGATCTGAAATATTCATAGGTGATGCGCAGCCCTTCGGCACGGTCCACCTTGGGTTCCCAGCCCAGCAGTTCCCTGGCCTTGGTGATGTCGGGCCGCCGCTGCTTGGGATCATCCACGGGCAGTTCCCGGTATACCAGCTTCTGGGTGGTTCCCGTGAGCTTGATGATTTCCTCCCCGAACTGCTTGATGGTGATTTCGTCGGGATTGCCGATGTTGACGGGATAGGGGTAGTCGCTGTGGAGCAACCGGTAGATGCCTTCCACTTGGTCATCCACGTAGCAGAACGAACGGGTCTGCGAACCGTCGCCGAAAACGGTGAGATCCTCGCCGCGGAGGGCCTGCCCGATGAAGGCCGGAAGCACCCGCCCGTCGTTGAGCCGCATCCGCGGGCCGTAGGTGTTGAATATGCGCACGATGCGGGTCTCCAATCCGTGGAAGGTGTGGTAGGCCATCGTGATGGCTTCCTGGAAACGCTTGGCCTCGTCGTATACCCCTCGCGGACCGACAGGGTTCACGTTGCCCCAGTACTCCTCGGGCTGGGGGCTCACGGTAGGGTCGCCGTAGACCTCGGAGGTGGAGGCCACCAGTATGCGGGCCCCTTTCGCCCGGGCCAGGCCCAGCAGGTGGTGGGTGCCCAGGGACCCCACCTTGAGGGTCTGTATGGGTATCTTCAGGTAATCGATCGGGCTCGCCGGGGAGGCAAAGTGCAGGATGTAGTCCAGCTTGCCCGGCACGTGCACGAACGTGGACACGTCGTGGTTGTAGAATTCGAAATGCTCCAGCTTGAACAGGTGCTCGATGTTGCGTAGGTCGCCTGTGATGAGGTTATCCATGCCGATGACATGGTAATCCTCCCGGATAAAGCGGTCGCAGAGGTGTGACCCCAAAAAACCTGCGGCACCGGTGATGAGTATGCGTTTTCTCGACATAATTAGCGCAGCGTAACCGATTAAGGAAACGGTTTTGATATATTTGGCGCGAATATAAGGATTTATAACCAAGATGCAGGTAATCTATCTCGTCGGAGTCCGGATTTACGGGTTATTAATTTGGATTTTGTCACCTTTCAGCGACAAGGCCAAAAAATGGGCCCACGGCCGTCGGGGTTTGTTCATGCGGGTGGCCAGCGAAGTGGACCAAAGCAAGGGCAGCATCTGGTTCCATTTTGCCTCCCTCGGTGAGTTCGAGCAGGGACGCCCGGTATTGGAAGCGCTTCGCGCACATCGGCCGGACAAGGCTTTCGTGATTACCTTTTATTCGCCGTCGGGATACGAAATACGAAAAAATACGCCGCTAGCTGACCATGTGTTTTACCTGCCGGAAGACACTCCCCGCAATGCCCGCCGGTTCATTCGGTCCATCAACCCGGAGATGGCCGTTTTCACCAAGTACGAATATTGGCCTTTTTACTTCAGGGCGCTGGCTGCAAAGGAGGTGCCCCTCTACCTGATTTCGGCCATCTTCAGGCCCAATCAGGTGTTCTTTCGATGGTACGGCGGCTTTTTCAGACAGGCGCTTCGCTGCGTGACCCATTTTTTCACCCAAAACAGGGAAAGCCTCGCTTTGCTCAACCAGCTCGGCATCACGCATGCCAGTGTAGCCGGTGACACCCGTTTCGACCGGGTGGTCGGGCTACCAAAGACCAGGGCAACAATCCCGGAAGCCGAATCGTTTGTTGCTGGCAGACCGGTATTGGTGGCGGGCAGCACCTGGCCTGCCGATGAAGCAGCGCTTGCCCAGTTGCACCGGCATTACCCCGATTGGGCAATCATCGTCGCCCCCCATGAAATTCATGAAGAACACATCAGCGCCATCGAAAAGTTATTTCCCGGTAGTGTCCGATTTTCAACGTTAAGACAGGGGATAAGAGACAAGAGTCAAGAGTCAACGTCGGCCACCGAACACCGATCACCGAACACCGAACACCGAACACCAACCACCAACCACCAACCACCTGTCCTCATCATCGACAACATCGGCATGCTTTCGTCGCTTTATGCCTACGGCTTGGTAGCCTACATCGGGGGCGGCTTTGGCGCCGGCATCCACAACACGCTTGAGGCGGCTGCATACGGCATCCCTGTGATCTTCGGACCCAACCATCAAAAATTTCAGGAAGCCAATGACCTGTTGGTAAACGGTGGTGGGTTCCGGATCAAGGATGCGGATGAATTGGTAGCTGTTTTCGGGCGGTTGACAAACGAAGAAATGCGTACGGCCGCAGGGAATGCCGCTGGTCGTTACGTGGTCGAACATGCGGGAGCTACGAGGATTATCCTGCGGCACTTAATCGACGAATAGCTCGGCGGCGATGTAGTCGGCCAGCAGCTTCCCTTTCCTGGTCAGGGTAGCCACCCCTCCCTCGAGGGATACTTCTTCATTTGCCACGAAGGGTTGTAGACCGGCATCGAGTGTCGCGCGGTACTCACGGCCGAATTTTTCGGCAACGTAGCCCAAATCCAAACCCCACACGGTACGCAGTGCGGTCATGGTATACTCGTTGAGTCTATCCTGCGTGCTCAACACCTCTTTCTCACAGGGTAACAGACCGGACTGCAAGGCTCGGATGTAACCGGCATTGTTACGCACGTTCCATTGCCGCGTTTGGCCGTCGAAGGAATGGGCTGACGGACCGATGCCCAAGTACGGCACTCCTTTCCAATAATTGCTGTTGTGGTGCGCGTAGTGGCTGGGAAGCGCAAAGTTGGATATTTCATAATGAATATATCCGGCCGCCGCAAGCGCATCCATCAGGAACTCGAATTGGGTGGCGCTTTGCCCTTCCTCCATGGACGGTTGTTTGCCCTTGCGGATAAAGGCCGCCAATGCGGTCTTCGGTTCAACGGTCATGCTGTAGGCAGAGATGTGTGGGACATTGAAATCCAATAACCTGCCGATATTATACTGCCATTTGCTGTCGGCAAGCAGCGGATAGCCGTAAATGAGATCCGCGGTAATACGGGTGTAGCCTGCATCCTGTACACGCTGGATGGCTTCCTGCGCTTCGCTGGCGTTATGTGCACGGTTCATCCAACGGAGGTCCTCTTCAAAAAACGACTGTATGCCAATGCTGAACCGGTTGATGGAAGTGCCCCGCAAGTCACGCACCTTCCCGCTAGTCAGGTCATCCGGATTGGCCTCGATGGTCACCTCGGCACCGGGCTGGATATCGAAATGCCCGGCCACCTCATCAATAAACCGCTGGATATCGCCTGCCGCCAAGAGGGATGGGGTACCGCCGCCGAAATAAATGGTTTCGATCGGCTCTTCCCCAAGGTAATGTGCTTGCAACGCCAGCTCCGCCCGCATAGCGCGGAGCAGATCATCGATATGCTTCAACGAGGTGCTGAAATGGAAATCGCAGTAATGGCACGCCTGCTTGCAAAAAGGGATATGGAAATAGATACCGGCCATGCCGCAAAGTTAATCAGCTTTTGCAAAATAACCATTTCCATCAACTGGCTGCCAAACTGTCACGCATTCAAAAAATTTATTGTTAACTTTGTAGGCTTTAATCCATCACGATGTTTGAGATACCGACAACAACGAAACAGCATGACGAGTCACGGCAGGGGGAGGCATTGCTGCTGGAAAAGGACCCGCAAAAAAGCAATGGCCGGAAGCTGTATATCGAGAGCTATGGCTGCCAGATGAATTTTTCCGACAGCGAAATCGTGGCCTCCATCCTGCTCGACAAGGGCTTTGAGACGACACGTGACTACAAGGAAGCCGACGTGGTATTCATCAACACCTGTTCGATCCGTGAAAACGCCGAACAGCGCGTACGCAACCGGCTGAAGGAGTTCGAATCGGCCAAGGCCAAGAATCCGGGGATGGTGGTGGGTGTGTTGGGTTGCATGGCCGAGCGGTTGAAGTCCAAATTCCTCGAAGAAGAGAAGCTGGTGGATGTCGTGGTTGGCCCCGACGCCTACCGAGATTTACCCAACCTCATTGAAAAAGTGGACGAAGGGGCACGTGCGGTAAACGTACTGCTGTCACGCGAGGAAACCTATGCGGACATCAGCCCCGTACGTCTCAACACGAATGGGGTGACCGCATTCATTTCCATCATGCGGGGGTGTGACAACATGTGTTCGTTTTGCGTGGTGCCGTTCACCCGTGGCCGGGAACGGAGCCGCGACCCCCAGTCCATCGTGAAGGAAGCCCGCGACCTCTTCGGCGCCGGATACCGCGAAGTCACCTTGTTGGGGCAAAATGTCGATTCTTATAAGTATACCGCCGCAGCGACCGATGGCGAAGAAGCGGAGCCAGTCGTGACCTTTGCCGGTTTATTGGAAATGGTTGCCCAGGTACACCCACTGCTACGCGTACGTTTCTCCACCTCGCACCCAAAAGATATCACGGACGAGGTACTGCATACGATGTCGCGGTACGAAAACATCTGCAAGTATATCCACCTGCCCGTACAGTCGGGCAATTCGCGGGTACTTCAACTCATGAACCGCACCTACGACCGGGAATGGTACATGGGACGGGTGGATGCCATCCGCAGCATCATACCCGACTGCGGGATATCGACCGACGTCATCACCGGATTCTGTAGCGAAACGGAAGAAGAGCACCAGGATACGCTTTCCCTGATGGACTATGTGAAATACGACTTCGCCTATATGTTTGCCTACTCGGAGCGCCCGGGGACGCTGGCCGCCAAACGCTACGCGGATGATGTGCCGGAAGAGGTGAAGAAGCGACGGTTGACGGAGGTAGTGGACAGGCAACGCGAGCATAGCTTGGAGCGCCTGCAAACCTATGTGGGAAAAGTGCATAAGGTACTTATCGAAGGGTTGTCCAAACGGTCGGATAAGGATTATTCCGGCCGGAATGACCAAAACACGATGGTGGTGTTTCCCGTGGATGAACGCTATAAAGTCGGCGACTACGTCAATGTATATGCCGAGCGTTGTACGTCAGCGACACTGATTGGAAAAATCGTTGATTAGTGGCAAGAATTAAAATCGAACCCACGCTAAAATTTGGAACACTAACAGATGGACATTCAAGATATAAAAAATAGATTCGGCATCATCGGCAATTCGCCCTTCCTCAATCGGGCGATCGACGTGGCGCGCCAAGTGGCGCCCACCGACATTTCGGTGCTGATCACCGGGGAGAGCGGGAGCGGCAAGGAGGTGTTTTCGCACATCATCCACCAGCTTAGCGCCCGTAAGCATGGTCCGTTCATTGCGGTCAACTGTGGGGCCATTCCCGAAGGCACGATAGATTCCGAGCTTTTCGGGCACGAAAAAGGTTCATTCACCGGGGCCCATGAAGCTCGGAAAGGTTATTTCGAAGTGGTCAACGGCGGCACGATCTTCCTGGACGAAGTGGGTGAGCTGCCCTTGGGCACCCAAGCCCGCTTGCTGCGTGTATTGGAAACCGGCGAGTACATCCGCGTGGGTTCGTCTAAGGTGCAGAAGACCAATGTGCGCGTGATTGCAGCCACCAACGTAGACATCTACGATGCCGTACAGAAAGGCAAGTTCCGGGAAGACCTTTATTATCGGCTCAACACCGTACCCCTGCGCATCCCACCACTGCGCGACCGCAAGGAAGATATTCACCTGCTCTTCCGGAAATTCGTGGCTGACTTCACCGACAAGTACCGTAGCCCCAACGTGCAACTGACCGAAGATGCCCAGCAGTTGCTTGCCAATTATCCTTGGCCAGGCAACGTGCGGCAGTTGAAGAACATCGCCGAACAGATTGCCGTACTGGAAAAGGAACGGTTGATCGATGCGAAAATACTCCAACAGTACCTGCCGATGGACAATAGAAGTACCCTTCCCGTGCACGTGTCGTCCGGCGGGCAGGACGATTTCTACGAACGGGACCTGCTATACAAAGTGCTTTTTGACATGAAAAAGGATATGGTGGAGCTGAAGAAATTGGTGGTTGAAATCATCCAAAACGGCATCAACTCCAGAATCGTTGAAGACAACTCACCTTATATCAACAAATTGTACCGGGAAGTCGACAGTGCCAGCCCGGAACAGTTGGCAGCCCCTTCCACGCTGACCATCCACCATCCGCAGGTAGGCGGACAAAGCGACGATTTTCACTTGCACACGCAAGAGGCCGAAGAGGTGGAAGAAGAGTCACTTTCTTTGGTAGAGAAAGAATCAGACCTGATCCGGAAAGCACTGAAAAAGCACAAAGGGAAGCGGAAATCCGCCGCGCAGGAATTGGGGATATCCGAAAGGACCCTATACCGGAAAATAAAGGATTTGAACTTGAATTAACAGACGGGCGGACGGGCATGAAAAGAATTGATCATATCCTACTTTTGCTTATGATGGCCGTGCAAAGTTGCGGCGTCAAATACGGCTTCACCGGGGGTTCCATTCCCGAAGGGACGAAAACGTATACGGTGGAATTCTTCGAAAACACCGCACCGATTGTCAACCCCACGCTCAGCCAGACGTTTACAGAAGCACTCAAAGAACGCGTACGCAACCAATCGAGCCTAAGCCAGGTGGACGCCAATGGCGATGCCATCTTCGAAGGGCGGATTACAGGATATAGCATCGCGCCAGCTGCGGTGGAGGCGGGGACCGATCGCGCAGCACTCAACAGGTTATCGATTACCGTGAATGTCAAGTACACCAATAACATAAAACCCGAAGATAATTTTGAGCAACCATTCACCCGGTTCAAGGACTTTTCGGGAAATGTACCTGCGCAAGAGGACGCACTGATACGGGATATCAACCAAATGCTTACCGAAGACATTTTCAATCGGGCGTTTGCGAATTGGTGATTGGGGTAAACGGATTGAATTAAAGAAATTGGAAAATTTGAATGTTAGTCGAGTGGAAAACATGGATTACCGTGCATGGTATAACAAAGCGCTTTCCGATCCGTCGGCTGTCGACAAAGACCTGTTGTCACAACTGATCGACAGGTATCCTTATTCGCAGTCGTTACGGTATCTTTGGGTGCGAAAGCGCTATCAGGAAGATGCGACACTCGATGCAGGAGATGCATTGTTATATACCGCTCTTCCGAATTGGCTGTACGGCCACGCCATCGCGGAGCAATCCAACGCAGCCATCGCGCCGCAGGAAACAGGGCCTGTGGCGGAAGAGGTGGAATCTGTAGAGGTAGAGGCAGAACCTGTGGAAATCATGACCGTGGAGGAAGAGTCGGGTGAACCAGCGACTCCATCGAATGAAATAGCTGAGGTGCTTGAGCACCCCGTTGGCATAGACTATTTCGTTTACTCGGAAAAGACGCCGCCCGCCGACGAAGCTACGCGTGAGCAGGTGAGCCTTTACAATGACGATCACATGCCGTACAGCTTCCTTTGGTGGTTAAACAAAACACGCATGGAGCACGCCCACACCTACCAACCCTATGCACCGCCCAGCCGCCCCTCACACCCCACCGACTTGACCCAGGGGCTCAATGACGAGCAAGTGATCGACCAGCAGATCAGGGAGAATATCTTCCACCTGCAATCGCCGGAAGAGAAATTGAGCGCGCCTCACCATTCGAAGACCATATCTTTTCAGCTGCCCAAAAAAACAGATCCCATCATCGAACGTTTCATCCGGGAGGAACCTCAGATAAAACCCCCACCCGCTGATAAAATCGACCTGGAAAACAAGGCACGGAAAAGCGCCGAGGACCAGTTGACATTGGTAACGGAGACCCTGGCCAAAATCTATGTACAACAGGGGCTTTATCCGAAAGCGATAGCCATCTATAAAAAATTAAGTTTGAAATATCCCGAAAAAAGTGCTTACTTTGCCGCTCAAATAGCGGACTTAGCAAATAAGCTGACTTAACGAATATACGGAAATGCAAACATTATTGATCATATTGATTATCCTGGCCTGTATCCTACTGGCTTTCCTCGTACTGATCCAAAATCCGAAGGGCGGTGGGCTTGCTGCGGGATTTGCCGGTGGAGCCAACCTGATGGGCGTAAAACGCACGGGCGATATCCTCGAGAAGGGAACGTGGGGGTTGGTTATCGCCATCATGGTTTTTTCACTGATCATCAATATCATGGGACCTTCTACCGGCTCCGGTGGCAGCGGCCTGACCGATCAGATCAATCCGGCTGGCCCTACAAGCTCCCCGATGCCGCCTACCGAAACCCCGATAACGACACAGGACACGGATAGCGCACAATAAAAACCACGCAGTCACCGTTGACAAAACATAGAAGGCCTCCCGTACACCGTGGGGCCTTTGTTTTTTCGCTACACTGCCAGCAAACTGACACGATGGCACACAGGTAACGGCGCAATTCCCCGATAGCCCGACATAAAAATGAAAAAATGGCAATGTGGCATGGTAGAATAACGGTTGGCATAGTTGATGACGTAGGCGAAGCAGGAAAAACAACAACACTGTTAAATTATTAAAATAAAATCAATTATGGCGTTAAGTATTAAACCTATCGGAGACAGAGTGGTGGTAGAGGCCGCCCCTGCAGAGGAAAAGACCGCATCAGGTATCTACATCCCGGATACCGCCAAGGAGAAGCCCCAACGCGGAACAGTTGTGGCAGTAGGTGCAGGAAAAACGGACGAACCTTTGACCGTAAAGGTAGGAGACCAAGTGCTGTACGGCAAGTATGCCGGCACCGAAATCACTTACGAAGGGAAAGAATACTTGATCATGAAGGAATCCGATATCTACGCTATCGTATAGCGACCCATCGGATGCCGAAGAAAGTATCCCTTCCTTGGGCATTTAATAATTAATCGCATGGCATGTTTAACAGCTCAAAACAATTAAAAAAATGGCGAAACAAGTAAAGTATAATGTAGAAGCACGTGATGCCCTCAAGAGAGGTGTAGACACGTTGGCAAATGCAGTGAAGGTAACCCTAGGTCCCCGTGGCCGCAATGTCATCATCGAGAAAAAGTTCGGATCGCCTTCAATCACGAAAGACGGGGTCACCGTTGCAAAGGAAATCGAATTGAAGGATGCGCTGGAAAATATGGGCGCACAAATGGTGAAAGAAGTAGCTTCCAAAACTGCGGACCAAGCAGGTGACGGTACCACTACCGCTACCGTATTGGCACAAGCGATTATCGCCCCTGGTTTGAAAAGCGTCGCAGCCGGAGCCAATCCGATGGATTTGAAACGCGGTATCGACAAGGCCGTGGCTACCGTGGTGGAAAGCCTGCAAGCGCAATCTCAAACCGTAGGCGAAGACAACAACAAAATCAAGCAGGTGGCTGCCATCTCTGCCAATAACGACGAAGTAATCGGCGCATTGATCGCTGAAGCGATGGAAAAGGTTGGCAAAGACGGTGTAATCACGGTGGAAGAGGCCAAAGGTACCGAAACCGAAGTGAAAACCGTGGAAGGTATGCAGTTTGACCGCGGTTACCTGTCGCCTTACTTCGTGACCAACACCGACAAAATGGAAGCCGAATTGGAGAATCCTTACATCCTGATTTACGACAAGAAAATCAGCAACATGAAGGAATTGCTTCCCATTTTGGAAAAACAGGTACAAACCGGCAAACCGTTGCTGATTATCGCTGAGGACCTTGACGGTGAAGCGTTGGCTACCCTCGTTGTCAACAAAATCCGCGGTTCACTGAAAGTGGCTGCTGTCAAAGCACCCGGCTTCGGCGATCGGCGCAAAGCCATGCTGGAAGACATCGCTATCCTCACCGGAGGCACCGTTATTTCCGAAGAAAGAGGGTTCAAACTGGAAAACGCCGACCTCACCTACTTAGGTCAGGCCGAGAAAGTGGTGGTAGACAAAGATAACACCACCATTATCAATGGCTCTGGCAATACCGAGGACATCAAAGGCCGTGTAAACCAAATCAAAGCCCAAATCGAAACCACTACTTCCGATTACGACCGCGAAAAACTGCAAGAACGTTTGGCTAAACTGGCCGGCGGTGTTGCCGTACTGTACGTCGGTGCAGCCACCGAAGTGGAGATGAAAGAGAAGAAGGACCGTGTGGACGATGCGCTGCATGCTACTCGTGCCGCTGTGGAAGAAGGCATCGTAGCCGGAGGTGGCGTAGCGTTCATCCGCGCCAGCGAGGCTTTAAAAGCGCTCAAAGGAGCCAACGAAGACGAAAATATCGGCATTGAGATCATAAAACGCGCTATCGAAGAGCCCTTACGTCAAATCTGCAACAACTCCGGTATCGAAGGAGCTGTAGTGGTGCAAAAAGTCAAGGAAGGCAAAGCTGACTTTGGTTACAATGCCCGCACGGATAGCTATGAAAAC
>Ga0182741_1005918_pt1 | contig 11008 bp, 10 predicted proteins | sample eDN5th37CBELigOP_FD_128874 | JGI IMG/M metagenome (GOLD analysis project Ga0182741, IMG submission 128874) | Enriched Organic Plus compost microbial communities from Emeryville, California, USA - eDNA 5th pass 37_C BE-Lig OP (version 2) (version 2) ...
TCGCGGTACATCTCGTAGAACTGTGGATAGCGCATCGGGCGCAGGGTCAGTTCAAACCCGGGGTCGAGCAGCATCTGGCGGGGTTGGGTGGACATGTCGTGTTTTCCTGCTTTTGCGCCTTCCACCGCTTGCGGGGGAAGGGTGGGATGGTGGCGGACGGAGCGGGATGCATTCGTTCGCGGATTTCTACCCGCCTCGCCCGCGAGCGGGCGAGGGGACTGTTCAAGGGATTGGCGCGTCCCTGCGCCTGGAACCTCCTGTTCCTGTCTTTCCCGTGTGCATCCTGCGTGGGGATTTCGGAGGCGTGGTCTTTCGACCGCGCACGCCATCACTACTGGCAGGCCTCGCAGGCCTCGGGATTCTCCAGCGAGCAGGACACCGCTTCGACCGCCGTGTAAGCGGGCCTGGGCGCTTCGCTGCCGGCGTTGCTCACGGTGGTCTTGGCGATGCGCGTGGCCGGCCGCGACCGCAGGTAATAGGTCGTCTTGATGCCCTGCTTCCACGCATACATGTACATGGACGAAAGCGCACCGATGTTCGGGCTTTCCATGAACAGGTTGAGTGAGGCCGACTGATCGATGTAGGCACCACGATCCGCGGCCATGTCGATCAGCGAACGCATCGGCAGTTCCCACGCGGTGCGGTAGACCTGCCGCAGCGGCTCGGGAATCTGGGCAATGCCCTGGACCGAGCCTTCGGCCAGCTTGATGGCGTCGCGCATCTCCGGCGTCCACAGGCCCAACTGCTTCAGTTCGGCGACCAGGTAACGGTTGACCTGCAGGAAATCGCCAGACAGGGTTTCGCGCTTGAACAGGTTGGAGACCTGCGGTTCGACGCATTCGTAGCAGCCCGCGATCGAGGCGATGGTCGCGGTCGGCGCGATCGCGATCAGCAGCGAGTTCCGCAGGCCGTGCGCGCGGATGCGCTCGCGCAACGCGTCCCAGCGCGCGACGTCGCGCGGCGCCACGCCCCAGGCATCGAATTGCAGTTCCCCCGCCGCAGCGCGGGTATCGGCGAAGGACGGATGCCGGCCCCGTTCCGCGGCCAGTTCGCACGAGGTTTCCAGCGCGTGGAAATAGATGGTTTCGGCGATCTGTTTCGACAGCTCGCGCGCTTCGGCGCTGTCGAAGGGCAGGCGCTTGCGGAAGAACACATCCTGCAATCCCATGCAGCCCAGGCCGATCGGACGCCAGCGCAGGTTGCCGCGGCGCGCGGATTCGATCGGATAGAAGTTCAGGTCGATGACCCGATCCAGTTGGCGGACGGCCAGTCGCACGGTCTCGGCCAGGCGATCGAAGTCGAAGTCGCCGTACTCGTCGAAATGCCGGGCCAGGTTGATCGAACCCAGGTTGCACACCGCGGTTTCCTCGGCCGAGGTGATCTCCAGGATCTCGGTGCACAGGTTGGACAGATGGATGACGTTGTGGGCGCGCAGGGTCTGGTTGCTGGCCCGATTGCACTTGTCCTTGAAGGTCATCCAGCCGTTGCCGGTCTCGGCCAGCGTGCGCATCATCCGCGCGTAGAGCTTTCGCGCCGGCACCGCCTTGGTGGCCTTGCCCTGGGTCTCGGCCTGCAGGTAGGCCTGTTCGAACGCCTCGCCGTGGAGGTCGGTGAGTTCGGGCACCACGCGCGGATCGAACAGCGACCATTCCTGGTCGGCTTCGACCCGCTTCATGAACAGATCCGGCACCCAGTTGGCCAGGTTGAGATTGTGGGTGCGGCGTGATTCGTCGCCGGTGTTGTCGCGCAGTTCGAGGAAATCCTCGATGTCGGCGTGCCAGGTTTCCAGGTACACGCAGGCCGCGCCCTTGCGCTTGCCGCCCTGGTTGACCGCCGCGACCGAGGAATCGAGCGTCTTCAGCCACGGCACGATGCCGTTGGAGTGGCCGTTGGTCGATCTGATCAGCGAGCCGCGCGAACGCACGCGCGTGTAGCTGACGCCGATGCCGCCGCTGAACTTGGACAACTGGGCGATGTCGCCGTAGCGCTGGTAGATGGATTCCAGGGAATCCTGCGGCGAATCCAGCAGGAAGCACGAGGACAACTGCTCGTGGGTGGTGCCGGAATTGAACAGGGTCGGTGAACTGGGCAGGTAGTCCAGGTTGCCCATCCGCCGGTACAGCGCCAGCGCCTCGGCCACGTCCTCGCTGAGCGCGCAGGCGATGCGCAGGAAGAACTGCTGCGGGGTCTCGATGACCTTGCGGGTGTGCGGGTGGCGCAGCAGGTAGCGGTCGTACAGCGTGCGCAGGCCGAAGTAGTCGAAATGCAGGTCCAGCGAGGCGTCCAGTGCATCGTTGAGCTTGCGTGCGTTGGTCTGCACGAAGTTCAGCAGGCGATCGTTGATCAGCCCGACTTCGTGTCCGCGGGTGACCGATTGCGAGAACGCGTGGATTTCCTGCCCGGTCACTTCCTTGGCGATGTAGCTGGCCAGCAGGCGCGCGGCCAGCCGGCTGTATTCGGGTTCCTCGGCGGTCAGCAGCGCGGCGGTGCGGATGGACAGTTCGTCCAGTTCGCGGGTGCTGGCGCCGTCGTACAGGCCGGAGATGGTGCGGGTCGCCACGCGCATCGGATCGATGGCGTGCAGGCCTTCGCAGCTGCGCTGCACGGCGCGGACGATCTTGTTCAGATCCACCGGCTCGCGGCTGCCGTTGCGCTTGGTCACGCTCATCGCGGTCGCGGTGGGCGGCGGGGTCAACAGGAACGCGTCCTTCTGGGACGGGGAGACGTCGCTTTCGGCGACGGCGGTGTCGGTCGGGGTCACGGGACTTCCTCCATGCGTGGTGCACGCGGCGGCCTGTCCCTCGCAGGCAGCGGAAGGCCGGATGGAGCGTCAGGGTGGGGAAGCGGCGTCGCAGGGACCGCGACCGGTGGACGGATGGCGGGCCTGCTTCACCAGCCATCTCCCCCCGGAGATTCCGCGGCCGGCACCGCGCGGTGTGCAACGCGCGGCTGTCGGCAGGTCTTCGGGCTCGTGGACGCGGAAGCCGAGCTTCCTCCTAGCCCGTCGCTTCCCAAGGCAGGTCGCCTCAGTGCCAATGACGGGTTCGTTTCCACCTACCGCTGCGGGGCAGCGCCGGCATTCGACCGGCTTCCCTTTTCATCTCCCGGCGTGCGAACCGGAAGAACCGACGGCCACAAGATAGTGGGGCTCTTTGTGAGCGTCAACACGAAATATGGTGATGCGTGGGTGTGGAACGCCCGCCTTCGCGGCGGCGGGCGTTCCACGCTTTCGTCATTTGACGAAGCGGATGGCGCCCAGCGCTTCCCGCAGCCGCGCCTGCGCGGTGGCGGCGTCGAACGGCGGCGTGCGCGGCGGGTCGTAGACCTCGGGGCGGGTGCCGACGATCAACAGGTCGATGGCATAGCAGCGATCCTGCCGCACGGCGCGGTAGGCATCGACGGTGAGGTAGTGGCTCATCGCGGCGTCGCTGGCGCGGAAATGCCGGAACGGCTGGCCATCGATGCGGATTTCATCGCGTGGCGAAGGCAGCGCCGAGTCGGAAACTTCCAGGCACGTGGCCACCGCGTCCGGCTCATTGCTGATGCCCAGCCGCAGTTCCGCCGCGGTGACTTCGTTGGATCCCTCCAGGACCAGCGCCGCCAGCGCCTTGCCGTGGCTGTCGGGTTCGGCAAACGCCTTCCATGCATCGTTGGCCAGGTAATTGCGGCGGAAATCGCGACGCAGGGTGAATCCCGGCAGCGGCAGGATCGCCACGCCCAGCGCCTCGTCGACGAACTGCGCCTGCAGCGCGATCCGCGATGCCTGCGTATCGGAGACCGGCGGTGCGGATGGGGCTGGAAGAGGCGGCGCGGCGCGCGCGGTTTCAACGGGATGTTCGGGCTGGCAGGCAGCCAGCAGGCCCAGCAGGCCGATCGCGCCCAGACGTTGCTTCATCGACTCTCCTTTTCGTTGCGGCAGCGCGGTCGAGTCTGGCAAAGCCCGCATGAACCTACACACCGGCCCATCGTGAATGGATCCGGCCGGTTGCTTCAGCGATGTGGAGAGGAATTCAGATCCGCGTGATCACGCATCGCGTGGCGTGCGCGAATCGTCCGGATCGGGTTTCGGCGCGACCCACTGCGCGGCGATGATGCCGGCTTCGTACAGCAGGCACATCGGGATCGCCAGCATCAATTGCGAAACGACGTCCGGCGGCGTGATGACCGCGGCGAGGATGAAGATGCCCACCACCGCGTAGCCGCGGCCCTGGCGCAGTTGCGCCGGCGTCACCCAGCCCAGCAGGGCCAGGATGACCAGTGCCACCGGCAACTCGAAGCTCACGCCGAAAGCCAGGAAGATCACCAGCACGAAATCCAGGTATTTCCCCGGATCCGGCGCGATGGTGACGATGTCCGGCGTGAACATCATCAGTGCATGGAACACGCCCGGCAGCACCAGGAAATAGGCGAAGGCGCAGCCGGCATAGAACAGCGCGATGGACGACACCAGCAGCGGCAAGGCCAGCCGCTTCTCGTGCCGGTACAGGCCGGGCGCGACGAAACCCCAGGCCTGGTACAGCAGCCACGGCGCGGTCACGAACATGGCGGCGAAGAAGGCAAGCTTGATCGGCGCGAAGAAACCGGAAGTCGGATCGTTGGCGATCATCTGCGCGGACTGGCTGTCCGGCAGTTGGCTCAGCATCGGAAGCGCCAGCCGGCTGTACAGCGTTTTCACGAACGGCAGCAGCGCCACCAGCACGACGACCACGCCCAGCAGCGCACGCATCAGCCGCGTGCGCAGTTCCAGCAGATGGCCCATCAGGCTGCTTTCGGCCTGATCTTCAGGTGCTTCGTGATTCATCGCGGCTGCCGTGGGACAGGGGGACGCCTCGTTCATCCGCCGGCGGCGCGGGTCCGGCCGCGTCCTGCGAGGCAGGCGATTCGGGCGAACGTTCCACCGACGAGCGCAGATCCTCGAATTCGCGCTCGGTCTCCGCCACGCCCTCACGGACCCGGCGTTCGGTGTCGCGAAGTGCTTCCTCGGTGTCGCGCAGGCTGCGCTTGAGTTCCTCGGCGGCCAGTTCGCGCTCGAGTTCGTCCTTCACCGAATGCCACTGCGCGCGTGCGCGCCGTACCCACAGGCCGGCGAAACGCGCGACCTTCGGCAGGCGCTCGGGACCGAGGACGATCAACGCCACGATGGCGATGACCACCAGTTCGGGGAAACCGATGTCGAACATGGCGGCAGCGGACCGCGCTTACTGCTGCGAGGTGTCGCGATCCTTGGACGTGCTGGACTCGCTGTTGCGGGACTGCGACTGATCGTCAAGCCGTTCGACCGGCTTGTCCTCGTCGTGCATGCCCTTCTTGAAGCCCTTCACCGCCTCGCCCAGATCCTGGCCCACGTTGCGCAAGCGCTTGGTGCCGAAGATCAGAAGAACGACCACCAGAACGATGATCCAATGCCAGATGCTGAAACCGCCCATGGTCTTCTCGTGCGTTGAGTAATGAAATTCAGGCGATCAGCATAGCGCAGGCACGCCCGGAGATCCCGGGCGCGCGGCGGGGTTTTCGCTTTTTCACGGCGTGGTATTGAGCGGTTCAGTGCGGATTTCGCCCTCGCTGACCGGCTGGAAACCGGACTGTGCCGGCGCGGCGGCCGGCGCCTGGCCCAGCGGTGCGGTTTCGGCGACCGGCGCGGTCGGGTTGGCGGGCGCGACGGTGGTCGCCGGGGTGACGGCGGCGGCCGGTGGCGGCGAGGACCGCCCGCTGCGCGCGGCGCGGGCCGCGGCGGTGACTTCCTCGAGCTGATCGCGGAAGCCGATCACGGCGCCGGAAGGCTGGCCGGCGCGGCCTTCGAAGATGGCGCGCGGCGTGCTGCCGCCGCCATAGACGGCGGTATTGGCCTCGTCATCGATCTGCAACACGGCGCCGTCCAGCGCGACGCCGGCGAACAGGCCGCGCGCGCGCGACCACGACCAGATTTCCGCCTTCAACTGGCCGTCGGTGGCGGCGGCGGCATTGCGGCCGACCGGACCGGCGGCGACGCCGGCATCGGCACCGAGGGTGATCTTGCCGTTGACGATGTTGTCCAGATTGCGGTCGTTGCGGAACACCAGGACGATGTCCGAGGATTGCACGCCGGCCTGGAAGCCGATGCTGCCGCCGGTCAGTTTGACGAACACCGGCTGCGACCAGGTGCCGTCCGGGTTCTTGACCGACATCAGGCCGTGCCCGCGGCGGCCGCCGAACACCAGGCCGGCCTTGAGGGTGTCGGGGATGACGACGATGGCGCGGCCTTCGTCCAGCAGCTTGTCGGGGATGCCTTCCTCGGGGATGCGGCGGATTTCGTCCAGCACCCGCACCGCGTTGGTGGCGCGCTCGTCTTCCTTGGGACCGGCGAGGGCCTGGCCGGCGAACAGGGCGGTGGCCAGCAGGGTCGCGGCGGGCAGCATGAGCAGGCGGGAATGGCGGCGTTTCATGGGCGCTCCGAAGGTGGATTCGCAGAAATTTACTGCAACCGCTTGAAAATAGGTGCAGCCGAATGAATCAGCGCTGAGGATCGCGGCCTGTGCCGCGCCGCTCATCGTCTCGCTCGAACAACGCGATTGAAACGAAGCACGGGCCCGCGAGAGTGCGCTCTGCCACAATAGGCGGATGCCCGACGCACCCGATACCGCGCTGATCGCGGTCAATCTAGGCACGCCCGAGGTGCCCACGGCTCCCGCCGTCCGGCGCTACCTGGGCGAATTCCTGCAGGATCCCCGCGTGGTCCAGCTGAGCCGCTGGATCTGGCTGCCGCTGCTGCATGGCCTGATCCTGCCGCTGCGCGGTCCGCGCGCGGCGCACAAATATGCGCAGATCTGGCTGCCGGGCGGTTCGCCGCTGGCGGTCCATACCCGCGGACTGGCGGAAGCCTTGCAGGCGCGACTGCCGCGCTGGCGGGTGGTCGACGCCATGCGCTATGGCCGGCCGGGCCTGCCGGAGCGGTTGCACGCGCTGCGCCAGGCCGGGATTCGCCGGCTGATCGTGCTGCCGCTTTACCCGCAGTACTCGACCACCACCACCGAATCGGTGAAGGACGTGCTGGCGCGCGAGGCGCGGGGCTTCGATCTGACCGTGATCGACGACTATTCCGTCGATGCCGGCTGGGTACGGGCGGTGGCCGATTCGATCCGCGACTGGCGGGCGCGCAACGGCGTCGGCGAGCACCTGCTGTTCTCGTTCCACGGCCTGCCCCAACGGTTGGCCCGCGACGGGGATCCCTATCCGCAGCGCTGCGAGGCCAGCGCCCGCGCGATCGCGGCCGCGCTCGGCCTGGAGCCGCACGAATGGACCCTGACCTACCAGTCGCGGTTCGGCAAGGAGCGCTGGCTGGAGCCGGCCACCGACGCGACCCTCGACGCGTTGGCCGCGCGCGGTCTTCGCAAGGTGGACGTGGTCTGCCCCGGTTTCGCGGTGGATTGCCTGGAAACGCTGGAGGAAGTGGGCATCGGTTTCGTCGGCCGGTTCGCCGGCCAGGGGGGCGAACTGCGCTACATCCCGTGCCTCAACGCGAGCCCGGCGCACGCCGACGCGCTGGCGGCGCTGGTGCGCCAGGTCGCCGGGGAACCGGCGTGAGGCTGGAGGAGTTTTCCGCCGACATCGCGATGGGGCGCATCGGCGGGCTGCGCGGCGGCGATGCCGGCGGAACGCGCGTGCTGGCACTGCACGGCTGGCTGGACAACGCCGCCAGCTTCCTGCCGCTGTCGCGGCATCTGTCCGGGATCGAACTGGTGGTGCCGGATCTGCCCGGCCACGGCCACAGCGTGCATATCGGACCGGGTGCGGAGTACACCAGCGGCGTGGCGGTCAATGCGGTGCTGGATCTGGCGGACGCGCTGGGCTGGGACGAGTTCTGCCTGCTGGGGCATTCGATGGGCGCCGGCATCGCCAGCCTGCTGGCCGCCTCATCGCCGCAGCGGGTGCGCCGGCTGGTGGCGATCGAGGCGCTGGGCGGCCTGTCGGAAACCGTCGAGCGCACCGCCGCGCGCTGGCAGGAGGCGATCGCCGCCGCGCGCGCGCTGCCGGGCAAGCGGCTGCGCGTGTTCACCGATATCGCCACGCCGATCCGCGCGCGCATGCAGGCCAACCAGTTGAGCGAGGCCAACGCGCGCCTGCTGGTCGAGCGCGGCATCCACGCGGTGGACGGCGGGTATGTCTGGAGCAGCGATCAGCGCCTGACCCTGCCCACGCCGCAGCGCCTGGACGAAGCCCAGATTGCCGCGCTGGTGGCCAACATCCGCTGCCCGACCCGGGTGATCTTCGCCGAGCCGGCGCAACCCTATTTTCCCGAACCGCTGCGCAGCCAGCGCGCGCGCCTGTTGCCGGAAGGCGAACTGATCGTGATGGCCGGCACTCACCATCTGCACATGGAGGATCCCGCCGGGGTGGCGCGCGCGATCGGCGACTTCTTCGGCGCGCCCGGCGCCTGAAAGGAAAAAGCGGCCCGAGAGCCGCTTTTTGTTTTCCGGCGTCCGCGCCGTCGGCCAGCCGCCCGTACGCGGAGACGAAGGCACGATAGCGATTACTGCTTGGCGGCGTCCGCTTCGGCTTCCATCACCTGCAGGCCCACCGCGATCGGTTCGCCCGCGCCTTCGCCATTGAACGAAACGGTGGCCTTGCGGCCATCCTTCTCGTAGGCCAGCAGACCGTCGTTGGCGCTGCCCTGCATCGCCATCGTCTGCTTCCAGCCCTGCTTTTCCATCGCCGCGCGCGCATCGGCGTACAGCCTGGCCACCTCGCCCGGCGCCTTCAGGGCGATCAACTGGGTCCTGTTCACTTCCATCACGCTTTCCACCGCATAGCCTGCCGGCAGATAGACGTCCTTGGGGAAGTTGGCCGGCAGCGTGGCGTTGTCGCCACCGTGGATCTTCATCTCGCCTTCGTCGGTCTTGATGGTGACCGAGCCGCCATCCTCGTCGACGTCGACCTTGTGGCCGGTCGCCTTTTCCAGCGCCGCCTCGGCCAGGCTCTCCCCGGCCGACTGCCTGCAGCCCGCCAGGGCCAGCGCCATGCAGCACAACAACAGCATTCCACGCATTCCGCATTTCTCCTTGTAGGTGTCCGGTGGACCACGGCGCCGGACCGGGCCGTTACCGCAGGGAACGATAGCGGAAGACTCAGCCGGCCAGCAGCGCGCGGAGGCTGGCCTTGAGACGGCGGCCATGCGCGTGGAAATAGGCGCGTTCGTCGCGCCAGGCGGGGAATCGCGCCTCCACCTCGCGCCAGAACGCGCGCGAATGATTGGCGTGGAGGAGGTGGCACAACTCGTGGACCAGGACGTATTCGAACGCCGAGGGGCGCGCGATGACCAGCGACAGATCCAGGGTCATCGCGCCCTCCGGACTCAGCGAGCCCCACAGCGAGGACATCATCTTCAGCCGGATCGGCGAAGGCGCCCGCGGGAGTGCGGCGAGATAACGCGGCAGCCAGCGGTTGATGTCCGCGCGGGCCTCGGTTTCGTAGAAAGCGCGCAGGTGCCGCCGCAGGCCGGCTTCGCCGAGCCGGGCCGGCATCTGGATGTGGATGCCCTCGCTGTCCTGCCGGATGGCGGCGTAGCGGCCTTCCCGCCAGTGCACGGGCATCTCGTGGCCGCGCAACGGCAAGGCGGTGGTGGCGAAAGGCACCAGCACGGGCAGCGCCCCGGCGCCGAGCTGCCGGGCCAGTTGCGCCTGCAGCCACGCGCGATGTTCGTGCAGGAAACGTTCGCCCGAAACGAGGCTGGCGCGCACCGGCAGGGTCAGCCGCGCGCCGCGTTCATCGACGCTCAACTTGAGCCGGCGCGCGCGCGGGTCGCGGACCCGCTGCACCTCGATATGGCGGCCATCGTCCAGCAGCAACGAGACGACATCGCGCTCGACGCCGCGGGGCGTCTTGGCGATCAGGCGTTGCAGGCGGGGAAGCATGGCGGAAGCATCGCACGGAATGCCCCGCTGCCGGCTGTCTGAACGCAACGAGCAGGATTGGGCAAGCGTGGTGCAGCCACTGCGGGAAACTTTTCCGGGAAGCCCCCTTTGACCCGCCATGCGCGGTTGAAAGCGCGAAAGGGGCGGGCACCCGCGAAGCGGGGGACGGGGGATTGATCAGCCATTCGGCCGTTGAGAAGCGCTCGCGCTTGCCACGAAAAGCCAATGCCCTCAATACCCCTTTTTCAAAGGGGGCGTGTCAACAGCTCCCTTTTCCAAAGGGGAGGTAAATGCGGCTCTTACGAATCCCCAATCCCCAATTCCGAATGCCGGCTCTTCAAGCTTCCGCCTTGCTCAGCTTCAACGCCGGTTCCAGCACGGCGAACAGGCGCTTCACTTCGCCGGCCATGAGGGCGAAGCGGGCATCCAGCTCGGCGCGCAGGTCCTCGCGCTCGGTGTTTTCCAGCTGATCCACCGCGCCGTCCAAAAACTTCAGCTTGCGGATGATCAAATCCTCGCCGAGAACGAAGGAGACGTGATCGTCCAGGGTCAGGGCCAGTTTGGTGACCTGCTTGCCAGCTTCCAGGTGCTTGGCGATCTCGTCACTCTGCAATTCCTGGTGCTGGCACTTGACCACCGCGCCGCCTTCCATCGCGTCCTTCATTTCGCACTCCTCGCCCAGGCTCAGGCCTTCGGGCAGGGGTTCGCCGGCAATCCAGCCGGTCATGATCGCGCGCGGCGCGATTTCCGCGTTGAGCGGCAGGGCCGGGAAGCTGCCCATCGCGCGGCGGATTTCGGAGACGACGTTCTCGCCGCTCTTGCGCGAGGAACTGTCCACGGCGACGAAGCCGTGCTCCAGATCCAGCAGCGCGTCGGTGCGGGAAGGCTTGACGAAGGCGCGCGGCAGCAGCTCCATCAGCAGATCGTCCTTCAGGCGCTTGCGGGTGCGCCCGCTCGGCTTGCGGCCTTCCTTCTCCTCGATTTCCTCGAGCTTGCGTGCCAGCAGATCGTTGACCACCGCGCCGGGCAGGATCTTGTCCTCGCCCCCGACGCTCAGCCAGATCGCGTCGTGGATGCGGTGCGACAGCGCCTCCTCGCCCCGCCCGAACGGCGAGATGAAA
>Ga0182741_1005922_pt1 | contig 11005 bp, 10 predicted proteins | sample eDN5th37CBELigOP_FD_128874 | JGI IMG/M metagenome (GOLD analysis project Ga0182741, IMG submission 128874) | Enriched Organic Plus compost microbial communities from Emeryville, California, USA - eDNA 5th pass 37_C BE-Lig OP (version 2) (version 2) ...
ACAAGGCCCTCCCCTACGAACGAACGTGGCTGTTGGAGGGAGGAGCCCTACCGCAGCCGCTGCTCGTTCAGCCAGTCGCGCAGCATCTGCTCGTGCTCGTCGTGGAAGTGACTGAACCACTCGCCGCTCATGATCTCGTCGGCCAGGCATGTGCCCTGGAGGCGGGAGAAGAGCGCCGGGTCGTTGAGTTGATCTTCGGAAATGCCGGTGACGATATTGCGCATCTCGTCCCACTGACCGCGTGATTCGGCGATTACCTCGTCGAGCGGCCGATCATGGTTTTGCTCGTAGAGCCAGTCGTTGATGATCTGCACCTGCTCGTCCTCGGTGGCCGCCGCGCTGTAATCGACCGGCCAGGTGTATTTGGCGTTCGGATCGCCATCGATCACGCCTTGCAGGTGGACGAGCGACGGGGTGTGCCAGCCGCTGATGTGGGCGATGACGTCCTTGACGGTCCACTCGCCGCTCGCTCCGGGGGTTTCCATCCGCTCCTCGCCGATCTCGGCGAGCAGGGTTTCCCACTCGGTCCGTTCCTGATCGATCTTCGCCAGCACGTCGGTGGCGGTGTAGCGGTCGGTCTCAGTCATGCGTGCGCATCCTCCTTCATCAGGCTTCATCAGTGCCGTTCCTGCATGAATCGCGCCAGATATGACGTGGCATATGGGTAGAACGCCAACGGTCATGATGTGTCAAAGCGCTTGCCCAGTCGATCCCCGGTATTCCGGGCGGCACGACCGTTCGCCCCACGCGTCCACGCTGGCACCCATCGTGCGAACGAGGGGGAGAATGGTCCGCGTGACGCAGGAGGACTGAAGATGAGTTCGAACAACCCGGCGCACATGCCGGAGCGAAACGACTGGTCAGAGATTGTGGTGGTCGGCGCCACGGAGCCGACCAACCCCGACGATCCGAGCCACGACCGCTACTGGCACTTCCAGATCGCCCTCGCTTCCGACCCGCAGGGCCGGCAGTGGGAGCTCCGCCGGCCGGATGACAGGTCGGCGACGATGTTCCGCGAAGCGCTGAGCACGGGAACGCCGATGCGCATTCCCACCGTCGAGATCGAGCAGGACACCGAACCGGTGCAGCCGGGCAGCGCCCAGCCCTAGTCTCGCTCCCGACCAGGCGCTCCAGAGCGACCACGCCCCGGGTAGTCGGCTCACCACCCGGGGCGCTCCCTGCCATGCCGACTCCGTATCGCTGAAAGGCTTGAGCATGCCCGTTCCCGCCAATGCCCGCGTCACCGCGGTCACGCTCAATTCTCCCAACCCACCCGAGCTGGCCAGGTTCTACGCCAGGCTGCTTGGCTGGGAGATCACCGTCGACAAGGGCGGCTGGGTCGAACTACCGAATCCGAACGGCGGGATCGGCCTCTCATTCCACATCGAGGACGTCTATCAACGACCGGTCTGGCCGTCGCAGCCTGGCAAGCAAATCATGCAAATGCACCTGGAGATTCAGGTGGATGACCTGGAGGAAGGCGCCGCGCATGCCCAGGCGTGCGGAGCCACCCTGGCCGAGTACCAGCCGCAAGACGACGTGCGCGTGCACCTCGATCCCGACGGCCACCCGTTCTGTATCTATATTTAGGGGTCGATCTATCCATCATCCCGACTCTCTACCCTGTCGCGCCGGAGGCGCATCCCACCTGGCCGTGAACCCTGCGGAATCGCCTCAGTGCCCGAGGCTCTTTGCCCCGCAGCCCTGATTCCGCATCCGGGAACGAGCGAGCGCCCGGGAAATCGTCCCTATCCCCGGGCGCTCACTCGTTCCGCGCTGGGGGGCACACCCCCTGATCAGCGATCAGACCGCGTGAGCGATCATCAGACGTCGATCGTCGCCACGTTCTCGCCGGTCAGGAGGAGGCTCGTGCCGCCCGTGGCCGGATCGACCGTTTCGAGACGCAGCGAGAAGGTATAGGAGCCGGACTCCCACCCAGTGAGCGGCAGGTAACGCTGCGAGATGGTGGTCGTTCCCTGATCGAGCGTGACGTTGTCCGCGAGGACGAATTCTTCGAGCAGCTTGCCGTCCTTGTTCACGATCAGCGTCAGCCGTGCGGATCGAATCGTGCTGGCGTTGTTGACGATTTCCACCAATACACTGGCGAACTGGATCGGGTCGGCATTTGGAGCGATCAGGACGTTCCCGAAGGCCAGCGGCGTCACTTCGTTGGATGGCGCCTCGGGCATGGTGACCGGGCGATCCTCGAACTTGTTCGCTACCCCGCTGACCTCATCCTTCAACTCGAGCGAAAGCAGATACTCACCCGGGGGGAGCGGGGCGGCCAGCCGGCTCTGCACGGTCGTCTCCTGCAACCCGTAAAACGCTCCCATCACGATCTGGTCCTCGAGCACGGTAACGCCGGTGGAATCCTTCATAACCATCGTTCCGACCAGTCGCAGCGTCGATTGCCCCGTGTTGGTGATCGGTACACGCACGGCAACGCCGTTGGAGAGATATTCAATGGCCGGATCGCCGAACTCAAATCCCGCCTGGAAATCCCCTGGCACAGTCACGTAGATCGGAATGATCTTGCGGATCTTCTGGCGAATCTGGTCGTTCCCCGGAACGGCAAACGAATCGACCGTCTCAACCGCGAGGGGAATGACGTACTGGCCTGGCGCGGTCTCCTTCGGCACCGTCAGCGGGAACTCCCGCTCGATCTCTTTTCCCGGGTCGATGTCGTAGTACTCAGTTGGATAGTCAATCCAGGTCGTCGGCTCGTGCAACTCGGAGCCTTCAGCGCCGATCGCCATCCCGCCATTCACCTTGGTTCTGATATCAGCCGTATAGGTAAAAACGGCAAGCGGTTCACTTCCCACATTGCCAATGAAAATCTTGAGCGTTTGTTCTTTCCCCGGTTTCGCCTCAACTTCGAGCCGTTCACCATCGAGCTTGCCATCAGGGCGGAGAATGATCTGCACCGGCGCCGCCGATTGCCCTTGCCCCGGGGTGGCCTCGGCACCGTCCTGCGCGCGAACCGCGAGCGGGGCCATTCCCGCGAGCAGGAGGCAGACGAGCAGCATGCTGACGCCGCGCAAACGTGCCTGGAACATCGGGAACCCCCTCACCGTTCAGACGATTGTCTGGTCGGCCGGCGCCGCGCCGTGGCGAACCGATCCGTGATGACAGAGAACAGGATGAATAACGGTCGATTTCCGCAGGCTGGTCAGGTGCCACTGTGACTACCGTCCATGGGTCCTGATCTTGTCGCCAGTCGGGTTGGGCTGTGGATTGTAACCATTCAGTTCCGCCATACTGGCGGGTGAGGAGCCACGGATCCGTCGGTCGTCTTGAGCAACACCGGCGAACCCGCAACTCCTCGAATCCCGGGGCTGATCCGATTGCTCGGATCAGCCCCCCTCATGTGCCGCGATGCCGGGTCAGACCCGACACCGGTGACACCGTCAGTCCGTCGCGAGCTCAACCGTGAGGGTAGCGACGTAGTTACCGGTGAGCAGGATGGGGAGGTTCGTCAGCTGGCCGGTGTAGCTGGCTTCGGTGACGAAGGGAGCCGGATCGTCCGGACCCTGGATCCACGGCCACCAGATCCAGTTCTCGTCAGTTTCGAGAATGGTTTCCTGGTTGATCGGGCCTGCGCCATTGAAGTACGCATTGCTCGCCTCAGGCTCGAGGAAGTCGAACGGGCCATCGATCGGGTCCAGGAAATAGCTGTCCACGTTGGCGTCAACGAGGCTGAGATGATCCGCGCTGAACCACATGAACGGACCGGCGACGAAGTTGGTGGTGTAGGCATTCACCTGCCACGGGCCCCAGTAGCAGCCCATGTCAACAGTCACTTCGATCGCGCCCGGGGCCGTCTGAGTGTCATGGTCGTTGATGATATCGGTGATGGGGTCGAAGGCCACATCGCCGCCGAGGGCGACCGTTGCCGGCACCGGGCAGGTGATCTGGACGGAGGTCTGCATGGTGTCCGAGTCGGTCACCTGGGCCGTGGCCACGCCAGCCGTCATGCCAGCGAGCAACATCGCCGAACCGGCGATCCCGATCAGCTTTCGCTTCAATTCCATCTCTCGACTCCTTCCATGGCGTTGAGATCATCGTGAGCGCGGATTCCCTGGATCCGACGCTCGCACGGCTCTTCCCCGGATGCATCACCCCCTTACCCGTGCCGGAGCCTCGTCATCGTCTTCGTCCGGCCTGAACGCGCGCTATTTCGCACACCACCTGTGCGAACGGGCCTGATCACGATGCGATCACTGCACGACGGCAAGCTCGACCGTGATGATTGACTCATAAGAACCCTGCGGTTTAAACGTCCCGAGATCGAGCTCGGTGGCGATGGTGAGCGTCCCGTCCTGGTTCCGAGGCCGATCGCTGGCCGGAACCACCACGGAGATCACCCCGTCACTGCTCGACACGCCCACTCCGTCCACTCCGTCGGCCGAAATAGCGGTCAGCTGCCCCGCCGGGATGACACCGCCGCCAGAGACGAAATCATCAAAAACGATGGTCGCTGACCAGCCGCACCGCTCGGGTGCGTTGGTGAATGAGAGCGTTACCGCACCGGCTGAAACGCGGCTGCCCGTCAGACTGTTCGCAATCGGCGTGAATGAGACGGACATTCCGGTCAGCTCTGGCGCCTCGGGGGAGCGCGCCGCGACCTCGACGGTGCGGGTAACGGTCTCTTCCGTGACGCTCTGGTCATCCGCCGGCGGGGTCGAGGTCGCCACCAGCTTCAGATCGATCCGCGTCGTGAGCGGGGCGACGCAGCCGAGGCGCGTGCCGATTACCAGGCGAGCCGTCAGGAACCCGGCATCGCCATTCGTCGAATCGGCCAGGCTGAGCCGATGATCTTCGGCGCTGAGCGGCGCTCCGCTACGAACCGTCGCCGGATCGACCACCACCACGCTCCAGCCGGCTTCACGTGATGTCGCTGACGCCTGAACCTCGCGAACATCTTCGGTTTCCCAGCGGAGCGTGCAGTCCAGCAGCGCCCATTCGCTTCCACCGGCGACCGCGATATCGGCCCGTTCCGGGTCGATGCACTCGATTACCGGCTCAAACGGCACGGGTGGCTTCGGAGTGGCGGTAGGTGACGGCGCTTCCGTTGCGGTTTCGGTTGGTGTCGAAGCCGGATCATTGGCCGTTGTGGTTTCGGTGGCGGCCGGCTCGGTCGCCGGTGGTTCCTCTGGGGGCGTAGTCGTGGCGGGTTCGGTTGGGACATCGGTAGGAGGATCGGATGGCTCATTAGCGGGAACATCGGTCGGCGCTTCCGTCGGCGGGAGCGGGTCATCGGCCGGCTCCTGCTCCTGGACCGGAGCCTCGACCACGGTTTCTTCGGGAGGGGCCGGGTCACTGGTCACGGTGACCTCGGCGCCGGGATCCGCCTCATCCGCCTGCGCGGCAACCGGACCAGCACCGAGGGGGAGCGTGAGCGAGATCATAATGGCAGCGATCAGAACAATTCGAGCCGCCAGGTCACAGCAGACCCGTACGGGACAGCGCCGCTGCTCTTCTTCAGGTCGCCACATATGGTCCCTTACTCCGTGCCCGTTCGAACGGCTCCGTGCAGGCGGGTCAGTACGGCCACGATCTGGGTTCTCGACGTGCACAAAGCTCCGCCAGCGACGATCGTTCAGAACTGATCGCGCCATAACAAAGACAGGCTGTCGCTGCTCGCAGGGAATCCGTGAAAACGACGATGAGGCACCGAATCGGCAGGGGTGAGCGGTCCCTGCCTGGGGGTGTGCTCATCAGCAAGAGAACTTCTTCTCTTCTGCCTCTCTATTTATAACAGTTACGTCGTGTTGTCAACTGGTTGTCCCGCCCCGAATTGGATACTTCCAGGAATCAATATGGGAGGATCACGCCGGCCCTCTTGGCCTAGCCCTCCGTTAGTAACTCACCGGTCGCTGACGTCCCTGTACAGAGGGATACCCGGCAGACTGACGGGCGGGAACCAACGAAATTACGTGATCTCACTGAGGGAGCCGGTTCCTGCCTCCGCCATGATCTGACTGTGCCCAACGACGGGCACCTAGCAACACGACGAACGTGGAGGTTTTCGATGAATCAACGCTCAATCAGGCAGCAACGAGGCTGCACCTGGTCGACTCGCCTGCTCGTGCTGGCGGTGGCGACCGCGATCCTGCTCACCATGATCCCGCGCGGCGGCATCGCGGCCGCTGAAGGAAATCAGGATGGGCTGATCAACACCAACGTGTCCGATGTGATCCTCAACGCAGAGGGACAGGACGACACCATCGATGTGCCGATCGACCCGAGCGAACGGCCGGACGGCTCAGATGATTCAGACGGCTCGGATGCGCCGGGCGATGTGATCGACATTCCGGTCGAGCCGACCGGCACCCCGCAGCCGCCGATCGACGTGACGACTGGTGACGACGAGCCGGAGCCGGCCGAGCTGCAAATCCGGAAGTTCGTCTGCCCGGCCGGGATAGATCCGGTCGTAGTTGACCTGGTCGCCACCTGCACCGACACGATGGTGGCGCACTTCGAGGTCTTCAAGCACTACGACGGAAACACGCTCAGTGCTGACGGCGACTACCTGCAGTTCTACGGCGAGGCGCTCGTCGGGCAGATCGATATCCGCGAGACGATCCCGGCCGGCATGCTCGATCCCTGGGTCAGCTGCTTCGACGCGAACACGCTGATGGTGCTCTACAACGAGAGCGCGTTCGGTGGTTTCGTGACACTGCCGGTTGCCGGTGGCCAGGTGATCTCCTGCTTCTTCTACAACCTGCCGATGGCCGAGGAAACGGAGCCGACCGGCACGATCGAGATCATGAAGTGGGAATGCCCCGAGGGCTTCATGGGCAGCTCCCGCGAGGAGTACCTGGCGGCCTGCACGATGACGATGAACGGCGTGCCGTTCTACGCCTCGTCCAACAACGTCGACCTGCCGGTCATGACGACCGGCGACAGCGGTGACGGCTCGGTCGTCTGGACCGGTCTTGAAGAAGGCCCGGTCGTCGTTCAAGAAGGGATTCCGGCGGGCTACGGCGAGCCGGTGGTCTACTGCGGCTTCACCGGCATCTTCACCAGCGACGCGGGCGTTCCGGCGATCGTGGATGGCTTCATCGGACCGGAGGCGGTCGATGGCGGCGTACTGATGCACGACCTGCTGCCGCAGGGATACCTCTACTGCGACTGGTTCAACATCCCGACCGGTGATGACTACGGCTCGATCACGATCTACAAGCACACCTGCGCGGCCGGCTACGATGTCAACGCCCCCGGCGCGAACCCGTGGCTCGACTGCCCGGAGCTGACCAACGGTGTGCTCTTCACCCTCTACCACGGCGCGGATGTGCCGCTGCAGACGATGACCGGCGATTCGATCGACGGTGGCGTTTACTGGGGCGGGCTGATGGCCGGAGACTACCAGGTGCAGGAAGCCCTGCCGGCGGACACGGCCTACGCGTTCGTCTCCGGTTGCTACAACAACATCGAGGACGATCCGGCGCCGGTCAACATGACCGCGCTGCAGGGGGGAGACACGCTGTTGTTCGAGCTGCACGCCGGTGAGGATTGGGTCTGCCACTGGTACAACGTGCCGATGCGGCACGGCGGCACGGTGGTGATCACCAAGTACTGGTGCGATGGCGCGGTCTACTCGATCTACGCCTGCGACATCTACGAGGGCGGCGCGAGTTTCCAACTCTCCAACGGCTGGGGCGGCGTGTTCCAGGTGACCACCGGCTGGGATGGCACGGTCAGCATCGATCTCGATGCCGACGCCTATGATCTCGATGAAGTGGGCGGCACCTGGTGCCACGCCGAAGCGTCGAACATCGACGAGCACGGCCGGATCGTGGTGACCGATGGCGAGACGACCTACGTGACCGTCTTCAATTGCGGCCCGCGCGAGACCCCGAAGGGCAAGCCGACCCCCGGCAAGTTCCCGAACACGGGAATCGGCCCGATCGCCAGCGAGCAGATGGCGGCGTAAGACGTCCAGCTACCCGCTTCCGACAGAAGACCCCGCTCCCGGTGAGGCAGCTCACCGGGAGCGGGGTTTAACGAACAACCCTCACCCCCAAACCCTCTCCCGTTGCGACAGGAGAGGGGAGTACGAGAATGCTTTCGTACCCTCTCCTGCCGCAGCGGGAGAGGGTGGCCGTAGGCCGGGTGAGGGTTGCTCGAGTGAGGGCTGTTCCTACCGTCTCCTCACAACCACGCCATCAGGCGGTCGAACCAGGCGGTCCATTGCTGGGTGGTCCAGGAGACGTTGGCGGTCAGCTGCTGGCGGGTGGGGCCGACCCAGCGGAGCTCGACATCCTCGAAGGAGAGGCGGACACCGGGCACGCCGTCCACGGTCTGGATCGGGCGCCAGTTCAGCCCCTCGATACCGGGGTCGCTGATCCCGTCCCACGATTGCCGGTGCGTCCGCCAGTAGTCGCGGGTGATCTTTTCCTGCATGTGCCCCAGCAGGACCCCCACATATTTCGGAGCCTCGAAGACGGCGCGCGATTCGATCATCTGATGGTTCCTCGTTCCTGATTACCGGCAGAGCGCTCGATCGGGCGTCAGCCGTCCAGATCGAAGCGCGTCTCGGACGCCTGGATATCGCCACGGTGCACGTAGAGCGTCCGGTGCATCAGGCGGCTGAGCACCATCTCTTCCGCCAGAGCGACCTCGATCAGTCCGGTCTGCCGCCGGTCAGGGTCAGCCGGATCCCACCAGGTCACCTGCGCGACCCGAACCCCGGCGTCGACATAGGTATCCTGCACACCCACGGCAATCACATCATCCCCGGACAGCTCATCCTGGGTCCATCCAAATCGACTCATAGACGATTCCCTTCGGCGTACCACTTAATGAGAGGTTGGCGACGAAACCAGATCACCCGGCTGGCTGGTAGCGATGAGCTAGCTGCCAGCTATTAGCTAACGGCTAACGGCTAACGCCTAACGCCTAACGCCTAACACCTACGACAACGCATTGCCGCATGGAACCAGGAAGAGGAGGGGGCGAAGTCTGGCTTGCCTGCTCCTAGGATACGCGATTTCGGGCCAGCCGCCGCGCGGTTGCGCGACAGAACCGCGCGTCAGGCAGTCGCCGCCGGCTGCATTCGGGCGTTGCGGATCGTGGCGATCAGCATCGGCACCACCAGGCAGGTCGTGATCACGGTCAGCAGCGCGTAGGAGCCGACGCCGACGATCACCCCGGCCAGCAGCCCGGCGGTCGCCCCGGACATCCCCATCAGCAGATCGGCCGCCCCCTGTACGCTCGGGCGCTCCCCGAGCGGCGTCGATTCGGACAGGAGGGTGGACCCGGCGATCATCGTGCAGGACCAGCCGAGGCCGAGCAACGCCAGCCCGATCGCCAGCTGGAACTTCTCGTTGCCGGAAGCGGTGCCGGAGACGACGAAGGAAGCGAGCAGGATCAGCCCACCGAGCCCGATCACGAAGCGGCGGCCGATCCGGTCGACCAGGATGCCGACCAGCGGCGAAAAGGCGTACATCCCGGCGATGTGGATGCTGATCACCAGCCCCACGACCTTGAGCCCCTCGCCGGCGTGCTTGAGATGGACCGGCGTCATCGACATCACCGCCGTCATCGCCGCCTGGCCGATCATCATCGCGGCCAGCCCGACCCTGGCGGCCGGCAGCGCCACGATGATAACGAGTGATTCCATCACGCTCCGGCGGGGCGGCATCGCGGCCGCGCCGCTGCGCAGATGGAGCTCGCGGGCGGTCAGGAGCGGATCGGGGCGCATGAAGGCGCCGACCAGCAGCATCGCCAGCACGTAGACGACGATCGAGAGGAGATAGGGACCGGCCAGCTCCGGGATATCGATCCGCTCGGCCAGATTGCCCAGCGGCGAGGCGAGATTCGGCCCAAGGACCGACCCGAAGGTCGTCGCCCAGACCACGGTCGAAAGCGCCCGGCCGCGCCGCTCGGCCGGGGCGAGATCGGTGGCGGCGTAGCGTGATTGCAGCGTGGCGGCGTTGCCGGAACCGGTGAGCAGCAAGCCGAACAGCGCCAGCGGAAAGAACCCGAGGACCGTGCCGGTCACCACGATGCTCGCCCCGATCAACGCCACGATGTAGGCGAAGATCAGCCCAGGGCGGCGGCCGTGGTTGTTCATGATCCGCGAAACCGGGATCGCGATCACCGCCGCGCCAACCGCCGACGCGGACGACGACAGTCCACTGTAGGTATCGGAGGCCAGATCAGCCGCCAGCAGCGCGCCGACCGCTGCTCCGGCCGCCACCCCGACCCCGCCCAGCACCTGCGCCGACGCGAGCACCTTGATGGTCCGCGCCTGCACCGCCTCGACATTGACGTGATCCACGCTCGGTGATGCCGCCGTCATCGTTCGCGCCAAATCCTCGAACCTCGCCCCGTCATCTCCGCCGCCATGACCGCACGCACCGACCAGCAACCGGTATTCGGGCACCCCGAACACGGCAGGCACACCGCATCCATCGCCCCGCAATCCCGACCCCGGACACTGCACCGCTGATTATGCGCAGATCAGCACGATTCGTGTTTATGTCGATAATTCGATACAGAACTCGCTTACGTGGTTCACTCACCCGAAGGCAGCGAAGCCGTCGACCTGCGCCGACCAGAGCAGGCGCGCCGCCCTTTTGGCCGTCTCCGGGAAGCGATAGGCAAGGTCGAGCAGGGAGCGCTCCAGATCGTCGGACGTAGCCGCCTGGTCCATCCAGGTGCGGATCTCGTAGAGATTGGGAATTGCGGGATCGAGGCACCAGGCGAGCACCTTGCTCAGCGGCACCTCGAGACGGGCGCGGGAACCGTGGAACTTCGGCAGCACCTTCATGAGCACGGCGGCATCGAAGGCGGTTTCCAGCGGATCGCTACCGTTGAGTCCGGCGAACAGCCCGTTCTTCAGACCGAGATCGACGAACGCCATGATTTCGTCGAAGACGCGATAGGCGAAGTGCATGTGGTGGGGTTCCAGCAGCCGGTTAAGCGTGCCGAGCCACTGGCGGGGACGCTCGTCGTGCGCCAGCAGTGCGGTGATCGCGTTCCGGTCAATCCGGGGGAA
>Ga0182741_1005925_pt1 | contig 11003 bp, 7 predicted proteins | sample eDN5th37CBELigOP_FD_128874 | JGI IMG/M metagenome (GOLD analysis project Ga0182741, IMG submission 128874) | Enriched Organic Plus compost microbial communities from Emeryville, California, USA - eDNA 5th pass 37_C BE-Lig OP (version 2) (version 2) ...
CTTATTATCACCTAACCCGGAAAGCCGCAATCCGCGTCTTTCGGAAAACCAGATCACGGGGACAACCGTCCCCGCCGTCAGCAGCGTCGCCGCCGTCGTTGATGGGCTGCTTATAGGCCCCTCCCGTTCGAGTCGTCAATCGGGTTTTTTGAGCTCCGTGCATTTTTTTTGTTCAGCCCGACTAATCCACAGGCACGGCCCCCTTATCCCATAGCTTCCTGTGGGGCAGCGTCACATTCGGGCCCCATTCAGTCCTTAGTCGCGCATGATACGATCATAACCCGTGACTGCCCCCAGAGGGGCGCCAACCACGGCTTATTTATTCATATCCTGGACACCGGCTAACGATTGCCGGTGTCTTTCGCATTGACTTGATCCGATCGGGCGGGCACTCTTTTCAAGGAAGGGGAGCCCGGGCGGAACCAAAGGGAGCTTAAAGAACGTTGGAAAACAACGCCAGAGCACATCTCTCCCTCGGTGACGATGAGCCGTTAACCACAGGAGGCCGGAGGAATCCGCCGGACCGGCGGGAAATTTCTGCGCGATGGCTTCTTGGCACGGTCCTGACGGGCCTTACCTCCACCGTTCTTCTTGGCGTTGCTCTCTCGGCGGCTCTGGATGGCCGCGAACAGCTCGCCACGCCGCCTGAAATCGCTCTCATCGGACATGTGGCGCCCGACGCTGACACCATGCGCAAGGCCGGGCGCGTCAACCCATCGCCCATTCTTGGCGGCTCCGACACACGCCGCCAGCTGGAAGTCTCGACCGTGCACAAGGAAGGCGACCGCGAAGTCGTGCGCTCCCTGCCTTTCGTGCATCTGCGCGTACCGCTGGCTGCCAGCTATTCCTCGCCTGTCGACTATCCGCCTTTCGATCCGCTCACGGTCTTCGCCGGCGATAATGTTGCAAGCACCCTTGGCAACATGGGTGTGATCTATGGCGCCAAGGTCGAAAGCGAGATGGCGCTCAGAACCCTGCCCTTCCCGCTCACCGACGCGGCCTTCGATGAGGTGAGCCAGCTGTCGGCGGAAGAGGTCGAAAAGGTCGTCCGTGAAACCGGCGCGATCCTGCCGGAGGGCGATATCCAGGTGGCGTCGCTGCATTACGTTGACCCGCAGCGCTTCGGCGACACGCTGGCGACGCAGGCTTTCGGCAGTCTCGGCGTGAGAATTGTCCCGGAAAATGTCTCCACGGCGCTGCGTAATGCAGCCGAGGCCGGCACGCGCAGCTATGCCGAGGACATTGTCCTTCTCACCAGCAACAAGAAGATCATCCAGGCTCTGAGCGAGGCCGGCTATGACGGTCCCGACGCCGCCGGCATGGCCGAAGCCGTCGCCAAACTGCTCAATACGGATTCGCTGAAAGCCGGCGCCGCGCTCTGCCTCGGAATCGAGATCCAGGATGAACGTCCTCACATCATGCGGGCGAGCGTCTTTGAAAAGAGACAGCACATCGTCACCGTCGCGCTCAACGATCGCGGGCAATATGTGCCGGCCGACCAGCCGGAACTGGGCGAAGGGCTGGTGGCCGCACTCGCCAACGAGCCAACCCGGGTGCCGGCCCGCGCCGACCTGCCGCGCGTCTATGACGCCATCTTCACCGCGTCCCTGGCAAACGGGCTCAACCGCGACATGACCCGCAAGCTGGTCCGGCTGCTGGCAGCCGATGTTGACATGCAGTCGCGACTTTCTCCCTCGGACAAGATCGAGGTCTTCTTCTCGCAACCCTCACCGACGGGCAATGCCACGGAAAATTCCGAGCTGCTCTATGTGTCGGCGACCTTCGACAACAAGCAGCGCACACTCTACCGGTTCCAGCTTCCGGACGGCACGGTGGACTACTTCGACCGCGAAGGCAGAAGTTCGCGCCCCTTCCTGATCCGCAACCCGGTTCCCGCAGGCCGCATGACGTCGCCCTATGGCTCACGCCGCCATCCGATTCTCGGCTACCGCAAGATGCACACCGGCGTCGACTGGGCGGCCCCGCGCGGAACGCCGATCATGGCAACCGGTGATGGGGTGGTGGAGAGCGCCGGCTGGTCGGCAGGCTACGGCCGTCAGACGATCGTGCGCCACGCCAACGGCTACAAGACCTCCTACAACCACCAGAGCGCCATTGCGAAGGGCGTGACGCCCGGGGCAACCGTCCGGCAGGGCCAGATCATCGGCTATGTTGGCGCAACGGGCATGGCGACCGGCAACCACCTGCACTACGAAATGTTCGTCAATGGCAGCCGCGTCGACCCGATGCGTGTGCGTCTTCCGGACAGCCGTTCGCTTGAGGGTGAAGCGCTGGCCGCCTTCAAGGAAGAGCGTGACCGGATCGAATCACTGCTGGATGATTCGTTCTCGAGGCCGATGGTTGCCGCAGCGGTGAACTGAGGCAGATTGGCCGCTCCTCCCACAAGCTGCCTCTCATGCTCGTGTCTCGACAAGCACGGGGTGAGAAGCGGCGAATAACCAAAGCCCTCGTCCTTTGACGCCTCAGGATGGAGGTGCCTTCCACCCGCCATCAACGTCATGAGCGGGCTGTGATTTCCTTCGGAAGCATAGCCGCAACAAATCCTTGTTTGTGGCGGCTATGGACTGGTTCCCACTGAACCCACCCCAACAAAAACCCGCCGGAATACGGCGGGCTTTGGGGGCGCAATTATCCGGGTGAAACCGGGCTCAGATGAATTCGACCGTGACTCCCTTGGTGACGCGCCTTGCGAGTTCTTCGGCATCCCAGTTCGTCAGGCGAATGCATCCGTTGGAATAGGTTTTGCCGATTTTTTCCGGATCGGGAGTGCCGTGGATGCCGTAGGTCGGCTTCGACAGAGCAATCCAGACCGAACCGACCGGCCCGTTCGGACCTGGCGGAATCCGCAGCACCTTGTCGTTGTTGCCCTGCTTGAAGTTGATCTTGGGATTATAGGTGTATTCGGGATTGAGCGCGACGCGCTCCACTGTATGGGTACCCACCGGCGACGGCGTGGCGTCAGATCCGATCGTCGCCGGATAGCTGGCAACCAGCCGGTCGCGCGTATCGTAGATCCTGAGCTGCTTCTTCGCTTTGTCAGCCACGATTCGTCCCACCTCATAGTTGAGCTGGGTGTTGGTGTTGGCGACCTTCACGATCGTGCCCGGGCGATCAAAATTCACACCGGGATTGAGCGCAATCAGGTACTTCTCATCCATGTGAAAGCGCTCGGCGAGCATTTCGCTTACGCGCGTGTAGCCAAGATGGTCCAGCCTTGCCTTCTCTCCGTAGTCGGCAGGGACCGAGGCAATGAAGGGACCTGCGGCATCCTCGGACGTAATCGTGTAGTCGATGAACGCCGGACCGCCGGTACGCTGCAGTTCCGCCTCTATCCACTCCTTGTCATAGGTACGCAGGCGCTCGCCGGTGATCTCGTAATAGGCGGAGATCGCCTTGTTCACGTTGTCACCCATGCGGCCATCGATCACGCCGGGCGAGGCGCCAACGCGGTCAAGCAGGATCTGGAACTTTGCCACGTCTTCCGATGCGGTGCGGGCACCGGGAACGGTGATTTCGACGTTCGGGTTGATGGGGATACGGGCAGCCTCCGTGCCGATCCCGGTGCTCGTGCCGGGCTCCGGAGCCGGAACAACTGAACGGGCCTGCTCTGACGACGGTGGTTCAAGCGGGGCGCGATAGATGCTTCCCCCGCCCGAATTCTCGCGCGCCTGCGGCGGCGGGGAATCCGGATAGGGTGAGGCCCCGGCCCGGCCGCCTGGATAGGCTGGCTCCGGTTCGCGGTAACCACCGCGACCTCTGCCGTAGATGGCAGCTTCGCGCTCGCGCTGGAAGCGCTCTACGTCGCGAGGATCGGCAAAGTCATAATAGTCGCGACCGTTGTTGCCCTCATACCAGTTCCGGTCTGGCTCCCATTCAGGAACGGGCGGTTCGGCAAAAGGCTCACGGATGTCGACGACGCGGTTTGTCCGCGGGTCAACAATCACCTCGCGACCACGTTCATCGATATAGACCTGATAGTCATAGGCCTGCGCCACCTGATAGGCGCCCTGCAGCTGCACAGCAGACGCCATCGGCTCCGCCACAGCGGAGACCGTAATCAGGCAACCAATAGAAAGGAGAACGGGGTAGGTTCCGCGCACTTCAGATCCCCAAAACTAACCACAACCCACGATAGGCTACGAAGCATGCCTCGTAGAGTATGAACAGGGCATGAAAATGGCTGAAAGGCAGCGGCGGCTGCAAGTTTCAGAAGGCAGCCTTCTGCCTATTCCATGTCGAGTTTCAGCTCACGGCGGACCTTCTTCGGCAGCCCCGCGACCACCAGCCTGTAGCTGGCCGTGAGATAATCGCAGAGTGCTGCGTCATCCATTGATTCGGCCGAATAGCGCTGGATCCACTTCAGCCCGCGCGATGCAAGATAAGGCGCCGGGCGCAGGCCCGGTTGCTCGCCGAGGAGCTCGTAGGCCATCGGCGAAACCTTGAAGCTCACCACCATGTCGGGATTGGGGCTGGCGTCCTCGCGGCCCAGAACGAAAACCTTGCCGCCGACTTTCCAGACATGAGCGTCACCCCACTGGACCACATGCGTAGCCTGGGGAAGCTGCGAACAGAAGCGATTGTACTCTTCCAGTGTCATGGATCAACCGGCAGAACTTGCGTCGCCATGCAGTTCAGCATCGTTGGTGAGTGTTGCGCAAGCAAAAGAAAAGGCCCGGCAGCGAAACTCCCGGGCCTTGGTCTTTGTATCAGCTCGCTCAGGCGGCAGCGTCAGTTGCAACGTCGTTCCGCCGGGGCCGGAAGATCAGCCGGTCGGAGCCGGCAGTGACCTTCACGGTCGAGTTGTCGAAGATCTCGCCCATGAGGATCTTCTCGGCCAGCGGGTCCTGCAGCTCCTTCTGCATCACCCGCTTCAGCGGACGTGCGCCATAGGCAGGGTCATAGCCCTTCGAAGCCAGCCAGTCGGTGGCCTCCTGATCGAGTTCCAGCGTGATCTTGCGATCCGCCAGCAGCTTCTCCAGCCGCTTCAGCTGGATCTGGACGATCTGACCCATGTCCTCACGCCGCAGGCGATGGAAGAGGATGATCTCATCGACACGGTTCAGGAACTCGGGCCGGAACGATGCCTGCACGACCGCCATGACTTCGTTGCGGACGACATCCACATCCTGATCGTCAGCGAGGCCAACCAGGTATTCGGCACCGAGGTTCGACGTCATGATGATCAGGGTGTTACGGAAATCGACCGTGCGACCCTGACCGTCCGTCAGACGGCCGTCGTCCAGCACCTGCAGCAGCACGTTGAACACGTCGGAGTGCGCCTTTTCGATCTCGTCGAACAGGATCACCTGGTATGGCCTGCGCCGGACCGCTTCCGTCAGGACACCGCCTTCCTCGTAGCCGACGTAGCCGGGAGGTGCGCCGATCAGGCGGGCCACGGAGTGCTTCTCCATGAACTCCGACATGTCAATGCGGACCATCGCCTGCTCATCGTCGAACAGGAAGGAGGCAAGCGCCTTGGTAAGTTCGGTCTTGCCGACACCCGTGGGGCCGAGGAACATGAACGAGCCGATCGGCCGGTTCGGATCCTGCAGGCCGGCGCGTGCACGACGGACAGCCTTGGAGACGGCCTGGACCGCTTCGCCCTGCCCTACGACACGGCGGGCGATCTCGTCTTCCATGCGCAGGAGCTTCTCACGCTCGCCTTCCAGCATCTTGTCGATCGGGATCCCGGTCCAGCGGGAGATGACATGCGCCACATGCTCCGGCGTAACCGTTTCCTCGACCATGCTGCGGTCGCCCGTGGAGGCCTCCGCTTCCTGCAGCTTCTTTTCAAGCTCCGGGATGCGTCCATAGGCCAGCTCACCGGCGCGCTGGAATTCACCCTTGCGCTGGGCAATGGCCAGTTCAGTACGCGCTTCGTCCAGCTGACGCTTGAGGTCAGCTGCCAGACCAAGCTTGTCCTTCTCGGCCTTCCAGGTGTTGGTGAGCTTGACGGATTCCTCCTCAAGCCCGGCCAGTTCGTTCTCCAGGCGTTCGAGCCGGTCCTTGGACGCGGCGTCCTTTTCGTTGCGCAGCGCCTCGCGCTCGATCTTCAGCTGCATGATGCGCCGGTCGATCTCGTCCAGCTCTTCCGGCTTCGAATCGACCTGCATGCGCAGACGGGCAGCCGCCTCATCGATCAGGTCGATCGCCTTGTCCGGCAGGAAACGGTCGGTGATGTAGCGGTTGGAGAGGTTTGCGGCCGAAACCAGCGCCGAGTCGGAGACCCGCACCTTGTGATGCTGCTCGTACTTCTCCTTCAGGCCACGCAGGATGGAGATCGTGTCCTCGACCGTCGGCTCGTTTACATAGACGGGCTGGAACCGGCGGGCGAGAGCAGCGTCCTTCTCGACATACTTGCGGTACTCATCAAGCGTCGTCGCGCCAACGCAGTGCAGCTCACCGCGGGCCAGAGCAGGCTTCAGCAGGTTCGAGGCATCCATAGCGCCATCGGACTTGCCGGCGCCAACGAGAGTGTGCATCTCGTCGATGAACAGGATGACGCCACCGGATGCGGCCTCGATCTCCGAGAGGACAGCCTTCAGACGCTCTTCGAACTCGCCGCGATACTTCGCGCCAGCGATCAGGGCACCCATATCGAGCGCCATCAGCTGCTTGTCCTTGAGGGACTCAGGCACGTCGCCGTTGACGATACGCAGCGCAAGACCCTCGGCGATGGCGGTCTTGCCAACGCCGGGCTCACCGATCAGGACAGGGTTGTTCTTGGTCCGGCGCGAGAGCACCTGGATCGTGCGGCGGATCTCGTCGTCACGGCCGATCACCGGATCGAGCCGACCGGCGCGCGCGTCAGCGGTCAAGTCACGGGCATACTTCTTGAGGGCGTCATAGCCCTGTTCGGCACTGGCCGAATCAGCCGTCCGACCCTTGCGGATCTCGTTGATGACCTGGTTCAGAGCCGTTGGCGTGACGCCGGCCTTGGCAAGAATTTCCGAACTCTTCGCAGTCTTCTCGATGGCAAGTGCGGTGAGCAGTCGCTCCATCGTGACGAAGCTGTCACCTGCCTTCGTCGCAAGATCCTCTGCGGCCGTGAAAACCTTTGCCAGCGGCTGCGCCAGATAGAGCTGGCCATTGCCACCTTCCACCTTGGGCAATGCGTTGAGCGCTGCATCTACGGCAAGCTTCACATCCCGGGGTCGACCACCCGCGCGCTGAACCAGCGAGGAGGCAAAGCCTTCCTCGTCATCCATCAACACCTTCAGCAGGTGTTCAGACGTGAATTGCTGATGGTTGCTCGACAGGGCCAGCGTCTGTGCAGACTGGATGAAACCCCGTACGCGTTCAGAATACTTTTCAAAATTCATACCTGGCGTCTCCATCTCTGAACCAACCCGCTCGGCGGCATTGGTCAGGTTAATGTGACGGGCTTCCTTTCGATTTGAGCGACATCAAACCATCGGCGGCAAGCCCCATACAGGCCAGATATGGGAGTGAGTTTTCGGTTCAACAAGAAGGACTTGAAGCAAACTTGACAAAAAACGGCGAACACCCGGTCCGCCGTTTTGTTATCGTCTCAAATCAGAAGCTTGGTCCGCGATGGCCATGATTGGTGGCCTCGGGCAAGAGCGCCTCAGGAGGCCGTCTCTTCCGTCTGCGTCTCGGACGTTTCGGCTGCCTTGCGGACACGCGGGCGGCGCGTACGCTTGACCGGCTTTTCCTCTGCGGCCGCTTCGGCAGCGGGAGCTGCCGCAACAGGCTCGGGAGCAGCTTCCGGCTGAGCGACCGGAGCCGGCGCGGCAGGGGCTTCCTCGGCTTCAGCCTGGGCTGGATCGGCTGCCGGCTTTTCAGCTGCCCGTTCATGAGCCCGGCCATTGATGCGTTCACGCGAACGGCGGCCTTCAGGACGCTGGCGCTGCGGCTGCTCGCCCGCTTCCGAAGAACGCTGACGCTCGTTGAGCGCAACCTCCGCAGGAACGCCCTCGATTACCGGCTGAGGACCGGAGCCATCGTCGGCATTGCGAACTGCCTGCTGGGGCTGTTGCTGCTGTGGTTGAGGGTTCTGCTGCGCGTAGACGGGAGCATCCAGGATGTCCAGGTCGTCCTCATCGTCACGAAAATCGCGAACCGGCTGCTGCGCCTGCAACTGGGCTTGGGCGGCGGCAATGATGCGGTTGTAATGCTCGGCGTGCTGCAGGTAGTTCTCTGCCATGACACGATCGCCCGCACTTTGAGCGTCCCGAGCCAGAGCGGCGTACTTGTCTGCCACCTGCTGCGCAGTACCACGAATCTTTACGTCCGGGCCATTGCTCTCGTAGGTCCGCGTCAGCGGATTTGGGCCTCTGCGGTTGTTATTGCCGTTGTTGCCGTTATTACCGTTGTTGCCGCGGCCCCGAATGCGCCGGTTTTGTTGTTGTGGCCTCATTCCATTCTCTTTGCTTGAGACAACTCTCGATTCGAAAAAATGTTCACGGAAATCTACGAGCGTTCAGCCCTTCCGTCCCACAATCTTCCCTGACCACCAGCCCGCGCTACGTTGCGCGATAGCGAACCTGGTCTGCTCGATGTTCACTTGCCTGATGATCCCCGTACGAAGCGATGCATTGATGAGCAAGGCGGTCGAAACTCGGCGAAGGAATCCGCGGCACCTGCCTGCTTCATTCATCCGGCAGGCGGAACCTAGCGGCATTGACCAAGCTTGCCAAGTGTTTTTTCCAAGCTTCTCACGCCGCTTCGGCAAGTACAAACAACAGGGCTCGGTCGCGGCCACCAAGGTCACAGGCGCTTTCCGCCAGTTGAAACCCATGCTGTTCGAACAGTTCTACAACTTCCTGTTTTTGGCTGTAACCGATTTCCACAGCCATTGCGCCATCATCCATCAGGAGCCGGCGACCATTCTCAGCTGTTAGCCGATAAAAGGTCAATCCGTCTTGACCTCCATCAAGCGCGCGAAGGGGATCGTAGTCGCGCACAGACCGGGCAAGTGTTTCCAGATCGCTCGTTGGTATGTAGGGCGGGTTGGAAACGATCAGGTCGAACTTTCCATCGACCTCGCTTGTCCAGTCCGACTTCAAAGTCGAAAACCGCGCTCCATACCCATTGATATCGGCATTCGATCTGGCCATTGCAAGAGCATCGGCAGAAATATCGACTCCGAGCGCAGTGGCCTCAGGAAGCATGCTCAACAGGGCCAACGCAATGGCGCCCGTTCCGGTTCCCAGATCAAGAATGCGGCAGGTGCCTCTTTCGACAACAATGCGTCGGGCAACCGGGAGTGCAAGATCCACAAGGGTTTCGGTATCAGGACGCGGCTCCAGCGTATCGCCTGAAAGCTTCAGCGGCAGGCCATAGAACTCGCGTTCGCCAAGGATGCGGTAAACAGGTTCGCCGGCTAAGCGCCGCGCAAGAGCGCTCTCAAGCGCGTTCACCTTTGCGTCATCGATCACGCGATCCGGCGATGAAATGGCGTCCTTGCGCTCGGTCCCGGTGAAATGCTCGACCAGGATCCGCGCCTCCAGACTGGCGTCGGCGTAACCGGCGTCGGTCAGGGCTCGCCTCACCTCCTCAAGCAACGCGCCGAGCGTGCGCTTCATCGTCAGTTGTCGCCGTCTTGCGCGGCCAGCAGCTTGGTCTGATGGTCGGAGATCAGCGCATTGATGAGCTCGTCCAGCTCGCCTTCCATCACACGGTCGAGCTTGTAGAGCGTGAGGTTGATACGGTGATCCGTTACGCGGCCCTGCGGGAAGTTGTAGGTACGGATTCGCTCGGAGCGGTCCCCGCTGCCCACCTGAAGGCGGCGGGATTCGGAACGCTCCGCATCAGCCTTCTGTCGCTGTGCGTCATAAAGACGCGCACGGAGCACCTGCATGGCGCGGGCACGGTTCTGGTGCTGGGACTTTTCCGCCTGCACCACCACGATGCCGGTCGGAAGGTGGGTGATTCGCACAGCCGAGTCGGTCGTGTTGACGTGCTGGCCGCCAGCACCGGACGCGCGCATCGTGTCGATGCGGATGTCTTCGGGACGGATCTCGACGTCCACTTCCTCAGCCTCGGGCAGAACCGCGACTGTCGCCGCCGAGGTGTGGATGCGCCCCTGCGCTTCCGTCGCCGGAACGCGCTGCACGCGGTGAACACCCGATTCGAACTTCAGCTTCGAGAACACACCGCGCCCGGAAACGGACGCGATGATTTCCTTGTAGCCGCCGGCATCGCCTTCGCTGGTGGAGACAACCTCGACCTTCCAGCCCTGCTGGCTGGCGTAGCGGTCGTACATGCGGAAGAGATCGCCCGCGAAGATCGCAGCCTCGTCGCCGCCGGTACCGGCGCGGATTTCGAGGATGGCGTTCTTTTCGTCCGCCGCATCCTTGGGCAGCAGCAAAATCTGAAGCTCGCCCAGGAGCCCCTCGATCCTCTGCTCGACATCCTCACGATCCGCCTCGACCAGCTCGCGCATCTCCTTGTCGAGGCCCTTGTCCTCAAGCATCGCGTCGAGATCGGCCTGTTCCGCCTCAGCTTTCTTGAGAGCGGAGATCTTGCCTGCGATTTCCTGCAGCTCGGAATATTCGGAAGCCAGCTTCACATATTCATCCGGCGCGGGCCCGGCAGCCATCTGCGTTTCGATCAGCTCGAAGCGCTTCAGCACCTGATCCATGCGGTCGCGTGGCAGTTCAATCATCGGCGAGGCTCAATTGTCTCAAAGCGGGATATCGTGGCTCTTGGCGAATTCCACCAAGCCAGCGCGGATATCGGTCTTCGAGCTGTTGTTGGCAAGCGCTTTCTCCATCCACTCGGTCAGTTCTCCCAGCGGAAGCTCCCGGAGCATGGCCTTTACGGGGCCGATAGAGGACGGAGACATGGAAACGGAACGGAAGCCGACGCCAAGCAGCGCCATTGCCGAAATCGGTTTGCCAGCCAGCTCACCACAGATTGTTACCGGGGTGCCATGCTTGTTGCCTGCCTGCACGATTTGGCGCAGAAGCCTCAGAAATGGCACGCAGATGGGGTCGAAACGGTCGGCAACGCGGGTA
>Ga0182741_1005926_pt1 | contig 11002 bp, 8 predicted proteins | sample eDN5th37CBELigOP_FD_128874 | JGI IMG/M metagenome (GOLD analysis project Ga0182741, IMG submission 128874) | Enriched Organic Plus compost microbial communities from Emeryville, California, USA - eDNA 5th pass 37_C BE-Lig OP (version 2) (version 2) ...
GTCCACGTTTCGAACAGCTCCTCGAGCGTCCCGATCCCGCCGGGCAGTGTGAGGAAGGCCTGCGAACGGTCCTCCATGATCCGCTTGCGTTCGCGCATCGTCTCGGTGACGACGAGTTCGTCCGCGTCGACGTCGGCGACCTCCCGGTGCACGAGCGCCTTCGGGATCACACCGACGGTGCGGGCACCGGCGGCGCGGGCGGCCTCGGCGACCACCCCCATCATCCCGACGTTGCCGCCACCGGACACGAGCTGCCAGCCGCGCCGGCCGATCTCACTGCCCACGGCGGCGGCGAGATCGAGGAACGACCGGTCCACCGGGCCGGACGCGCAGTACACGCATACGGCGAAGGGCTGCGTCACCACGGGCCGGTTCTCCACGTGCCGGGTCACCACGAGGCCTCCCCGTACAGTGCGCCCTCGTCCTCACCGCGGTGCGCGTCGAGGATGATCTGCACCGTCTCCTCGACACTGTCGCTGACGAACAGCAGGTCCAGATCCTTCGGCGAGATCTTGCCGCCACGGATCATGGTGTCGCGCAGCCAGTCCACCAGCCCGCCCCAGTACTCGGACCCGAACAGCACGATCGGGAACTGCGTGATCTTGCGGGTCTGGACGAGGGTGAGGGCCTCGAACAGCTCGTCGAGGGTGCCGAACCCACCCGGCAGGCACACGAACGCCTGCGAGTACTTCACGAACATCGTCTTGCGGACGAAGAAGTACCGGAAGTTGAGACCGAGATCGACCCACTCGTTGATGCCCTGCTCGAAGGGCAGCTCGATCCCCAGGCCGATCGAGAACCCGCCGGCCTCGTTCGCACCCCGGTTGGCCGCCTCCATCGCGCCCGGGCCACCACCGGTGACGACCGCGTAGCCGGCCTCGACCAGGGCCTCGCCGAGCCGGCGCCCGAGCTCGTACTCCTCGTGTCCCTCCGGGGTGCGGGCGGACCCGAACACCGCGACCGCCCGCGGCACCTCGGCGAGGGCACCGAACCCCTCGACGAACTCGCTCTGGATGCGCAGCACCCGCCAGGGGTCGGTGTGCACCCAGTCGGACGGACCCCGGCGGTCCAGCAGCCGCTGGTCCATGGTGGTGACCTCGCGGGCCCGCTCCCCGCGCAGCTGCACGGGACCGCGGTGCACGATCTCGCGGGTCCGCCGCGAAGGTTGTTCGGAGGATCGACCGTCTTCGGAGGAGTTGTCGCCGGACATGCCGGTCAGGCTATCGGGTGAGATAGCGGCGCAGCACCGCGGTCACCTCGGTGATGCGCTCCACCTCGACGTGTTCGTCGCGCTTGTGGGCGAGGTTCGGATCGCCCGGCCCGTAGTTGACGGCGGGAATGCCCAGCGCGGCGAAGCGCGACACGTCGGTCCAGCCGTACTTGGCGCGGAACCGCCCGCCCGCGGCCTCCACCAGCGCGGCCGCCGCCGGGTGCGACAGTCCGGGCAGTGCCCCCGGCGACATGTCGGTGAGCTCCATCGAGATCGGCAGGCCGTCGAAGACCTCCCGGACGTGGGTGAGGGCGTCGTCGGGGGTGCGGTCCGGGGCGAACCGGAAGTTCACGTCGAGTGCGGCCGAGTCGGGCACGACGTTGCCGGCGATGCCACCCTCGATGCGCACCGCAGACAGGCCCTCGCGGTAGACGCAGCCGTCGATGTCCACCGAGCGCGCCTCGTAGCGGGCGAGCCGGTCGAGGACCGGGGCGAGCTTGTGGATGGCGTTGTCGCCGAGCCAGGACCGGGCCGAGTGCGCCCGCACACCCTCGGTGGTGATCCGCACCCGCAGCGTGCCCTGGCATCCGGCCTCGATCTCACCGCCGGTGGGTTCGCCCAGGATCGCGACGTCGGCGTCGAGCCAGTCGCGCAGTTCGGTCTCGATCCGCCCGAGACCGTTGTAGGAGGCGGCGATCTCCTCGCAGTCGTACATGACGATGGTCAGGTCGTGCGCGGGATCGGTGACGGTCGCGGCGAGGTGCAGGAACACCGCGTCGCCGGCCTTCATGTCGGAGGCGCCGCAGCCGAACAGCAGGTTCCCCTCGCGGCGGGAGGGCACGTTGTCGGCGATGGGCACCGTGTCGATGTGCCCGGCGAGCATCACCCTGCTGCCGAGCCCGCGGTTGGTGCGGGCCAGCACGCAGTTGCCGTTGCGGACGATCTCGAAGCCCTGCGTCTGTTCCCGCAGGGCGGTCTCGACCGCATCGGCGATGAGGGTCTCGTCCTGCGACACGCTCGGGACGTCCACGAGGGCGGCGGTGAGGTCGATGGGGTCGGCGTGCAGGTCCAACTGGGGCAGCGGCATACCTGAACGATACGAAACGTGCGGGTCGCCCCGGGGCGCCGCACGATTTTCCCAGGGCGTCCACAGCCCGACGGGTGCCTCGCGTACGCTTCACACCCGTGAGTGCACACGGAGCAGCAGCAGTAGGCATCGCGAACATCACGGAGGACGGCACCGTCCTCGACACGTGGTACCCCGCCCCGGCCCTCGGCGACCAGTCCGAGACCGGCACGACGCGGCTCGAGGGCACCGACATCCCGTCGGATCTGGCTCTCCTCGCCGGACACGACGAGGCCCGCGAGGTCCACCAGGTGGTCGTGCGCACCACCATCGCCGACCTGTCGCAGCCCCCGGTCGACACCCACGACGCCTATCTGCGTCTGCACCTGCTGTCGCACCGTCTCGTCCGCCCGCACGGCCTGAACCTCGACGGCATCTTCGGTCTGCTCGCCAACGTCGTGTGGACCAACTACGGCCCGTGCGCGGTCGACAACTTCGAGACCGTGCGGTCGCGCCTGCGCATCCGCGGCCCGGTGACCGTCTTCGGCGTCGACAAGTTCCCGCGGATGGTCGACTACGTCGTCCCGTCGGGTGTCCGCATCGCCGACGCCGACCGTGTCCGTCTCGGCGCGCACCTCGCGTCCGGCACCACGGTCATGCACGAGGGCTTCGTCAACTTCAACGCCGGCACGCTGGGCAACTCGATGGTCGAGGGCCGCATCTCCGCGGGTGTCGTCGTCGACGACGGCTCCGACATCGGCGGTGGCGCCTCGATCATGGGCACGCTGTCCGGTGGCGGCAAGGAGGTCATCTCCATCGGCAAGCGGTGCCTGCTCGGCGCGAACGCCGGTGTGGGTATCTCGCTCGGTGACGACTGCATCGTCGAGGCCGGGCTGTACGTGACCGCCGGTACCAAGGTGACCGGACCGGACGGTACGGTTGTCAAGGCCAAGACCCTCAGCGGCGCGTCCAACCTGCTTCTGCGCCGCAACTCCGTGAGCGGAGCGGTCGAGGTCGTCCCGAACAAGGGCAGCGGTGTCGAACTGAACGCGGCACTGCACGCCAACGACTGATACTGCGGAACCGAGGAGCCTGTGACCGAAGCCCGGCAGCCCACGACCGGAACCGAGAACCTCGGGAGCGGCCTGAAGGTCCGCCACCTGACGATGATGGGCCTCGGTTCCGCCATCGGCGCCGGGCTCTTCCTCGGCTCCGGGGTGGGCATCTCCGCAGCCGGACCGGCGATCCTCGTCTCGTACGTCATCGCCGGCATCATGATCATCTTCGTGATGCGGATGCTCGGCGAGATGGGCGCCGCACTGCCGGTCAGCGGGTCGTTCTCGCACTACGCCCGCATCGGCATCGGCCGGTGGGCCGGCTTCTCGATGGGCTGGCTCTACTGGTTCATGCTCATCATGGTCCTGGGCGTCGAGATCACCGGCGCCGCGGGCATCGTGCAGTCGTGGATCCCCTCGGTACCCCAATGGGTCGTCGCGCTGGTGTTCGTCACCGTCTTCGCGGTGATCAACCTGACGCGGGTCGCCAACTTCGGTGAGTTCGAATTCTGGTTCGCCGCTCTGAAGGTCGCGGTCATCCTCGGCTTCCTCGTCATCGGTGTGCTGCTCGTCTTCGGCCTGCTCCCCGGTACCGAACCGGTGGGCACCGAGCACTTCCTCGGTGACGGGGACGGCTTCGCCCCGAACGGCCTGGCCGGCATCGCGGCCGGTCTGCTCGCCGTGGCGTTCGCCTTCGGCGGCATCGAGATCGTCACCATCGCCGCTGCCGAGTCGAAGGACCCCGAGCGGTCCATCGCCACCGCGGTGCGCAGCGTCGTCTGGCGCATCTCGGTGTTCTATCTCGGGTCGATCGCGATCATGGTGCTGGTCCTGCCGTGGACGGCGGCGAGCGGCGAGACCTCACCCTTCGTCTCCGTGCTCGACATCGCCGGTATCCCCTACGTGTCCGGCTTCATGGAACTCGTCGTGGTGATCGCGCTGCTGTCGGCGTTCAACGCCAACGTCTACGGCACATCGCGGATGGCCTACTCCCTCGCCCGTGGCGGCGACGGCCCGGCCTGGCTGAGCAAACTCTCCCGCAACGGGGTGCCGCGCAACGCCGTCCTCGTCTCGGTCTTCTTCGGCTTCGTCAGTGTGCTCCTCAACTGGCTGCTGCCCGAGACCATCCTGGGCATCCTGCTCAACGCCGTCGGGTCCGCGCTCATCGCGATCTGGTTGTTCATCGTCGTCGCCCACCTGCGGCTGCGGCGGAAGTTCGAGGAAGAAGGAACGCTGCGCCTGCGGATGTGGCTGTTCCCCTACCTGAGCTGGTTCACCCTGGCCATGCTGATCGGCTTCATCTGCCTGATGCTCACCGACACCGACGCCCGTGCCCAGCTCGTCTCGACCTTCGTGCTGTTCCTGATCATCACCGCCATCGGCGCGGTCTGGCACCGCCGACAGGACGCCCGGGTCAGCCGCCCGTCCGCTCCGCCAGCGCCGTGACGACCAGATCGGTGATGTCGAGCGGATCGCTCGTCAGATAGCTCGTCCCGCCGGTCGCGGTGGAGATCTCCTCGAGCGAGGCGGAGTCCACGTCGTCGCCGAGCCCGATCGTCACCACCCGCACCGGACGCGCCGGATCGTTCTCGGCCTCGAGGATCGCGACCAGTTCCTCCCGCGTGATCGACGAGCCCTCGTCGGTGCCGTCGGTCACCACGACCACACTGTTCGACGCGCGCGGGTCGTAGGTCTCCTGGACGTGCCGGAACGCCGCGAGGATCGTGTCGTAGAGGGCCGTCTCCTCCTCGCCGGTGCCCTGCATGCTTTCGACGAGGGCGGTCATCACGTCACGGTGAGTGCGTCCCTCGACGATCGTGTCGAACCGGCGGATCGGCGCGGCGACGACGTGACCGCCGGCCTGCGCGTCGCCGTCCTGCGGGGTACCGCCCGGTGCGGTGCCGCCGACGTCCCCACCGAAGAGCCACAGACCGGCGGAGACACTGCCGGGCAGGATGTCGTTCGCAGCGACCGCAGCGCGCCGGACGAGTTCGATGCGGGTCTCCTCCCCCAGCGTCCGGTTCATCGACGCGGAGACGTCGACCGCGAAGATCGTGCGCACCGGCAGCGCCATGAGCGCCCACACGCTCATCGCCTCCTCCCCCACGCTCTCGTCGGGAAGTTCGAGGATCGGCACCGGGCCGACCCCGCGGCCGTCGGGCAACGGACGTCCCCCGCCGTCGCGGAAGCCGTGCCGGGCCAGCGCCGCGAGCCCGTCGGGGGTGTGCAGGATGTCGATCAGCGACGCCCCCGCGGCACCCGCCGGGTCGTGGCGGCCGTCGCGGGCGGTGACGACCAGCGGATAGTCGATCAGCAGGGTGCCGGTGAGCGGCACCGCGGTCTCGAGATCGCGTTCGTGGGTGCGACGGTAGGTGTCGACCTGCTGTTCCGTCGTCACCGCGACACCTCCGGCCGCGACGACCTCCGCCAGGAGGTTGGTGCCGGTGGGGGGTTCCTCGTTGCGGATGCTCTCGCGGTCGGCGAGCGGCGCCAGAACGGGACGCACGGTGCTCATCGCGACGGCGTCACCCTCCGCCTCGGCCAGCACCGCCCGGATCGCCCCCGCCGCGGCACCGGTCCGGAGCGGGTTGCCGAACACGAGATCGGGACCCTGCAGGGCGGTCTGCCAGTCGGCCGCGCGATCCACCGCGTCCGGGGCGCCGGCGAGCACCACGGGGGTGGTGGCGACGGGCAGGGAGATGGTGCGGACGGGACCGGTGGCGGTCCGGCCCGCCCAGGGCGCCCACCACCCGCCGGCCGGGATCCACAGGTCGGGCACGTCGCTGGTGCCGAGCTGCGCGGCGACCTCGCCGGGTTCCTGCGCGACGATCTCGTAGCGGGTGCACCGCACCCGGCCGGCGACCTCCTCGATCACCGGGGCCAGGTCGGGGGCCACCGCGACGCGGTACTCCTCGACGGAGCCGCACTCCACGCGGTCGCGCAGGACGAAATAGGCCGTGACGCCCGCCGCCAGCACGAGGACCACCGCGAACGTGACCCACCGTCGGCGGCGGCTCCGCGCGCCGCGGGACGTCACCGGTGGTCCCGCTTCGTCGGACTCCGCCGCCATGCCTCGCCCCCCTTACCCGGACCGACCGACCGGCACGGGTGTGCATCCGAACACCGATCGTATCGGCCGGGTCCGGTGACCACGCCGAATCCGGCGCGATCTCAGGCGTATTCGGGGCTCTCCTGCTCCAGCCGCCGCGCGATGAGCGCCGCCTGGAGCTGACGCAGACCGGACGGCCGCGTCGGATCGAAACCCGTCAGCTGCGCGACCCGCTTGAGCCGGTAGTCGACGGTGTTCGCGTGGACGTGCAGGGTGCGGGCGGTGAGCTGACGGCTCAGGTCGTGGGAGATGTGCGTCTCGAGTGTCTCGACGAGCTCGGGCGAGTCGTCGAGCGGGTCGAGGACCCGCGCGAGATGCCGTCGGGCGGGACCGGGCCGGGTCAGCTGGTATTCGAGGGCGAGGTCCTGCATGCCGTAGGTGCCCACCGGGCGTCCGAGCCGGCGCACGAGGTCGAGCAGTTCGTGGGACTGCTTCGCGGCCGTGGGTACCTCCGGCACCGTCGCGTGGACGAGCGCCATCGTCACGGACACCCCGGCCACCGACTCGAGGCGGGTACGGAACTCCTCCACGTTGTCGACTCCGGGGGCTTCCGGCAGGAGCACGGTGCCGCCCTCGGGCCCGAGCATCGCCAGGTGCCGGCCCTCGCAGATCGCCTCGAGTTCGGTCTCGACGCGACGCAGGGTGCGTCGCGCGACGACCTCGGGGCGCACGTGCGGATTGCGTTCGTCGGGGTGACGGGTGAGCGCGACGGCGAGCACCGCGTAGGTGTCGGCCAGCACGAGCCCGGAACGCTGCGCGACGGCGGCGGCGTCCTGGCCGCTGAGCAGCGCCGTCACCAGTTCCTGCGACGCGACGTCGCGTTCGCGGCGGATGGCGTCGAGTTCGGCGACGAAACCGGTGGTCGCCGCGACGGTCACCTTCTCGAGCAGCGCCATCCACAGCCGGGAGGCGTCGGCGACGGACGCGACGTCGCCCTCGCGCGCGCGGTCGGTGACGAGTTCCCAGCCCAGCCTTATCCCTTCGTGGTAGATCCGGAGCATGTACTCGAGCCGGAACCCGGCGCGGGCCCACTGGGCGGCGCTGCTGCGCAGGTCGGCGAGTTCCGCGTCGGTGGGCAGTTCCCCGGAGTCGAGGAGGTGGATGGCGATGCGCAGGCAGCGCACCGTCACCTCGGTGACGTCGCCGCGCAGCGATTCGCCCGGCCTGAGGGAGCACGGCGCCACGTTCTCGGCGAAGTGCGCCACGAGCCTGCGCGCGACCGCGGGCAGGTCGCGCAGCGGCACGGACGCCGGTTCGCCGTCGACCACGAACGCCGGGGTCCGGTCGTTCTCCCCCCCCGCGGTCGTGTCCGGGCACCCGGACATGATCCGTTACAGACATCCCTCGAACCCCCATCGAAGAGTAGATCTACGTACTGTGCAGTAGAGAATCCGCCTCGCAGTGTGACACATGCAACCCCTGGTGCCGATGTTCCTGTGATCCGGACAACGAGAATCGGCCCGCGACGTGCGCGGGCCGATCGGATCTCAGGCGAGCAGTTTCTTCTGGACCTTCCCCATCGCGTTGCGCGGGAGAGCGTCCACGACCCGCACCTCACGTGGGCGCTTGTGCACCGACAACTGCCCGGCCACCAGGTCGATCAGCTCGTCCGGGTCGACGGGCGGCCCGTCCGGGGCGGGCACGACGAAGGCGACGATCCGCTGTCCGAGATCGGCGTCGGGCAGCCCCACCACGGCCACCTCCCGCACCGACGGATGTCCGAGCAGCACGGTCTCGATCTCCCCCGCCCCGACCCGGAACCCACCGGACTTGATCAGGTCGGTGGACTCGCGGCCGACGATCCGGTGGAAGCCGTCCGGGTCGATCACCGCGACGTCGCCGGTGACGAACCAGCCGTCCTCGGTCCACGCGGCGGCGGTCGCGTCGGGACGGTTCAGGTAGCCGTCGAAGAGCATCGGGCCCCGTACCTGCAGTACCCCGATGCTCTCGCCGTCGTGGGGCACGTCGCGGCCCTGCTCGTCGCGCAGGCGGGTCTCGACCCCGGCGACCGGCGTACCGACCCAGCCGGGGCGGCGTTCCCCGTCGACGCGGGTGCTCAGGGTCAGCATGGTCTCGCTCATGCCGTAGCGCTCGATCGGGGTCAGGCCGGTCAGGTCGCGCAGCCGCTCGAAGACGGGCACGGGCAGCGGTGCGCTGCCGGAGACCAGCAGCCGGGCACCGCTCAGGGCGCGGGCGGAGTCCTCGTCCTCGACGATCCGCGACCACACGGTGGGAACACCGAAGTAGAGCGTTCCTTTCGCCTCCGCGTAGGCCTGCGGGGTGGGCCTGCCGGTGTGGATCAGCGGGCTGCCGACCCGCAGCGCCCCGACCACCCCGAGTACGAGGCCGTGGACGTGGAACAGCGGCAGGCCGTGGACGAGCGTGTCGCGTTCGGTCCAGGCCCAGGCCTCGGCGAGGGCGTCGATGCCGGCCGCGATCGCGCGGCGGCTCAGCAGCACGCCCTTCGGGGCGCCGGTGGTGCCCGAGGTGTACAGCACGAACGCCGGCCGGGCCGGATCCGGCTCGGGCAGGTGGTGCCAGTCGCGGGCGTGCAGGCGGACGGGAATGCTCGGCAGCTGCGGCACGTCGGGGTGCGCCTCGGGGGCGGGACCGAGCCACGCCTGCGCCCCCGAATCGGTGAGGATGTGGGCGAGTTCGGCCGGGCCCGAGTCGGGTGGCACCGGCACGACGGTGGTGCCGGCCAGCAGGCATCCGGCGACGGTCGTCGCGGTGGGGACGGCGAGCACGGCCACCCGGTCGGCGCGGGCGACCCGCGCGGCGACGGCGGTGGCGGCACCGAGCAGGCCGCTGCGGGAGAAGCTGTGGCCGTCGATGCGGACCGCGTCGGGCAGGTCGTCGCCGCGTGCGACGGCCAGCGGGTTCAGCGAACGAAGCAGTGCAGACACGACAGTCACGATCCCATATCGCGGCGGGGCGTCCCGGGAGGCGGAGCCTGCAGTTCGGGATGCGGGTGTGCCGGGCGGTCCTCGCCGGTTCCGGTGTGTGCCGGGCGCAGCGGGGGCAGGACGGTGCCGAGCACCGCACCGAGCAACATCCCGATGAGCACCGCGACGCCGTGGGCGTCGCCGAGGGCCACGAGCACCGCGCCGAGCAGGAAGGTCGCGACGGACGCGATCACCTGCGGACGGCTCGCGCCGACGATCGGCCACAGGCCCGCCAGACTCCCGGCCAGGGCGAGGGTGGCGCCGGTGGTGCCGGCGCCGACCGACGGGACGACGAAGGTCGTGAACAGTCCCCACAGGATCTGGCCGAGGACGAACAGGCCGACGGCGCGGTACCAGCCCCAGCTGCGGACGGCGGCGACGGCGACGATCGCCAGCAGCACCAGATTGGCGACGGTGAGCAGCACCCCGCCGTCCTCGACGACACCGGCGGTGAGCACCCGCCACCATTCACCCGAGTCGCGGGTGCGGACCGGTCTGCGGTCGAGGACGTCGAGCAGGTCCGGGGCGATCAGCCGCGCGACGGACGCGGCCGTGACCGTCGCCCACAGCACGACGGCGGCCGCGGGTGGTGGCCACCGGAACGTCCGGGCGGCCGCTCGCGTCGTGGGGGCCGCGGCGAACGCAGCGACCCCCACGACGGCGACGTAGAGCACCCACAGGCGCGGATCCTCACCGGACGAAGTCACGGGGCCAATCTACCGGCGTGCCCCTGCCGGACGTGTCAGCGAAGCCGTTCCGCCGCGGCTGCGATCGCCTCGTCGGTCGCGGTGAGCGCGATCCGCACGTGCAGGACACCGCCGGGACCGTAGAACTCGCCGGGGGCGACGAGGATGCCGCGTTCGGCGAACCAGTCGACGGTGGCCCGGCACTCCTCGCCGCGCGTGGCCCACAGGTACAGCCCGGCCTCCGAGTGGTCGACCGTGAAGCCGGCCCCGCGGACCGCCTCGAGGAGCACCTCGCGGCGCTTGCGGTACTTCTCGCGCTGGGCGTTCTCGTGCTCGTCGTCGTTCAGCGCCGCCGTCATCGCCGACTGGATCGGCAGAGGCAGCATCATCCCGGCATGCTTGCGGACCTCGAGCAGGTCCGCGACGAGCTCGGCGTCGCCGGTGACGAAACCGGCGCGGTAGCTCGCGAGATTCGACGTCTTCGACAGCGAGTGCACCGCGAGCAGGTTGGTGTGGTCGCCGCCGCACACGCTCGGGTGCAGGATGGACGGGGCCTCACCCTCCCAGGTCAGGCCGAGATAGCACTCGTCGGACACCACGATCGCGTCGCGGCTGCGCGCCCATTCGACGACCTTGCGCAGGTGGTCGGCGCCGAGCACCTTGCCGGTCGGGTTGGACGGCGAGTTCACGAACACCAGCGACGCGACCTCGGGTCCGAGGCGCGTGAGGCCGTCGGCGCGGATGATGCGGGCGCCGGCGAGCAGTCCGCCCACCTCGTAGGTGGGGTACGCCAGTTCGGGGATGACGACGAGGTCGTCGGCTCCGAGACCGAGCAGCGACGGCAGCCAGGCGATCATCTCCTTGGTGCCGATCGCCGGCAGGATCGCCGAGTCGTCGAGACCGGTGATGCCGTAGCGCCGTTCGAGTGCAC
>Ga0182741_1005927_pt1 | contig 11001 bp, 13 predicted proteins | sample eDN5th37CBELigOP_FD_128874 | JGI IMG/M metagenome (GOLD analysis project Ga0182741, IMG submission 128874) | Enriched Organic Plus compost microbial communities from Emeryville, California, USA - eDNA 5th pass 37_C BE-Lig OP (version 2) (version 2) ...
AGCACGCGCCGCATCTCGGTGGAGGGCAGACGCAAGGTGGCGTAGTCGCCTTCCTTCGCCACGAGCTGAATCGCCGCACCGGCACCTCGACCCATCTTGGCGCCGGCACCGGGCTTGAGCTCCACGTTGTGTACGACCGTACCGACCGGGATGTAGCGCAGCGGCAGGGCGTTGCCGACACGGATCTCGGCGCCGCGGCCGCTCTGCACCATGTCGCCGACCGAGAGGTCCTTGGGGGCGATGATGTAGCGCTTCTCGCCGTCGAGGTAGTGCAACAGCGCGATACGAGCGTTGCGGTTCGGGTCGTACTCGATTGCCGCAACCTTGGCGGGAACGCCGTCCTTGTTCCGCTTGAAGTCGATGATGCGGTACTGCTGCTTGTGTCCGCCACCACGGTGGCGAGAGGTCATGCGGCCGTACGAGTTGCGTCCACCGGTCTTCGGCTTCGGCGCGAGCAGCGACTTCTCGGGCTTGGTCTTGGTGATGTCCGAGAAGTCGGAACTCGACTGGAACCGACGTCCGGGACTGGTGGGCTTGCGCTTACGGATGGCCATTGAACTCAAGCTCCGAAGATTTCGATCTTGTCGCCTTCGACGAGCGTGACAATCGCTCGCTTCTCGGCGGCCCGCTGACCGAACCCACCGGTGCGACGGTTGCGCTTGCGCTTGCCCTTGCGGTTGAGCGTGTTGACCTTGGCCACACGCACACCCCAAATGGCTTCGACCGCTCGGCGGATCTCGATCTTGTTCGCATCGGGTGCGACGACGAACGTGTACACGTTGTTGTCGAAGCCGATGTAGGACTTCTCAGTGATGACCGGCTTTTGGATCACCGTGCGCATACGCGCCAGGTCCCGCAGGCGGTCTGCTTCGCTCACGCCGCTCACGTCGCACCTCCGTTGGTGCCGCCGAATCGGGCGAGCACGGTCTCGAGGCTGGCCTTGGAGAACACGATGTAGTCGTTGACCAGCACGTCGTAGGCGTTCAGCTCACGAGGAAGGATGAGCTGCACCCGGGTACCGAGGTTACGGAACGACAACCACACGGCTTCTTCGGTGTTGTCGACGACGAGGAGGACACGGTCCTCACGCTCGCCCTTGGTCCGCAATCCGAGCGCTCCGAGAATCTCGAGCGCACGCTTCGTCTTCGCGTTCTCGATCGCCCAGTCGTCGATGACGACGATGCGGTCTTCGGCCTGCCGGTCGGACAGGGCCGAGCGCAACGCGAGGCTGATCATCTTCTTGGGCGTGCGCTGCGAGTAGTCGCGCGGCTTGGGTCCGTGAGCGATACCACCGCCGCGCCAGTGCGGCGCCCGGATGGAACCCTGACGGGCACGGCCGGTGCCCTTCTGGTTCCAGGGCTTCGCGCCACCGCCGGAGACCTCGGCGCGGGTCTTGGTGGAGTGCGTACCGGCTCGCTTCGCGGCGAGCTGGGCCGTGACGACCTGGTGCATCACCGGGATGTTCGGCTCGATACCGAACACCGATGCCGGGACGTCGACCGTGCCGTTCGCGGCGCCGGCCGCGGTCTTGACCGAGATGCTCAGCGTGTCGCTCATGACTCACTCCTTGCGGGCGCCGGGACCTTGGCCGCATTGCGCAGGAGTACCAACGAACCGGAACCGCCGGGGACCGACCCCTTCACCAGGATCAGGTTGCGTTCCGGGTCCGCGTCGACCACCTCGAGGTTGAGGGTGGTGACCTTCGCGTTGCCCATCTGCCCCGCCATGCGCGTGCCCTTGAAGACGCGAGCCGGCGTGGCGCAGGCACCGATGGAGCCGGGGGCACGGTGCTTCTTGTGGTTACCGTGACTCGCGCCCTGACCCTTGAAGTTGTGACGCTTCATACCACCGGCAAATCCCTTGCCCTTGCTGGTGGAGGTCACGTCGATGAGGTCGCCCTTGGCGAACACATCGGCGGAGACGGTCTGGCCGACCTCGAAGCCCGACGTGTCGGCGACCCGCAGTTCTGCAAGGTGCTTCGCGGGTGCGACGTCGGCCTTGGCGAAGTGTCCACGCAGCGGGCTGGTCAGACGACCCGGCTTGTTGGTCTCTTCGAAGGCGAGCTGTACGGCCGAGTAGCCGTCGCGCTCGGGGGTCTTCACCTGGACGACTCGACACGGCCCAGCCTGGATGACGGTGACCGGGATCACCCGGTTCTGTTCATCCCAGACCTGGGTCATGCCGAGCTTGCGCCCGAGAATGCCCTTCGCTGCCATCAGTCGGTCCTTTTTCTCTTCGGCGACCCACCGACGACGATGGGTCTGCACGCGAACGCTCCGCCTGCAGAGCACGGCGGAGCGTCGAATCGGTTGTGCTGCGGGGTACCCGGGTTCCGAGGGAACCATTGGGCCGTCGCAGACGTCGGTTGACGAAACTTCCGAACTGGGTGTCGGATCCGGCTGCGGCCGGGGACACGAGGGGGAGAGCATAGCCGCTCCACCACTCATCGCAACTCGGATGGTTCTCCGGTTGGCCTCCCCTTGAGCCGCTTGCGGGGCGGAGCGCCGTCCGACCGCGTGCAGACCAAGCGTTTGCTTGGTAGGTTCTCGAGAACCGATCGAGGAGCAGATCCGTGCCCATCCCCGACAAGCGGGTGACCATCGACGACATCGTCGGCGAGATCACCGACGGCATGACCATCGGCATTGGCGGCTGGGGCTCGCGCCGCAAGCCGATGGCCATCATCCGGGCGCTGCTGCGCTCGTCAGTGAAAGACCTGACGGTGGTGTCTTTTGGTGGTCCCGACGTGGGACTGCTGGCCCGAGCCGGAAAGATCCGGCACACGATCTGCCCGTTCGTGTCGCTCGACACGATCCCGCTCGAGCCGCACTTCCGCGCCGCTCGCCAAGCCGGGGCGTTCACCAACACCGAACTCGACGAGGGCATGTTCCTCCTCGGCCTGCAAGCACAGGCCTGGCAGGTCCCGTTTCTGCCCACCCGCGTCGGGCTGGGATCGTCAGTGACCGAACTCGATCCAAAGCTCGCGACGGTGACCTCCCCGTACGGCGACCACGAAGAACTCCTCGCGATGCCCGCGATCGAGTTGGACGTCGCCCTGATCCACATGAACCGCGGCGACCAAGGCGGTTCGGGTCAGTACCTCGGCGTCGACCCTTACTTCGACGACTTGCTCTGCGGCGCCGCCAAGCGGCGATTCATGTCAGTCGAACGGATCATCCCCACCGAAGAGTTCCTCACCCTCGGCCCACCGCAGTCGCTCCTCATCTCTCGCTTGATGACTGACGGCGTCGTCGAGACCCCGCACGGCGCCCATTTCACGGCCTGCGCCCCCGACTACGAACGCGATGAAGCGTTCCAGCGCGAGTACGCGGCCACCGCCAAGAGCGATGAGGCCTGGGAGGCGTTCGCGTCCAAGTACCTCGACGTATCCGAAGACGAGTACCAGGCGGCGATCCGATGACCGACACCACGACCGCGACCCGAGCCGAGGTGGTGGTGACTGCCATCGCCGACTGCTTCCGCGACGACGGTGAGTCGATGGCCAACGCCATCGGCACCGTCCCCACCATCGGCGCACGCTTGGCCAAGGCAACCTTCGGCTCCGCCCTCGTACTCACCGACGGCGAAGCGCTGCTCGTGGAGAACATTCTCCCGGTCGGCGAAGACGCGCCGGACAAGGTCGTCTCGGGGTGGAACCCCTACCGCAAGATGTTCGATGTGGTGTGGTCGGGCCGACGTCACGTGATGATGGGCGCCAGCCAGATCGACCGCTACGGAAATCAGAACTTCGCGTTCATCGGATCGCCGGAGCAGCCCAAGGTGCAGCTCCTCGGCATGCGCGGGGGCCCTGGTAACACCATCTACAACCGCACCTCCTACTGGATTCCCAATCACAGCGATCGCACGTTCGTGCAACAGGTATCCGTGGTGAGCGGCGTCGGCACCGACCGAGCCAAGGCCCTGGGGACTTCGGGTCGGTTCCACCAACTCGTCCATGTGGTCACCAACCTCGCGGTTCTCGACTTCGAAACCGAAGATCGTTCCATGCGCCTGCGATCGGTGCATCCGGGCGTCACGGTGAACGAGGTGATCGCCAATACTGGGTTTTCATTGGCTCATGACGACGACGTGCCCACGACGCGCACTCCGACCAACGAAGAACTCGTACTCATTCGTGACGTGATCGACCCACACAGCCTGCGGGACAAGGAAGTACCGGCCTGATGCATCCTGCGCTCGACACCCGCGCCTGCGCGCTCTTCGGAACGCAGTACCCGATCGTGCAGACAGGCATGGGATGGATCGCAGGCGCGCGCCTCGTCACCGCCACGAGCTCAGCTGGCGGTCTCGGCATCCTCGCGTCCGGGACCATGACGTTCCCGCAACTGCAACGCGCCGTACGTGAGGTCAAAGAACGCACCGACAAGCCGTTCGGTGTGAACATCCGTTCCGACGCCGATGACGCGCAGTCGCGCGTCGACCTCGTCATCAAGGAGAACGTGAAGGTCGCGTCCTTCGCCCTCGCACCCAGCGAACGTCTCATCAAGCAGCTCAAGGACGCCGGGGTGGTGGTGATGCCATCCATCGGCGCGAAGCGGCATGCCGAGAAAGTCGCGGCGTGGGGTGTCGACGCTGTCATCGTGCAAGGCGGCGAGGCCGGCGGACACACCGGTCCGGTTGCCACTTCCGTGTTGTTGCCTCAGATCTGCGACACCGTCGACATTCCCGTGATCGGGGCGGGCGGATTCTTCGACGGACGCGGTCTGGTCGCCGCGCTCGCCTACGGCGCTTCAGGCATCGCCATGGGCACGCGGTTTCTCCTCACCCGGGAAAGCACTGTCCCTGACGCGGTCAAGGCGTTCTACTTGACCAAGGGAGTCGGCGACACCGTCGTGACCACGAAGGTGGATGGGGTTCCGCACCGTGTGTTGCGCACACAGCTCGTCGATGAGCTCGAACGAAGCGGGTCCGTGACCGGTCTGGCTCGCGCGCTCAAGAACGCGTTCGCATTCCAGCGGATTTCCGGTATCTCGTGGCCGGCCATGGTCAAAGAGGGACTCGCGATGCGCAAGTCGCACGACTTGTCGTGGAGTCAGATCGTGATGGCAGCGAACACCCCCATGTTGCTCAAAGCCGCCATGGTCGACGGCAACCTCGATGCCGGGGTGATGGCCAGCGGACAAGTCGTTGGACTGATCGATGCACTGCCGAGCGCGAGCGACATCGTCCGACGGGTGATTGAAGAGGCGGAAGCAACGCTCACCCGTCTCGGACTGGAAGCACTATGAGCAAGCAACGGGTTCGCGCGGTCGATTGGTTCACCCTCGACGACCCGCCGGTGTTGATCGGTGAACGTGGCGTCGAAACAGGGAGCATCTTTTGGCCAGTGGGTATCGCCACTTCGGCGAACCCGACCGCACCCAATGAAGAACGTGCGCCGCACTCGTTGAGTCGTCGGGGCCGCCTTTGGTCCTGGACCACGAATCACTATCCCCCGCCTGAGCCGTACGTGTCACCTGATCCCTTCGTGCCGTACACGGTGTGCGCCGTGCATCTCGATGCAGAAGGGATGACGGTGCTCGGCCAGCTCGCGTCGAACGCCGATCCGAGTGCACTCCATGGTGGGCTGGAGATGGAACTCGTTGTCGAAACGCTCTACGAGGATGACGAGCACGACGTCGTTGTTTGGAAGTGGGCTCCACTGTCTACGGAGCAGGCATCGTGAGTCGTGACGTCGTCATTCTTGGCGCAGGAATGCACCCGTGGGGAAAGTGGGGTCGCAACTTCGTGGAGTACGGCGTCGTCGCGGCCCGCGCCGCACTCGAAGACGCCGGGGTCTCGTGGCCCGAGATCCAATTCGTGTCCGGCGCCGACACCATGCGCAACGGATATCCGGGCTACGTCGCGGGCGCGACGTTCGCGCAGGCTCTCGGCTGGACCGGCGCGCCAGTCGCATCGTCGTACGCCGCGTGCGCGTCGGGCGCGACTGCGATCGCAACGGCGCGCGCACAGATCCTCGCGGGACTCTGCGATGTCGCCCTCGTGGTCGGCGCCGACACGACCCCGAAGGGATTCCTCGCTCCGAACAAGGGGGAGCGGGGCGACGACCCCGACTGGCTGCGCTTCCGGCTCCTCGGAGCGACCAATCCCACGTACTTCGCGCTCTACGCCCGCCGTCGGATGGAAGCATTCGGCGCGACTGCCGCCGACTTCGCGGCGGTGAAAGTCAAGAACGCCCGCCATGGTCTCGAGAACCCCTACGCGCGGTATCGCAAGGAGGTCACGCTCGAGGACGTCATGCAGTCGCCCGTCGTTTCCGATCCGCTGCGACTCCTCGACATCTGCGCCACCAGCGACGGCGCCGCGGCGCTCGTCCTGTCCAGCGTCGAGTACGCGCGCAGTCGGGGTCGTGACAGGGCACCGCGCATCTCGGCGGTTTCAACTGTCACTCCCACCTACCCGCAGACGACAATCGAGCTTCCCGGCTTCGCCACCGACGCCGCTCCCGGCGACACGAGCGCGCCGGCATTCAAGGCGTCGATCGCCACTCGAGCGTACGAAGAGGCGGGCATCGGACCATCCGACCTCGACGTCGCCGAGGTGTACGACCTCTCCACCGCGATGGAGCTGGACTGGTACGAGCAGATTGGACTGTGCCCCGTGGGTGAAGCCGAATCGCTGGTGCGATCCGGTGCCACCACCATCGGGGGACGCATCCCGGTGAATCCGAGCGGTGGGCTCGCGTGTTTCGGTGAAGCGGTCCCCGCGCAAGCCATTGCCCAAGTATGCGAACTCGCCTGGCAAGCCCGCGGCGAGGCCGGGTCACGTCAGGTTGAAGGCGCCCGTGTCGGCATGTCGATCAACCAAGGCCTGTTCGGTCATGGCTCGGCCGTGGTGGTCACGCGCTGATGGATCTCACGTTCTCGCCATCGGAACAGCAGTTTCGTGACGACGCGCGCGCGTGGCTGGTCGACCATGTGCCGCGATCACCGCTGCCGTCCGGCGACACGGCGGAGGGATTCGCGGCCCACCTCGAATGGGAACGCACGCTCTTCGACGCGGGCTACGCGGTCGTGTCATGGCCGAAGCAATATGGGGGGCGCGAAGCTTCGCTTTGGGAATGGCTCATCTTCGAAGAGGAGTACTTCCGCGCGGGTGCGCCGCAACGGGTGACCCAGAACGGCATCTTCCTTCTCGCACCCACCTTGTTCGAGTTCGGTACCGACGAGCAGAAGGATCGGATCCTTCGCCCGATGGCGTGCGGCGAGCAGACCTGGTGTCAGGGATGGTCGGAACCCAACGCGGGAAGCGACCTCGCGGCCATCACGTCACGAGCGGCGCGCGACGAGACCCGCGGCGGATGGGTGCTGAACGGACAGAAGACATGGACGACGCGCGGCGCCTTCTGCACGCATCTCTTTGGGCTCTTCCGCACCGACCCGGAGGCGCCCCGACACCGAGGCCTGACGTATTTCCTCGTGGATCTTGCATCCGAGGGGATCACGGTCCGTCCCGTCGAACGACTTGATGGCGATCAAGGATTCGCCGAGGTGTTCTTCGATGACGTGTTCGTTCCCGACACCGACGTGCTTGGTGGCGTGGACGAAGGTTGGGCGGTGGCCATGGCCACCACGGGATCCGAGCGTGGGCTCACGCTCCGCTCGCCCGGTCGGTTCTTGGCAACCGCATCGCGCTTGATGGACCTCGCGCGGGACCCCGACCGTCTGGTCGACGAGCGCACGCGCGACCAAATCATTGCGGCGTACATCGACGCCGAGGCGTACCGCTGGCAGACCTTCTGGACTGTCACGCGCATGGTGAACGGCAACGCGGCGGGCGCCGAGTCGAGTTTGGTCAAGATCTTTTGGTCCGAACTCGACGTCCGTCTTCACGAGCTCGCACTCGAGCTCCTTGGCCCACACGCGGAACTCCTCGACGGAGCGCATTCCCACTGGATGACCGGATACGAGTTCTCGCTCGCGGGACCGATCTATGCCGGAACCAACGAGATCCAACGCAACGTCGTCGCAGAGCGCGTTCTCGGCCTGCCCAGGAAGTGATTGATTTGGACTTCGCGTTCGATGCCAACCAACTCGAGTTCCGCGACGCCGTGAGTGGACTCCTCGCGGAGCACTGTTCTCCTGTGCAGCTGCGCGCGGCATGGGAGAACGACAACGGCCGCATTCCGCAGCTCTGGGACCATCTCGTGGAGATGGGCGTCGTGAGCCTCCTCGCGCCGGAGAGCGTCGGCGGTCTCGGATTGGGATACGTCGACCTCGTCCTCATCCTCGAAGCATCTGGATGGGCTGGCTTGCCGGAGCCCCTCGTCGAGACCGCGGCGGTGGCGGTGCCGCTCCTCGCCGCCCACGATCCAGTGAAGCTTCGGTCGGTGCTGGCCGGTGGATCCGTCGCCGCCCGCTCGCCGCTCGACGAGCACGGCGTGTGGATCGAGTCATGCCCGTGGACGCTCATCCTCGACACTGACCACGCGTACGTGGTCGCCCACGAGTGGATCCGAACCACAGCCCGGCGTTCAGTGGACGGTGCGCGCCGACTCGGCACGGTCGAGGTGGAGTCCACGCAGTTTCGTGCCGTAGGTGACACGGTCGCCGCCGCGGCCGCGTTCGATCGTGGCGCGCTCGGATTCGCCGCCCAACAGTGCGGTCTCGCCGCCCGCATGCTCCACATGACCGTGGAGTACGCGAAGCAACGCACCCAGTTCGGGCTACCGATCGGATCGTTTCAAGCGGTGAAACATCACCTGGCCAATGCTCGCGTCGCCCTCGAATTCGCGCGGCCGCTGGTGTACCGAGCGGCGTGGTCGATCGACGCGGGCCACCCCCAGGCTTCGATGCACGTGTCGATGGCCAAGAGTGCGGCCGACGACGCGGCCCACGTTGCCGGCCGCGCCGCCCTGCAATGTCACGGCGCCATCGGATACACGACCGAATACGACCTCCATCTCTACCTGAAGCGCTCCTGGGCGCTCGCCCGATCGTGGGGCGACGCGACGTGGCATCGAACGCGGGTGGGTACCGCGTTGGCGGATCGACAGACGGCATGATCGGAACATGAGGAGCAACCGATGATCGAGGTCGAACGGCGCGGACACGTCGAGGTCGTCACCATCGCCAATCCCCCCGTGAACGCGCTCCCCGTGGCCGGTTGGTTCGCGCTCGCCGACGCGGTCACCAAGGCGGGGAACGATGCCGATGTCCATGCCGTCGTCGTGGCCGCCCGCGGCAAAGGCTTTCAAGCCGGCGTCGACATCAAAGAACTCGCAGCCGACAGCACGAACCAGGCACTGATCGGCGTCAACCGGGGATGCGCCGCCAGCTTCGCTGCGGTCTACGACTGCCCGGTACCCGTCATCGCCGCCGTCAACGGCTACTGCCTCGGCGGTGGGATCGGGCTGGCGGGCAACGCCGACATCGTGGTTGCGAGCGACGACGCGATCTTCAGCATCCCCGAGGTCGACCGGGGAGCCCTCGGTGTCGCCACCCACATGAGTCGCTTCGTTCCCCATCACAAGCTGCGAGCGCTCTATTACACGGCCGCCTCCATTACGGCCCAAGAACTGCTCACCTACGGGACGATCGAACGTGTCGTTCCGCGTGAAGCGCTCCTCGACACCGCACTCGAAATCGCCGAGGTCATCGCCGCCAAGAGTTCGCTCGTGATCCGACGAGCCAAGGAGTCCCTCAACGCCATCGATCCTGTCGATCCGAAGCGTTCCTACCGCATGGAGCAGGGATTCACGTTCGAACTGAACCTCTTCGGCGACAGCGACGAGCTTCGCGAGGCATTCATCGACAAGCGTGATCCCGACGTCAACTGATCAGCGAACGGAGACCACATGGGAGCGGTGTTCAACGGGACCGGCGAGGTACGCGCGGCCGTCGGTACGCACTTGGGGTACAGCGATTGGCTCGAGGTGACGCTCGACCGGATCCAAGCATTCGCCGACGCGACCAACGATCATCAATGGATTCACCTCGACGTCGAGCGCTGCGCGTCCGAGAGCCCATACGGCGCCCCAATCGCTCATGGGTACCTCACCCTGTCGCTGACGAGCTTCTTTCTCCCACAGATCATCCAGGTCAACGGCATCAGTTTCGGAATCAACTATGGAGCGAACAAGCTGAGGTTCCCGAGTCCGGTTCGGGCCGGTCGACGCATTCGGTGCGGCGGTGAGCTCCTGGCCGCCGACGACGTCGCCGGGGGCGTGCAGGCCACGATCCGACTCACCGTGGAAGTGGAAGACGAAGACAAGCCTGCATGTGTCGTGGAGTTTCTCGCTCGGTACCTCGACTGATGAGCGCTACTGCACCACGACTCGCCGACTTCGATTCCTTCGTCGGTAGCATCGCCCGCCGTGGGTAAGGACGACGATCGCCGCGCCGAGATCTTGGCCAGCGCCGCCGATCTCTTCGCGGCCAAAGGTGTCGCGAGTACAACCGTGCGCGAGATCGGCGACGCCGCGGGAATCCTCTCGGGCAGCCTCTACCATCACTTCACCTCGAAGGATGCGATGGTCGAGGAGATCGTGCGTGAGTACCTGCGCGATCTGCGGGCTCGGTATGAGGTGGCCGTTGCCAGCCACTCCGATCCGCTCGAACAGCTCCGAGCGCTGATCCGCGCGTCGTTCGAGTCGCTCCGTGACCAACCGGCTGCATGCGAGATCTACCAGAACGACTACCGCTACCTACGTGCAGTTCCTGGCCTCTCGGATCTCGACAAGATCGTCGCCGGATTCCAAGCGACGTGGATCGATGTGATCCAAGCCGGCATCGATACAGGCGTTTTTCGGGCCGAACTCGATCCGACCATCGTCTATCGCTTCCTCCGCGATGCCATCTGGCCCACCGTGCGTTGGTACCGAACCGGTCGCAAATATCGCATCGACGACATCGCCGAGAAGTGCATCGGCTTGTTCACCTACGGGATCGCAGCGCCCGCCGCCACGCGCGCCTGAGATCACCTCACACATTTGGACGATTGCCGACGTCGTCGCGCGTCCCGAGACTCGATCCAGTCCAC
>Ga0182741_1005928_pt1 | contig 11000 bp, 6 predicted proteins | sample eDN5th37CBELigOP_FD_128874 | JGI IMG/M metagenome (GOLD analysis project Ga0182741, IMG submission 128874) | Enriched Organic Plus compost microbial communities from Emeryville, California, USA - eDNA 5th pass 37_C BE-Lig OP (version 2) (version 2) ...
CCTCAAGCTGAAGATGCGCCTGACCCCGTACATGTACGGGCTGGTGCACGAGGCGGCGCAGACCGGCGCGCCGCCGGTGCGGGGGCTGATGTGGGACAACCCGCGCGATCCGCATGCGCGCGACGAGGCCTACAAATACCAGTTCCTGCTCGGCCGCGACCTGCTGGTGGCGCCGGTGTACCGTAGCCAGGCCGCCAGCCGCGGTTGGCGCCGCGACATCCACCTGCCGGCCGGCGGCTGGATCGACTACTGGGACGGCCGTCGTGTGCAGGCCGGCGCCGAGGGCCGCCAGCTCGACCGCCAGGTGGACCTGGCGACGCTGCCTGTGTTCGTGCGCGCCGGCGCGATCCTGCCGATGTACCCGGCCATGCTGTTCGACGGCGAGAAGCCGCTGGATGAAGTCACCTTCGACCTGTATCCGCAGGGCGATTCCAGCTACACGCTGTACGAGGACGACGGCAGCACCCGCCGCTACCAGCAGGGCGAATCGAGCACGCAGCAGATCCGCGTGCAGGCGCCGGCGCAGGGCAGCGGCCCGGTGCAGGTACGCATCGACGCGGTGCAGGGCCAGTACCGCGGCCAGCTGGCGCAGCGCCGCTACGGCCTGCGCGTGCTCAACCGGCAGGCGCCGGCGGCGGTACGGCTGGACGGCCGCGCGCTGCCCGCGCTCGCCGATGCCGCCGCTTTCGACGCGGCCGGCGAAGGCTGGTACTTCGACGCCGGCGAGCGCCGCGGCACCCTGCATGTGCGCACCGCCGTGGTCGACATCCGCCAGCCGCTGCAGCTGCAGCTGGATTTCCCGGTGGCCGCCGCCGTGGCCGACGACGCGTTCCCGGCCGCGCCGGAACAGGGCCGCGCGCTGCCGCCGGACAGCCTGCTGGTGGTCAACCGCCCGGCCGAGGAAAAGGGCTACCCGCTGGAAAACGCCTTCGACGACGACCCGGCCACCTGGTTCCGCACCGTGCGCAACCAGGCCATCCGCAGCGGCGCCCACGAGTGGGTGATCGGCTTCGGCGAGCGGCGCATGATCGACGGCGTCGAACTGGCCCCGCGCAACGACCAGCACTGGAAGCACGGCCAGGTACGCGACTATGAGATCTACATGGGCGACAGCAACGGCGAATGGGGCGAACCCGTCGCGCGCGGCCGCCTGCAGCTGAAGGAAGGCGTGCAGCGCATCGACTTCCCGGCCCACGCCGGCCGCCTGCTGCGCTTCCGCGTGCTCGGCGTGCAGAACCCCGACGGCGACGGCGCTTCGGGCAGCGACCCGATGGTCAGCGCCGCGCAGGGCGGTGGTGCCGCGCGCGCCATCGACGCGCTGCAGCCGCGCGACGTCGGCCCGATCGCGCTGTCCACCTTCCGCATCCTCGAACAACAGCTACCGGAGCGGCCGGCACGGCAGCAGTACCTCTCCCAGCTGCCGCTGCCGGCCGCGCTGGCCGGGCAGGTGCAGGCCGACCGCTCCTTCCGCGGCGACGCCGCCATGCGCATGAACGGCCTGCAGTTCCGCCGCGGCCTGGGCGTGGGCGCCGACAGCCGCGTCGACATCGCGCTCAAGGGCCGCTGGCACCTGCTGCGCGCCGACCTCGGCATCGACGACGCCTGCCGCGCCGCCGGCGGCATGCAGTTCCAGGTCTGGGGCGACGGCCGCCTGCTCTACGACAGCGGCCTGGTGAAGGCGCCCGGCGTGGTCAAGCCGGAGCTGGACATCCGCGGCCTGTCGTCGCTGAGCCTGCGCACACTGGGTGCGCAGGGCAGCCAACCCGCCCAGGTCTGCGGCAACTGGGCCAATGCCGTGCTGATCGGCGAGGAGGGCGATTCCGCCGAACTCGTCGCCCCATGACCCCCGCGTAACACCGCTGCTCCCCCAACACACCGCCCACGGCCGTCGCGGCCGTGGAACGGGATCGCCATGCCCGCCATCCGCTGTTCCGTGCGTCACCGCCAGGAGAGAACCCCGATGTTGCCAGCCCGCCGCAATCCCAACCGCTGCCTGATCACGCCGCTGTCGCTGGCCGTGGCCAGCGCCCTGATCGCCGTCGCCGCGCCCGCCCTCGCGCAGGACGCCGCCACGGACAAAGACAAGACCACCGAGCTGGCCCGCGTCGAGGTCACCGGTTCCAACATCCGCCGCACCGACGTGGAAACCGCCTCGCCGGTGCAGGTCATCAGCAAGCAGGACATCCAGAACATGGGCGCCCGCACCCTGCTGCAGGTGCTGGACAACCTGCCGGCCGCGCGCCCGGCGCAGGTGGATTCCAAATCGCTGTTCACCGGTTCCGACGGCGCCTCGCAGGCCAACCTGCGCGGCCTCGGTCCGCAGGGCACGCTGGTGCTGCTCAACGGCCGCCGCCTGTCGTACTACGGCGCGCCGTCGGGCTTCCAGACCCAGTTCGTCAACATCGACGCCATTCCCGCCGCCGCCATCGAGCGCATGGAAGTGCTGACCGACGGCGCCTCGGCCGTGTACGGCACCGACGCGGTGGCCGGCGTCATCAACGTCATCACCAAGCGCGACTACCAGGGCCTGGAAGTCAGCGGCACCTGGGACACCGCGCCGCGCTTCGATTCCTACGGCGAGAAGCAGGCCAGCATCACCGGCGGCTTCGGCGACCTGGCCACCGACCGCTACAACGTCTACGCCAGCGTCAACCTGTACGAGCGCAACGGCATCCCGGACAGCGAGTGGTACGACAAGAACCCGGCGCAGTTCTACGTCAACAACCCGGACTACATCAAGAACCTGCGCCTGGACACCGGCAGCGCGCCGGGCGTGTTCAACCCCGGCTACTACTTCGCCTTCGATCCGGTGACCAAGGCGCGCGTGGACGAGGCGGCGCCGGGCTGCAACAACGTGCTGCAGGTGAGCAGCGGCACGCGCTGCATCTGGCAGACCTGGATGAACCGGCAGATCAACGGCGGCGCCGATTCCCGGCGCGTGACCGCCTACGTCAACGGCCACTTCCAGCTGAGCGACGCCACCGAGGCCTTCGCCGAGGTCACCTATACCGACATCGACCTGCGCGCCAACGGCGGCACGCCGCGCGCCTACGGCACCACCACCGGCAACCCGCAGAGCTGGTTCTCGCGCAACACCGGCAACACCGTCAACCAGTTCCTGTATCCGTTCCTGGGCCCGAACAACGAATACAACCATGCCAGCCCGGAAATGAAGGCGCTGATGGGCGGCGTGGTCGGCCTGAGCTACCTGCTGCAGGACGTGGGCGGCAACCACTTCGGCCAGCGCAACACCGACAAGAGCTACCGCGCCGTGGCCGGCCTGCGCGGCAGCCTGGGCGACAGCGACTGGAACTGGGAAACCGCCTTCGCCACCGCCGGTTCGCATTCGGTCACCTACCAGACCACCAACGTCAACCTGCGCGGCTTCGAGAAGGCCTTCGGCCCGTACACCATCGACCCGGGCACCGGCCGCGTGATCATTTCCGACCACCCGGCGTACAAGTTCGGCGAGATCAGCGAAGCCAACGCCGCGCTGATCCGCGAGGCGTTCCCGACCTTCGACATCCAGTCCTGGACCCGCCTGCATACCCTGGACGGCAAGGTCGAAGGCCCGCTGTTCGCCCTGCCGGCCGGCGAGGTGCGCGCGGCGTTCGGCTTCAACGCCACCCGCGAGACCTTCTACACGCCGGGCAACCAGGACGCCGCCGATGGCCTGATCACCCAGCAGGGCGGCTCGTGGTTCGACGGCAAGCGCAACACCTACGCGCTGTTCTCCGAAGCGGTGGCGCCGATCACCGACAAGCTGGAACTGGACGCCGCGCTGCGCCTGGACAAGTACCCCGGCTTCAGCGCCAACCTCGCGCCGAAGATCGGCCTGAAGTACCAGGCGCTGCCGCAGCTGATGCTGCGCGGCACCTATTCGGAAGGTTTCCGCGCGCCGAGCCTGGCCGAGTCCGGCACCGGCGGCGTGTACGCGCAGATCGGCGGCTACCGCGACGAAACCCGCTGCGCCGAGACCAACGCCATCGCCGACCTGCTGCGCCAGTCCAACCGCACCGTCGACAGGGACCTGGGCAACAGCCTGTGGAACAGCGACTGCAGCCGCAACGTGGCGCGCATGACCCAGCCCAACCCGGACCTGAAGCCGGAGAAGGCCAAGATCGCCACGCTGGGCTTCGTGCTCGAGCCGACCGACTGGCTGTCGGTGTCGGCCGACTACTGGTTCGTGTACCGCCGCAACGAGATCGTCGCGCCGGATTACAGCAAGCCGGAAGAAATCAGCGAGATGACCCGCTTCCCGATCACCGAGACCGACCTGGCCAACCTGGCCGCGCTGGCCAGCATGTGCGCCGACCCGGCCAGCGGCGTGACCTGTCCGGCCACCCTGCCGGGTTACAGCACCGGCAACGTGGCCAGCGTCATCGGCCAGTACAAGAACCGCGGCCGCACCCTGATCGACGGTCTGGACGTGGACGCGCGCGGCCGCTTCGACCTGGGCGAGTGGGGCCGGCTGAACATCGGCGTGGCCGCGACCATCGCCAACCGCAACATGTACAACGCCGACGACGCCGACGGCTGGTACTACGGCAACGTCGTGGGCTACTACAACAACCCGCGCCTGCGCGCCACGTTCAATACCAACTGGACCTACGGCAACTGGGACACCGGCTTCTACATCAACTACGTCGGCGGCACCAAGTGGGCGTACGACCGCGTCGACGCGGAAGACAACAACGCCGAAACCTGCACCGGCAGCTATGTCGCCGTGTCGCTCAGCCAGTGCGAGGGCGCGCCGTCGTGGTGGACCGCCAACCTGAGCGTGAACTGGCGGCCGATCGAGAAGCTGAGCGTGGGCGTGACGGTGAAGAACCTGTTCAACCGCCTGCCGTTCTACGACCCGAACGACTGGATGAACTTCCCCGGCTACACCAACAACTTCGGCCGCATCTACAGCGTGACCGCCACTTACAAGTTCTGATGCCGGCCGTTGCGTCCTCCCTCTGTGCATGGCATGAAGGGGAGGGCGCTGCCACGCCCGCGCGGCGCATCATCCACGCCGCGCCGGGCGCGATTCCAAGTGAAAGAGGACATGCAATGAAACGCAGGGAATTCATCCTGGCCGGCGCGGCGCTGGCCGCCACCAGCCTGTTGCCGGATACGCCGGCCTGGGCGCGCGGGCGCAAGGTGCGGCTGGGCATGATCGGCACCGGCATGCGCGGCCAGGTGCTGCTCAAGGAACTGCTGCGCCGCGACGACGTGGACGTGGTGGCGCTGTGCGACATCGAGCCGATCATGCTCGGCCGCGCCACCGCCATGGTCGCCAAGGCCGGCAAGCCGGCGCCGAGGACCTATGGCGCCGACGGCGACGGCAACGCCTGGAAGCGCCTGCTCGAACAGCGCGGCCTGGACGGCGTGGTCATCGCCACGCCGTGGGAACTGCACGCGCCGATGGCGATCGCCGCGATGCAGGCCAAGGTCGCGGTCGGCTGCGAAGTGGTGGCCGGCATCACCCTGCAGGACCACTGGGACGTGCTCAACACCCAGCTGCAGACCGGCACGCCGTACATGCTGCTGGAAAACGTGTGCTACCGCCGCGACGTGATGGCGGCGCTGCAGATGGTGCGCGAGGGCCTGTTCGGCGAGCTGGTGCACCTGCAGGCCGGTTACCAGCACGACCTGCGCGGGGTGAAGTTCAACGACGGCAACCCTGACCACCCCTACGGCAGCGGCATCGAATTCGGGCCCAGGGGCTGGTCCGAGGCGCGCTGGCGCACCGAGCATTCGGTCAGGCGCAACGGCGAGCTGTACCCCAGCCACGGCATCGGCCCGTGCGCGATGTACACCGGCATCAACCGCGGCAACCGCTTCACCCGCATCAACGCCTTCGCCAGCAAGGCGCGCGGCCTGCACGAATACACCGTGGCCAAAAGCGGCGGCACCACGCATCCGAGTACCAAGGTGCAGTTCAGGCTGGGCGACATCGTCACCACCACGCTGGCCTGCGCCAACGGCGAGACCATCCTGCTGCAGCACGACACCTCGCTGCCGCGCCCGTATTCGCTGGGCTTCCGCGTGCAGGGCACCAAGGGCCTGTGGATGGACCTCAACCACGGCATCCACATCGAAGGCCGCAGCCCGCCGCACGAGTGGGAGGACTTCAAGGCCTACCAGGACCAGTACGAACACCCGCTGTGGAAGCAGCACGCCGGCACCGCCGCCGGCGCCGGCCACGGCGGCATGGACTGGTTCGTGATCCACGCCTTCGTCGAGGCGCTGAAGGCGCAGGCGCCGATGCCGATCGACATCTTCGACGCGGTGACCTGGAGCGCGATCACGCCGCTGTCCGAGCAGTCCATTGCCAACGGCTTCCAGACCCTGGACTTCCCGGACTTCACCGGCGGCCTGTGGCAGCAGCGCAAGCCGATCTTCGCGTTTGACGGCAGCTACTAAGCACGCAACCCTCCACCCGTAGGAGCGCCTTCAGTCGCGACAGGCTTTCCCGACGAAGGTCCCGTTCGCGGCTGAAGCCGCTCCTACGGTGGGTAGGCGATCTTTCAGGCCTCGGCGTTCGCGTCGGTCACTTCCGCCACATTCCCGTAGGAGCGACTTCAGTCGCGAAAGGCTTTTCCGACGAAAGCCCCGTTCGCGGCTGAAGCCGCTCCTACGGTGGGTAGGCGATCCTTTCAGGCCTGGGCGTTCGCGTCGGTCACTTCCGCCACATTCCCGTAGGAGCGACTTCAGTCGCGAAAGGCTTTTCCGACGAAGGCCCCGTTCGCGGCTGAAGCCGCTCCTGCCGTGGTAGACGATCTTTTCAGGTCTCTGCGTCCGCGTCGGCCACCGGCGAGGGCGGGCAGGCCGGTACTTCGGCCGGCGTGGCCAGCTCCGCCGCATGCGACGGAGCGGCCATCATCTTCGCCCTGCGCCAGCCGCCCCAGCGGTAATAGGCCAGCGACAGCAGCATCGACACCAGCGAGCTGACGGGGAAGCTCCACCAGATGGCGTCCGCGCCCCAGTACGGCTGCAGCAGCTCGGCGAAGGGCACGCGCACGCCCCACAGCGAGGCGGCCAGGATCAGCAGCGGCGCGATCACCGCGCCGGTGGAGCGCACCACGCCGGAGATCACGAAGCTCACGCCGAAGAACAGGAACGACCACACCGCGATGTGGTTCAGGTGCCGCGCCACCGCCAGCGCCTGGCTGCCGTCGGGCAGGAACAGCGCCAGCGAGTGCCGGTCCAGCAGGATCAGCGGCAGGATCAGCACGCCGGTGAGCAGGAAGTTGAACAGCACGCCCTTGCGCGCGGTGCCGCGCACGCGGTCCCAGCGCCGCGCACCGACGTTCTGCGCGGCCATCGACGAACACGCCGCGCCGATCGCCATCGCCGGCATCTGCACGTAGGTCCACAGCTGCAGCGAGGCGCCGTAGGCCGCGGCGGTGTCGGTGCCGTAGTCGTTGACCATGGTCATCAGCATGATCATCGACAGCGAGATCAGCACCATCTGCAGGCCCATCGGCACGCCCTTGACCACCAGTGCGCGGAGGATGGCCGGGTCGATGCGGAACAGCGCCATGTCCCGGCGGCCCAGCCACAGCACGTGGCCGCGGTGGCGCATGTAGGCCAGCAGGCCGAGCAGCGACAGCGACTGCGCCAGCAGCGTGGCCCAGGCCGCGCCGGCGATGCCCAGCTGCGGGAACGGGCCGACGCCGAAGATCAGCAGCGGGTTGAGCACGATGTCCAGCGCCACCGACACCAGCAGGAAGCGGAACGGCGTGCGCGAATCGCCGGCGCCGCGCAGCGCCGCGCTGAGGAAGGCGAAGGCGTACAGCGTCGGCGTGGCCAGGAAGATGATGCGCAGGTAGGCCTCGGCCAGCGGCAGCGAGGCGGCCGGCGTGCCCATCGCCGCCAGCAGCGGGTGCGCCATGAACCAGCCGGCGATGGCGATCAGCACCGAGATGCCGATGAAGAAGGTGGCGCTGGTGCCCATCACCCGCCGCGCCTGGGCCACGTCGCGCGCGCCCATCGCCTGGCCGATCAGGATGGTGGCGGCCATGCCGATGCCGAACACCGAACCGATCAGGAAGAACATGATGTTGTTGGCGTTGGCCGTGGCGGTCAGCGCCGCCTCGCCGAGGAACTTGCCGACCCAGATGGCGTTGACCGAGCCGTTGAGCGACTGGGCGATGTTGCCGGCCAGGATGGGCAGGGCGAACAGCAGCAGGTTGCGCCCGATCGGGCCTTCGGTCAGCGAGCGGGTGGGGTGGGCGGCGGCGGTCATGAGCACGGGTCGGTGGCTGAATGCGGACACTAGCATCGCAGGTGTGACGAGGGTTAAAGGTGCCGCTACGATGGCGCCTGCAGGTAGCCAGCGGAGGAACGGGAATGCTGAAACAGCTGTGTGGCGTGGTGGCGGTGCTGGCCTTGTCGGCCTGCGCCAACTCCGAACGCCTGATGGACGCCAGCGTGCGCCCGTCCGACCATGCCGACTGCCTGGTCGGCAACGCGCGTGCCGATGCGCAGGACAAAAACGCCATGCCGTCGATGCGCAGCCGCCGCTGCAATCCCGACGACAGCCTGAACTGGACCATCGGCCAATCGCGCAAGGATGCGATGGAAGTGGATTTCACCAAAAAGCATGACTGAAACGCAGAATGCGCCGGCCGCCGCCGTGCGCCTGGATGTCTGGCTGTGGGCGGCACGCTTCTTCAAGACCCGCAGCCTGGCCAAGCACGCGGTGGAAACCGGCAAGGTCGAGATCGATGGGCAGCGCCCCAAATCCTCGCGCGCGGTCCGCGTCGGCGATGCGCTGCGCGTGCAGCGCGGCGAGGAGACCTTCGAGATCGGCGTGCGCGGCCTCAGCGACACGCGCGGCCCGGCGCCGGTGGCGCAGGCCCTGTACGAGGAGACCGAGGCCTCGCGCAGGGCGCGCGAGGAACAGCGCCTGCAGCGCGCCGCCGCCCGCGACGGCTACCTGCCGCCCGAGCACAAGCCGGACAAGCGCGCGCGCCGGCTGATCCGCGCGCTGGGCGACATCGACGCGCTCTGACCGTCCCGGCAGCGCCGGGTCCGGGTCGGGTTCAGTGGGAAGCCATGGCCGCCGGAACGGAAAACGCCACCGCGGGGTGGCGTTTTCGTTCTCCATGGTCCCGCCGTCGGCGGCTGTCAGCGCTTGCCGCTGCCCAGCAACCCGCTGCCGAGCTTGATCAGGTCGGACACGCCGAACTGGCCGTCGCCGTCCTGGTCGAGCAGGCTGCCCAGCAGGCCGCCGCCGACGCCGCCCTGCTGCACCACGCGCTGCTTTTCCTGGCCGAGCATCTGGCTCAGGCTGCCGGCATCGGCCTGGCCGCCGCTGGACATGCGCTGGGCCAGGTAGGCCATCACGATCGGGGCGAGGATCTTCAGCAGTTGCCCGGCGCGGTCGCTGCTCAGGCCGGTGGCCTGCGCCAGCCCGGCTTCGGCACGGCCCTGGCTGCCGCCGAAGATGTGGCCGAGGATGCCGGCGCCGTTGGTGGCCGGGCTGTTGCCGCCGCCCAGCACCGAGCCGAGCACGCTGCCGATGTCCAGGCCGCTGTGGTTGTTCTGCAGCGCGCCGAGCAGGGCTTCGGCGCCCTGCGGCCTGGCGGCGTTGTTGCCCAGCGCGCCCATCAGCAGCGGTAGCGCGGCGCCGATGGCGCCCGAGGCCTGCTGGCTGTCGAGGCCGAGCTGCTGGGAGACCTGCTGCAGCGGTGCGCCCTGCAGCTGGGAAAGAAGGTCGTCGGTGAGGCTCATCGGGGCGTGGTCCTTGCGGTGGGTGAACACGGCCATGGTAGCGCCGTGGGGAGCTGGAGTGAGCGTGCCGGCCGGGAAGGCGGCGGGGCGGTGCCGGCGCCCCGCCGCAGCCGCCTCAGAGCACGATGTCCTCGGCGCCCGGCGTGGCCCGGGGGAACTCCGCTTCCGGCTGCGCCGGTGCGAACGGGTCGGCCGGCGGCATCGCCGCCTGCTTCTTCAGCGCCGCCGCCACGCCGGCGCCATAGGCCGGGTCGGCCTTGCTGCAGTTGTCCACGTGGCGCTGCTTGATGAAGTCCGGCGCGTCGCCCATGGCCCGCGCGGTGTTGTCGAACAGGCGCTGCTTCTGCGCGTCGTCGTAGCTGCGGAACAGCGCGCCGGGCTGGCTGAAGTAGTCGTTGTCATCCTCGCGGAAATTCCAGAAGTCGGCGTCGCCGCGGATGCGCAGCGGCGGCTCGCGGTACTGCGGCTGCTCCTGCCACTGGCCGTAGCTGTTGGGTTCGTAGTGCGGCAGCCCGCCGTAGTTGCCGTCCACGCGCATGGCGCCGTCGCGGTGGTTGCTGTGCACCGGGCAGCGCGCCGCGTTCACCGGGATCTGGTGGTGGTTGACGCCCAGCCGGTAACGCTGCGCATCGCTGTAGGCGAACAGGCGCGCCTGCAGCATCTTGTCCGGCGACGGGCCGATGCCCGGCACCAGGTTGCTCGGCGCGAACGCGGACTGCTCCACGTCCTGGTACCAGTTGTCCGGGTTGCGGTTGAGCTCGAACTCGCCCACCTCGATCAGCGGGTAGTCGCTCTTGGGCCACACCTTGGTCAGGTCGAAGGGATGGAAGCGATAGGTCTCCGCGTCCAGCTCCGGCATGATCTGCACGAACAGCTTCCACTTCGGGAACTCGCCGCGCTCGATCGCCTGGAACAGGTCGCGGCCATGGCTCTCGCGGTCCTTGCCGGCCAGCACTTCGGCCTGCGCGTCGGTCAGCGCCTCGATGCCCTGCTGGCTGTGGAAGTGGAACTTCACCCAGAAGCGCTCGCCGGCGGCGTTGGTGAAGCTGTAGGTGTGCGAGCCGAAGCCGTGCATGTGGCGGAAGGTGCGCGGGATGCCGCGGTCGCTCATCACCACGGTCACCTGCATCAGCGCTTCCGGCAGCAGGGTCCAGAAATCCCAGTTGTTGCGCGCGCTGCGCAGGTTGGTGTGGGGGTCGCGCTTGACCGCCTTGTTGAGGTCGCCGAACTTGCGCGGGTCGCGCAGGAAGAACACCGGCGTGTTGTTGCCGACC
>Ga0182741_1005929_pt1 | contig 10997 bp, 6 predicted proteins | sample eDN5th37CBELigOP_FD_128874 | JGI IMG/M metagenome (GOLD analysis project Ga0182741, IMG submission 128874) | Enriched Organic Plus compost microbial communities from Emeryville, California, USA - eDNA 5th pass 37_C BE-Lig OP (version 2) (version 2) ...
AGGTACTGAAGCCGCTTTACTGCCTCATCCCAGTCAAAGAAACCCCCTCAGCAGGTCGATCGCCTGCTTGATTTCTTCGACCAGATTCGCCGTTTCATTGCGCATCGTATGATCTTCTTTCCAGAGTTCCGTCTTCACGCGATGGCGTTTGACCGAACAGAGTCTTGTTGAATCGCGCCGGAACATAAGTGCCGATGCCGCCGCTGTAAAGCAACGGTGGGCTGATGATTGCACGGGCGGAAAACGTTGGGCGGGATCTCATCCGGCAGAAACGGGATCCCGTGGCCCTCGCGGCGACCGAACGATCAGAAAAGACCGCCCGCGCCGCGATTGATGGCCTCGCCCGCCTGGGGCGAGAGTTCACGAGCACGCTCGCTGACCTGATAGTCGCCGATGACCCAGTAGGTGTCGGCTGGTCCCGTGCCAGGCTTGAAGGCTTCCATGATCACGCCGGGCTGACCAGCGCGTGCCTGCATGCCGGTCTTGCGGTCGATGGCTATGACGTTCATGCCCTCCGGAACACGGAAGTCGACCGGCGTCTTGTCCTTGAGCGCCTGCGCCATGAAGTCCTTGAAGACGGGTGCGCTCAGGCCGCTGCCCGTGGAGCCCTTGCCCATTGGTTTCGGCTGATCGAAGCCCATGAAGACGCCAACCACCAGATCGGGCGTGTAGCCGATGAACCACGCGTCCTTCTCCTCGTTGGTGGTTCCGGTCTTGCCGGCGATCGGATGGCCGAGATCGGCAAGAATCGTGGCCGTACCGCGCTGGACCACACCTTCCATCATGGCGGTGATCTGATAGGCGGTCATCGGGTCGAGAACCTGGTCGCGCTCATCGATTAGCTCCGGCTCTTCCTGATCCTGCCAGACTTCCGCATTGCAGCCGACGCACTGACGCGTGTCATGCTTGTAGACGGTCTTGCCGTAGCGGTCCTGTATGCGGTCGATCAACGACGGTTCGATGTACTTGCCGCCGTTCGCCATCACGGCATAGGCAGAAACCATACGCATGACGGTCGTTTCGCCAGAACCAAGCGACATTGCCAGGTGGCGAGGCATCTTGTCATAGACGCCGAAGCGTTCAGCGTACTCGGCCACCGTATCCATGCCCATGTCCTGCGCCAGACGCACCGTCATCAGATTGCGTGAACGTTCGATGCCCTCGCGAAGCGTGGACGGGCCGCCGAAGCCGCCGCCGTAGTTCTTCGGCTCCCACACCTGGTTGCCGATCGTGACCGTCAGAGGACCGTCCATGACCACAGAGGCCGGGGTGTAGCCGTTATCAAGTGCAGCCGCATAGACGATCGGCTTGAACGAAGAACCTGGCTGGCGCATCGCCTGCGTTGCGCGATTGAACTGCGACTGGGCGAAAGAGAAGCCGCCGACCATGGCCAGGACACGGCCCGTATGCGGATCCATAGCGACGACCGCGCCACCGATCTTGGGAACCTGACGCAGACGCCATTCTGAGCCACCCTCTTCCTTGCGCTCAGCAAAGACAACGTCACCAGGCTTCAGAACCTCGGCCGGAGAGCTGGCCTTGACCGATTTCCCATTGACCGTGTGGCGCAGCGCCCAGTCCATGTCGGCGGTCTTGATCGTGCCCTTCTCGCGCTTGTCGGAAAGCTTGCCTGCGATGTCCCGATCCGGACGGATGCCGATGGTCAGGCCGCTCTTGTCGCCGTCGAGGACCACCGCAAGCTTCCACTCGGGCACGTCGCTCAGGTCTTCAACCTTGTTCAGCGCCTCACCCCAGTCGCCCGACACGTCGATCTGCGCTACTGGGCCATGGAAGCCGCGCAGCGTGTCATACTTGATCAGGCCCTTCTGAAGAGCGGAGCGCGCATAGAGCTGCAGCTGGGGATCAAGGGTCGTGCGGACGGAGAGACCGCCTTCATAGAGGGCATCTTCACCATAGCGAGAGATGATCTCGCGGCGGACTTCCTCAGTAAAATAGTCAGCGGCAAAGAGATAAGGACCACGGCCGCGCGGATTGACGCCGAGCGGTTCGGACTTGGCCTGCTGCGCTTCTTCCGCGGTGATGAAGCCGTTCTCCGCCATCTGGTCGATGACCCAGTTGCGCCGTTCGATGGCGCGATCCTCGTGGCGGAACGGATGGTAGTTCGACGGGCCCTTGGGCAAAGCAGCCAGATAGGCAGCTTCCGCAATGGTCAGGTCGTTGACCGACTTGTCGAAATAGGTGAGCGCCGCACCGGCAACACCGTAAGCACCGAGGCCGAGCCAGATCTCGTTCAGGTAGAGCTCGAAGATGCGGTCCTTGGAATAGGCCTGCTCGATGCGGAATGACAGGATCATTTCCTTGAGCTTTCGCTCATAGGTCTGGTCGGCCGTCAGGAGGAAGTTCTTTGCAACCTGCTGGGTGATGGTGGAAGCACCGACAGGACGGCGGCCGGTGCCGAAGTTCTGCGCGTTGGTGATGACAGCGCGGATGAGGCCGGTGACGTCGATTCCCGGATGGTTGTAGAAGTTCTTGTCCTCAGCTGACAGGAAGGCGGCCTTGACGCGATCCGGAATGGCCTGGATCGGCAGGTAGAGACGACGCTCGCGGGCAAACTCGGCCATCAGCTCGCCGTCGGACGAGTGGACGCGGGTCGTTACCGGCGGCTCGTAGCGGGCAAGCTTTTCGTAGTCGGGCAGGTCCTGGGAGACATGGCCGATGTAGAGGCCTACGCCGGCAGCTGCCAAGAGCGCCAGGACAATGCCCATGCTGAAGAAATATCCCAGTATACGTACCATGCCCACTCCAGCGTTTCCGCTTCTCCGGCCCTAAGAATTTGTTAGGCAGTGCGGCCTAAGTTCCTGACTGGAACAGCCACCCTGCCAGACAATAGCCCCAGCCTGTTGCCGAGGCGGAGGCAACCATAATGTTATCTACCGCCCAGCCACATATAATGCGATCGGGCGGTTGCAAACGAGAATCTGTTAGTATTCGCACTATCTAACTTACATGTGAGCAAAATGCGGCACCTACTCCTTTTGGCGAGTGGAATGCGGCCAAAGAGTGTGTTTCGTTGCTTTTTTGCCACAGAGCCGATGCGCCCACTGGAGGTCAGTTGCTGGCCCTCGCATGTGCGGTGGCAAAAATGTCCACTGCCCGCGAGATTTCCCGCGCGGCGCGCTCCCGCCACTTCGGATCATTGAGAAGCTTTTCGTCGTCGGCATTCGAGAGATAGCCAAGCTCCAGCAACACTGAGGGAACATCGTGCGCCCGTAGCACGCGGAAGCCTGCCGAGCGCATTGGGTTGTTCACGAACTGGATGGTGTTGGAGATTTCGTTGACGAGAGTGCGGGCGAACTGGATCGAAAAGGCATGCGTCTCGCGCCGCATCAGATCGGCAAGGATATCCGCCACGTCATTGCGGATCTCATCCGAGGCGGCAAGCCCAGCTAGCTCATCGGAGAGGTTTTCGCGCGCCGCAGTGGCAGCGGCTTCGGCGTCAGAGGCTCGTTCCGAAAGCGTGTAAATGGTAGAACCGCGGAAGTTCTTCAGCCGGATCGCATCGGCATGGACGGAGATCAGCAGGTTTGCCCCTTTCTCCCGTGCGATACGGACGCGCTCGTCCAGACGCAGGAAAACGTCGCTTTCACGCGTCAGGACGGCCCGAAACTTCCCGGTGGCTTCCAGGTTCCGCTTCAGCTCCTGAGCGAATGCGAGCGTGATATCCTTCTCCTGCGTACCGGAGATCCCGCGCGCACCGCCGTCGATGCCGCCGTGCCCCGGGTCGATGGCAATGGTGAAGCGATGGTCCCGGGGCGAATCGGACGTATGGGATGAAGCCCTGGCGCCTTCTGTCGCCTTCTGCGCCGCGTTCATCCGTTCAAGGATGATGCGGTCGAAGTCCTCCTCGGAGGCGGCAACCAGATCTACCACGAGCCGCGCCCCCAGTCCTTGCTCATTGTCGAGGAGCGATGCGTCCTCGATTTTGAACGGTCCCTTGGCTGAAAAGATCATGCGGGACTGGTTCTCGGCCATGGTGCCGTAGCGCAGATCAGCGATGAGGCCCCGGCTGGTGACCGTTTCCTCATCGATGCCGAAATCGGTCTTGGGCAGGTCAATGACCAGACGATGGGGTGAGCGCAGCAGAAACCAGGAAAAAGCCGGCCTGGTGTCAAAATGCAGGATGATGCGGACGCGGCTGTCGTCGCCTGCGATCAGGTATTCGCTCAGCACCACGCCCGATGCGGTGTTGCTGGCTTTGGACGCAGTATCGGTCGGTGCAGCCGCCACGGTAGAATCAGCCCCCTTCCCGTCCTCGGCAAGGGATACATGGGGAACGCTGCAGGCCACGGAGAAGGCTGCGAGAGCAAGGAGGCAATGGCGCAGCCAAGGCCGTCTCCTGTCATGCGGTGCCGTCGCGAATTTCACCATTTGCAGATTACGCCCCACGATCCTTTAAGGTTCTGTTGCCGCCGCGCTAACCAAGCCTTTGGGCTTCTTCATGGCAACCCGCAGGGAATTCACGCAAATCGCGAATTTGGGTTGCCATCTAGCGTGCTGCGTCATAAAAGCAGCTTGAGTTATCGTGACATCCTGCATTTGCAGATGCTTGCCCGGATTGTCCAGTAGGCTAGCGCGTTCTGTGGAACCCGGAAGTGTCACTGAGTGGTAACTCAAGGAATTTCTTCCAGGCGTCGGGCCCTGTGGCCAAGGTGCCTGAGTGCGAGGAAAACGGCTGGCACTGTGGTGCTTAGCTGGCTCACAAAGAGCAATTCAAGCGGGATCGGTTCGCCGATCCTTAGTAGCAACGGTACTGCCAGGCGGTGCAATGGCTAAGAGAGTGGTAGGAACCCCTACAATAGGCCGCAACGCAGTCGCGGCGGCTGTGTTTCCCACTGCATCCAAGCTCCTGCCGGCATACTTTCAATCATCCGGTCCATCTCCCTTGAACCGCACGGCTGTGAGGCGAAGCGCCCCTGTCCGGCGGTTGGGCTGTGCCGGTAGGAACCAATTTTATGCCCAACAAAATGCTTATAGATGCCTCCCATCCGGAGGAGACCCGTGTTGTCGTAGTTCGGGGTAATCGGGTCGAAGAGTTCGATTTTGAATCCCAGGACAAGAAGCAGCTCAGAGGAAATATTTATCTTGCGCGGGTGACGCGCGTTGAACCATCGCTGCAGGCGGCTTTCGTCGAATACGGCGGTAACCGGCACGGGTTCCTCGCGTTCAGCGAAATCCATCCAGACTACTACCAGATCCCGGTTGCCGACCGGCAGGCTCTGCTCAAGGCGGAAGCCGAGGAAAACTGGAACGAGGATGATGAGGAAAACGGTTCGAAGGTTTCGTCCTCGGGCCGCAAGCGCCGTCGCAACAGCAACAAGAAGGATAGCGCAGCCAAGAGCGCTGAGGCATCTGCCGAAGCTGCCGCTGATGAGACTCCGGCAGCAGAGGCTGAAGGCTCCGACGACAATTCCGACGACACCACGCAGAACGGTCCAAGCATGGCCGCCGCTGTCGAAGGCGACGTCGTCTCCGAGGACGTTTCTGTGGTCTCCGATCGCCAGAGCAGCGACAATGACCACGACGACAAACACGACGAAGCCAACGAGGTCGACACCGTCGGCGCCGGCGATGCGCTTGAGGAAATTAACGTCCGTCGCCGTCCTGTTCGCCGTCAGTACAAGATCCAGGAAGTCATCAAGCGCCGCCAGATTCTTCTGGTCCAGGTCGTGAAGGAAGAGCGCGGCAACAAGGGCGCTGCTCTGACAACCTACCTGTCGCTCGCAGGCCGCTATTCGGTCCTCATGCCGAACACGGCACGTGGCGGCGGCATTTCGCGCAAGATCACCAACCCGCAGGACCGCAAGCGCCTCAAGGACATCGTCAAGAGCCTCGACGTGCCGGAAGGCATGGGCGTCATCCTGCGCACGGCGGGTGAAAACCGCACCAAGCCCGAGATCAAGCGCGATTACGACTACCTGATGCGCCTCTGGGAGAGCGTACGGACGCTGACGCTGAAGTCGATTGCCCCTGCCCTCGTCTATGAGGAAGGCAGCCTGATCAAGCGCGCAGTCCGCGACCTCTACAACAAGGACATCGACCAGATTCTGGTGGCGGGTGAAGAAGCCTACCGCGAAGCGAAAGACTTCATGCGGATGCTGATGCCGAGCCATGCCAAGGTGGTGCAGCCCTATCGGGACCCGCAGCCACTCTTCGCCAAGAATGGCATCGAGGCTCAGCTCGACAAGATCCTGCAGCCGCAGGTGACGCTGAAGTCGGGCGGCTACATCATCATCAACCAGACCGAAGCACTTGTTGCCATCGACGTGAACTCCGGACGCTCCACCAAGGAGCATTCGATCGAGGATACCGCGCTGCAGACCAACCTGGAAGCTGCGGAAGAGATCGCCCGCCAGCTCCGCCTGCGCGACCTTGCCGGCCTCATCGTCATCGACTTCATCGATATGGAAGAGAGCCGCAACAACCGTGCGGTCGAGAAGCGCCTCAAGGATTGCCTGAAGAACGACCGCGCCCGCATCCAGGTGGGCCGCATCTCGCACTTCGGCCTTCTGGAAATGTCGCGTCAGCGTATCCGCTCGAGCGTACTCGAGAGCACGATGCAGCCCTGCCCGCATTGCCATGGAACGGGTCAGATCCGCTCGGATTCCTCGCTCGCCCTGCTCGTCATGCGCGCCATCGAGGATTATCTTCTCAAGGACAACCGAAACGACATCACCGTGCGGACGTCCTCCTCCACTGCGCTCTATCTGCTCAACCAGAAGCGCCAGAGCCTGATCGAGCTGGAGAACCGCTTCGGCGTTTCCATCACGCTCGAGACTGACGAGACCCTGGGTCACCAGCACTATGCTATCGTGAAGGGTGAGCCGTCATCCCGTCCGGCAACCATCGCCATCCAGCCGAACCAGGTTCAGGAAGTCGAGGAAGCTGACGTCGTCGAAGAGGTCGAGGAAGAGAGCGAGGCAGAAGCGGTGACCGCTCAGCCCGCTGAGGCTCAGATGCAGTCTGCCCAGCCGAACGGCGAGGAAGGCGGCAACGGACGCAAGCGCCGCCGCAAGCGCCGCCGGCGCGGTGGTCGCGATCGCAACGGCAATGCCCAGGCAAGTGCCGAGGCAACCCAGCAGGGTGAACAGGTGCAGGGCGAAGTTCAGGCCGAAGATGATGAGGCTGCTGATGAAGCGGTCGAAGTCGTTGTGCCGGCCGCTGAAGTCGAGGCTCAGCCTGTTGCGCCTGAAACTGTAGAGGCCGCAGAGCCAGTTACAGTTGAGGCTGTGGAAGAGACCGTTCCTGCAGCTGCTGCCGAGGAAGCTCCGCAGGCTGAAGCTGCCGAGCGTCCGAAGCGCCAGCGTGGCAAGCGCGGCGGCCGCCGTAATCGGGCTGAAGCAGAAGCAGCAGCCGGTGATGCAACGGCTGTCGAGGCTGTAGCCGAAGCTCAGCCGGTTGAGGAAGCCGCAGCAGAAGAGCCTGCTACCCCGCTCGAGGCACCGCAGGCAGAAGCTGCAGAGACGCCTGCTGCCGAGACAACCGAGGTGGCGGCAGCGCCGGAAGCCGAGGAAAAGCCGAAGCCCAAGACCCGCCGCCGTCCGCGCGTCAAAAAGGATGCCACAGCCGCTGCAGCGCCAGCAGCTGAAGTTTCCGAGAGTGCACCAGCAGCAGAAGCCCCGGCACCGGAAGCTCCGGATGAGCAGCAGCCGGTGGTCCCAGAGGCTACTGCTTCCGAACCGGTAGTAGCCGATGCTCCGGCAGCAGAAGCTGAGGCAGAGGCACCTGCCGGGGAAGCCAAGCCCACGCGTCGTCGCCGCAGCGCGGCAGCGCCTGAGAAGCCGGCCGAGCCGATCGTTTCGTCCAGCGAACCGGTCGAGGAGGCACCGCGCAAGACCGGCTGGTGGCAGCGCAAGAGCTTCTTCTAGGCTCCCCAGACGAACTCAACAAAATGGCCGGACCAGTTCCGGCCATTTTGTTATCGGGGATCCACCGAACTTTCTGGCCGGCTCGTCAGCTGCCAGCACGCCTTCAAATTCACGAAACTCCAGCGAAATCCCGGTTCCCAATAACGCTGAAGTTGCACTAAGCTGCCTTTTCGTTGCCACGAAGCGTCGGTACGGATTCGGTCCATGTTGTTCCCGCAATTGTTCAAGGCGCGGCTTTCGCGTCTTGCCACTTCTCTTGTCGTGACACTCGCGCTGATCGGCGCATCCCCCGCCCATGCACAGCGGGTCAATGTCGTGCGTGACGCGGAGATTGAAGCACTGGTGGCCGACTATGTCCGTCCAATCCTGAAGGTGGCGGGTCTCAATCGGTCCGGCATCGAAGTTGTTCTCGTCAACGACAACAGCTTCAATGCCTTCGTGGCCGGACGCCGCATCTTCGTTCACGCCGGTGCTCTCCTTCAGTCCGAAACACCCAACGAAATTATCGGCGTGCTGGCACACGAGGTCGCTCACCTTGCCGGAGGCCATCAGCATCGTCTGCGCGAGCAGCTGGAGCGGGCACAGACCATGGCCATTGTCGCCATGCTGATGGGCGTGGGTGCAGGTGTCGCCGGTGCAGCCAGCGGATCCTCTGGAATCGGTCAGGCCGCAGCCGGTCTTGCCATGGGCGGTACCGAAATGGCCCGCCGGTCTCTCCTCGGCTACCAACGGACGGAGGAGATCACCGCAGACCGCTCTGCCATCGACTATCTGAACAAGACCAAGCAATCCGGTCGTGGAATGCTGAAGACCTTCGACCGCATGGGTCGCGACCTGGCGCTTGCCGGCGTGAGGGTCGATCCCTATCAGGTCAGCCACCCCATGCCGCGCGAGCGCATTGCCAACCTTGAGCAGCTGGTCCGCGGCAGCCCGTATTATGATGCGAAGGACTCGCCGGCCCTTCAGCAGCGTCACGACCTGATGCGCGCCAAGCTGGCAGCCTACACGGCAGGCCCGGCAGCGGCGCGACGTATCTTCAAGGATCCTGCAGGGCTGGGCATGCAATATGCCGATGCAATCTCGACCTATCTGAGTGGCAATCCCCGCGACGCCCTTGCGAAGATCGATCGCTTGATCGCACGCCAGCCGCAAAATCCGTATTTTCATGAAATGCGCGGCGAGATTCTGATCAAGGCGAACAGACCGCAGGATGCAGCCAAGGCATTTGGGCAGGCTGTTAAGCTCGCCCCCTCCTCCGGTCTCTTGCAGATAGGTTATGGCCAGGCGCTGCTTGCAACCGGCGATCCCGCGCAAATCCGCAAGGCCGTCTCGGAACTCAGCGCCGGACTTGCCCGCGAACCTGAATACGTGAATGGCTACCGTTTCCTGGCCCAGGCGCACGGGCGTCTCGGCAACATCGGCGCCGCCGAGCTCGCCTCAGCCGAGGAACGCTACTATTCCGGCACCCTGCAGGAAGCTCGCGTTTTTGCGGCTCGCGCGCAGTCGAAGCTCAAAAAAGGTTCGCCTGAATGGCTGCGGGCGGAGGATATCATCAATTCTAAACCACCACGGCGATAGAGTGTCGGCTCTTCGATCAACGACGCGGAAGGTACCGATGAAGAAAACACTTCGAGCGGGTATTGCAGCAGCCATACTTGCGACTACGAGCATGAACTTCACGGCCGCTTGGGCGAATGACGACAGGATCAGTCTCAGCCGCGCCGAGATCGAGACGATCGTGCGGGAATATCTCCTGAAAAACCCCGAGATCATGCTGGAGGTTCAGGCTGCATTGCAGACCAAGCAGCTGGAAGCACAGCGCAAAGCCGCCCAGGAAGCCATCGAGATTGCCGCGGATGAGATCTTCAACAGCCCGGCGGACGGCATCATCGGCAATCCGGAAGGTGATGTCACCATTGTCGAGTTCTTCGACTACAACTGCGGCTTCTGCAAGCGCGCCGTCGCGGACATGGAGAAGCTCGTCCAGAAAGACCCCAACCTGCGCTTCGTGCTGAAGGAGTTCCCGATCCTGTCGGAGGATTCGCACAAGGCGGCCATCGTCTCCGCAGCAGTGCACATGCTGGCACCGGAGAAATACCCGGACTTCCACCGAACACTTCTGGGCAGCAGTGAACGCGCCACCGAAGAGTCCGCAATCAAGGTCGCTTTGGACCTCGGCATCGATGAAGCGGCGCTTCGCAACAAGATGCAGGACCCCACGATCAACGAGACTTTCAGAAATACCTACGAGCTTGCGGAACAGCTGCAGATTACCGGTACGCCCGGCTATGTGATCGGCAATGAAATCGTTGCCGGCGCCATGGGCGAGCAGGTTCTGTGGGAAAAGATCGCGGCAGCTCGCAAGTAAGTGGAATAACTCTGCCCACCACTTGTGGACAGCGCCACAACCCTCTTGCGCCCTTTTCGGCTGTGGGTAAGCCGTCTATATAGGGCACCTCGCACTCTGGAGACGTGATGGCAAAGCTGATTTACATTCTGAACGGACCCAACCTCAATCTGCTCGGCCAGCGTGAGCCCGGCATCTATGGTGCCGACACTCTCGAAACAATCGAACAGAAGTGCCGTGCGCGCGCCGAGGCTCTGGGCGTCGAAATTCAGTTCCGCCAGAGCAACATAGAGGGCGTGCTCGTTGACTGGATCCACGAAGCCGGGGCCGCAAACGCAGGCGTCGTGATCAATCCGGGCGCCTATGGTCATACGTCCATCGCAATGCATGACGCGATCAAGGGGGTCGGAATTCCGGTCGTCGAAGTGCACATCTCCAACATTCACGCACGTGAACCATTCCGCCACAAATCGATGATAGCCCCGGCGGCAGTCGGTATGATATGCGGTCTTGGACCACTGGGTTATGAGCTGGCTATCGAAGCGCTGGCTGCGCGCCTCTAAGGCAAGGCGCGACATCGTACAAAGAAAGACACGGTAATGAAGAAATCCGGTATTGATCAGCAGCTGATCCGCGATCTGGCAGCGATCCTCGACGAAACCAAGCTCACCGAGATCGAGGTTGAGGAAGGCGATCTGAAGATCCGCGTGGCCCGCCAGGTTCAGGCTGTGCAGGCAACCGTGGCAGCGCCTGTAGCTGCCGCC
>Ga0182741_1005930_pt1 | contig 10996 bp, 4 predicted proteins | sample eDN5th37CBELigOP_FD_128874 | JGI IMG/M metagenome (GOLD analysis project Ga0182741, IMG submission 128874) | Enriched Organic Plus compost microbial communities from Emeryville, California, USA - eDNA 5th pass 37_C BE-Lig OP (version 2) (version 2) ...
GCGAGTTGAATGTTTCAGATATACTAGGTATACTGGCGGACGCCCCCAAGCCCTTTAAGTGCAATCCCAGCTTCCCTGATGCGCAGCCCGGAAGTGTCCCGCCAGACTGCATGTTTTCATCAAGGGAGACTCAGAGCAAACTGACTGGTGAGGTCACCAGCACCTCCAAGCCAAACCTAATCAGTGGTGGTGCTCTTCTAGAAACGGCGTCGGCAGGTGATCCGCGATCATTGCATGTCATTGATGCTACCCCGCCCAACCCTGCTCTAGAGTATGATTCTCAGATCACCTTGGACTCTAAAGCGTCGGCATTTTACCCGGAGATTCTCCCTGTCTTCGCTGCTCACGATGGCTTCCTGACTGCTCAAACACCATCCAACGAAAGTTCCAACAATGAATCTAAACACACTTCGGCTGCTCCGCATACTGATGTAGCAAGCTCCCTTGAGGGTCTTAATCTTGAGTTTGTAACAGACGCTCAAGACTTCAGCTTCGAATCGGGGTCGCTTGAGGCCGATCATGTCCTCTGGACTCTTCGAGCGATCGCAAACTCAATCCTGAGTCCTAGTGGGGCTCACATCGCGCCTGAATTGTATATACCCAGCCATTTCTGGCTCTTGCCGAATTTGAAGATTGCAGCACATAGCCTAAAGTTGAAATCTCTTGGAACGATTACTCAGACACTGAAACTCGTCAAGAGCGAGTTCGCTTCACTGCAAGCTGCGTACCCTGCGTGCATCGACTTCTTCCGTGTTGTTCCACGCGATGCGCCATCGACCACTACCCTCTCGACTCCCACAGGAGGTAAGAATGGATCGCATGTGGTCCGCTGGATTGATATGCTCACAGTCTGTTCACGTATGGCATCCGTGCTCTCAGAAGTCGACCAGCAGTTCACTGCACTGCGTAAGTCGTTGGCGTTTGAGATCATGGCCATTCCAAAGGTTGCCCCGCCTCTTGCGAGTCCTCAACATGATCCGAGTACGACTGTTGTGGAGTCCTCATCCAGCACGTTGGATGTCGGATCCAAATTCGGGGCAAGTGCGACACGTGTGATTCCATTCCCTGGCATGCTTGGATCCCAAGAGTTGCAAACTCAGCAGCTTGCCGCAGTTTCTAGTGTTATGACGGATGGTGAAGGACACACAGCACAGATGGGGCGATTTACCCCATACGTTGATATTGAACAATGGGAACAGGTTGCTCTGGCGCGGACCCATGCCCGTGCAAAGTCAATCAGTGAGCAAGCCAAGCTACCCCCGCCTAGCATCTTCTCTTACCTGCTACCCGAGGCATCACTGATCCCCTCGCCCTGGCGAAACGCGGATGCTGCACATACGAACCAAGAGATATCAACACCCTCTTGGGCACCAACACTCATGTCCACGGTGATTCGAGCGAGTACGTCTTCGCTTGCCGTTCGACAAGCCACGCAGCATGCTCAACTCGAAATGCAAGCCAAAAGGTCAGGAGGGTTCTTTGGCCGTGTAAAAGCGCTGGCATATAGTGCCGTCCAAGAGGCAAGTCGAGTAGGGAAGAACGTTCTACCCTCTAGGCTGAATGCGGAAGAGGCTATTGTTTACATGCGCGCGCTGGTAGACACTTGCACTGCGGCTCAAGAACTGCGAACACTCTACCGAGACATTGGTCATATTGTCTCCCCGCCATCATTTGTCGCCGCTCCGCGCTCGCTTGCGAGCGTGTATGTCGACAGTGAAACTGTTGCAGCGCTTTGGACAGCACAAATCGCCAACAGGGCCATTGACACCGAAGCAATTATTGCTGCTATGAACCGTCAAAAGCAGCTGCAAAAGGCCGTCGTTGGAGGAATGGTCGATCAGGGAAGCCAAGATAGCAGCGCGGGATCACCCGTTCCGGAGGTGAAGGCAAGCACAGCTCATCGCCAGACGCTGGAACATGCCGCAAGCACGCGGCTAGGACGGCTGTCACAACACTACCCTGGTGTGTCATTCGAGGAAATCCGTGGCCTCTGCCTTGTTCCTGAACTAGAACTAAACGAAGATAATGTTTCAGATGCTCATTCTGTTCACTGTTTAGCCCAAGAGATCCGATTCCGTCTCGATCGGATTGTTAAGTTCTTGAAGGAGGCCTTGCTCGCCTTCGTGTTGGATGATCTACGCCGCAACGCTGAAGGCTTCCTCGAAGTGCAACAGCAGGCTCTATTTGGATCCGATTGACTCGACTGAGGTCATGTTCTCCGCCTCATCAAACGTTTTAGGCGTGTCTCTCGCGGTGAGCTGCATAAAGTATCGTTACACAAGTTCATTGTACATCTAGTCGCATTAATCGATTTTTTACGAGGTCTGTATGAAATGTTGCGCGTAAAGGGAGACCTGTACGCAGACTACCGTAGACTACTGTAGAACACTGTACATCCCAGCAGTAAATAAGGGAGTCGAATTGGGTTTCAAAGGTAACATATAACTGGGAGAGTGAAAACAAGAGACCGGTCAACAGAAGTGCAGCACTGAACTGCTCATAGTTTAAACGAACGCTCATATTGAGGCATGTGTTGTTACAGCAAACAAATGCGAGAAAATATGGGGCTTTGACTAGCGCAATGGTTTGTGCGTAATGCAGCTGATTCAACAATCGAGATGGCTGCATATCGTGGTAAACAATTTGCGTGGGAATCAAGCCGCAGAGGTCCATATTATCCAATACATTTGAATGGGCATGGGGTTCGAGGTCATACTCCAATTCGCCTCCTTCGATGCCTGAGCCGTTGTGTTGGATGCATTGTAGGGTACACTGTGTCAGTCAGATTGGCAGGTGACTTGGCATTAGTTGAAGTGTCGTACACTCAGAGGATGGCGGTTCCTAAACTATGGGTTTCCAAAATGCTCACAAGCATTGTTGCCAGCAAAAACAGCGGATGAGTGTAATATAATTGTACACGAATGCATCTTGGATGGCTGGATGCAGCAAACTGGTGGTAATGTAACTCCGATGGACATCCCTTAACGGGTCAGCCTGGCCCCTCGTGGACCCTTACACTGCACAGCACACCGATTGTTCTTGATGCTGCGGTTATTGTTATGGGTGCTGCTGTTGTTGGTGTTGGGAACTGTTGCTGGCAACCTCGCAGGGATACTGCCAACTCACTAGAGTTGCATCGTCATAGCTGGACTCGCCAAAGCTTGCCCTTGCACGTCCTAGGCTGAGCTCTAGAAGTGATGAACTACTTTCAAGCGTGCCGGAGGGATGAATGCCCATTGTAAAAGTGTCTTCAGTGGCCCCCTCGAATGCAGAAGCCGCTTTGCTCTTGTAGGCTGGACTGGTCACTCCATTGTAGCGGCTCAAGAGGGCACTGCATCCACGGGCCCAGTCATTGTACTTCCAGCAGTCCCAAACACCATCGGATGCGATCCAGATCGAGAGACGCTGGTTTGGTTGAACTCGCTTGACGGTGATGGATGGCTCATAAGTCAGGCCGTACTGATGTGCATAGAAATCGCCCAGGGCACGTGTCATCGCGATGCACGTTGAATCACGCACGACTTCACGTGGAGTTACGGCGTACACAGCAGGTTCATAGCGAACATTGGTCGGATGAAGTCCACGCTGCCAGGGATTCTGGAGGATGTCCATGTCCTTGGTGCCGTCTGGCTTGAAGACACGTGGGCAATCGTACTTGCGAGGAATTGATGAGACATCATAGACAAGCAGTAACTTCTGAGGATATTGGGATTCGGGCAATGCCATGATACGTCGGTACTCGTCTGGGTTCTCTGGTCCGTGATCCACAGTCAAAAAAGTGAAGGTGGAGTCCGTGTGATTGACATAGAGAGCTGTCGAATCGCCAACGTTGGCGCCCATCAAGAGTACTTCTCCATTGGGTTGAATTGACTGAACAACAATAGATGCTGTGGTACCTCCATGAATAGGTTCTCCTGTCACGGTTCGGACGACTCCATTGGCATCTCTCTCTCGGCCCTCACCAGGCTTGCTTGTATCATTCAGAAGGCGCATGCGAATCGCCTCGTGCAGTCTCGCAAAGAGATATTCAAATCGAGGCTTCCAATCGTGTTCGTCCCAGTCCTCGCAGCCAAATCGATTGGCCTCCAGGAACGCCAGCGTCTCCGAACGAGCCGTGTTCGAGGCCAACTTTCCATTGTAGCCACCGTGACCGTCGAATACACCACCGACAATCACCTTGCCTGAGGGAGAAGACCAATAGAAATAGGCATCTTCTTGATGGGGCTTTGCGCCCTGAATGCCGCCGCCGTAGATGACAGGATTCCTAACAAATTGATTCATATACCTACTCTCTCGTACACCCGCGTCTGCATCTGAGAGCGGAATGTTGAAACCCAGAGAAGGTCCAGTCAACGCTGGGTCTAGTGTATCTTCTCGATTGCCACAGTTCTGTCCACTGCCTGCCGACGCTAAAGCATCGCTTGCGCCAGCTCCACTTAGGGCCGTCTTCTTCTCTGCCGTCATGCATGTACTGTTTCGACGGTTTTGAGTGTCGTCTCCCCCCTCGAGTTGTGTCGTGCACTCACTCGCTGCTGTTGCACTCACCTCTGTCGCAATGACTGCGCCGCTGACAGAAGCTATTGCCGAGGCCGTGTGCGAGGCCGTTGCGGTTGACGTCACAGTTGCGCCTGCAGAAATGGTACCAGCAAGCCCGCTCACACCCATGGCATCAGAAGGATCCGATGCGCTACAAGTTGGAATAGAGAGATTATTAACAAAGGCGCAGGTAAGTTCATATCTCAGCCATGCATTCAAACCAACTCGTCGGGGATCAAGTGCTCAAGGTATATATCCCTAACGACCAGGATATCCTCCGCACGGCACGGAAACGGCCCTCGGCGGACATAGCAAATCGAAGCGTTTAAGGACGTACCTGGAGGCGCGCTTCGACTCAGCCTCGGCTGCGACGCCCTGCCCAACTACGACATCCAGAGCCACGCCTTCCGCCCCGGTCGCTGCGGTGGCGGCCGCCGTGCCGCGCTCGGCAGAACTTGGAAGGCTCATGGGCTTTGTTGTAGTGTGGGCTTTCTGTTGGATGGTAGAGTGTTGGGTATAAGGTTGAGTGAGATCACATGTCAGTCCGATAGTCACTAGAGGTCTGCGTCGTTCGATGCGACTTGCGCGAGTGCCGGCCAGGTGTACAGCGAGAAAGACCCCACAAACCGCACCGCAGATATTTCCCAAAAAAATCTTGTGGATCCATGAGACAAGTCACTTTCAAGCAGGATTTGTCGAGAATGATCTTGTGTGTAGGAGTGCGAGCGTGAGCATCGAGTTGCTCAAAGAGTCTGCTATCGAATGGTATGGGTTGTAATGCCATGCACTCCGCCACTCCTCCGCAATTCAACTCCAAAATGTAACGCTTCCATGACTAGTTACACTCAAGGAGGCTTGTATTCCGACACCCCTGGTTCGGGAGCCAGCGAGTCGCAGTCGTGAAGAAAAGAGCTGGAGAAGACGCTCTGCACTGGATTCACGGCCACGCAGTGGCACAGACAACGCACAGATCTCTACTAGGAACCAGGACACATGTTCGCCAGTTCTCCTAGTATACGGTGGTTATGTTATGGCGAATCAAATCGAAAGTTCTCTACATTGAATACAGAACTAAACGAATGACGGTCTAGTTTCTATTGTGTGAGTTCGTATGAAGTTAAGCATGCATACTACTGTACATCGAAAACACATTCCGTTACGGTCTGTTACACTTGGTTCTGAGACGTCGTCGGCCTGGGACTATGCGTGACGGACGAAAGGGGACCTAATGGCGATCCTGCCGTCGACCCGGCACTGGCGCTGCCCAAGCCATTTCCTGTCAATCCGAATCCACTACTGCCGCTACCATTGGTGTTAAGGGCACCGCCACCACTTGAGCTATCCGCATCTTCACTTTGCGTGCTGTCAGCACTCGTAGGGCGGGAGTGGCGGAGCACCCTCGACCAGGCGGCTTGGCTCGAAGCGGCAGCTGCCGAGACTGCATCGGTGCACGCGTGGAGACGGATCGTGTCATCGACCTCCATCAGCCTTCGAATCAACAAAACCACTTGACGGACAAGTGGTGAGAGCCAAATGCCACGCTTGGAGTAACTAGCAATTTCAAACAGCTCCTCGCGCAATCTGTCGATGCACTCTCTACGACCCTCAACAAGCTTGTCCATGAGCTCACGCGCCGTGACGGTAGGTGTGTTGGGAACAACCAGTGTCAACAAGCTGTCTGCTGAAGTCGACTCTGGATTTTGGACGACTGCATTCGTCTCATCCGTAGCACTGGATTTGCCAGTGCCGCGATTCTGCATTGCCTCCACATTGGTCAAGACTCCTAGTAGGTCGTCTGCCACTCCGGCAAGCGAGTTGGTGACACGAGAGTGTGCTCCAATGGTGTCTCGAAGGAATGTGGCTAAATGGCGGATTTCGGCGGTGAGTGGATGCCAGAGTGGATGCTCTGTTTCCAGAGACTGCATCGCATCGAGCACATCGGGAATCGACTTTGTGAACACACCTGAAGGTACACGCAAGGAGATTGGTTTCTTTCGCTTCGATTTGGACTGGTAATTGGCAAGCTTACGAGGCTCGGCAGGCACCAACGCTGTGGAAGTGGCTTGCTTCTCTGCATCAGTTCCACCAGATGACTCATCGCTTGAAGTTTGGGCTGCTTTCGAGGATCCTGCCTCGTGGGAAGAGTTGGATTTTGTGTCACTGGCTTGCTCATCATCACCCGCTTGTTCTGCTTCACCCTCAGACTCCTCCACGAGATCGTCCTCGTCCTCACCTTGAGCGGCAGAGCTGGAATCGACTGAATGTTGCCCGGACCCTGCACGACCAACGCTACTTGCCGCATGGACCAGGGACTCGTTGAGCTCTCGGATGCTCGTGGCAAGGGTCTGCACAGAACGAAGTGTTCGGTGTAGAACCAAAGCCATATCATTAATTGCCAAGTTGAGGGGCGTAAGGGGCGACCTGTCGCGAGCGAAGGATGCAGCAACCATCCGCTCAATCGAATCGATCTTGTCAACAAACGCTTTTCCAGTTGCAGAAGACAATCCAGCCAGCTCACGCGCGCGAGCTTGGGCCATATCGCGAAGCTCCTTCTCTGTTTCTTGCTTCTGCTTGCTAGTCGTGGCTCTTGCTGCTGCGAGGGTCTGATCAAGCACCTCGAGCGCAACGCATGCTTCATCAAGGCCACTGAGCTTGACATAAGAGCCTTCATTCACGACTGCCAGCGAAGACAGAGCCTTGTTTGTGCGATTCAGTTCGCGCGTGAGATCTTGGGCCTGAACAGTCCAGTCCTCTTTGGGACACTCGGCATATAGTCTGCTGATACGCTCGTAACCAGTGAGTGCGGTTTCAATGCCTACTTGAAGTTTCGACTTGGTTTGCACGGCTTGCAAGCACCACTCAATGTGGTCACGCACAACCTCGCTGACAATACGCTGGAATTGGAGCGAAGAAATGGCACGGGCAGGTGTAAGAACCAATCCGTGGTGGAGGATAGGCTGAGCCGAAATGTCTCTTGTAAATGTGACCAGTTTACCAGAGTTGGAGTCAGTTGCAGACGCATCAGAATCAAATCGTTGAAACCTCTCCTGGCGTGGGGAAAGCTTAAGCTCGAGCCCGTTGGTGTTGGATGCAGTCGCCAACTCGTATTTGCGCTCGCCTGTGCCAGATGGGCCGTAACCTCGCACAGTTGCAAATGAGACTATCGAGCAGAGTAGGGATGGCGGAAGTGTCGGTGGATGTGGCAGCGGTTCAAACATACCACCTTGCTGCCAACGCTGATTCTGTTGAATCCATCTCGCACGTGGGGTCAGCTCCGGTGCATTAGGATCCTGGGGAAGAGGCTCGGCAAAGCTTGCAAGTTTACCGCGCCAAGGTAGCCTATCGGGTGGCAAAAGCTGAACGGTCTCATCACACAGCTTCGCAGCAATGTTTTGAATTTTCCGTGTCGCGTGGTGCTCAGGTGCCTTGGTAAGGAGCTCATGTACCTCGACCAGGCTAGCCAGAAGGAATAAAAGCCGTGCAGCACCCAGTTGCACCTCGCGTAGCTCAGACTTCGCATCAGCCAGCTGAGTCTTCAGTTTCTTCTCGCGTGTCATAGCCTCTTGGAGGCTGGCACGAGCTTCGTCTGCAGAAGCATTCGCAATTGCGAGCTGTTGGCGGGTCTCAGCATCACCCAAGTTACTCAACGTCAGGGAACGCTGGCTGGCCCGAAGGTCACTCACGCAGCGCAGGTAGTCCTCCTTGAGTTTTTCGTATTTGTCCGCCTTCTCAGCAGCTTGGCGCTTAAGTGTGTTGTACTTTTCTTGAAGTGCTGCTTCACGAGCAGTTGCCTCGGCAGCCAACTGTTGATACTTGCGAGCATCTTCGGTGGCTTGCGCGAGGCTTTTGCTGACGTTCCTCAAGTCATGAGATTGGATCTCATGTGCTTCCAGGAGCTTGTCAAGGCTAGCCTTAGTTTCATCGTACTGTGCACGCAATCCAGTGTTGCTTTCTACCTTGGCTTGCAGAATACGAATCTCCTCCTGCTGTCGATGGTATGATTTGCCCAGCGAATCGAGCTTGTTCTGGAGCGTTTCAATTTGTCGGAGCTGACGGCTCACGGTGAGTTGATTCGATTCACTCTGCTCAAGCAGTTCTGCGTACTTTGCTTCTGCAGCATCGGCTCTAAGACGCTGCGCGGCGATCTCACCATCTGCACGCTTCCTTGCGGCATTGGCCTGTTCCAACTGCCGCTCCAGACCGGAAATTGTGGATTTTAGACCGTTAATTGTCTCGCTCAGCTCTCCAACCTCGTCCCGTGACGCTTTCAGCTGTTGTGCCATCTTAGTCATACGTTGAACTCGTGCGTCTTCCTCCTCCCATCGAGCTGCTCGTTCCGCCTGAAGTGCTTGTCGAACTTCCTCAGTGGCCTTGAGTGTACTCTCAAGTGTGCGCTTATCCGCGGTGAGTGTGTTAACCTGTTGCTTTAAGGCAGAAATCTCGCTATTCATACGAGTACGTTCTGAGCTCCATTCCTCTCGCACAGCCTGGAGCGACTTTTCGGTGGCCTCCAATTTCGCAGCTGTGGTGGCGTGCGTCTCTCGAAGTGCCGCTAGGGCGGTCTCCGCTTCATTTTGGGCAACTTGGGCTGCCATGACCTGATTCTTGATTTCAGCAATTTCAGTACGACGACTCATAATGGCCGCCTCCAATCGTTGCTCTTGTTTTCTCAGCCTGGCGGCCTCTTCTGTACGCTCCTCTGCCACTAGCCTAAGTTCCTCGATGATTTCGCGTAGTTGCCTGTTATCAGCGAGCTCCTTCTTCAGGGCAACCAATTCAATAGCGTTCAGGCCACACGATCGATGAGCCTCTGCTAGTCGATCACGTTCTGCTTTCAACAGCACCGCCGTAGCTCGCAGCTCCTGAAGCTCTTGCTTGAGCGCTCTGATCTGTGCAGCTGCAGCGACTCCGGTGTCACTCGCATCTGTCTGTTGAGCGTTGCCGAGATTCCTGGATTTTAACGAAGCTGGACTTGCAGGTGCTCCATGAGCGCTTAATCCTCCACCTAATGACGCTCCAGCAAGCCCTCCAGCTGGGGTGGGTGTCCCACTATGAGATTCTTCATTGTCTTCGTTCTCAGTTCCGGCACCGGTTTCACCAAGTCCGCCTGCGGTGCCGCACTCGCCGCTATCCTGTCCTGTTATTCGTCTTAGTTCTTGTCTCAAACTGCTAATCTCGGCTTCATAAGATACCAGCTTCTCCTGTGCAGACCTCTCCGCCTCTTCTTTGGCGTTGCTTACGCTCTCTAAAAGTCGTTTGTTCTCTTGAGAAAGTCTGGATACCTCATCCTGCAACGTACGCATGGCATGCTCCAGCTCTCGAATTTGCGTAGTCTGTTGCTCAACTTGCTGCGTTGACTGGGCAAGTTTCGCCTGAGTCTCTTGATGCGTTGCATTTTCTCGCCGTTGTAGCTCCGCATCGATCCTGAGCAGCTCGTTGACACGCAGTAAATCGTTCAGCTGGGCCTGTAATTCAGCATTCAGCTTTACAACGGCGGCAAACTTGTCATCCTTATCCGAGAGGATTAAGTTCAGCTGATTCGCTTTCCGCTGCAGTGCAAGCGATGAGTTGCTCTGTGGGGTATGAGAGAGGTCTGGTAAGGGGGAAAACAACACCCTCGCACTCGAAGGCGGGGCAGGCAGGGTGACCGTCGTGTTCCGTATCTTCTCTGAGTCCACATCCTTGGCGAGCTGGACCTCTACCCGTGTCGTGCCCAGCGCAGCAGGCTTGGCAACGTGGGGCACTGCCCTCGCGGTCTTCGTCTCAGGTTTCATAGGGGGCAGCGCGAAGGGCACGGGCGTGGTGTCGGCGAGGCCGGGCACAGCAGATGCATCTCGACCAACGCTCTGCACGCGCGTGGTGGCCGAGGTGGTGCGGGGCCTATGCATGCCGCGGCGCGCCAAAAAGTGGCTAGAGGGTGTGGTGGGTCTCTAGAGTGGGAATAAAATGGGGGGTCAAATGGGTTAGTCTTGGTGAGGTTTGGGACTATTATCAGACTATATAGGCTCTAACCGGGTGACTCGAACACACCATAAGGTTTATTTCGTCCCTGCACTCGTCCAACCCGCGATTCCACGACACCGGAAACCGTCCGTTTTTCAAGTTTCTAGTAACGGTTAAACCTAGTTCGTATGCAGGATTGACGGGGACACCCGCGCAGACGATGCAGAGCATGCGCGGGATTGAGGCAGGTACTCGTGCGAAGCATACCTCCGCAACTGTCAACTCCACACACCCCCGTGATCGCATGCTATCCCAGCGGAAAAGCCAGCCCAGCGCGATTCGGATTGGCTGGGATATCCCCCGTGAGCCTGGTCCGTGTCGGCATATGCGGCATGTAGAGTGATACCGGTGCCATGGATGTCGTATATGTCCCTCTGCGGCTGGCTCCATGTAGCGATGGCGCGGGAGGGCAAAAGATATTTTGGGATATGGAATGCGATTGAAGTGAATATCCGCA
>Ga0182741_1005932_pt1 | contig 10996 bp, 11 predicted proteins | sample eDN5th37CBELigOP_FD_128874 | JGI IMG/M metagenome (GOLD analysis project Ga0182741, IMG submission 128874) | Enriched Organic Plus compost microbial communities from Emeryville, California, USA - eDNA 5th pass 37_C BE-Lig OP (version 2) (version 2) ...
GTCGCCACCTCCTTCAGCGGGGGCGACGGCAGCGGGACGCTCGCAGTGTCGCCAAGGTGCTGCGCCGCGACCCGCATGTCCGCTTCTTCAACAGCCGTCGCGGCTACCGCCCGACGAGGCGACACCAGCACGGACGGAAGTGAACTTCCGCGCCGTGCCCTGTGTGACCCGCCCCGGTGCGCCGCGCGGGGATCGCGGCCGCTTCGAGGCGACGGCGCGGCAGGCCGCGATCCTGTCGGCGGGGTGCATTGCCCGGAGCGGGATAGCCTCGGATTGGAGTAGCCCGAAGCCTGAATCCCGCTCTTCGCCTCGATTTCAGGGTGTGGCCGGTTCACGCTGAGCCGGTCACGCCCTGATCCATCGGGTGAACCAGGGCGAAGCCGACGCCGAGCCGGTTCCAGGCGTTGATCAGGCCGATCAGCACGGTCAGATCCACGAGCTCCTTGGGCGTGAAGTGGCGCGCCGCCTCCTCGTAGATCTCCTGCGGCGCGCCCGTCTCCGGCAGGCGGGTCAGTGTGTCGGTCCAGGCCAGCGCTGCACGCTCACGCTCCGAATAAAGCGGCGATTCCCGCCAGGCCGAGAGCAGCAGCAACCGTGCCGGGGTCTCGCCGTGCCGCATCGCGTCGGCGGAGTGCATGTGGATGCAGAAGGCGCAGCCATTGATCTGCGAGGCGCGGGTCTTGACCAGCTCGATCAGCGTCGGCTCGAGCCCGCATTCCCGCACATGCTGGTCCAGCGCGCGCATGGCCTTGTAGGTGGCGGGGCTGGCTTCTGCGGGTTTCAGTCTCTGGTGCATTGCTCGTTCTCCGATGACGCGGGCGGAGGAGCCGCCCGTTATCCGCCATGACGGAGCGCGATGGCCGGTTGTGACAGTACGGAGGTGAAATGGCGCAGCTTGTCGGGGTTGCGCAGCACATGCACTGCCTGGATGCGGTCGTCATCGGTTGCCACCTGCATCGCATACCAGGGCACATCCGCCAGCAGGCCGAGTATCCCGGGTTGGCCGTTCCACGAGGCCGGAACCTCCATGAGTCCGGGTGGCCGCCGGCTGCGCAGCCCGAGCGCCAGGCGGATGATCCGGTCGCGACCCTGGATCACCTTCAGTGCCGTCCGGACTCTGCCGCCGCCATCGGCCGTCCAGGTCGCGCCCTCAGCCAGCAGCCGCTGCAGCGCCGTCGCGTCTCCGTCTCGGCTGGCACGCAGGAAGGCGATCAGCAGGCGCTGCTGCACTTCCGGGCTTGCCGGGCGCGGCGTGCCCGGCTGCGCGAGCCGGGCCCGGGCCCGGTGGACGATCTGGCGGGTGGCCGTCTCGCTGCGGCGGAGGGTCGCCGCGATGGCCGCGTAGTCCATGCCCATCGCGTCGCGCAGCAGGAAGGCCGCACGCTCGGTCGGTGAGAGGCGCTGAAGCAGCAGCAGGAAGGCGGTGGACAGGTCAGCCGCGCGGTCCAGCCGGCGGTCGGGTGCCGTGGCTTCCGGCGGTGCCGGCACGTCCCCGACCCAGGGTTCGGGTAGCCAGGGGCCGATATAGGCGCGGCGTGCCGCCCTGGTCTGGCGCAGGCGATCGATCGAGAGCCTCGCAACCACGGTCGCCAGCCATGCCTCCGGGCGATCCACGGCGGTTGCGGTGGGAGACTGCCAGCGCAGCCACGCCTCCTGCACCACCTCCTCCGCCTCACCGGTCGCACCGAGCATGCGGTAGGCCAGCGCGAGCAGCCGCGGCCGGAGGCGCAGGAAGGTCTCGAGGTCACCCATGATCCGCGAGACTATCAGGCGGCCGGGATCCGACCGATCGCCGGGTGGCTTGCGCCGACGCAGCCCAGCCCCGACTCTGGCGCAAGACGCGACAGGACACAGGGAGGGGCGCATGGCCCGGATCGGCTTCGTGGGACTCGGCAACATGGGGGGACCCATGGCGCGCAACCTGCTGAAGGCAGGGCATGAGGTTGCCGCTTTCGACATTGCCCCCGCCGCGCTCGATCATGCGGTGGGTGCGGGCTGCGCCCGCGCGGACAGCGCGGCGGAGGCGGCGCGCGGAGCCGAGTTCGTCATCACGATGCTGCCGGCGGGGTTGCATGTGCGCGATGCCTGGCTGGGTGCCGGCGGCATGGCGGCAGCCAGTGATCCGGGTGCCGTGCTGATCGACTGCTCCACCATCGATGTGGCGACCGCGCGCGATGTGGCTGCCGCGGCCGGCCGGCCGATGCTCGATGCGCCTGTCTCCGGCGGCGTCATGGGGGCCGAGGCGGCGACATTGACCTTCATGGTGGGGGGGCCGGAGGATGCCTTCGCCCGCGCCGAGCCCATCCTGAGGGCCATGGGCCGCACCGTGGTGCATTGCGGGGGCAGCGGCGCGGGGCAGGCGGCCAAGGTCTGCAACAACATGATGCTGGCAGCCACCATGATCGTGACCGCGGAGGCCTTCGTGCTGGCCGAGAAGCTCGGCCTCTCGCACCAGGCGCTGTTCGACGTCGCGTCGAAGTCCTCCGGCCAGTCCTGGTCGCTGACCACCTACTGCCCGGTGCCTGGGCCGGTGCCGGGGAGCCCCGCGAACCGTGATTACAGGCCCGGCTTCGCGGCATCCCTGATGGTCAAGGATCTCGGCCTGTCGCAGGAGGCCGCCGCGACGGCGCGGGTGGAGACCCCGATGGGGGCCAGGGCATTGGAGCTCTACAGGCGCTATGTGGACCAGGGTGGGGGCGGAGAGGACTTCTCCGGCATCATTCGTATGCTACGCGGGGCTGACTGATCCGCCACGGCGCCGGCTTGTCCGCGCGAATGGAAGCCGCATGCTCGCGCGACGAATGCTCTGATCGACGCCGAATCGAAGAGGGACCGCACTATGCTTAACCGCCGCGCCGCTCTCGGCGCTGCCACCGCCCTGCTCGCCGCCCCTGCCGTTCGGGCACAGGCCGCCTTTCCCAACCATCCGCTGCGCATCATCGTCACCTACCCGCCCGGAGGCGTGACCGATATCGTGGCCCGCATCGTGGCCGAGCCGCTTGGCCAGCGCCTCGGCCAACCGGTCGTGGTGGAGAACCGGGCGGGGGCCGGCGGCAATATCGGTGTCGCCGCCGCGGCACAGGCCGAGCCGGACGGCTACACCCTGCTGCTCGGCACCGCAGCGACGCATGGCGTGAACCCGGTGGTCTATGCCAACAGCGGTGTGGACGCGGTGCGCGACTTCGCCACTATCGGCACCATCGCCGAGATGCCGAATGTGCTCTCCGTGAACCCGAAGCGGCTCGACGTGAGGACTGTCGGCAAACTGGTGGCGGCGGGGAAGCGCGACAACCTGATCTACGGCTCCGTCGGCAACGGCTCCTCCTCCCATCTCTGTGCCGTGATGTTCCTGCATGGAGCGGGATTTGAGGCGACCCATGTGCCCTATCGCGGATCCGCGCCAGCAGTGACCGCACTTATGGCGGCCGAGGTGGATTTTCTGTTCGACACCACGGCGACCTCCACCGGCTATATCCGGGCGGGCAGCTATCGCGGGCTCGCGGTCAGCTCCGCCCGCCGCAGCTCGGCCCTGCCCGAACTGCCGACACTGCAGGAGGCCGGCATTGCCGACTACGACGTCTCGGTCTGGAACGCCCTCTTCGTGCACCGGCGTACACCGCCGGAGGCGGCGGCGCGCCTGCAATCGGCCTTCAACCAGGCAATGGACGAGGAGACTCAGAAGAAGCTGCGTGGCGTCTATGTGGACCCGCTGCTGATCCCGACCGCCGAGCTGCCAAGCTGGCTCGCGGCCGAGCATGTGCGTTGGATGCAGATGGCGCGCGATGCGGGACTGGCGGTGGACTGATGGTCGAGACCGTGGGCCTGCGCAACCGCGCGGCCACTCCTGCCGTGCCGCGCGGCCGGGCGCCGGACTGGGCTGCCGCCGGGCGGCACCTCGCGCGCGACCCTGTTCTGAAGCGCGTGATCCGCGACATCGGCCCCTGTACGTTGAAGCCGGTGCGGCGCGAACCATATGAGGCACTGGTCCGTGCCATTGCTCACCAGCAGGTGCATGGGCGCGCGGCGGAGGCGATCCTCGGGCGCTTCCTTGCCCTCTTTCCCGGCCATGCCTTCCCGCCACCGGAACTGGTGCTGGCGACCGGGACCGAGGCCATGCGGGCCTGCGGATTCTCGGCCAGCAAGATCGCCGCCATCCGTGATATCGCGGAGAAGGCCGCAAGCGGGCTGGTGCCGACGCGCCGCGGCTGCAGCCGCCTCACGGACGGCGCGCTGATCGAAAGGCTCTGCGCCATCCGCGGCGTCGGGCGCTGGACGGTGGAGATGCTGCTGATTTTCACTCTCGGCAGGCCGGACGTGCTGCCGGTGGATGATTTCGGGGTGCGTGAGGGCTGGCGCGTGGCGGCGGGACTTGACGCGCAGCCGAAACCCAGGGAACTGGCCGCCATCGGCGAGGTCTGGGCGCCCTGGCGCAGTGCGGCCGCGTGGTACCTGTGGCGCGCTGCGGATGCGGCAAAACGCAGCATCTTCAAGCCACAGTAGTACCAAGCCGCACAAGCACACGCGCCGCGCGTCGCAGACGACCTATGCGCCCCTTTCAGGGCCCCGATACATCGGGGCGATGGTACGCGGGGCCGATCTGCTCTAGGGAGGCACGCCCGTGGCGAGGCGGGAACAAGGACAGGGGATGCGACGAAGGAGAGTTCTGCAGTTGGCCGGCGGCGCCGCCGCGGCAGCGGCCGGGTTCGGGCCCTGGGCCCAGGCATGGGAACCGGACCTGCGCCTGCGTCTGGTCCGCCATCGCATCGTGCCTGCGGGCTGGCCCGAGAATTTGCCGCTCACCATCGCCTGCATCGCCGACCCGCATGTGGGCGCACCCGACACGCCGCTCGATCGGCTGGAGCGTGCGGTCGCCCTGACCAATGCGCTGAAGCCAGACATGGTGGCACTGCTCGGCGACTACGGCGCCGACCACCGGATGATGCCGCGGCGCCCTCGCATGGCGGAGGTGGCACGCATCCTGGCGCAGCTCGAGGCGCCGCTCGGCGTGCATGCCATCCTCGGCAATCACGACTGGTGGGAGGATGCCGATACCCAGGAGCGCGGCAAGGATCTGCCCGAAGCGGCAGAGGCCTTTGCCGCCGCAGGCCTGCCCATGCTGCACAATGAGGCGCGGGCGGTGCTGCATCGCGGCCAGCCCATCCGGGTGGCGGGGCTCGGCAGCCAGTGGGCCTATTACCGCCGCGGCGCGCATCAGGGGGCGGATGATCTGGAGCGGACACTCGATGGCGCGAAGGACGGGACGCCAACGATTCTGCTGGCGCATGAGCCTGACATCTTTCCGCAGGTGCCTGGCCGGGTGGCCGTAACGCTCGCGGGCCATACCCATGGCGGACAGATCCGGCTGCGCGGCTGGTCGCCGGTGGTGCCCAGCCGCTTCGGCAACCGTTATGCCTGGGGTCATGTGCAGGAGGACGGCCGCCACATGGTCGTCTCCGGCGGCATCGGCAATTCACTGATGCCGGTGCGCTTCGGCATGCCGTCAGAGATCACCTTGGTGGAGCTGGGCACCGGCTGACCAGCGCGGGGAGGGGCAGCCCACCCGATCTGTTCCGGGACTCGCGCGGGCGGGAAAGAGTTCCGGCGTCGGGCAGCCCCTCAGCCGCTGTCGAGAAAGGGCTCCAGCAGGGTCAGGAAGCCCTCGGGGTTCTCCGCATGCACCCAGTGGCCCGCCGCGGGCACCGTGGCGAAGCGCACAGCCGGGAACAGCGCGCGGATAAGGCCCTGGTGCTCCGGGCGGATATAGTCGGAGCGCTCGCCGGACAGGAACAGCGCCGGCCCTTCGTACCGCGCGTCGAACTCGGGGAATCCCTCGATCGACGGCATGGCGGCGGCGATTTCCTCGAGGCCGAGTCGCCAGGCCGGGGCATCCGCACCGAAGCGCAGGTTCTGCAGCAGGAACGCACGGATGCCCGCCTCCGGCACCGCCGCTGCCAGGGCCGCATCCGCCTCTCGCCTGGTCAGGCCCGGAGACAGCGGCAATTCACGCATCGCGGTGACATAGGCGCGTAGCGCGGGCGGGTATGCGACCGGCGCGATATCGGCCACGGCAAGGCGCGCCACTGCTTGCGGCCGCGACAGGGCTAGTGCCATCGCCACCTTGCCGCCCATCGAATGACCGACGACCGTGGCGGGCAGGGCGCCAAGCGCCGTCAGCGTCTCGGCCACGTCCTCGGCCATGACGGGGTAGTCCATGGAAGGGCCAGGCGGGCTGGCACCATGGTTGCGCAGATCGAGCGCCAGCACCCGATGCCCGGTCGCCAGCCGCTTCTGGATGGCGCCCCAGTTCTGCGCCGCCCCGAACAGCCCGTGCAACAGCACGACGGGTGCGCCCGCGCCCATTTCCACCGTGTTCAGCCGCATCGCCGCCCCTTCACCGCGTGCCACGTGCTGCCAGCCAGACGCTGATGACGATCAGTCCGCCGCCCAGCAGAATGTCCCACCCAAGCGCCTCGCCCAGCCAGAGGTTCGAGAGCAGCACGCCCAGCGCGGGAACGGCCAGGAAGCCGAGCGAGGCGAGGATGCCCGAGAGCCGGCGTCCGGCTTCCACCGTTGCCCAGGTGCCGATCGGCGCCGCCACCCCGCCGACGAAGAGCGCCTGCCACAGCGCGCCGGCCGGGATGCCCCCCGAGGGCTCATGCAGCAGGGCGAAGGGCGCGATCAGCAGTGCGCCCAGGCCGAAGCACCAGGGCAGAAGCTCGAGCACCGGCCGGTGCGGCGGCCGGGCCCGGGTGACGAGGATCGCCAGGCTCCAGGACAGGCTTGCCGCCAGCAGCAGCGCGTAGCCCGGCAGCATGCCCAGGGAGCCGCCTTGAATCAGCGACCAGGGCGCCATCAGTGCGACGACACCAAGCAGCCCCACGCCGGCAGCTATCCATTGCAGCGGCGAAACCCGGTCCCCCAGCACCAGCACGGAGAGCGGGATCAGCCAGAATATGGTGACGTTGCACAGGATGGCGGTCCGTCCCGCCGGCACGTAGTCCAGTGCAAGATGGGTCAGTGCAAAGAAGCAGCCGAGTTGCAGCAGCCCGATCGCGATGACGGAGGGCAGATCGCTGCGCGGCGGCCATCTCAGCCGCCGCAGCGTCAGCAGCAGGGCCGCCGAGACGATGGCGGCAAGGCCCGCGCGACTCAGCGCGAACCATAGCGGCGAGGCACCATGGTCCAGCGCGTTCTTGCTGATCGGCCAGATGCCACCGAAGAGAACGACCGAAACGGCGAGGTAGCGCAACCCGGCAAGCGGCCCCGCCTGTGGCCGATCAGTCGTAGCCATGCGCGCAGCCGGCGAGGGCAGGTGGGCCGTGCTTTCGGCCCGCAGAAAGGCTTTGCGCATTGCGGCGGGCCGCATCGGCGCCAGACCGGACAATCCAGCCCATCCCGGAGGTTGCACCGCGGCGGGGGGCGTCGTGCCGTCGTCCGGCTTCGGCCATGCGCCATGCAAGCGGCGCGCAGGACATGGCAGGCACCGATCGCGGTTTGATCAAGGCAGCTGCCGCCGCGTGCCGATCCGCCAGGTCATCCCGCCACTTTCAGCACGATCTTGCCGATATGCGTGCTGCTCTCCATCAGGGCATGCGCCGCCGCCGCCTGATCGAGCGGGAAGACCTTGAAGACGGGTGGGGCGCAGCGGCCGGCATCGAGCAGCGGCCAGACCTTCTCGCGCAGCGCGGCAGCGATGGCGCCCTTCTGTTCGGTGGTACGCGGGCGCATGGTGCTGCCGGTTACGGTGATCCGGCGCAGCATGATGGGGCGCAGGTCCACCTTCTCGGCCTCGTGCCCACCGATGAAGGCGATCAGAACCAGCCGACCGTCCATCGCCAGGCAGCGCAGGTTGCGTTGGAAGTAGGGCGCGCCGACCATGTCCAGCACCACGTCCAGCAGCTTGCCGCCGGTCAGGCGCTTCACTTCGGCGACGAAGTCCTGCGTGCGGTAGTCGATCGCGGCATCGGCGCCGAGCTCAAGGCAGGCCTTGCACTTCTCCGCGCTGCCGGCGGTCGCGAAGACACGCGCGCCGAAGGCCTTGGCCAGCATGATGGCCGTGACGCCGATGCCGGATGTGCCGCCATGCACCAGCACCGTCTCGCCGGCGGCGAGCCGGCCATGGCCGAACAGATTGGCCCAGACGGTGAAGAAGGTCTCCGGCAGGGCGGCGGCGCGAACCGCGTCGAAGCCCTTGGGCCAGGGCAGGCACTGCGCCGCGGGCGCGACGCAATATTCAGCATAGCCACCACCATTGGCCAGCGCACAGACCTTGTCGCCCGGTTTCCAGGCCGCGGCTTCCGACCCAGCCGCCACCACCTCCCCGGCGACCTCCAGGCCGATCACGGGGCTGGCACCCGGAGGAGGCGGATACTCGCCTTTGCGTTGCGCCACATCGGGACGATTCACGCCAGCCGCGAGCACGTGGATCAGCACCTCGTCCGGTTGGGGTTGTGGGAGTGGGCCATTCGCCGGCACCAGCACCTCGGGTCCGCCGCCGGCGCCATGCGCAATGTAGGTCATGCTCTGGGGCAGCGTGGCCATCGCGATCCTCCTTCTCCTCAGCGGCAGGCTTCGTCCGCACCGGGGATGGCGTCAAGCGTGGCAAGCGGGATGGACAGGGCGCCGTGCCGCGGTATCACTGCGCGCCGAGCCCCGCCTTGCTGGCGAATCGGAGACGCCCATGCTCGCCACGCGCCGGATGCTGCTGGCCGCCCTTGCCGCGGCGCTCTCCGGCCGCGCAACTGCCCAGGCCACGGAACTGCGTTTTGCCGCGCTGTTTCCGCTGTCGGGTCCACTTGCGCTGCTCGGCGACGAATCCTTCCGTGGCCTCGAGATGGCGACGGAGGAACGCAACGCAGCCGGCGGCGTGCTCGGCCGTCCCATCAGGCTGATCCGTACCGACGTGGCAGACGCGGCTCAGGCGCAGGCCGAGGCGCGGCGGCTGGCCGCGCCTGGCTCGGAGCGACCGGTCGCGCTGTTCGGCACGCTCGACACGCAGTTGTCGCTCGCCGCATCGCAGGCTGCAGAACTGCAAGGGCTGCCCTACCTGGAGCTCGTCGCGCCGGGTGATGCCGTGACGGAGCGGGGCTTTCGCCTGCTGATGCGTGCCTGCCCCCGCGCCGCTGATCTGGCGCGCACGGCGCTGGATGCCGTTCCGGCCCTGGCGGACCTGTTGGGCGAGGCGCCTTCGGCGCTGCGGCTCGCCATCCTGCATGCCGATGCGCCGAGTCCGCAGGCGCTGGCGACGGCGCTGGAGGGACGTATACGCGAGGCCGGGCTGACCCTGGCGGAGCGCGCCGGCTATGCCGGTCAGCCGCCGGAGACCACCGCGGCCGTCCGCCGGCTGAAGGCGGCCGACGTGCAGGTGGTGATGCATGCGGCGCGTGTGGCCGATGCGCTGCCCTTCTTCCGTGTGCTGCAGGAGGAAGGCTGGCGCCCGCGCGCGGTGATCGGCGTCGGGGGTGGCTATATGCTGCGCGAGACGGCGCAGGCCATTGGCCCGGGATTCGAGGCGACACTGGTGGCCGACCTGCCGCAGCCGGACATCGAGGAGCGCTTCGCCCCCGGCATGCCTGCCTTCGCCGAGGCCTATCGCCGTCGCTACGGCGCTGACATGCGGTCGGGCCACTCGATGGCATGCTACAGCGGCGGGCTGCTGTTCTACGATGCGCTGCAGCGCGCGGGCAGCACCGACCCGGCACGTTACCGCGCCGCGATCCTGGCGACCGACATCCAGGAGGGCGGCCTGCCGAATGGCTGGGGCGCGCGCTTCGACGAGCATGGGCAGAACACGCGCACACGCCCGGTGCTGCAGCAATGGCGCGGAGGCAAGCTGCTGACGGTGCGGCCCATGGAGGCGGCGGTAGCACCGATGGTGGTGCGCACGCCCTGAGGCTGCCTGAGAATTCGAACGCCGCCGGCCCTGTCGACATCATGCAGCGATATCGACAGGGCCGCGCCGCGGCTCAGTTGATCTTGATGCCGGCGTCGTGAATGATCGGCTCCCACTTGGCGATCTCGTCCATCAGCCACTTCTTCGCCGTTTCGGGCGTCGTGTCGCTGCGGACGGTCATGGTCAGGTCGGTCAGGCGACGCTTAACAGTCTCGAGGCGCGCTGCCCGGTTGAAGGCCTGGTTGATCGCCTGCACCACCGGTGCGGGCGTGCCAGCGGGGGCAAGCACCATGTGCCAGGTATAGGATTCGGCGTTGGCGATGCCGGATTCGGCGAAGGTCGGCAGGTTGGGTGCCTGCGGCAGGCGGCGATCGGCAGAGACGCCGAGGCCACGAACCTCGCCACGGTCGAGATAGGGCAGGCCACCCGCAGCGACGTCCATGAACATGGCGATGCGCCCCGCAATGAGATCGGGCATCGCCTGGCTCGATCCACGATAGGGTACGTGATTCATCTTGAGGCCGCCGGCGCGCGCCAGGAACAACTCGGTCGCCAGATGCACCGCCCCGCCATTGCCGCTGCTGCCGTAATCGTACTCGCCGGGATTCTCGCGGATCAGCGTGACGAATTCCGGCAGGGTCTGGGCCGGGACGTCCTTGTTGACCAGCAGCAGCATCGGGATCACGCCCATCAGGGCGACTGGCGTGAAGTCGGCGACCGGATCGAAAGGCAGACGCGAGAAGAGCGCGCGCAGCACCGAATGCGCGATGGTGTTGTAAAGCAGCGTGTGCCCGTCCTTCGGCGCATTGGCGACGACTTCGGTACCCACCACCACGCCGGCGCCGGTGCGGTTCTCCACCACCACGCGCTGGGGCAGGAACTTGGAGACCTCATCGGCGAAGAGGCGCGCAGGGATGTCGGTGGGGCCACCCGCGGCGAAGGGCACGACCAGGCGCACCGGCTGGGTCGGCCAGACCGGCTGCTGGGCGACTGCCGGCCGGGCGAGGCCACCCGCCAGTGCGCCGCCTGCGATACCGAGGAAGCTCCGACGATCCATCCCACATCCTTGCCATCGCAAAAGGGGCGCTTGCCCCAGAATCGACA
>Ga0182741_1005935_pt1 | contig 10991 bp, 4 predicted proteins | sample eDN5th37CBELigOP_FD_128874 | JGI IMG/M metagenome (GOLD analysis project Ga0182741, IMG submission 128874) | Enriched Organic Plus compost microbial communities from Emeryville, California, USA - eDNA 5th pass 37_C BE-Lig OP (version 2) (version 2) ...
CCCGTCGCGGATCTCGGGGATGAAGATCTCCCACACTCCCGAGTGCCCCATGTTGCGCATGGGATAGACGCGGCCGTCCCAGGCGCAGAAGTCGCCGACGACGCTCACGCGCCGCGCATTCGGCGCCCACACCGCGAACGCCGTCCCCTCGATCCCCTGGTGCACCATCGGATGCGCGCCGAGCTTCGTCCAGAGGCGCCGGTGCGTCCCCTCGTTGAAGAGGTGCAGGTCCATCTCGCCGATCGTCGGGAGGAAGCGATAGGGATCGTCGCGCTCCCAGATGGCGCCGTCCTCGAAGTGGAAGCGCAGCCGGTACTCGAGCGGCAGCGTCGCCCCGGGGAGGAAGAGGGAGAAGAAGCCGTCCCGATCGTCGTCCATGGCGAGCGGCGTCTCGTGGCCGATCACCAGTTCCGCGCGCCGCGCGTTCGGCTGGTAGGCGCGCACGACGACGCCGATGTCGCCCTTCAGCTCCATGGGATGCGCGCCGAGCACGCCGTGCGGCCCGTTGTGCAGCCCGTCGAGGAGGAGCCCCCGCTGCGTCGCGTCGAGCTTTGGCGCCGGCCGCGGCGACGTGCTCGATGGGCGGCGCGCCCGCTCGATCGAATCGCGATAGACGCGGCGCACGTCGCGCGCCGTCACCGGACGGTCGGGATCGAGCGGCGCCGTGATCGGCGCCTCGACGAGGTGCGCGGGGATGACGAGCGGCGGCGCCTGATCGCTCGCGCGACGGCCGCCGCGCTTCGTGCTGCGACGCCCCTCGCGCGTCGGGTCGCCGGGCGCGAGCTTCCGCCCCTTCACCGCGCGCGCCTGCACGGCGGCGTACGCCTGCTGCACGTCGTCGCGCGTCACCGGACGGTCGCTCGCCGTCTCCTGCCCCTCGGTGATCGGCTCGGGCATCGCGCGCGCGCGCTTGCGCGGCGCGGCCGCGCCCTTCTTCGCCGCCGCCCGCTTCTTCGGCACCGCCGCCTCCGTCGCACCGCCCGTGGCCGCGTCCGTCGTCGTCTCCGTCGTCGCGGCGCCCTTCGGCGCGGCGCCCTTCGGCGCGGCGTCCTTCGTCGCGGCGCCCTTCGGCGCGGCGCTCTGCTTCGCGGCGCGCTTCGCGACCTTCCGGGCGGGGGACGCGGCGTCTCGCTCCTCCTTCGCGCCGCGCGTCCCCTCTCTGTCGTCAGCGCTCATCGGTCCTCTCCTGGCCGGCCAGGCGCTCGTCGCGCGCCGGCGGCTCCAGCGCCAGCCGACGGTCGCGCCCGTAGCGCAGCAGTACGAGTGAATACGGCGCCAGCTCCACCACCCCTCCCTTCACGCGCCACAGGTCGGCGCGCGCGGTGTTCGCGAGCTCCGCCCAGATGCCGCGCCCCTTCTGCGTCGGCAGCGTGAACACCACCGCCTCCGGCGCGTTATTCACCAGCAGGAGCAGCGTCTCCCCCTTCACCGGGCGCCCGCGCTCGTCCGTCTCGTCGGTCGCGTCGCCGCTGATGAGCATCCCCAGCGCGTGCGCGTCGGCGGCCCAGTCGTGCGGCGTCATCTCCTGCCCGTCGGGGCGCAGCCAGGTCACGTCCTTGTCCCCGCGCTCGTTCACCGGGACGCCGCGGAAGAAGTGCCGGCGCCGGAGCACCGGATGCGCGTGCCGGATCGCGAACATGCGGCGCGTGAACTCCAGCAGCTCCTGCCGCCGCCCCGTCGGACACCAGTCCACCCACGTCAGCTCGTTGTCCTGCGCGTACGCGTTGTTGTTCCCGCGCTGCGTGCGCCCGATCTCGTCGCCGTGCGAGAGCATCGGGATCCCCTGCGAGAAGGCGAGCGTCGCGATGAAGTTCCGCATCGCACGGAAGCGCATCTCGAGCACCTCCTCGTCGTCCGTCTCCCCCTCGACCCCCCAGTTGCGCGAGATGTTGTCGTTGTGGCCGTCCTGATTGTGCTCGCCGTTCGCCAGGTTGTGCTTCTGCTCGTAGCTCACCAGGTCGTACAGCGTGAAGCCGTCGTGCGCCGTCACGAAGTTCACGCTCGCGTACGCGCCGCGGTCGCTCCAGCTGTAGATGTCCGCCGAGCCGGCGAGGCGCGACGCCAGCTCGCCCACGCCGCGGTCCCCCTTCCAGAAGTGGCGGATCGCGTCGCGGTACTTGCCGTTCCACTCCGCCCAGCGCACCGGGAAGTTCCCGACCTGGTACCCCCCCGGCCCCACGTCCCACGGCTCGGCGATCAGCTTGACCGTCGAGAGGACCGGGTCCTGGTGGATGATGTCGAAGAACGCCGACAGCCGGTCGACCTCGTACAGCTCCCTGGCGAGCACCGGAGCCAGGTCGAAGCGGAAGCCGTCGACGTGCATCTCCGTCACCCAGTAGCGGAGCGAATCCATGATCAGCTGGATCGTCCGCGGGTGCTGCATGTTGAGCGAGTTGCCGGTGCCGGTGAAATCCATGTAGTAGCGCGGATTGTCGGGCATCAGCCGGTAGTACGCCGCGTTGTCGATCCCCTTGAAGCAGAGCGTCGGGCCGAGGTGGTTCCCTTCCCCGGTGTGGTTGTAGACCACGTCGAGGATGACCTCGAGCCCCGCGCGGTGCAGCGTCTTCACCATGGTCTTGAACTCGTAGACCTGGTTGCCGAGGCCGCGCGTCGCGTAGCGCACGTCGGGCGCGAAGTAGCCGATCGAGTTGTACCCCCAGTAGTTCGTCAGCCCGCGCTCGGCGAGGTGCCGGTCCACGATGAACTGGTGCACCGGCAGCAGCTCGACGGCGGTGATGCCGAGCGACTTGAAGTACTCGATCATCGGGTCGGAGCAGAGCCCGAGATAGGTGCCGCGGAGGTGCGCGGGGACGTCGGGGTGCAGCATCGTCATCCCCTTCACGTGCGCCTCGTAGATCACCGTCTGGTTCCAGGGAATGTTGAGCGGCGCGTCCCCGTCCCAGGTGAAGGCGTTGTCGATGACGACGCACTTCGGCACCCGCGACGCGTCGTCGTCGCGCTCCGGCTCGAGATCCTCGTACTGGCTCCCCACCTTGTAGGCGAAGAGCGCGTCGCTCCACTTGATGGCGCCGGTGATCGCCCTTGCGTACGGGTCGAGGAGGAGCTTCGCCGGATTGAAGCGGTGGCCGCGCTCCGGCGCGTACGGGCCGTGCACGCGGTAGCCGTAGTACTGCCCGGGGCGCACGTCGGGGAGGTAGCAGTGCCACACCTGGTCGGTGCGCTCGCGGAGCTGGATCCGCTGCCGCTCGATCCCGTCGTCCGGTCCGTCGAACAGGCAGAGCTCGACGCCGGTCGCGTTCTCCGAGAAGAGCGCGAAGTTGACCCCCGAGCCGTCCCAGGTGGCGCCGAGGGGGTAGGGGCGCCCCGGCCAGATGCGCACCGTCACCGGATCCTGCGCCGTGACGGCATCCGTCCGCCGGTTCTTCCCACCGCTCCGCTTCCTCGTCGCCTCGCTCATGTGCCTCGTGAATCGCGTTGATAGAGTGCCGCCGACCAGGCGGGGAGTGTCACCGCCGCCTCGCGCCCGGGGAGCCGACGCGGCTCCGTCGCGTCCGCGTCGTGGCCGATGCGCGCGGTGAGCCGCCCCTCTCCGCCGTAGCCGGTCGCGTCCGTGGACAGCCGGAGCGTCCACCCCCCCGCGGCCGACGCGGGGAGGGGCACGCTCCGTTCCACCGCCGAGCAGTTGAAGATCGCCAGGAGCGCGTCGTCCCCCTCCCCGCGCTGGAGGGTGATCCAGCCGCCGCCGTCGTCGCCGAGGTGCGTCACGCGGTGCGGCGCCGCCCCCGGACGGAGCGCCGGCTCCTCGCGCCGGAGGGCGAGCAGGTCGCGATGGAGCTGCTCCAGCGCCGCGTGCCTCGGGTCCGCCAGCTTCGCGCGATCGAGGCGTGACCGGCGGAAGGTCTCCTCCGCCTGCGGGTCCGGGACCTCGTCCGACCAGGCGAACGCCGCGAACTCCTCCCGCCGCCCCCGGCGGACCGCCTCCACGATCTTCGGGTCCTCGTGGCTCACGAAGTAGAGGAAGGGGTTCGTCTCCCCGTATTCCTCCCCCATGAAGAGGAGCGGAAGATACGGCGAGAGCAGGAGCAGCGCGGCGGCGAGCCGGAGCTGATCCCGATCCAGCAAGACGCTCAGGCGCTCCCCGTTGGCCCGGTTCCCCACCTGGTCGTGGTTCTGGACGGAGACGAGGAAGCGCTCGCGCGGCACCCCGACGCTCGGCGCCCCGTGCCGGCGGCGGCGGAAGGGGGAGTAGCGTCCGTCGTACACGAACGGCTCGCGTAGCGCCGCGGCGATCCGGCCGACGTCGCCGAAGTCGGCGTAGTAGCCGGTCCGCTCCCCCGTGAGCGCGGCGTGCACCGCATGGTGGAAGTCGTCCGCCCACTGCGCATCCATCGCCAGCCCCCCCTCGGCCGCGTCGCGGACGGTGCGCGGATCGTTCTGGTCGCTCTCGGCGAAGACGACGACGCGCCGCCCCGCCTCGCGCCCGGCCGCGCGCGCCGCCTCCCCGATCTCGCGCACGATGGGCGAGGCGCCGAGGTCGAAGATCCCGTGCACCGCGTCGAGGCGGAGCGCATCCATATGGAAGTCGCGGACCCAGTAGCGGGCGTTCTCGACGACCCGGCGACGGACCTCGTCCGAGTCCGGGCCGTCGTAGTTGATCGCGCGTCCCCAGGGGGTGCGATGGCGGTCGGTGAAGTACGGGCCGAACGCCTCGAGGTAGTTCCCCTCCGGCCCCAGGTGGTTGTAGACGACGTCCAGCACGACGGCGAGCCCGAGCCCGTGCGCCGCGTCCACGAACCGGCGCAGCCCGTCGGGGCCGCCGTAGGTGGACTGCGGCGCGAAGAGGTGCACTCCGTCGTACCCCCAGTTGCGCCCGCCGGGGAACTCGGCCACCGGCATCAGCTCGACGGCGGTGATCCCGAGCTCGCGGAGGCGCGGCAGCTCGGCGGCGGCGGCGTCGAAGGTCCCCGCCTCGGTGAAGGTGCCGACGTGCAGCTCGTAGACGACGTAGTCCGGGAGGTCGAGCCCGCGCCACGCGCCGTCGGTCCACGCGAAGGCGGGATCGACGACGCGCGACGGACCGTGCACCCCCGCCGGCTGCCAGCGGCTCGCCGGATCGGGGAGCTCGCGCGGCACCCCGTCGGCGTCGCGGATGAGAAAGGAATAGTCGGCGCCGGCGCCGACGCCGGGGATCGTCGCCTCGAAGGCGACGCCGCGCGTGAGCACGTAGTCGCCGGCGGCGGGGCCGTCGTGGATGCGGACCGCCACGTCGTTCGCGTGCGGCGCCCACACGGAGAAGTGCACCGCCCCGCCGGGCAGCAGGTGCGCGCCGCGCTCGCGTGGCGTGTCGGTCGCCGGCGCGGCATCGGATGGCACGACGATGCTCATGGCGCGGCGAGCCGGGCGATTCCCTGCAGCGGAATCCACGTCCACTCGGGACGGTTGTTCAGCTCGTAGGCGAGCTCGTAGTACACCTTCTCGAGCTCGAAGAGCGTCGTGAGGCGCTCCACGTCCTCCGCCGCGCGCGGGAGGAAGTGGGCGCCCCCCTCGTCTCCCACCAGGTGCCCCTGGACGGCGTTCCCCTCCATCGTCACCGGCGTGCGCAGGTAGCCGCGCAGGAAGGCGTCGCGCGCCGCCGATTCCCAGTGCGCGATCGCCTCGGCGCGCCCTTCCCCCGCCTCCGCGAACACCGTCGCCGCCGCATAGGCGAAGGAGCGGAGCATCCCCGCGACGTCGCGCAGCGCGCTCTGCTTGCGCCGGCGCTCGGCGATCGACCGCGAGGGCTCGCCCTCGAAGTCGATCACCATGAAGTCGCCCCCCGCCGTGCGGAGCACCTGCCCGAGGTGATAGTCGCCGTGCGTGCGCACGAGGAGCCCCGCGTCCGACGCGACCGTGCCGGCCAGCGCGTCGGCGCGGGCGAGCTGCTCCTCGCGCGAGCGCAGCAGCCTGTCGCTCGTCGCGATCAGCTCCGCAGGGAGCGATCCCGAGTCGCGCTGCCGCTCGAGCAGGTCGAGCGCGTCGGTCATCTGCTCCTTCGTGCGCTCGGCCCAGCGCTGCACCTCGTCGGCCGTCACCGGCTCGGGCGCGAACGCCGGATGCCGCCGTGCCGGCGCGCTCGCGAGCGCCTCGTGCAAGGCGCGCGTCACCGCGCCCAGCCGCTCCGCCGCCGGGAGATACCGGCTCACGTCGCCGCCGCGCGCCACCTCGAGCGTCCAGCGCCAGGCGTCGACCGACGCCGGGAGATACTCCTGCAGCATCCCCAGCACCGTCCCCGCTTCCGGACCACTCTCCCCCCCCTCCTTCGTGAGGCGGATCCGCCCCAGCAGCGTCGGCGTGTTGGGGAACGCCGCCTCGATGGTCAGGAAGTGCGTGACCTCGACGTCGGGGTGCTCCCCCGCCTCGAGGCGGCGGAAGAGCTTAAGGATCGCGACCTCGCCGACGAGGATCGACGTGTTGCTCTGCTCCGCCTCCAGCAGGCGAACCGACGCCCCGTGCGGGACGACGAACGCCTCGTGGCCGAGCGTCTCGACCGAGAAGGTGGCGTCGTCGCCGGTGACGGAGAGGCCGTAGACGCCGGGCTCGATCGTCAGCGCGAACGCCCCCGCGAGGAGACGGATGAACTCGGGGTCGGTCGTTGCGTCCACGAGCCACCCCTCCGCACGCGGCTCGTCGATCGTCACCGCGGCGATCGGCGCGACGGCCTCGCCGAGCCCGCGCGTGCTCGACTGCACCGCCAGCGGGAGCTGCCAGCGCGCCCGCCCCAGCTCCCCCTCCGTCACCACCTCGGCGATCGCGAACCGCCCCTGCGACCAGGGGAGCGGCACCACCCGCGCGAACCGCACGCGGCGCGGCACCCCGCCCTTGGCGCCGAACCACCGGCGCTCGGCGAGCCACCGGGCGAGCGACTCCGCGGGGAGCGTGGCGAGCGTCGCCAGGGTGACCGCCTCGCGCGCCGTCCGCACGCGCAACGTGGGCAGGGGATCGTTCATCGCCGTGCGCTCACAACGACGTCGCCTGCCGCTGCTGCTGGGCGCGCGCCACCTGCTGCTGCACCAGCTCGGAACGCTCGAGACGGAACCAGTAGAAGCCGTGCGGCCCGAGCGTGAGCAGGTAGGGGAGCTCGCCGATCGGCGGGAAGGGGATGAGCCCCCACGTCTCGATCGGCACGAGCCCCGCGAACTCGCGCAGGTCGAGCTCCACGAACTGCGCGAAGCGGGAGAGGTTGTTGACGCACAGGATCACCTCGTCCTCGTAGCGGCGGAGGAAGACGAGGACGCGGCGGTTGTGCGGATCGAGCGGCTCCCACGTCCCCCGCCCGAACGCCTTGTACTGCTTGCGCACGCTGATGAGGCGGCGCATCCACCGCAGCAGCGACGTCGGCGTCCGCTCCTGCGCCGCGACGTTGATCGAATGGTAGCCGTACGGCGGGTCGACGATCACGGGGGCGAAGAGCGCCGCGGTGTCGGCCTCGCTGAAGCCGGCGTTGCGGTCGGCGCTCCACTGCATCGGCGTGCGCACGCCGTTCCGGTCGCCGAGGTAGATGTTGTCCCCCATCCCGATCTCGTCGCCGTAGTAGAGAATCGGGGTGCCGGGCATCGACATGAGGAGCGCGTTGAGCAGCTCCACTTGGCGGCGGCCGTTCTCCATCAGCGGGGCGAGGCGGCGCCGGATGCCGACGTTGATGCGCATCCGCGGATCGCGCGCGTACTCGCGATACATGTAGTCGCGCTCGTCGTCGGTCACCATCTCGAGCGTCAGCTCGTCGTGGTTGCGGAGGAAGATCGCCCACTGGCAGTCCTCGGGGATCTCCGGCGTCTGCCGCATGATCTCGACGATCGGCGTGCGGTCCTCCTTCCGGATCCCCATGTACATGCGCGGCATCACGGGGAAGTGGAACGCCATGTGGCACTCGTCCGAGTCGCCGAAGTACGGGCGCACGTCGGTCGGCCACTGGTTCGCCTCGGCGAGGAAGATGCGCCCCTCGAACTCGGCGTCGAGCGTGGCGCGCAGCTCCTTGAGCACGGCGTGCGTCTCGGGGAGGTTCTCGCAGTTCGTCCCGTCGCGCTCGATGAGATAGGGGATCGCGTCGAGGCGCAGCCCGTCCACCCCCATGCGCAGCCAGAAGCGCATGACGTTCTTCACCGCCTCGAGCACCTCGGGGTTGTCGAAGTTGAGGTCGGGCTGGTGACTGAAGAAGCGATGCCAGTAGAACTGCTGCGCCACCGGATCCCACGTCCAGTTCGACTTCTCCGTGTCGGTGAAGATGATGCGCGTGCCGGCGTAGCGGTTCGGATCGTCGGACCAGACGTACCAGTCGCGCTCCGGGCTCCCCTTGGGCGCCGAGCGCGCGCGCTGGAACCAGGGGTGCTGGTCGGAGGTGTGGTTGATGACGAGCTCCGTGACGACCCGGATCCCCCGCTGGTGCGCCGCGTCGAGGAAGGTCCGGAAGTCGTTGATGGTGCCATACGTCGGATTGATCTCCTCGTACGCCGCGATGTCGTAGCCGTCGTCGCGCAGCGGCGAGGGATAGAAGGGGAGGATCCAGATGCAGGTCGCGCCGAGCGCCTGGATGTAGTCGAGCTTCTCGACCATCCCCCCGAAGTCCCCGTACCCGTCCCCGTTGGAGTCGCGGAACGACTTGACGTGGGCCTGATAGACGATGGCGTCCTTGTACCAGAGGGGGTCGGTCGAGAGCATGACGTTCGGTTGAGGGAGCGGGGGTCCGGTGGATTGACGGCTGCGACTCGCGTCCTGCGAACTGCGAACGGCTGCGTCCTGCGTGCTGCGTCCTGCGTCTTCACCCCCTCGGGACGCCCCTCACGCAGGACACAGGACGCAGGTCGCAGCCCCCAGCAGTCTGCCGCAGCTTCAGCTCATCGCTCCACCCGCAGCACGTGGCCCGGCGCGACGGCCGGGTCGAGGCGCACGTAGTTGCGCCGCCCGCGCCAGGTGTATCGCGCTCCGGTGAGCATGTCCCGCACCACGAACACCTCGTCCTCGCGCAGCCCCAGCGCCTCGAGCGGGACGTGCACCATCGTCTGCTGCACGGCGACCGGATCGAGGTTGACGGCGATCAGGTAGTCCGCCTCGTCCTCTCCCCATGCCATCTCGATCCCGCCGGCGGTGGGAGCGGGCTTGGGCGGCTGGTCGGCGGCGGTGCGGCGGACGGTGGGGGCGATCGGCGTCGACTTCCCCCCGGCCTTGTGATAGAACAGGATGGTCGGGTTCTCGCTCTCGTGGAACGTGAGGTTGCGGGCCCGCTGGAGCGCCACCGCGCGACGGCGGAGCTGGTTCAGCAGCCGGATCTCGGCATCCAGGTTCCCCGGCGACTCCCAGTCGCGCGGCCTCAGCTGGTACTTCTCCGAGTCGAGGTACTCCTCGCTCCCCGGCTTCGCCGGCGCGTTCTCGATGAGCTCGAAGCCGCTGTACATCCCCCAGAGCGGCGCGAGCGTCGCCGCGAGGAGCAGCCGGACGCGGAACGCCGGCCGCCCGCCGTGCACCAGGTACTCGGTGAGGATGTCGGGGGTGTTGACGAAGAGGTTGCCGCGGAAGTACTCCGCCGCCGCCCCCTGCGTCATCGCCTCCATGAAGGGACGCAGCTCCCACCACTCGTTCTTCCAGGTGAAGTGCGTGTACGACATCGTGAAGCCGAGCTTCGCGAGGCTGTTCATCTTCTTCGGGCGGGTGAACGCCTCGGCGAAGAAGATGACGTCGGGGTACTGGTGCTGCACGTCGTCGATCACCCACTCCCAGAAGGCCCACGGCTTGGTGTGCGGGTTGTCCACGCGGAAGATGCGCACGCCGTGCGCGCACCAGTGCAGCAGCACGTCGCGACAGGCGTTCCAGAGGTTCTCCCGGTCGTCGCACCAGAAGTCGAGCGGGTAGATGTCCTGGTACTTCTTCGGCGGGTTCTCCGCGTACTGGATCGAGCCGTCGGGGCGGATCCGGAACCAGTCGGGGTGCGCCGCGACCCACGGGTGGTCGGGGGAGCACTGGAGCGCGTAGTCGAGCGCGACCTCGATGCCGTGGTCGTGGGCCGCGGCCACGAAGCGGTCGAAGTCGTCGATCGTGCCGAGCGCGGGCTCGATGGCGTCGTGCCCGCCGTGCTCGTTGCCGATCGCCCACGGGCTCCCGACGTCCTCCGGGAGCGCCTGGAGCGAGTTGTTGCGCCCCTTCCGGTACTGCCTCCCGATCGGATGGATCGGCGGAAGGTAGACGACGTCGAAGCCGAGCGAGGCGACGCGCGGGAGGAACGCGATGGCGTCGGCGAAGGTACCGTGCCGGCCGTCCTTGCCGAGCGAGCGCGGAAAGAACTCGTACCAGGAGGCGAAGCGCGCCCGCTCGCGATCGACCTGGATCGTGAGCTCGCGCCGGTAGCGCGTCGCGTCGCGCGGCGGCCAGAACTCCGCCATCAGCGCCGGGAGGTCGTCGTCGAGGGCGCGATGCGTGCGCACGGCGACCGAGAGATCCTCCTCGTCGGCGAGCACGTTCGCCGTCTGGGTGAGGGTGGCGCGCGCGGCGCCGAACTTGGCGCGGCGCGAGGCGGTGCGCACGAGCTCCGCCCCCTCGAGCAGCTCGACGCGCACGTCCTGGTCGGCATCGACCTTCTTGCGCAGGTCGCGCCGCCAGGTGGCGAAGAGGTCGGTCCACGCCTCGACGGTGTACGTCCACTTGCCGATGCGGTCGACGGTGAAGGTGCCGAACCAGCGGTCGGTGTCGAAGTCGTAGCTCATCGGGGCGACGTGCCACGCCTCCTCGTCGGGACCGCGATAGAGGAGGCGCGCGGTGAGCAGGTCGTGTCCCTCCTTGAACACGTCGGCTCCGACTTCGACGACGTCGCCGACGGTGCGCTTGACCGGGTAGCGTCCCGCCTCGAGCTCCGGGGTGACGCATTCGATGGTGATCCGGTCGGTGGCGCGAACGCCGGCGCGACGCTCGCTGGTGCGGCGCGAAGCGACGCTCGCGCGCCGGTGCGCCGATCGTCGGTCGGTGTCGAGATCTGGCACGGGTGAGGTGTGATCCGTGGGCGAGCG
>Ga0182741_1005937_pt1 | contig 10988 bp, 16 predicted proteins | sample eDN5th37CBELigOP_FD_128874 | JGI IMG/M metagenome (GOLD analysis project Ga0182741, IMG submission 128874) | Enriched Organic Plus compost microbial communities from Emeryville, California, USA - eDNA 5th pass 37_C BE-Lig OP (version 2) (version 2) ...
ACCATTGTCGCTCGTACAGGCATTCAATCTGGAGAGCTACAAATCGTCTTGATTACAGCTAAAAAGGAATTGCCTAAGAAGGAATTGGTTATTGAAGAAATTAAAAAGCGTCTGCCTGAAGTGACTTCTATTGTTCAAAATGTGAATGGCCAAAAGACTTCCCTCATCTTTGGCGACGAGACAAAGACGTTAGAAGGAAATGATTTTATCCAGGAAACGTTAGGGGATCTACAGTTTGAACTATCAGCGAGAACCTTCTTCCAATTGAATCCCGAACAGACGGTTAAACTTTATGATGAGGTGAAAGCAGCTGCTAAGCTTACTGGAAAGGAAAAAGTCGTCGATGCATACTGCGGTGTTGGCACCATTGGGCTTTGGCTTGCTGGTGATGCAGGGGAAATCAGAGGAATGGATGTGATTCCTGATTCGATTGAAGATGCCCGTAAAAATGCGGCACGACACGGAATGAAGCATGCAAGATATGAGGTAGGGAAAGCAGAACAGTGGATGCCTAAATGGGCAAAAGAAGGCTGGCGCCCAGATGTCATCGTCGTCGATCCCCCACGAACAGGCTGTGACGCTGAGTTTCTCAACACAGTTTTAAAAGTAAAGCCAAAAACATTTGTGTATGTATCTTGCAACCCTTCTACTTTAGCGAAAGATATAGCGACGCTTGGCAAATTCTATAAAGTGGAATATATCCAGCCAGTTGACATGTTCCCGCATACTAGTCATGTCGAAGCAGTTACGAAATTGGTTTTAAAAAATTGACACTATTAAAAAAAGCCGATAAACGTTTATCGGCTTTTTTGCTACATTTTAATGGCAATTCTCTTGGTTAATAGTCGGATGAACCAAACGGTAACGAGTATGATAATAAATACTCCAATCAATGCCATCCCTGATGGTAAAAAGTCTAACCATGAAAACCAACCTGGAACTGGTAAATCGAGAGAAATTCTTAAGAGTGTATCCTTTAACATCTTAAAATTTAATGCAATTAAGATAAATCCAATACCAGCCATAACATCGAATCGGTAGAAACTAGAACTGATTAGCCAACCCATCAAATAATTTATATAGAGATTTAAAGCGAGTAAGCTTATAGCCATCATCCAATTATTCTGAGGATCGATGTAAGGAGAGATAAGGATGGACTGAACAATATCGCCAATAATATTCTCGTCAATGTCTACTTCATTAATGGTTTGTACTTTTGTACTAATATTTGCTAGGTTTAATACAAATTTTTCTAAGCTAGAAATGAGTATGGTAAAGATCGGCAGAATGATCGCAATGCCAATGGATGCTAGAAATGACCCAATGAAATAATCCTTTCTTGTTACTCCGTTCCCCACATAATGAGGGAGAAAGTGAATAGAGAGTAGGCCGATAATCAGCATATAGATGTTGCCTGCAATAAATATCGTATTAAAATATCCCTCTACTTCATTTCCTTGAACTCCGGCAATGATTAATTTAACGATGTTAATGAGGAACATAATTCCCAAAAAGCCACCTGTCCAGACTAACTGAATAACAAACATGTCTAATGCAACTTTAGGGAAAACACTTGTTTGTTTCATAATTAGTTCTCCTCCTCTGTTAAATGGATAAACAACTCATGAAGGGAGACAGGGGCGAGATCAAGTCCACTTTCCAAAGCAGCTTCTCTCTCATCATCACGAAGTTCTCCATAAATGGTCACAGATCTTGTCGTTCCTAATTCTTGTATGTTAATTTGTTTTTTACTATTGGTAAAATCATTGACTAAGTCTGCATTCCCAGTAATGGTGGCCCCTTTTGCTAGCAGTGTATCGATTTCCTCATGAAGTAAAATTGTACCTTGGTTTAAGATCATCACTTCATCAAATAAATAATCCATTTCCGACACGAGATGTGTTGACAGGATGATGATTCTTGGATGCTTTCCTTGATCCTCTAATAGCTCGCGGTAAAAGATGTCTCTTGAAGGAGCGTCCATGCCTAAATACACTTCGTCAAATATCGTTACGGGAGCTCTACTTGCTAGACCCATGATGACATTTAAGGAAGACTGCATCCCTTTGGAAAACTGCTTAATCGGTTTTTTGCGGTCAAGTTTAAAACGATCTACCAGATAATCAGCATAGTTTTTGTCAAAGTTCGGACGATATCGTTGAATATCTTCCAGCATATCGATTACATTGTCTGATTCCTCTTTATAATCTTTGTTATATAGAAATGCTACCTGTTGCATAACTTTTGCATTTTCGAATGGTATTTCGCCATCAATGGTGATTGTGCCTGAGGAAGGCTCACGAAATGAGGCCAGAATGGAGAGTAGGGACGTTTTCCCAGCACCATTTCTCCCCAATAATCCATAAATCTTTTCACCACTTAACTCAAAACTTATATCTTTTAGAGCAAAGTTTCCGCCATATTTTAACTGAATCTTATCTGCTTTCACATTCATTCTAGTTCACGTCCCCTAACATTTTTAATAAAGCTGTAAATTTCATCCTCAGTGATTCCTAACTTGTCGGCTTCTTGGACCAATTTGACCACATAATCCTCAACAAAAGATTTTTTTCGTTGTTGAATGAGTTTCTCTTTCGCACCCTGGGCTACAAACATGCCAATTCCCCTTTTTTTGAAAAGAATTCCTTCATCTACTAACTGATTGACACCTTTTGAGACAGTGACATGATTAATTTTATAAAAATTAACCAGTTGGTTCGTTGAAGGTGCTTGTTCTCCTTCTTTTAGTTGATCGTTAAGAATTTGGTCTTCGATTTTTTCACGAATTTGCATATAGATGGGTTTATCTTGAGCCAAAGAGTTTTTCATGTTATCGCCTACTATTCATTATTTATCATGCAAACACAGATGGTTATATAGTTATGTATATAACTATAAGTGCAGATATGTTCAAAGTCAATGCTGTTATGATTTGAATTAGATATTAAAATGTGGACGAACTATGGTATTTTATGTAAAGGTAGGTGAAAAAAACAGATGTAGATAGGGTGGTCCTGAGAAACAAAAAAGTGAGGTTACTCTATGGTCAGTCAAAGATAGGGAATGAATAAATAGTAGGTGGGATAACGATGAAAGCTTTATATTATTTGTTTTTCCTTTTAGGAGTAACAATTATTGTCGGCTGTCAGAATAATTCGGAAAATAATACAATGGTTCTTTTAGATGAAAAGGTTAGTGTGATAAATGTATCACCGTCAAATGGAGTGGGGGATATGAACCTAGATATTAGTCTGTCTCTCAAGGATAAAAAATCAGTTAAAGTATTTGAGCAAGCGATAAAGACGGCAACCAAACAGAAATCTGATGTGGCTAAACTCAAGCCTGATTATGATGTAATGGTTGAATATGAAGGAGGCTTGCCTACTCATGCCATTCATTTATGGTTGGGGGAGGAAGGCGAAAAGAGCACCCTTATGTATATGGTAGGAGAAGGGGAGACGTATGTAACGTCGTCAAAAATAACTAGTAAACTAAGGAAACTAATTCTTTCGGAATAAAAAATTAGAGTTATATGGTTCTAGGTTTGTGAAGATGGAGAACAAGTGAATAACCAATCACAGATTGAAAGAAGTATATGGACTTATCCGTTTAAAATCTTTGACGTGTTTTACATCTGAATAGAGGTGCTGTGAATGAAAAAGCAAACGTATTTTGATGCGGGAAATTATACAGGGAATCATCTTCATGTAGGACACTGGAAGGCTGCACACACCCCAATAATTGAGGGGATAGCTTGGGTTAGGCAGGACGGCTCAATTGATTTGTTTTTTAATGATTTTAGTAGTGAAAGGGAAATGCAAGATCTGTTTGTTGGGAAGGGGTATTATTGTGAAGAGTTTATGGGAGGACATATCGGTACGGTGAAAACCGATGATAAGGCGTTCATCATCTTCGAAAAATGGGTTGATGAAGTATTGTTGCCATATCGAAATATGAAACCTTCGAAGGAGTGAGCGGAGTGAAGAAAATCCATCTCATGAAACGGGTGTTAGAGGTTGATTTACAACAGACGAAAGAATTTTATCTCAAAGACCTAGAAATGTGTTCTTGTTTATACTGTGAAAATTACATGGAAGCCTGTAAACAGATTGCTTCATCGATCATGGAGGTATTTACTATGTTAGGAATTAATCCTTCAAAACCAAGCCATTTATCAGAGTTTGGTGAAACGGAAGATGGATTACGCTTATATATTGGAAGTTATCATGTAGTCGGTAAATTAGTAGAAGGAGAGTATTGTAGAGATTCTGAATGGAATGATACCACAACAGTTAGGATTGGAAACTTCACGTTTGGGTTTAAGAAAGAATTGATGTTTGCACCTGATGAATTGAAACCACCTGTTTTGCAATTAGACTTTGAAGCACGAATTCCTTGGGTATTAAATGAAAAGCCAGGAGACTAATCCTTATCGTCTAACAGGTTGGCAATAGATTGGAGACCATAGATGCTAGTAAAAGAATATCTAAACGCAACTTTTCCTGGGTTGGTGTTGAAACCAAGCCTTTATTACCAATGGAAGACTCGTATTCATTTCGACTTAGCTAAAGACCTTTATCAATTGAAAAAAAATACCGATGAGCTAAATCCTGTTTATTTTCAAACTGTGTATGAGCAAGTCAGCACGCTTTTTAATGAGTTATTCTCAGATGAAGATACACTTCTCTTCGTAACCAATATCTATCAGTACAAGGATTATATAAGAAGAAGCAGCAAGAAAATGAAGGTCTACCAGCATTATATAAAAAACAAAGCTACTCTGTTTAATTTAAAACAGGAAGTACTTCCTTATATGTTCGATGATGAAGAAGATTTTGAGGAGAAATGCACCTCCCAATTTTGGTTAGAATGCCAGAAGCAGGATATACGTTATCAATTATTATTAAAAGCAATTTGTAATCAGGACTTCCATTCATTGAAGCCTAGATTACATAACCCCTATGGTTTATATGAGCCTGATGTCTTTTTCATTAATGTCACGAAGGATGTTATTTTTTATATTTATGATGACAGGGGTTGTGAAGTCATTTCAAGGGATATTGAAACGATAAAACCTTTATATGCAAAATATCGTGATTGGATTGATGACTATTGTCTTGCAGAGATCGATCAACTTTTTAATGATTAAAGGATGCAAATCCTGATGGAACAACTAACGAAGAAAGAGAGAATCAATATGCTCGTAAACGTAAAGGTATGGGGAAACGATTTAGATTGTGATGTATGTTCAAATGACAAATGGTAGAAAAGAACTCTTAAAACTAAGTTTGAAAGCCATGAAAAATCTCTGATTTTTGAAGAGGAAGTAAGGTATTTATTTGAATGCTCACACTGTGGGAATTGTAAGTTATTCGGTACGGTAAGTAGGGAAACAAATACTGATGAGGTCAATTTAACAATCATGCCAATTGGTAGTGAGTGAGGATGATTGTGTGAAATATGGAGACAATAATGACCCTGAAATATGGCTTGGTGGGCATTATGAATTATCCATCGAGTATCACCCGTCTGGGGACAGCCTGAAATTAAATAACGCTTTAGAGACATTGTACAAGAGTGGTCTTTTTAACGGAATGTGGGCCGAGAAAAGGGATTATCTCAAGTCTAGTGTTCCTCTTCCTATCACGATCGAAGATGAGAGTGTTCAGTTATTTTATGGAACCTTATCCCTAAGTAAAGATCATGAGTTACCTTGTGAAATTAGTGTAATCAGGATTCGCGGGGAGTCTGATTGGTTAGATATATCCATCCCACAAGGTATCCTTGAAGAAACGTTTCCTTATACCTATCCGCTTACACTAGAGGAAAACCCTTGGTTAAGTGGGGTTATTGAGATGTATGCTAAATTGGCTGAATCTATTTTTCAACGTGCGCCTTTTAATCTAGCGATGATTGGAGAAGAAGTATCAGGATACGCAAATGAAGCAAGTCTTTCAATAGATGACGTAGAAAACTTAACCCTCATTTTGCCACTGCACTTGCAAACAAAACTCAGGCTCAATGGAAAGGGGAGGGCTTTATCAAATAATCTTAAAATCTACTTTTATATCTAGGCTGTGTTAAGTACAATGTTGATATTTTTAACATGTTGATTGGAGCGGAAGGCACGAAGACTCCTCGAAAATGAACTACACATTTTCTCGTGCGTGGGTAAATTCAGGGATGTAATTCAGTTTCCTGCGGGAGTACGGGGCAGGGGAGACCCCACAGACGCTTTAGCGCCGAGGAGGCTCCCCGGCACGCCCGCGGAAAGCGAAGTGCCTGGAGTGGAAATCAACAGCCGCGTTTAACAGAGCCTAAATCTAGAGAGATTTCATAATGAGCAAGGAATTGTGTTGTAGAAGGGAGAGGAAGATTTGTGTTTTCCTGGAGAATTACAAAATATGATCCATTAAAAAGGGATGATGAAGGATCTTATCTTGATCCTGAAGAGTGGACATGTTTTTCAGATGTAGGAACAAAGGTGACCTTTGCTGAATTCGTAAAAACAGAGCAAAAATACCTGGAGGCAATTTCCTTTTTTATGGATGAAATTGAGCTAAATCATGCTTATGTGAAGGCCCTCGAACATTGGTCTGATGAGGATAAAAATCCTCATCCATTTCTATCAGAAATTCGAATTGGAAAAGTCCTCAATGTTCAGGAGATCCAACAATTAGCTCGGTTGACATTACGAAATGAAGCCTGGTGTAAAATAGCTTTTGAAAATCAATTCTTTGTGCACTTTGGATACGATTATTATATGTATATTGGAGCATATAAAAACTGTACAAAAGCAATAGATTCCGTAACAAAATTAGGTTTGTTTGTTGAGGAGTTTGTTTCACCTTACTAATTCATTGTGGTTTTAATTAGCGGAAAATTCAAATTGCAATAGAAACCAAGAATCGGTTGACCTTCGATTTTAAAAAGAACAGACTGAATCTTAGTTGAATTGATAGATTACGGAAAAGTGTAGGTGTTTTTAATTGGAATATACGGACTTGGTGACAGAGCTCAAAAAGAAGAAAATCAAGGTCATTGAAATTCCTAAATGGGGAACATATCTGAGGAAGAAGTGGGAAGATGAATTTGTCAGTCATCTGAATGAAGCTGAAAAGAAAGCCATCTACCTTTATGATGAAGATGGAGCATGTGGGTATTTGTGGCATGTTTTTAGCTATGAAAAAAGGGTGCGCCTTCAAGAAGAACAAGCAGATACTGCCTTTAACAGAGAGCATAAGAAATCCTGTTATGTTTTTTATCAACATTCAGATGATGCGCTCATTCTTGAAAATGCGAGGGCACTCAGAGCTGAGGACTTTGAAGATGAAGAGGATGTTTACGTCGTGGATAAGGAGTTCAATTGGACCTATGTACGAACACACGAAACAGGTTGGTGTGGGCCGTATTTTAGCCGAAAGTAGGGGTGTTATATATCGAACTATTAGAATTGTATTATAAAAAATATACAGGTAGGGTGCAGGCAACAGATTATGTAGAGTGGGCAATCCACTGCTTGTATATGGGTACACCTGAAATCAAGAAATTAGCTGGTATGAACATGAGTGGTGAGCCCTTAAATTTATTTGAAATTGAAAAGATGTTTGCAGATGCGATGAAAAGTACCCAGTGGGAAACACCATCAAAAGACCAATGTTTGGACCATCATATAAAACGCCTGCATGCACAACTATTGGTACCAAATGAGAATGCTATGTTAATCGTGAAAGAGATATACGGTTGTACGCTCGAGGCTAATCTTTTCGAAGTACAGATGAATTGGCAGAGTCTCAGTGACGCTATTGATGATTTTCAGTACGGTGATAATGTTTACGGTTATACCTTGGAAAAGATTAATGAACTGATTGCTACACATGCTCGTAAGATATGGCACACGAAGATTAGTAAAATGAACTTTAAAGAATTTATCGGACAAAAGATTACTGGTGTTGATACCGAGGTTCACTTTCTGGTTCAATTGGAGAAAGGATCTATCATTATTGAATGCCCGTGGCGAATTCGGGATACAGGTGGAATCGTCATAGGAGAAACAGATATCCAATCGAACCAAAGGGAATGGAAAGCAGTTGGCGAGCTTCTGATTGGGAAAACCATTGAAGATGTTCAGTTGTTAGAACAATGTCCCCTTCTTATCGTCCAATGTGACCATCTCTTTTTAGACGTGTTTCATGCTAGCTCCTTTTTCGATGGTTGGACGTTAACAGATGAAGAGGATTTCTATTTATTTTCCATGCATGGTGGAAGTATTGCATAAATCATGATTATTTGAGCTTTGGGAGTTGTGAGGATGAAAAGGGGAGTTAGCTTTGAAATTCCAAACGAATATGGTTCTTTGCTTGCGAAAATGTTAGAGCCAATTGACATTTCTGCTTTTAGTTGGCGAATTGGGAATGGCGAGGCATATCGAGTAGTAGACGATTGCCTAGATGAAGATCTCTTCTTGGAATATAACAACTCTATCGAAGGGGAAGATTTAAAACATCTTTTAGAAAACAATCATGCCTATATTATATTTGCTGACTTACAAGCCTATCCAAGCGGAGAACTCTCTTCTGTAGAGACCTATGAAGAGTTCAAACGAAGCAAGTGTGAGCTTGTCTTATTAATTGTAGATTGCAGCTATGTCACTTTCTATAGCAAAAATAACGAGTCAATTGAGTTGCTCTATCATCATGCAAAAAAGTGTGGATTTAACTAGGTTGAATACATTACCGATGAAAACGATACTAGAAAGAGCCTTATAGCTTGGTGACGGTTAGGAACGTTTTTGAATATCAGTTGAAAAAATGGATAGGGGATACTGTTCATGGAAATAGAGGAAATGCGCAAGAAGATTCAAGAATTGAAGGATGGGGAAGCAAAGTCACTCTTGTTTCAGATTTTTCTACGGATGAAACTTCTAAAGGAAACGGAGTATTCGCGCGAACAATTTTTACATGACGTGGAGAAGATATACAAAACCATTGAGCATGTTACAAATAAAAAGTCAGTGTTGAAAGACGAGGAAGATTTTAAAAGAGTACATATTCTATTTGGTGCATCCCCGGCAGGATCCTTAAAAGTAGCGTTAACGAAAATGAAAACCAAAGGGGAAAAGGTTCTTTCATTTTGGGATATGTTTTCGATTGGACCTGTCTGGAGGTTGCATGAACCATCAGGTGAGGAATCTAGGTTTGATTGGATAAAGACGGTTATGAACGCTGAGCATGAAGAATTTCAAGACTTTAAGCAACAGTTTCAAAATACTGTTCACCAAATTCTAAGTATTCCAGAAGACGTACCTATTATTCTATGGGTTGCAGAAAATGCACATGAACAAACAGGGCTTCGGTATGTCTTACATTTACTAAAGAACAAACCGAATGAAATCCAAGTCCTTAACTCTACAGAGTTATATGCTGAACATTTTCATCAACCGGATATACACTATACTGTGTTACATACTGGTGAAATCCCACCAGAGAAACTCCAAGTGTTTTATAGGCAGAGCAAATCAAACTCTCTGTTATCGCAACAAGATAGAGAGAATCTCGAACAGGAATGGTTGAGTCTTGCTGAAAATAAGAAAACATTACGTATTTGGTTGGATGGAAGGATAAAGAGTGTTGATGCTGATTACTTCGATCAATTTATCATCACTAAGGCGAAGGAACTTCAAATTAAACGGCAGCATAAAGGTGAAGCTGATGATTTCATGAAATCAGCAAGAATAATTGGCGAGGTTTTAGGACATTTAGAGCAATATGTCGGTGATAGCTTCTTGGAGTATCGGCTGAGGAAGTTGATTGAAAAAGATATGTTTGAGGTAGAAGGTAGTCTGAAAGCGATGAGATTTTATAGTGTGAGATTGAAATCGTGATTTTGCAGTCTTACATTAGTTCAGAGGTAGAAATTTTTCTATTGGATCTTAGCAACAACTTCTTCCGAAATAAAAGAACCTTAATTATGATGGATGAGTTTTTTGAAATTAAGGTTCTTTTTTAATGTCAGGGCTCCTTTAAACTCATTAATATTTTATAGTTTCAAATCGAAGAAAGGATGATGACCAATATGGCGAGTGTAGAAGTGAACAAACAAGCTCCAGATTTTGAACTGGAGGATTTTAAAAGGAATGCGTTTAAGCTGTCGGACTTTAGGGGCAAGAGCAATGTTTTGATTGTCCTAAATCGAGGATTTGTTTGACCATTCTGCAGGAAGCACATGATGCAGTTGCATCGTGATTATAATAAATTCTTAGAAAAAGATACGGAAATCGTTGCAATTGGACCTGAAAACGCAAATAGCTTTAAAACTTACTGGGATGTGCATGGTCTTAAGTTCCACGGAATTCCAGACGAAAAACACTCAGTTCTTAAACTATATGGTCAAAAGGTAAATTTATTTAGGCTAGGGAGAATGCCGGCACAGATGTTGGTCGATAAAGAGGGAGTATTGAGGTATGTTCATTATGGACATTCTATGAAGGATATTCCTGAAAATGCTGAGATATTTGAGCTTATCAATACACTGTAAAATGATTTTCAGTCAGTCCTCGGGTTATGTCGAGTTCATCGGCATTACTCGAGGACTGAAAGTGTTTTTAAGGCAATTGATTCCCAGCAGCGCGGTAAATTTCATACCACTCTTCTCTTGTAAGGGTAACATCGGAAGCCTTGGCAATATTGGTTAGTCGCTCTGGAGTCATTGTACCAACAATCGTCTGAATTTTAGCAGGGTGGCGTAAAATCCAAGCAACCGCAACAGCTGATTTGTTAATCCCGTACTTGTCACCCACTTCTTGAAGCTTTGCATTAAGCTCAGGGAAGTCATCGTTATCAATGAAAAGTCCTTCAAAGAGGCCGTATCTAAATGGGGACCAAGCTTGAATCGTCATATCATGTAAGCGACTGTAATCAAGGATACTTCCGTCTCTGTTGATTGCCTGGTCGTTTTTGTTGTTTACTTGGATCCCAGCATCAATCATC
>Ga0182741_1005938_pt1 | contig 10987 bp, 10 predicted proteins | sample eDN5th37CBELigOP_FD_128874 | JGI IMG/M metagenome (GOLD analysis project Ga0182741, IMG submission 128874) | Enriched Organic Plus compost microbial communities from Emeryville, California, USA - eDNA 5th pass 37_C BE-Lig OP (version 2) (version 2) ...
GGCGCCGACCATGTACTGGACCCCGTGGGCCAGGTTGATGAAATCCATGACGCCGAAGACGAGCGTGAGGCCCGCGGCGATGAGGAACAGGATGAGCCCGAACTGAAGGCCGTTCAAGGTCTGGATAAGAAAGAGTGTCGCTGTCATCGGCGCTTCATGGGCGACGGCGGGCGAGACCGTTCAGGCGCTGCACGGCCCATCCGGGCCGGTCGCTCCCGTCGCGATGTGACGGTCCCGTCCCGGATGGAACCGGGACGGGGTGGGGAACAGGACGGCTGATCAGTTCGTCGCCGCGCATTCCTTCGCATAGGCGTCCGTGTAATCGTCGAACACCTTCTCTTCGATCTCGGTCTGGAACTTGCCGTCCGGACGCTTAGCGACCTTCACCAGATAGAAGTCCTGGATCGGGAAGCCGTTCGAGCCGAACTTGAAGTCGCCGCGCAGGGACTTGAAGTCCGCCTTCTTGATGGCGGCGCGCAGGGCGTCCTTGTCGTCGGTCTTGCCGCCGGTCGCCTTCAGGGCGCTGTCGATCAGAAGAGCCGCGTCGTAGGCGTGCATGGAATAGGAGCCCGGCACGCTGTTATAGGCGGCCTCGTAGTCCTTCACGAACTTCTTGTTTTCAGGCGTGTCCAGGTTCGGCGCCCAGTTGGAGCCGCCATACATGCCGACCGCCGCATCCTGCTGGGCGGGGAGGGCCGATTCGTCCACCGTGAAGGCGGACAGGAACGGGATGCGGTCGGCAAGGCCTGCAGCGCGGTACTGCTTGACCAGGTTCACGCCCATGCCGCCCGGCATGAAGGTGAAGATCGCGTCGGGCTTCATGGAAGCGATCTTCGCGAGCTCCGACTGGAAGTCGAGGGTGTTGAGAGGAACGTAGGATTCCTCGACGATCTCGCCCTTGTAGTGCCGCTTGAAGCCCGCCAGCGCGTCCTTACCAGCCTGATAGTTGGGCGCCAGCAGATAGACCTTCTTGTAGCCGCGGTCCTGGGCAACCTTGCCGAGAACCTCGTGGTTCTGGTCGTTCTGATAGGAGGTCGCAAAGAAATACGGGTTGCAGCTCTTGCCCGCGAGGTTGGACGGGCCGGCATTGGTGCTGATGTAGAAGGTCTTGGAATCGACGATCGGCTTGTGGACCGCCACGGCCACGTTCGAGAAGATGGGGCCGACCACGAAATCGACCTTGTCTCGCTCGAGCAGGCCCTTGACCTTGGTCACGGCGACGTCGGGCTTCAGCTCGTCGTCGACAATGATCACTTCCGCCTCGCGGCCGCCGAGCTTGCCGCCGAGGTCCTTCATGGCGAGCTGGAAGCCGTCGCGGGCCTGCTGGCCCAGTACGGCCGAGGGACCCGAAAGGGTCAGAAGCAGGCCGATCTTCAGCTTCTCCTGCGCCATGGTCGGCGATGCCGCGAGGCCGAAGGCGGCCGCAAGACCAAGGCTTTTGATTGTCAGATTCATCATTGACTCCCGAGTGACTGTTCCCTGCGCACGGTGTGCCGCGCTGCGTGTTTTTTCCGGGTGGGGCGAAAGGCGATCCCATCCCTGCTCGGCTGTAATCTGCCCCAAATCGAGCCGGCAGAACACTCCTTTTCGACGGTGCCGATAGGCCGGAGCTTCCGTTCGGGATTGCCAAGCATTATTTGAAGCTTTAAATAATTTTAGGAATTCTTCAAGCGGATTGTTCCGCCGAGGCAGGCGCATCCAACGACGCCGCCCGACCGAACGGACAGAGGAACGGACGATGGCGCACACGGCCCATGTCGACACTTTCGCGAGAGACAACCTTCCACCTCAGGAGCAATGGCCGGTCTTCCGTCACGACCGGCCCGAGCTTCGCTATCCGGAGCGGCTGAACTGTGCGGCCGCCTTCCTGGATCGGTGGGTGGATGAGGGCAGGGGCGACGAGCCCTGCCTCGTCGGTCCATCCGAGACGCTCACCTATCGGGAGCTGCAGGGGCGGGTGAACCGGATCTGCAATCTGCTCGTCGACAAGCTGGGCTTCGTGCCCGGCAACCGGGTGCTTCTCCGCTCCGCCAACAATCCCATGATGGTGGCGCTCTATCTGGCGGTTCTCAAGGCGGGCGGAGTCGTGGTTGCGACCATGCCGCTCCTGCGCGCCAAGGAGATCGCCTATCCGCTCAACAAGGCGAAGATTGCCATTGCGTTCTGCGACCATCGGCTGGCCGACGAGATGGAGAAGGCGAAAGCGTTGGCGCCTGACCTTCGGCACGTCGTCTATTGGGGCTCCGGTGCGGCCGACGGGCTGGAGGCGCTCCTGGCGGAAACCTCGCCTGACTTTAAGGCCGTCGATACGGCGGCCGTCGATGTCTGCCTCATCGGGTTCACGTCCGGAACGACGGGCGAGCCGAAAGGGACCATGCATTTCCACCGGGACATGCTGGCAGTGTGCGACGCGTATGCGGGAAATGTCCTGCGCGCCGAGCAGACCGACCGTTTCATCGGCTCGCCGCCGCTCGCCTTCACGTTCGGGCTCGGCGGCATCGTGCTATTTCCCATGCGGATCGGCGCTTCCACGGTGCTCCTGGAGAAGGCGGGTCCCGACGACCTGTTGCCGGCCATCGCGCAATACCGGGCAACGATCTGCTTCACGGCGCCGACGGCTTATCGCGCCATGCTCCCGAAGCTGAAGGACCACGACATATCCAGCCTGCGCAAATGCGTTTCCGCGGGCGAACCCCTTCCGAAAGACACCTTCAACGCCTGGAAGGCCGCGACCGGAATCAGCCTCATGGACGGCATTGGCGCGACCGAGATGCTCCACATCTTCATCGCGGCGCGCGAGGAAGAGATTCGTCCCGGTTCGACCGGCAAGCCCGTGCCTGGATACGAGGCGAAGATCGTTGACGAAGAGGGTCGTGATCTCCCGCCCGGCTCCATCGGCCGCCTCGCCATGCGCGGCCCGACCGGCTGCCGCTATCTGGCGGACGAGCGGCAGCGAAAGTACGTCCAGAATGGCTGGAATATCAGCGGCGACACCTACCTCATGGATGAGGACGGCTACTTCTGGTACCAGGCCCGCTCCGACGACATGATCGTCTCGTCGGGCTACAATATCGCCGGCCCGGAGGTGGAGGCTGCCCTCCTGACCCATCCGGCCGTGGCCGAATGCGGTGTTGTCGGCGCGCCGGACGACGGCCGGGGAATGATCGTGAAGGCCTATGTGGTGCTGCGGGAAGGCTATACGCCGAACCCCGAACTGACGAAGCAGCTCCAGGATCACGTGAAGGCCGAGATCGCCCCATACAAGTATCCCAGAGCCATCGAGTATATGGAAAAGCTGCCCCGGACCCAAACCGGCAAGCTGCAGCGCTTTGCCCTGCGCCATTTTGCCGAAACCGCCCAGGGAGCGGAGAGCTCGACGGGCGCGTCCGGCAGCCAGGCTTCGGCCGCTTGATCGGAAATTACTTTAAGCTTAAAATAAATCCAGTTCACTCTCGGATGTGGCTCTCATGAAAACGGCAATCGTCGGCGGCGGCCCGGCCGGTCTTTATTTCGCGATCCTGATGAAGAAGCACCAGCCGCAGGCGGAGGTGACGGTCTACGAGCGCAACCGCGCCGATGACACCTTCGGCTTCGGGGTCGTGTTCTCGGACGCGACTTTGGACAATTTCGAGAAGTACGACCGGCCGAGCTACGAGCGCATCACTCGCGAATTCGCCTATTGGGACGACATCGCAATTCACTTCAAGGGAACCGAGCATCGCATTGGCGGAAATGGCTTTTGCGGCTGTTCGCGGCGCACTCTCCTGCTGATCCTGCAGGACCGTGCCGCGGAGCTCGGCGTGAACCTGCATTATCAGGTCGACGTGGATGACGAGAGCCTCTTCGCGGACGCGGACCTCGTGGTGGTCGCGGATGGCATCAACAGCCGCTTCCGGGAGCGCTACGCGGACCATTTCCAACCCGAGACGGACCTGCGGCCCAACAAGTTCACCTGGATGGGCTCAACGAAGCCGCTGGATGCCTTCACGTTCATCTTCCAGGAGACCGAATGGGGGCCGTTCATCGCCCACGCCTACCAGTACGAGGCGAACCGCTCGACCTGGGTCTTCGAGACCGATCCCGATACCTTCGAGCGCGCCGGCCTCGGGCAGAAGAGCGAGGCCGAGTCCGCCGCCCTGATGGAACAGGTGTTCGGCTGGTTCCTGGGCGGGCACAAGATCCTCACCAACCGCTCGATCTGGCGCAATTTCCCGATGATCCGGAACAAGCACTGGGTCCGAGGCAACATGGTGCTGCTCGGCGACGCTAAGGCATCGGCGCATTTCTCCATCGGCTCGGGCACCAAGCTCGCCATGGAGGACGCGATCGCACTCTATGAAGCGTTTCGCCGCGACCCGACGGTCACGGGGGCGCTGGGCCTCTACGAGACGGGACGGCGGGAGGAGGTCGAGAAGACCCAGCACGCCGCCGACGTGTCCCTCGTCTGGTTCGAGCACGTGGCCCGATTCCTGGATTTCGACCCGGTGCAGTTCTCCTTCGGCGTCATGACACGCTCGAAGGCGATCACCTACGACAACCTGCGCCTGCGCGCGCCGGACTTCGTCGCCGATGTGGACCGGATGTTCGCCCGTCAGGTCCGCAAGGCAGGATTCGATGTGTCTGTCGAAGAGCCCGCCGCGCCCATGTTCCAGCCCTTCCGCCTGCGCGACATAACCCTCGCAAACCGGGTCGTGATGTCGCCTATGGACATGTACTCGGCAAAGGACGGCGTTCCGGGCGACTGGCATCTGGTTCATTACGGATCGCGGGCAACGGGCGGGGCCGGCCTGATCTTTACCGAGATGACCTGCGTGTCGCCGGAGGCGCGCATCACGCTCGGCTGCACAGGCATGTGGAACGACACGCAGGAGGCGGCCTGGAAGCGCGTCGTCGATTTCGTCCACGGAAACTCCGCCGCGAAGATCTGCCTCCAGCTCGGCCACGCGGGACGCAAGGGCGCGACCAAGCTCATGTGGGAGGGAATCGACCGGCCGCTGGAGGAGGGTGCCTGGGACATCTGCTCCGCCTCGCCCATCCCATATTTCCCGGACAGCCAGGTGCCGCGCGAACTCAGCCGCGCCGACATGGACGAGATCAAGAGCCACTTCGTCTCGGCTGCCGAACGCGGCGACCGGGCCGGCTTCGACATGCTCGAGCTGCATTGCGCTCATGGCTACCTCCTGGCGAGCTTCATCTCCCCCCTGACCAACCGGCGCACGGATGAATACGGCGGCCCCCTGGAGAACCGCTTGCGTTTCCCGCTCGAGATTTTCGACGCCATGCGCGAGGTCTGGCCCGCCCACAAGCCGATGTCGGTGCGCATCTCGGCGACCGACTGGGCAGAGGGCGGCGTGACCGGCGACGACGCCGTGGAAGTGGCTCGTGCCTTTGCGGAACACGGGGTCGATCTCGTGGACGTCTCGACAGGCCAGACCGTGCGGGAGGCACGGCCGATCTACGGGCGCATGTTCCAGACTCCCTTCGCCGACCAGGTGCGCAACGAGGCGCGGGTCGCGACCATGTGCGTCGGCAACATCACCACGGCCGACCAGGTCAACACGATCCTGGCGGCGGGCCGCTCCGATCTGGTCGCCCTCGGACGTCCGCATCTCGTGGATCCGTTCTTCACCATGAAGGCGGCCGCCTGGTACGGTGCGCGCGATATCCATTGCCCGCCCCAATACCTTCCGGGTAAGGACCAGATTTTCCGTAACACCGTTCGCGACCGCCAGGATTTCGAGGATCTCAAGATCCGTGCCCGGCCGAGGACGCGGGCCGAGCTGAAATTGGAGGCGGGGGAAGCGTCTCTCGCCGCAGAATGAGATGAGCGGGATGGATCTCCAGGGGCGCCATGCCCTCGTGACGGGCGGAGGCCGCGGTATCGGGCGGGCCATCGCCGAGGCCCTGATGCAGGCCGGCGCCACCGTGACTGTGACCGGGCGTGATCGAGCCGCGCTGGAAGCTGCGGTGGGCGAAAGCGCCGCCCATGGTTTCGCGGTTGCCGATGTGACCGATCCGGCGGCTGTCCAGGCCGCCGTCGACCAGGCGGCCGCCCAACGCGGGCCGATTCATCTCCTGATTGCCAATGCGGGCACGGCCGCCTCCGCGCCGTTCCTGAAATCGGGCCCGGACGTTTTCCGCCGGATGCTCGACGTGAACCTCCTCGGCGTCGCCTATGCGGCCCAGGCGGTGCTCGGACCGATGATCGAGCACGGTTTCGGGCGCATCGTGGCGGTCGCGTCCACGGCTGGCCTGAAAGGATACCCTTACGTCACGGCCTATTGCGCCGCCAAGCACGCCGTCGTCGGGCTGGTGCGCTCCCTCGCGGCCGAGACCGCGCGCACCGGCGTCACGGTGAACGCCGTCTGCCCGGGCTTCACGGATACGGACCTCGTGGCCGATAGCCTCGACCGGATCGTCCAGAAGACGGGCCGCAGCCGCGAGGAGGCCTTGAGCGAATTCGTGAAGCACAACCCGCAGGGGCGTCTGATCGACCCGCGAGAGGTCGCCGACGCGGTGCTCTGGCTCTGTGGCGGCAATGCACGCTCGGTGACCGGACAGGCCATCGCGGTCGCCGGAGGAGAGATCTGACATGAGCGATCAGGCCATTCCCCTCGACGCCGAGACGAAGGCGGTCGAGATGCCCGAGGACCACCGGGACGAGCTCAGGCTCTGGCTGCGCCTCCTGACCTGCTCCACCCTGATCGAGGGCGAGGTGCGCCGCCGCCTGCGGGAGCGCTTCGACGTCACTCTCCCGCGGTTCGACCTGATGGCGCAGCTCGACAAGGCTCCGGACGGGATGACCCTGTCCGACCTCTCCCGGCGCATGATGGTCTCGAACGGCAACCTCACGGGCCTCGTCGACAGGCTCGTCGCCTCCGGCCATCTGGACCGCCGGGTCTCCGAGCTCGACCGACGGGCGCAGATCATCCGCCTCACGCCAGCCGGGCAGGACGAGTTCCGCCTCATGGCGGCCGCGCACGAAGCCTGGATCGCCGAGATTTTCGGCGATCTCACGCAAAAGGAGCAGCACGACCTCATGCGCCTTCTCGCCAAGACCAAGATTTCCGCCCGCCGCGCCATGTCCGGAGGCACGCCGTGACGCATTACGCCAACCCGGTCACGCTTCCGCTGGCCGAGTATCGCCCGCAGCATTTCGTCCTCTCCGTCGAAGGGCCGGTTGCGACCGTGACCCTCAACCGCCCGGAGAAGAAGAACCCGCTCACCTTCGAGAGCTATCGGGAACTGACGGATTTCTTCCATGCCTGCGCGAAGGACGATGCGGTCAAGGCCGTGGTAATGACGGGGGCGGGCGGGAATTTCTCGTCCGGTGGCGACGTGTTCGAGATCATCGGTCCGCTGGTCGAGATGGATACCAAGGGCCTGACCGCCTTCACGCGCATGACTGGGGAGTTGGTCAAGGCCATGCGGGCCGCGCCCCAGCCCATCGTCGCCGCCGTGGACGGGATCTGCGCCGGCGCAGGGGCCATTGTGGCGATGGCGTCGGACCTGCGACTCGCTGCTCCGAAGGCGAAGGTCGCGTTCCTGTTCAACAAGGTGGGGCTCGCCGGCTGCGATATGGGCGCCTGTGCGATCCTCCCGAGGATTATCGGCCAGGGCCGTGCCTCCGAGCTGCTCTATACGGGCCGCTTCATGAGCGCCGAGGAAGGGGAGCGTTGGGGATTCTTCAGCCGCATCGTTCCGGCCGAGGATCTTCTCGCACAGGCCGCGGAACTCGCTCGCGCCATCGGCACCGGGCCGACCTATGCCAACACCATGACGAAGCGGATGCTCGCCATGGAATGGGCGATGTCCGTCGAGGAGGCCATCGAGGCCGAGGCCGTCGCCCAGGCCCTGTGCATGACGACGGAAGACTTCGCCCGCGCTTACCGCGCCTTCGCCGCGAAGGAGAAACCGGTGTTCCAGGGAGATTGACGTGATCGATCAGAGCTTCCTCTCCTGGCCATTCTTCGAGGAGCGCCACAGGCGCTTCGCGCACGCGCTCGGCGAATGGGCCGACACGGCCATCGAGGAATCCATCGACCATGAGGACGTGGACGGCTCCTGCCGCGCCCTCGTGCGCAGGCTCGGCGAGGATGGCTGGCTCAAGGCCGTCGTTCCGCAGGAATATGGCGGGATCGGCACCACATTCGACGTGCGCCTCCTGTGCCTTGCCCGCGAGACCCTGGCCTCCAGGGATGGCCTTGCGGATTTCGCCTTCGCGATGCAGGGGCTCGGAACCGGCGCCGTGACCCTGTTCGGGTCGGAGGGCCTGAAGGGCCTCTATCTTCCGCGTGTTGCCCGCGGGGAGGCGATCGCCGCCTTTGCGCTCTCGGAGCCCGAGGCGGGTTCGGATGTGGCCGCCATGGCCACGACTGCCCGGGAGGACGGACCCGGCCATGTGCGGATCGACGGGGTGAAGACCTGGATCTCCAATGGCGGCATCGCGGACCATTACGTGGTTTTCGCCCGCACGGGCGAGGCGCCGGGCGCCAAGGGCCTGTCGGCCTTCATGGTCGATGCGAATACGCCCGGCCTTACGATCCAGGAACGCATCGAGGTGATCGCTCCGCACCCGCTCGCGACCCTCCGGTTCGAGGGGTGCCGGATCCCGGTCAGCCACCGCATCGGCGGACCTGGCGAGGGGTTCAAGGTTGCGATGGCGACCCTCGATGTATTCCGCTCCACGGTCGGGGCGGCGGCGCTTGGCTTTGCGCGCCGTGCCATGGACGAATCGCTCCGCCACGCCGCATCGCGCAAACTTTTTGGGGCTCCCCTGGCGGACCTTCAGATGACCCAGGCGGCCCTCGCCGACATGGCGACCCTGGTGGACACCTCCGCGCTTGCGGTCTATCGCGCGGCCTGGACCAAGGACCATGGAGCACTGCGCGTCACCCGGGAGGCCGCGATCGCCAAGATGCACGCCACCGAGGCTGCGCAGAGCGTCATCGACAAGGCCGTGCAGATCTTCGGCGGTGCCGGCGTGCGCAAGGGCGAGAAGGTGGAGGAGCTCTATCGCGACATCCGCGCGCTTCGCATCTACGAGGGGGCGACGGAGGTCCAGAAGGTCGTCATCGCCCGCGAGATGCTGAAGCTCCTGGCCGCAGCCGCGCCTGTCCATAGGGCCCAGGCATGAATGATCCTGTTATGACCATGCCGAAGGAGCAAGGCTCCGCCGCGCCTGTCCCGTCGGAGCCGTCTGCGCGCGCCTGGCGGACGGAGGTCCCGGTCCGGTTCTCCCATTGCGACCCGGCCGGCATCGTCTACTTCGCCCGGTATTTCGACATGCTCAACGGGGTGGTCGAGGACTGGTTCGCCGAGGCGCTCGGGATCGACTATCACGACATGATCGGCCGCAGGCGCACCGGGCTCGGATTCGTGAGCGCTGGGGCCGAGTTCGCGACGCCCGGCTTCATGGGAGACCGCCTATCCTGCGCCGTCACCGTGGAGCGGATCGGCCGCTCCTCGCTCACCTTCCACATCCATGCGAGCCGCGACGGAGAGGCAGTCCTCACCGCACGTTTCGTCATGGTCACCACGTCCCTCGACATCCACCGCTCGATTCCGCTGCCCGACGATCTGCGCGCGGCGCTGGAGCGCTATTGGGAGAGCTGCCAGTGAAACACGCTATGAGCGCGACGGCTCCGTCCGACCGTTCCGACGTTCCCGAAATCCTGCACCCGAAGAACTGGCCCGTTCCGAAGGGATATTCCAACGGCATGATGGCCGAAGGTCGGCTTCTCGTCACGGGCGGCGTCGTCGGCTGGGACGAGAACGGCGTCTTCCCGGAAGGGCTCGTCGCCCAGGTGCGCCAGACGCTTCTCAACATCCGGGCCATCCTTGAGGAGGGCGGGGCCGGGCCGCAGCATCTGATGCGGCTTACCTGGTATGTCGTCGACATCGACGAATACCTCACCCATCTGCGCGATCTGGGGCGAGCCTACCGGGAGGTTTTCGGCGCCCATTATCCCGCCATGGCCCTTGTGCAGGTGGTGCGCTTGGTCGAGAGGGAGGCCCGGGTCGAAATCGAGGCGACGGCAGTCGTTCCCAAGAGCGCCTGATTCTGTGTACCGCCAAGGAGAAATCCGGATGGAAGTCACTCTGGAGTGCCGCCCGGGGAACGTCGCGCTCGTTCGCATCGACCGACCGGAGGCGCGGAACGCCCTGAACGGTGCGATCCGTGAGCGTCTGGCAGAAATCTTCGCAGAAATCGCGGCGGACGATTCAGTGCGCTGTGCCATCCTGGCCGGGACCGACAAGGTCTTCGCAGCCGGGGCCGACATCAAGGCCATGGCGGAGGCCGAGCCCATCGATATGATGAACCGGCCCGGGGACCGGGCCTGGAAGGTGCTCAAGGAGTTCCCCAAGCCGTTGATCGCCGCCGTGAACGGCTACGCCCTCGGTGGCGGGTGCGAACTCGCCATGCATGCGGACATCATCGTGGCCGGGGAGGGTGCCCGTTTCGGCCAGCCGGAGATCAAGGTCGGGATCATCCCCGGCGCCGGCGGCACCCAGCGCCTCGTGCGCGCGGTCGGCAAGTTCAAGGCCATGAAGATCCTCCTGACCGGGGACTTCGTCTCCGCCCGGGACGCGGAGGCAATGGGGCTCGTGAGCGAGGTCGTGCCGGACGGCGAGGTGCTCGACCGGGCGCTCGCCCTCGCGAGCCAGATCGCGGCGCTTCCGCCCATCGCGGCACGGACCATCAAGGAGCTGGTGCTCCAGGGCAGCGACCTTTCGCTGGATTCGGCTCTGCTCCTCGAGCGCAATGCGTTCAGGCTCATGTTCGGCACGGCGGACCAGAAGGAGGGCATGAGGGCGTTCCTGGAAAAACGTCCTCCGGCTTTCTCGGGGCGCTGATCATGACCTTCGATCCTTCTCGCCCTGACCTGACCATCGGCATCGTCGGTGCCGGAATCATGGGGAGGGGCATCGCGCAGGTGGCGGCCGAAGCCGGTATTCGGGTGCTCATTGCGGACATGCGCCCTGA
>Ga0182741_1005944_pt1 | contig 10969 bp, 11 predicted proteins | sample eDN5th37CBELigOP_FD_128874 | JGI IMG/M metagenome (GOLD analysis project Ga0182741, IMG submission 128874) | Enriched Organic Plus compost microbial communities from Emeryville, California, USA - eDNA 5th pass 37_C BE-Lig OP (version 2) (version 2) ...
AGGGGATAGAGCGTCGGTTTCCTAAACCGTGCGTCGCAGGTTCGAATCCTGCCGTGGGCGCAGCTGTGATGGTGCTGGTAGCTGGCTCGTAGCGCGCGAATCTGCTTGTAAGGGAGTGGATTCGCGACCGGGAGCACTCGGCAGACAGGGATCGCGTCGGGCGCTAGCGGTCACCCGCGAGTACCTCCGGTCGAAGATTTGCGGCGCTTCTGCGGCGACGGGCGGTGCTCAGGAGCCCTGTCGTAGGTGGCTGGCATGCTTTCCCGATGGACCCTACCCAGACGGCACTCGTCGAGACGTGGCTAGAAAGTCACACTCATGAATCAGCCTCATTCGAGGAACAGTTCGTCGCGATCACCTTCGGCGATCGGCGGGATACCCAGATCTCCGACTTCCCAGCTGTGCCGCTACGCATCTCGCTGAAGGCGAAAGACACGACAGTTCGGTTCTCCGGTTCCTTGCCCAGCACAGTCTGCTTCCTCCTTCGCGTCAACCAGAATCTGACACTCGATGGTCTTGTTGGGCGTCCGATCGAGATCGTGGGCGCCGAGCCAAAGGGAGGCGGGTTCGCGTACCTTCGCAGCACCCTGTCAGCTCCGGCCCTCACCATCTCGGGAAACGTGTCGTTCGAAGAGGCAGTGAGTCCCATGGACCGCCTCGAACTGCGTGAGTGCTGGCTCAGAGTCGGCATTCCCTCGTCTGCCAACACTTAGATGCAAGGGAACACGCAGGACATGAAGGATCCGATATTCAGGCGAAGGTCGCGACGATCGCCAGGGGCGCTGAGTTCACGGGCGGCTCGTTCAACATTGGGCATCTGACGGGACCGGACGGAGAACCCGCGATATGCACTGTTGGATCTCCTGCAGAACTCGTCGTCGGTTTGATGGCCGACAACAGCGCAGTTCAGGTTCAAGGCGGGTCACTTCGTCTTCTCGGCGCCAACTCGCGCACTGAGATCGCTCGGAACTGCGTGGTCGACGGACATGGGGTTGTCGAAGTCCGCGGCACTATCAGAGGCTTCACGTTCAACGGCGGAAACGATGACATCCACATCAAGTTGGCTGACAACGCGCGAGCCCTCTTCGCCCGCGGCTGCGCGAGTGTCACCCTCGGGGCTGACTCCGTATTCACAGGTGTCGCCAACGTTCCCTTCTCTCTGAGGACATTGAAGGGCGGTGCGCACGCCGAGCTCGTCGACGTTGACATCATCGGCTTGGGCACAGAGGACTTAGAAGCGCTCGAAGCACTAGAGCGGTTCACCCCAGTGTTTCCGGCCTGGGGCGGCAAGAAATGGGCCAGACGGATTCCCTTGAAGGCCAGTTGGCGCGACACGGAGACACTCCCGACTTTTCGCCATCCTGTGACCGGGCTACGAAAATGGCTCAAGAAGGGCTCCGAGCGCGCTCATTTCTGGAATCGTGTCGCCGAGGTCCTGACAAAGACCCACGCGCCGGGTGCACTTCAGTCGAAAGCCCGCTTCTGGGCAGCACGAGCGCGACGCAAGCAAGCCACCGGCCGAGAACGCATCCTCATGAACGCCTACGCACTCGTCGGGTATGGGGAACGCGTCGTCCTGCCGCTCTTGGTGTTCGTCGCGATCGCCGCCTTGGGGGCGTGGTTCTTGTACACCCAGCAGGGCTACCTCGCCGTCGAGAACCTGAAGGACAAGTGTTTCGGCGTGGTCTTCGCACGCACACTCCTCCTCCCGTTCAACTTCCTCAAGCTCACGTCGGATGCCGCCAACACCAGCGTTTCGACTCCTGCGCTTGCCGTCACGACGTTCGTCCGCGTCAGCGGGTTCGTCTTGATTGGCTTTGCGGCCTTCGCTGCGCGCCGCGTTGCTCGGGTCGAGACCCGCTGAGGACTTACAGGATTCCATCTAGTCGCAGACGAAGAGGCTCACGTGAGAGAGCTCCACGAGTTCATTTCCTTCACCACCGGGGAATACCGAACTGCCTTTGCATCTATTGACCCCGGCGACGAGGACGAACAAGAGGGGCAGCCGTAGCCACGCCTCTCGTCTTCTCTCGGTCAGGAGAACGGCGCCAATTGAAGAGCAAGCCGCGATCGTCTTCGGTGAGCAGCTGCTTGCTCATAACAGTTAGGCGGCTGACTTAGACGCGTCAAGCGATCGCCGCTAGCCCGCTGCTACTTACCGTTAGACCGTCCGCCGTAAACGTCGGCGATCGGCCTGCGGAAGTCTCGGGCCCGTACAGTCAGCACGTACCCATGATCGTGCACTGCACAATGGCGGCATTGTCTGCCCAGCGCTTGGCATAGACGTCAGCAGAACGATTTTCATTCAGCCATGCGGCAGCTGCGTCCTCGGGCGACGCAGGCCGATACGGCGACTGTCCGAGCTGAGATGCGCGCTCAACCTCGTGATAGGACGCGACAAAGGGCGCGTAGTCCTCTTCAAACGCGCCACGTCCAATGAGGGCATACGACACACGATCAAGCGCTGTCTCCAGTGTCGCCGGCGCCGTGAGTAGGACCGGGGGGTCGGGTCGCGGGGGCGGAGTCGTCGTTGGCGCAGCCGTCGTGATCACAACCGTCGTGTACGCCGAGGTCGTTTGAGGAGGAGTCGTGGCCGGTCGAGCCTCCGCAGTTGAGGTAGACGGTTCTTCAGCTCCCGACTCGGTGTAAGCGCGTTGCCCCGCGTACCAGCCGGCGGCCACCAGCCCTACCGCCGCGAAGACGGCGCCCGTCCCGATGACACCGAGCTGCCAACGCTTCATGACCAGAGACCCTACGCGCGCTTTCTGGAGGCGCTCCGACATCACCCGTCCGAGGGCACTTGCACTCGCTGCCCGATGAGCGGTTGTTCCATCCGGGTCGTCGGGCGAGACTGCACGCCGCTGCACCAGCGGCGGGCGGAGGTCTTGTGAACTACGGCGTCATCTATCCCGGGCACCATGTGGAGGAACATCGCGTCGACGAGCTCGATGCGTGGACCGACGCCGTTGTGTCCTCCGGGTTCGGTCATGTGGTGTTCGGCGACCACGTGCTCGGCGTCGATCCTGACCTCGCGCCGGAGGGATGGAACCGCGAGTGGCCGGGCGGCGATCTCTCCAAGGCTTACACGTACCGCAACTGGTTCCGCGAGCCACTCACGGTGCTGAGCTATCTCGCCGGTCGAACCGAACTCGGACTCGCAACCGGCATCGTCGTGCTGCCGCAACGTCAGACCGCGCTGTTCGCCAAGCAGGCAGCCGAGGTGGACCTCCTCTCGAAGGGCCGACTACGCGTGGGGGTCGGTGTGGGTTGGAACCCAGTCGAGTTCGATGTGCTCGATGTGCCGTTCGCGCGCCGCGGCGCGCGACTCGAAGAACAGATCGCGCTGCTCCGCAAGTGGTGGACCGAACCGACCACCACCTTTCACGGCGAGTTCCACGACTTCACCGGAGTCGGCGTGCCGGGTCTCCCCCACCAGCGGCCGATTCCGATCTGGCTCGGCGGGAGTTCGCCGCGTGCGCTCGAACGAGCTGGGCGTCTCGCGGACGGCTGCTTCCTTCCACCCGCAACGTCGGTTGGTCACGGTCCGGAAGACGCGATTCCCATCTTGCACGAGCACGCGCGCGCCGCGGGCCGCGATCCCGCGAGCATCGGCGTGGAAGCGCGACTCCTCGTGACCCCGATGGACGACGACACCATCCGCGCCACCCGTGATCGCTGGGTCGACGCAGGCGTCACGCACATCTGCGTCGATTCGCAAGATCCGTCACTGCGCACGATGGCCGAACACATCGAACACACAGAGCGCGCCGCGGCCGCGTTGTTCGAGTAACTACGCGCCCGCGTTCATCACAACACCGATCGTCGGCACCGCGTCGCGCAGTTGCTCGAGACGGTCTGCGTCGACCGTCCACCACATCCATCGACCGCGCTTGTCACCAACGAGCAGCCCGGCTTCCGCCAGCACCTTGGTGTGATGCGAGATCGTCGGCTGCGATCTCTGCAACGGGCCTTCGAGGTCGCACGAACACACTTCGCCGTTGGCGGCTACCAGGCTGAGCAGGCGTAAGCGCACCGGATCGGCGACCGCAGCAAACATTGCCGCGAGATCAGCCGCCTCAGATTCCGAGAGCGGAATCGCGCCCGTGCTCGAACAGCACGTGGGCGCCGAGTCCTTCGCCATACCGCCTCCTCCCTCAATACATTGACAGCTATCGATACATTCGCGATGATCGACGCATCGACACTCATCAATCTATCGGAGGGTCCCATGGCTCGGGTCCAACTCGCCCTGAACGTCGCCAAGCTCGACGAAGCCATCGACTTCTACTCCCGGCTCTTCGCTACTCCCCCGGCCAAAGTGCAGACGGGCTACGCCAACTTCGCGATCGCCGAACCGCCATTGAAGCTCGTGCTGATGGAGAACCCTGCCGAAGCCGGCACGCTCAATCACCTCGGCGTAGAGGTGGAAACGTCGGAAGCCGTCGCGGCCGCGACCTCGCGACTTCAGGCCGAAGGACTGCCGACCGCCGTCGAAGATCAGACGACGTGTTGTTATGCGTTGCAGGACAAGGTGTGGGTCGACGGACCCGACGGTGAACCGTGGGAGATCTACACGGTGCTCGCCGACGCCGACACACCCCACGGTCAGCTGCGCGTCAGCGATCCCGACTCGGGATCGGTGTGCTGCGCGACCTCGCCGACTGCTGTCGCCGCGCCGACCACCCGCGCCTGAGTGGACCTCGCACTCGCCCGCCGCGGCACGAGTGAGTGCGTCGGCACCGGACTCCTCGTTGCGGTCGTCATCGGTTCCGGTACCGCCGCAGAGCGGCTGTCACCCACCGACGTGGGGCTGCAGCTGCTCGAGAACTCGATCGCCACGGGCGCGGCGCTCGTCGCGCTGATCCTCGCGTTCGGCGCAGTCTCCGGTGCCCACTTCAACCCGATCGTCACGATGGCCGACCGACTCCTCGGCGGTATGAGCACCGGCGAAGCCAGTGCCTACATCGGCGCGCAGCTCATCGGCGGAGCCGCAGGGGCGATGATCGCCAACCTCATGTTCGACCTCCCTGCCGTCAACTGGTCCACGAACAATCGAACGTCTGTTGCACACACCGTGAGCGAAGTCGTTGCCACGTTCGGACTGCTGCTCGTAGTCCTCGGCGTCATACGAACCGGCCAGCGCAACCTGGCGGCGTTCGCGGTTGGCGGCTATATCGCCGCCGCGTACTGGTTCACGTCGTCCACGAGCTTCGCGAATCCCGCGGTGACGATCGCACGGACGATGAGCGACACATTCACTGGCATCGCGCCCGCTTCGGTGCCGTGGTTCGTCGTGGCGCAATGCATCGGAGGCGCGCTCGCGCTCGCCCTTGCGCGGTTCCTCTACCCGAACCTCCCCGATCACGCAGGCGACCTCATCGTCGTCCACGAGCAGTTCGAGCCGAACCAAAGGTGCGACAACGATGGATGACCACGTCGCGCCGGATACGGAGGCGACCATTCCCGCCGTGCTGTTCCTGTGTGTGCACAACGCAGGACGGTCGCAGATGGCGCTCGGCTGGTTCAGACACTTCGCGGGTGATCGCGCGGTTGCGTGGTCGGGAGGATCCGAACCAGCGAACGAGATCAATCCGGCCGCGGTCGATGTGATGCGCGAAGTCGGCATCGACATCACCGGCGAATACCCGACGCCATGGACCGACGACATCGTGCGCGCCGCCGACGTGGTCATCACGATGGGTTGCGGCGACACGTGCCCCTACTACCCGGGCACGCGCTACGAGGACTGGGAACTCGAAGACCCAGCCCACCAGGGGATCGAGGCAGTCCGCCCGATTCGCGACGAGATCCGCGATCGCGTGAGGATGCTCGTCGACGGGCTTGTCGGATGACGAGCCCTCGACAGGCCGGTGGGCGCGTCGCGCTCGTCAGTAAATCGTCTCGCCGCTGGCGAGCATGTCGACGTACGTCGCGATGCGCTTGGCCCGTGTCTCTTCGCGTTTCGCGTCGCCGATGCGGAACAAGATCGCGAAGCGGTTCTGACTCGACAGCGTCGGGAACATCGCCGCGGCCGCCGGATTCTTCGCCAGCGCGGCGGCGAAGTCGGGCGGCACCTGGATGTCTTTCGGCCCGTCGTAGGCGCGGTCCCACCGGCCGTCGGCCTTGGCCCGGTCGATCTCGGCCTGGCCCGCCGGTTGCATACGCCCCTCGGCGATCAGACGCTCGACGTTCGCCACGTTGCGCTTCGACCACACGCTCGTCTTGCGCCGCGGGGTGAAGCGCTGCAAGAAGGTCGCGTCGTCGCGGGCGTTACGCCGACCGTCGATCCAGCCATGACACAACGCCTCATCGAGCGCATCGGCGATCGAGAGTGATGTGGGCGACGTGGTGCCCTTCTTCGCGATGACCAACGCCACGCCGTTGGAGGTGGCGTGGTGCTTGCGTAACCACGTACGCCATGCCTTCGCGTCGGTGACGAGGAGTTCAGGAGGATCGTCGGCCACGGGCCGAAGCTACTTGCGGCGGTGCAGCCGCGTTCAGACGGTGTCTCCGCCGCGCCGCATCTCTTTCTCGATGTCGGCTTCGGTGACCGGCCTTTGACCGAACACCTTCCACGCGTGGACCGCGATCCCGAGCGCGTACGCGCCGATCACCCAGATCGGCCAGAACGGTCCCCGACCGCTGAGGGCCCAGATGCCGATCATGAGCACGCTCACGAATACGAAGCTCGCGAGGTTCGCGAAGAACCCGCGCCGAGCGTTGATGCGATCCAGTGCCGCTTGTCGTGCTTGGTCGTCGGTGGCCATAGCTGCTCCTTGTTCGTGCTCGCCGGGAATACTCAATTGGAGTTGTCACACGCGTCGTGGATCGAGCGGGCCAGGGTGACTCGCGCCGTTTCGGTCTCAGCGCTATCAATCGCCATGATTCCGGCAATTGCATCGGTATCCGTCGGGTCACCGTCGAGTGCATCGGCGATGGCGTGTTGCGTGTGCGCGAGGAGCCGAGCGGCGTCGGCCGTATCACGGTCGGGCGCGAGTTCAGCCAAGCGATCGAGATCGTCGGCGTCGGCGCGCAGCGCCGCCGCGGGCGTGGTGTCGTCGTAGACCGCGTTGACCAGATTGGGGCGCGCCGCGGCCCGTCCACAGAACGTGTCATCGGAGCGCCAGATGAAGTAGCCGACGGTCCCCACTCCCGCGACCAGCACAACGACCGCGCCGATCGCGACGAACACGCGGCGGTCGAACGACCGGCGCGTCGCGCCAGGTACGCGGCCCGGGCTCAGTTCGCTGGGGTTCACCGTCATGGTCGTCCTAGAGATCGTCGGGGCCGAACTGGGCCCGTCCACTGATACCGAAGATGTCGACGTAGATGTAACCGCTGGCCACAAGTTCGGGGTACACCTCGATCTGCGCCGCACCCGACAAGTCGGCGAGCGTCGCGCTGAGCGAGCAGCACCAGAAGTTCGCGTACACGTCGGCCTGACCTTCGAGCTGCACACCGAAGGCGAGCTCCGTCACGCCTTCGCCAAAGGTGTACTCGAAGGTCACCGACACGGTGAGTGATGCCATGGCGTACACGCCGAGCACGTCGCCGAGACTGGCGTTGAACTGCTTCTCGAGTCCACCGCCGATCGTGCCGCCGATGGACACCGGACCGTCGTTGCCGAACTCGACGTTGAACGAGAGTTCGAACACGTACGTGTTGGCGAAGAACGCCTCGCCATCGATCGAGAGCGTGTCGACCACCTCGCAGGTGAGGCAGTGCGTGAACGAGATCGTGATCGACAGCGTGGGCGCGTGCTCGGCTTGCTGCACCTGGTTGGCGAAGTCGTCCGCTTCTTCCGACGCTTCCACCGCGTTCTCTGACGCGGTCGCCGCCTGCTCCTGCGCGTTCTGCAACTCGGCCTGCGACTGGTTCACCTGCGTCTGCGCGTCTTGCAACGTGGCGTCGGCGTCGTTCACCTGTTGCTGCGCGGTGTTGACCGCGGCGATCGCGGCGTCGAGCTGCGCCGAGGAGTTCTTCAACGCGTCGAGCTCGGTTACCGAGTTTTCGGCGGTCTGAAGGTTCTGCCATGCAGTGTCGTACGCGGCCTGGGCGTCATCGCGATCGTTCTGGGCGTCGGTGAGCGCCGTGTTGGCGTCGACGAGAGTCTGCTGTGCAGTAGTCGCGGCCTCCGCCAGCGTTTGTGCGTTGGCGTTCTTGGCCGCGACCGCCGTCGCCAGCGCGACGGAGAGCGCTTGCGCTTGCTGCTCGGCTCGGAACACGGCGATCGATTGGGGCAACGTGCCCGTGCCGCCGAACAGGTTGCCGATGTTGTCGGACACTGGCGGCACCGGTGAGAACGCGGAGTTGAAGGCGTCTCCCTGACTTCCTCCACTCATCTCCAGTTGCACGAAGCCTGAAAGGCTCCACGAGCAGTTCGCAAGATCGAAGGAGATGCTGGCGGTGCCCGTGAACGCCGCCGACGAGAGCCCGATGTTGATCGTGAGCCCGGTGGCCGGTTGCTCGAGGCCGGGGTTCAACTCGTTGGACAACACGAGCGGCTGGTCCGCCTGTCCGGGAATCGATCCGAACGAGAAGCCGTCGGGCAACCCGAGCGTCGTGGTTCCGGTGAGCGTGTAATAGGTGGTGTTGTTCGCGCCGCGGTACACCTCGCCGGTGAGCGTGGGCGCTCCTTCCCACAGCGCGCACGATCCGGCCTTCGTGTCGTACGTGATCGCCGCGGTGTACTGCTGCGCGGTGGTGGGGATCGCGTCGGACGCGACGGGGTTGGTCGGCGCGACAGAGATGCTGGCGTTGCCGCTCAGACCGCGCAGGGTTACGGCGCCGATCGAACCCGTGAGAGTGGCGGTCGTGTTGGACAGCAGCGCCCCTGTCACCGAAACGACCGAGTTCTGGTCGAAGAGGCCGAGCGTGAGTTGCGAGGTCTGCGTCGCCGACTCGTTGCCGGACGCCCGCGTGAACGTGACGTCGGTCGGTGCTTCGTACCCGGCGAGCAGCGCGGTGATCGACGACGGGTTGGTGAAGCTGTACGCACCGTCGTTGGCGCCACCCACCGTGTAGGTGCCCGACACGACCGAAGGGATGATCGGCGACAGCGACGTCGCAATCAGCACGTCGGTGCTTGTGACCGTGATCGTGTCGCTCGTCACCGTCGCGCTCGTGTTCGTGAACGAGCGCGTGGGCGTCTGGAGCAACGCGTTCGTTGCGGAAACGGTGAGCGGGGTTGCGTCCGTGGTGTCGTAGGAGATTGCGAGCGATGTGGTGAGCGTGTCGTCGGCCGACGGCGCGTACGTTGCGCTCGGAACGTCCTGTGTCAGTTGATCGATCGCGCCGCCCGATACCTCGCCGCCGAGCGCAAGGTCGATCGTGCCGCCGAGCAGCGACAGCGTGCCTTCCACCAAGACCGAACTGGTCGCGGCCGCGATCAGCGAGGCGCTCGACGCGGTCACGGTCACGTTGCGCAACTGAGCCCAGTCGAGCGCGAACGTGGGCTCGCTGGCGGTGAGCGTGAGCGTGCCGACCGCGCTGGTTCCGACCGGTGGCGTCACCGATCCCTTCATCGTGACCGGGGCGCTGTCGATCGTCGTGGATCCGCTGACCGTGATCGCGGCGACGCCCTCAGCGATCGCGACCGCGACCGTTGCGCTCGTCAGCGTGATGCCACCGACCGGAAGTGACGCAACCGAAACCGAGTCGGCGACGGCGAACGTGGTGGGATCGACCGCCAACGTGACCGTGCCGAGCAACCCGCCCGAGAGCATGAGCGACAGACCCGCGTCGATCGTGCTTCCACCGACCGTGCATCCGGTCGGTGCGACGATCAGGGACGCGGTACCCGAGGTCACAAAGCCCGAGGAGCCGATGTCGACCCCCATCGCGCCACCGGTGTCGAGATCGATGGACGCGCACGCGGGGTTGGTGTCGATGGTGAGGGTGACGCTCGGCTGCGCGGCAGCCGGAACGCCGAGTGGTCCGCCGAGTGCGGCGGGTAGCGAGGCCTTGCCCGACAGGGTGGCACTCGGGTTCGGACCGACGTCGGTGGCGATCGAAACAGATCCGATCGTGAGACCGGCGACGCCGAATGCGTTGTTCCACTCACCGGGTGCCGTGAACGTGGCGCTCAGTACCGCGCTCCCCGACGCGGAGCTCAACGTGCCGCTGAACGTGAGCGGGACCGCGGCGTTGCTGGCCGACGTGCCGGGCAAGGCTGGCGCGGTGAGCACACCGTTTCCTGCGGCGGTGACGGTCACGGCACCGCCGCTGACGCTGACGCCGTAGCCAATCGATGTGATGGACACGTCGACCGCTTCGTTCGTGGCACTGGCAACCGACCACGGCGCGCCGCTCGGCACTTCGAGGAGATAGCCGGTGGGCGTGGGTGTGCTCGAGTCGTATGCAGCCAGCGCGACCGTGGCCCATCCGGGCATCCCCGAAGGCTGCAGCGACGTGGGCAACGTGGTGGCACCTACACCCGTGAGCGAACCCGGCGCGATGTTCACCGACGCCGCGCCCGCGAGCGGACCGCTGGTCGGCGTGTAGGTGGTGGCGGCGTCGGTCGCGAGGAGTACGGGGTTGGGAATCGTCCAACCCGACACGATCGTCTGTGCGTCCACGGGGATCGAAATGACGGTGGCCGCCGCGCCAAATGCCACAGTGGCCGTCTGCGTCGTGCCGGTCTTGTTCGTCGAGCCCGATGCGGAGGCAACGGCCGCGGCCGTGGGTGAGAAGTCGACGGTGAGCGCGGCGTTGGTAACGGTCACGGGCGCAACCGTCACGCTCGGGAAGGTGGCGGCGAGCGAGCCGTACTGCGTCGTGATGTCGAGCGCACCCTTCAACGAGACGGTGCTCGCCACCGTGCTCGTCGCGGTTCCGTCGAACGACACTGACGGCGCACAGCCCGACGTCGCGAGCGTGCAGTTCGAAGTAAGCGAGGCGCTGAGATCAGCAATCGTGAGGTCGTGGCCAACAGTCCATGAACCGGTGGCGGCACCCGAGAGCGACAGCG
>Ga0182741_1005945_pt1 | contig 10968 bp, 9 predicted proteins | sample eDN5th37CBELigOP_FD_128874 | JGI IMG/M metagenome (GOLD analysis project Ga0182741, IMG submission 128874) | Enriched Organic Plus compost microbial communities from Emeryville, California, USA - eDNA 5th pass 37_C BE-Lig OP (version 2) (version 2) ...
GGCAGGACACCCGACGAGGTCTATGCTACGGCGGAAATGACGGAGCGACTGGCGGCATAGAAACCAACCCGATCCACCTTAGCCAAGCCGCCAAACTGTCTCACCAGGCGGGTCCACCTCTCTGAGCATGTGCAGTTTGGAGTTCAGGCCACCTTTCGTGCGCCTGATCGCCCGCGGACGATCCCCCTTTTTCGAAGGCTGGTCGCGGTGCGGTGCGCCTTCATGAAGGTGCTTGCCCATCAGTTCGTCCACAGAGTCAACCTTGATGCCGCCCTCGATCCCGTCCTTCGGAGCGAAGGCCACCCGCACCCACCCCCTCAAAATCACACCGAATTCTTACACTACCGGAGGATGCGGTATGCCCGCCTCCCGTTGCTACACGACGTGCTTGCAACCTGATGCCGGGGTGCGGGTGTCCATGTTGCGGCCGCGGTTCAGATGATCGTCGATCTCGGCCGCAGCGCCGATCATCCGTCCGAACAGGAAGATGGTGAAGGCCGCAGTCTCCAGATTGGCGTCGGTCATCCTGCCGGCCTGGTAGTCCTTCCACAGCACTGCCAGCAGCAGCGCCGCGATGATCGCATCGACATTGACGCAGAAGACATAACGGCTGGCCCCCACATCATAAAGCTGGCGCACCAGCTCTCGATAGAAGTGGTGAAAAATGTTGTATTCGCCGCGTTCTTCCATGAACTGCGCGATGAAACGTTCGCGCGGGTCGAAATTCTCGGGCTTGCCCTTGAAGATCGGATGATGGACCCCCGGCAAGGCGCGAACCTCGGTCCCCAGTTCCTTGGCCGTCGCCTTGTCGCGCTTATAGGCCAGGGCGAAGTCGCGTGCCATCCCGGTCAGGTCCAGCCCGTGGTTCGGATCGGTCGGATCCTTCAGCCCCTTGTCTCGGAACTGATCCAGCAGGAAGGCCATGCCCTCGAATCCGTTGCCGCCGTGGCTGTAGCCGGAATGGGTCAGAAAACCGGCCATGGCCTTGTTGATCTGGACCCGGTCCGGCGTCTGCGGCCCATCGGCCGAAACCGCGCCCTTGGCGCCCTGCGCCGTGATCGACCCTGGCCCGTTTGAGATCAGCAAGCCGATCAGGATCTGCACATAAAGCGCCTCGGTCGGGTCAGGCTTCTTGCCGGTCATGGCGAGACAGCAGATATCAGCCATGGTCCAGCGCGAGAAACGCTCTTCGCGCGGGATGCCCCACAGGCTGCCCGGCTGGTGATGCCTGCCCGGAATGGTCGCGCCGACCATGACGCCGTAAAGTCGCATATACCAGGGCAGGGTCTCGGCGGTCAGGCGGCTGATGCGCTTTCTGGCAAGTGGCCCCCAGGCGATGGTCGTGGTGATCGCGGCCAGGATCGCGTCGCGCGACAGCCTTTCGCCAAAGCCCAGCAGGAATCGCAGGAAGACCGACTTGCCGCCACGCGCCTCGATCGCGGCCAGCATGGCCTCGGGACGGGGGTCGTCGGCCTCGTCCGGAGTGGCCAGGAACAGGGCACGGGTCTGGTCGTCGACTTCGATCTTCGACAGGTCGAAGCTCTCGTCCCGCCCATCGCGCAGGCCGGACTGCGCGAACAGCGCAATCAGCGCACGGGCACAGGCCAAGGCCCGCTCGACCCGCTTTGGCCCGGTGATGGCTGCGGCGACCGACATCACGGTGTTGGGCGAGTTTCCGGCGTCCCGCGCGGCATCGGCTGCCAGCAGGATCGGATCGCCGATCAGGTTCACCTCGGCCGCGACGGCCACATCCAGCATGGCGCGATCATGGGCATCGGCAAGCTCATGCACCAGCGGCAGGGCGAACATCGCCTCCAGCGGCTGCAACGCAAGGTCCAGCACGCGGTGGCCATGCACACTGGTCACCTGGGTCTTGGGGTCCATCTGCGAGGCGCCCGAGGTGTCCTTCATCGACTGCCGTGCGATCACCGCGCCGATCTGGTCCGACAGCGCCGCGATCTGCGCGTCATAGGGCGCGGGCGCCGTGACGACCGGCTGCGCCAGGTCTGGAGGCAGCTGCAGCCCCTGATCGTTAGCAATCCATGGCTTGAGCGACAGAGAGCCGCGCGGCGCAAAATCGGGCTGGATATCGTTCAACGCCATCACCGCCGTCAGCGCCGCCGGAATATCGGCGATATTGGTGACCAGCGCGCCCTTGGCCGAGACATGCGGCGTCTCAGACGTATAGATCCCGTCCACGTCAAAGGCTTCCATGAACCAGCGTTCCTTGTCCTCGGCACTGTCGCCCGAGCCCGCCATGGCGCCCGCGTGGCCCACGGCGCGGGTCAGCTTGGCCTTCCAGCGGCCGACGACGCAGGCCACCACCGGCTTTTGCCAGTCGATGTCCTTTTCGTAATAACCGCCCGGCTCGACATACAGGACGCCCGCCTTGCTGCGGTCGTCCTTGGCGAAAGCCAGTGCGAAATCCCGCGCCGCATACTGGATATAGACGTCCTTGCCCGACGAGATCAGCGTGGTGGTGCCCCAACCCGCCGTGGTCAGGTATTGCGCGATGGTGGTGGTGAAGCCACCCGAGTTCGAGAACACCGCGACCGAGCCCTTGACCAGCGATTCCTCGGGGTGATCGCCGCCCAGCGCGCCGCCGATACGGACCTTGTTCCAGCTGTCGGCGACGCCAAGGCAGTTGCCGCCGATGATGTCGATGCCATTGGCCTGCGCCATGGCCCGGATTTCGCGCGCGTCATGAACGGCGATCTTTTCGGTGATGATGACGATCTTTTTCAACTCGGGGTTCACGCGGATCAGTTCCGCCACCCCATCGCGCACACCCGAAGGCGGCAGATAGACCACGCCGGTGTTGAAACCGTGCCCGGCGCGGATGCCTTCCAGCACGGTGTTGAAGACCGGGATGCTGCCCGCCGGCGTCTTCAGCACCTGCCCCGAACGGCCGGGCGAAGTGCCGAAGACCACGTTGCCGCCGGAAAAGGCATGGCTGACGGGCGTGACGGTGCGGCTTTCGCCGCCCAGGATGTTCAGGACGCAGACCCGATCCTCGGGCGAGGCGACGGCATTCAGCCGGTCGACGCCAAGGAAATAGGGCAGGCCGGAAATCGCTTTCTGTCTCATGTCTGCCTCCTTCAGGCCGCGATATTCATCGAGCGGGCGATCTGCTCGCGCCCGCCGGTGCGCATCCACTCGTCGATGCGCTTGGCATAGTTCACCACCTCGGAAATCGCGCTGTCGAAGCCGAAGAAGCGATAGGGCACGCCCAGGCTGTCCAGCGTATCGGCAAGGTTGCCCATGCCGCGCACGAGGTTCGGCCCGCCGCGCCCGACGACGACGTAAAGCGGCACCGGGCCATGCTTGGCGAAGTGTTCGCGCAGCGCGTCGCCCATGCCGCGGAAGGTCTCGTGAATGTCGGTGTTGTTCGACTTGCCGCCGATGATGAACAGCACGTTGGTCTGCGCCAGGAAATGCCGATAGCAGATCGCCGCGACCGATTTCATCTTCTCATAGGGCGGGTTGCCGCCGAAATCCGACGAGATGATCGCAGCTTCGCCCAGAACCTCGGTGACAAGGCTGTTCGCGCCCCCGCCGAAGGTCGGGGCCAGGATGGTGCCGAATTCGTTGACGACGAAGACATCCGACTGGCCCTGATGGGTGCGAAGCTGGTTCACCTCCTGCTCGAATTCGGAAAGGTCGGCGGCGAACAGATGCTGCGGCAGGCCCAGACGCGCGACGCGCGGATCGTCGCGGTCGAAGCCGCATTTGAAGTCGCAGGCCACGGGCGTCAGCCGCCCATCCTTGCCCGGCCGCATGCGGATCGGGTTCAATTCCAGCGTGGTCATGCCGTAATGGTGCATCAGTTCCCAGAGCTTCGGCAGATGCTGGACGAGCGGCGAGATCACCTCTTTTCGGGGCGCCGATATCGGTCAGCGCGTTCGCCACGACAAAGGCCTTCAGCCCGGTCAGCGCGTCGAAGGGGATCGAGGCGATCTCGGATCTGTCCAGTTCCTCGATATCGACGCCGCCGCGGTGGGTGATGGTCATGGTCGGCGCGCGATAGCGCGTGTCGTCGGTGATCGAGAAATAGATCTCGTGTTCAGCCGGAATGCCCGCCTCGAAGGTGACGCCATTGGCCTTGGCGGTGGCGTTGCCGTGGCGATGCTCGGCGAAGTAAAGCCGCTCCTTTTCCGCCAGCGCGGTGCGCAGGTCGCGCGCCTTGCCGATCAGCCCGGCCTTGCCTTTCTTGCCGACGCCGCCGCGAAACACGGGCTTGACGAAGACCAGCCCATGCCGGTCGATCAGCGCCTGGATGTCGTCCTCGGACGCATCAGGGCCAAGCACTTCGGTCGTAGGGAAACCGACATGAGCCAGCAGACGCGAACCCGTGAGCATTCCGGTCACCTCCATGAGGTTCCTCCTGTCATTCTGAATTGTCTGGGACGGGGGATACGGAAACGCGGCCCGAAGGCCGCGCTTCAAGAGTTCAGGCGTCGGTAAAGATCTCGTCGCGCGACTTGCGCATCGAGGGCAGGACGGCGACGGCCAGCGCCATCAGGGCGACCAGCAGCAGGGCGGCGGACAAGGGCGAGGTCACGAAGGTGCTCATGCCGCCGTCCGAGATGATCAGCGCCTGGCGCAGCTTTTCTTCCAGCAGGCGGCCCAGCACGAAGCCCAGGGCCAGCGGCGCCGGCTCGAACTGCAGCTTGTAGAGCGCGAAGCCCACCAAGCCCATGACACCCGCCATGATCACCTGCGCGCCGTCGTTCGAGATCGAGAACAGGCCGATGCAGCAGAAGGCGACGATGGCCGGGAACAGCAGGCGATACGGCACCTTCAGCAGCTTCACCCACAGGCCGATCAGCGGCAGGTTGATGACGACCAGCATCAGGTTGCCGATCCACATCGAGGCGACCAGACCCCAGAACAGGTCGGGGCTGTTTTGGATGACCTGCGGGCCCGGAACGATGCCCTGGATCATCATCGCACCGACCATCAGCGCCATGACCGCGTTCGGCGGGATGCCGAGCGTCAACAGCGGGATGAACGAGGTCTGAGCGCCCGAGTTGTTGGCCGATTCAGGCCCCGAAACCGCCTGCGGCACGCCCGTGCCGAAATCCTGCGGCCGGTCCGACAGGCGCTTTTCCAGCGCATAGCTGGCGAAGGGGGCCAGGATCGCGCCATTGCCCGGCAGCACCCCCAGGATCGAACCGAGGCCGGTCCCGCGCAAGATCGCGCCAAGGTTTTCGCGCAATTCGCCCAACGTCGGCAGCAGGCGGCCGATCTTGTTGCGCATCACGTCGCGCTTTTCGGGGTCGGCCAGGTTCTTGAAGATCTCGCCGAAGCCGAAGATGCCCATCGCCAGTACGGTGAACTCGATCCCGTCGGTCAGCATGTAGATGTCGAAGGTCATCCGCTCGCGGCCGGTTTCCATGTCTGCACCGACGCAGGACAGCAGGACGCCCGCGACAATCATCGCCAGCGCCTTGACCAGCGAGCCATGCGCCAGCACGACCGCCAGCACCAGCCCCATGATCATCAGCGAGAAATACTCGGCCGGCCCGAACAGCAGTCCCAGCCTGGTCATCGGGGTCGCCAGCGCAGCGATGACGACGGTGGCCACGGTGCCCGCGATGAACGAGCCGATGGCGGCCAGGCCCAGGGCAAGCCCGGCCTGCCCCTTCTTGGCCATTTCATGCCCGTCGATGGCGGTCACGACCGCCGTGGCCTCGCCGGGGATGTTGACCAGGATCGCCGTAGTCGAGCCGCCGTATTGGGCGCCGTAATAGATGCCCGCCAGCATGATCAGCGCGCCGGTCGGGTCCAGGGACAGGGTGACCGGCAGCAGGATCGAGATCGTCGCCACCGGACCCACGCCCGGAAGCACGCCCACCAGCGTGCCGATCAGGCAGCCGATGAAGCAGAAGAATATGTTTTGCAGGGTGGCGGCGACCGAAAGCCCCAGACCCAGGTGTTCGATGACGGCCATCATGTCAGTATCCGATCAACCAGGGCGCCACGGGCAGCGAAAGCCCCAGCGCATAGCGGAACAAAGCCACGCAGACGACGGTCAGGATGACGGTGAAGACCAGGAGCTCGCCGATGCGGACATCCTTCGCGGCAAGGCCGGACAGGAAGATCGCCAGCGGCGTCGCCACCGCCATGCCAAGCGCCGGCACCTCGAACGAACCGAAGTGGTGACCGCGAATGGTGATCGCGAACAGGAAGACCCCGGTCAGCACCGGCAGCATGTCACGGATCGGCCAGCGGCCGGTCGATTCCGGCCTGTCCTTCCAGGTGATGGCGATCTGCACCAACCCCAGCACGATCAGGATGATCGACAGCGACCGCGGCAGAAGTCCGGAGCCTACACCGCCCTCGCCCCCAAAGGGCAGGTCGGCGCCGGCGTAAAGCGCGAACAGGCCGAGGCCGATCAGGCTGAGCCCGGCGAGCCGCTCCCGGCCCAGCCAGGGGCTGGACGGGGGCGGCAGCGGCGGGGACGGCTCATGGGCCGGAAGATCGACCTGAATTATCTCTGGGGCTTGGCTCATGGCTTATTCCACCTTGATGTCGGCCGCCTTGACCACCTCGCCCCAGCGGGCACGTTCGGCGGCCATGAAATCGGCGAAGTCCTGCCCGACCAGGTGCGAGGGCACGCCGCCATCCTTCTTCAGGCTCTCGATGAAGGCCGGATCGGCCAGGGTTTCCTGCGTGGCGGCGGCCAGCTTGTCGCGCACGTCCTGCGGCAGGCCTTTCGGACCCAGCAGGCCATACCAGGCCGTTGCGCTATAGGTCGGCAGCGCGGCTTCGGCGACGGTCGGCACGTCTGGCAGGCCCGGGAAGCGCTCCTTGCCGGTCACCGCCAGCGCCTTCAGCGTGCCGTCCTGGATCAGCCCGATCACCGAGGGAACGGTGGTCACCATGAAATCGACGTGCCCGCCCAAGAGGTCGTTGATTGCCGGACCCGCACCCTTATAGGGAACGTGCTTCAGCTTCACGTCCGCGGTCTGGCCCAAAAGCAGGGTCGCGACATGGCTGGCCGAGGCATTGCCGGCCGAACCATAGACAAGCTGGCCCTCCTTGGCCTTGTCCAGCAACGCCTGCATGGTGTCGACCTGCAGGTTGGGCCCCGCCACGACGACCAGTTGCGCATCGGCGATCATGGCGATCGGGTCCAGCGTCTCTACCGGATCGTTGCGCAGCTTGAAGATATGCGGGTTCACGACCATCGGCCCCTGGTTGCCGATCAGCAGGGTATAGCCGTCGGGCTGGGCCTTGGCGGCGACATCGGTGCCCAGGTTGGCCGCGGCGCCGGGACGGTTCTCGACGATCACCCGCCCGCCCAGCGATTTCTCCAGGCGCGCGGCGAAGATGCGCGCGATGGCGTCGGTGCCGCCGCCCGCCGCATAGGACACGACGATTGTGACCGGCTTTGACGGATAATCCTGCGCCATGGCCGGAAGTGCGGTCAGCGTCATGGTTGCCGCGGCAACGCCAAGCATGAAGCGGCGTGTGTAGTTCATCATGTTGAATTCCTCCCTAGGGATTTGAATGGGCCGCGAACGCCTCCTCGACGCCGCAGAGAGTGTCAGTTTTTGCGGTGCACCAGCGCGGCGCCTTCGAAAAGGCGGCGGCAGGTCCGGGTCACGAAGACGATCGGCCCGCCGCCCGCCGCCTCATCCAGTTCGACGCGAACGTCCATGCGGCCGGTCGGGTGTTCAAACGTCAGGTCCGCCGGATAACGCAGATCGGATAGCGCCGTGCCCACGATACTGTCGGGCAGGGTGGCCGCGATCGCGACCGAGACCGCGCCGGTCGTCGCCAGCGAGCTGTGGCAAGTGTGCGGCGTGAAATAGCGCACGGCCAAGCTGCCGCCGTTCTTCGGCGCGCCGATCAGCACCGGCTTCGGCAAGACCGAGCCGCGCACACCGCCCAAGCCCATGCGGCGCCCGGCCTCGATGCGGATCTCCTCCAGCTTCGTCATGAAATCGCGGTTCGCGTCCAGCTCGACCGCGCTTTCCGAACCGGTCAGGCCAAAGGCCTCGGCCCGCGCGATCACCACCGGCGTCGCGCCGTCGATCAGCGACACTGGGATGCCGTCGATGATCTCATGCGGGGTGCCGGAGGGCAGCATCATTCCGGTCTTCGCGCCTATGGCTTCCAGGAACGCCAGATAGACCGGCGCGGCCGTGCCTGGCACGCCGTCGATCTGCGCATCGCCTTGATAGCGCAATTCGCCTCCCGGAGTCTGGATCCGAGCCTCGATAATCTTGCCAGTGTTCACGTTGTGAACCTTCACCCGGGTCTCACCGTTCTCGGCTGCGACCAAGCCCTGCTCGATGGCGAAGGCGCCGACAGCCGACAGCATGTTGCCGCAGTTCGGCCCCGTGTCCACCAGCCGCTCCAGCACGTTCACCTGCGCGAAGAGATAGTCGACATCGGCCCCCTCCCGCGTGGCGGGTCCGACGATCGCCACCTTCGAGCTCAGTGTGTTGCCGCCGCCAATGCCGTCGATCTGCAGCGGATGGCCCGAACCCATGATCTCGATCAGCAACTGATCGCGCTGCTGCGGGTCGCTGGGCAGGTCACTGCGCAGGAAGAACGGGCCCTTCGAGGTGCCGCCGCGCATCATGACGCAAGGAATGCGGATCTGATCGTCCACGTCGATTCTCCTCCGAGGTCTCTCCATCGACCTCATGAGATTGCAAATGCTACAATCGAACTGTGTTGTGAATTGCAAAGAGTTGCAGTATTGTTGCGATATGCGGAACAATTTCGAGTTCTTGGACCTGCGTGCCTTTCTGGCCGTGCTGGAATTTGCCTCGTTCAGCGAGGCAGCAAGGCACCTGAACCTATCAACGCCGGCGCTTTCGCGCAGGATCAAATCCTTCGAGGAAGCCGTCGGAGCACAGCTGATCGAACGCACAACCAGACGTGTCGCGCCCACACAGATCGGGCGTGAACTGATGCCTCTTGTCAGGCGACTGGTGGATGAATTCGAGGAATCGATCCTGTCGATCAGCGATCTGCGCGGCCGTCATCGCGCGCAAGTGACGCTCGCATCAGTCCCGACCGCAGCGTTTTACTTCCTGCCGCGTGTGATCGAGACCTTCAATCAGCGTTTTCCCGGGATCAGGTTTCGCATCATGGACCTATCCGCAAACGAAGGCCTGGATGCCGTCGCGAACGGCGAGGTGGAGTTCGGCATAAACATTATCGGTGCTTCGCGGGAGGAACTGGTATTTACACCGTTGATGGAGGATCCGTTTGTCTTGGCCTGCCGCCGCGATCATCCTCTAGCGGCAACGTCGACATTGCCTTGGTCCGCTCTTCAGGGCCATCCCCTGATCGGGGTCTCGAAGAAATCGGGGAATCGGGCGGTGCTCGATCACGCTCTGGCGGTTGCAAATCAACAACTTGCGTTAAACTGGTTCTATGAGGTGAACCATCTTTCGACCTCCTTGGGGCTAGTCGAGGCGGGGTTGGGAATATCGGTCCTGCCGAAGCTGGCCACTCCGCAGCGGGAACATCCGTTGATCGCAACGATCAAGCTTGTCGATCCAATCGTCACGCGATCCATTGGGGTTGTCGAACGACGCGGCGCGAGGTTGTCGCCGTCCGCCATGCGTTTCAGGGAAATGCTGGTGACCGAATGGCGGGGCTAGACCGCGAGAGCAACCTTCTCCTCGAGGCGCTGGCCAAGATCGAGGCCGATTTCCAGGGTGCCGGTCGCCCATGACGGCGGGGTTTCGGCGGTAAAGGCCGTGGATCACATCGCCCGCAGCCCGCTGTTCCAGGGGCTGGACATCCATGTGGTCACGGTCGGCAGCGCCACGTCCGAAGCACTGAAGGGGTTGGCGCATGCCAAGGCTTCCCTGCAGGCCGCCGGGATCAGGGCCGAGACCGCGATCCTGCCGGGGCAGCCGGAAACCGCGCTTGGCAAGCTGGTGGATGAGGCGCAGTTCGGCATGCTGGTCATGGGGGCCTACGGCCATTCGCGCAAGCTCGACCTCGACGTTGCATGCTCCGACTGATATGCCCTGCCTTCGATACGGTCCGAAGGGTGGCAAGGCCAAGAACACATCAAGGCTGGTTTCGCTGTCCCGTTTCCAGAACGGCCCCGATCAGGGCCAGCCCGGCATCCACGCGGGCGGGATTGGGGAAGTTGCGATTGGCCAGGATGACCAGACCCAGATCCTCGTCCGGGATGAAGGCGACATAGCCGCCGAAACCGTTCGTCGATCCGGTCTTGCCGAACAGCACCGCATGATCGGAGGCATCGGGCGGGTCCAGCGGCGTGGCGGGCTGGCTTTCCATGACCATCTCGGCCGCGTTCCCGGCCAGCAGTTGGTCGCGGGAAACCGGCCAGGGATAGCGTTCCCAGATCATCGCCTGCTGGAAATGCCGCGTCCCCGTCTGGCCGGCATGGGTCTGCGCCACGGCCGCGCGCAGATCGGGCGCGACATCCGCATCGCCCAGATTGATCCGCAGGAAGCGCAGCATGTCCCGCAGGTCCGATTTCAGGCCATAGGCCTCGTCGTCGAGCATCCCGGGATTCACCCGGATGGCGCTGTCGTCCCGGCGCGAATAGCCCCAGGCATAGCGCCGCATCTCTGCCTCCGGCACATCGACATGGGTGCTTTCCAGCCCCAGCGGATGCAGGACATGGGCTCGCAGCGCCTCGGCATAGGGTTCGCCGAAGGCCTGGGCGGCGATGCGTCCCAGAAGGCCGATGCTGACATTCGAATAGGACCGCTCGCCCTGGCCCGGCACCGGCTGCCAGTCCTGCAGCCAGCGCATCAGCCTGCCGTCGTCGCCGGCCTCATCCGGCACCTGCAGCGGCAGGCCGCCGGTCTGATGGGTGGCAAGGTCCATCAGCGGCGCCGAGCCGATCGCGCTGCCTTTCAGGTCCGGCAGATGCGCCGCGACCGGATCGGCCAGCGACAGCCGCCCCTGTTGCGCCGCCAGCGCGGCCAGCGTCACGTTGAAGGTCTTGCTGATCGA
>Ga0182741_1005948_pt1 | contig 10962 bp, 5 predicted proteins | sample eDN5th37CBELigOP_FD_128874 | JGI IMG/M metagenome (GOLD analysis project Ga0182741, IMG submission 128874) | Enriched Organic Plus compost microbial communities from Emeryville, California, USA - eDNA 5th pass 37_C BE-Lig OP (version 2) (version 2) ...
GTTGCGGAGGTGGTGGCGGTGGTTCTGGGTCTCTGGTTTCTTCGTCATAAAGAACCTTAACCCACCACCGTTGCCCCTCCGCAACTGCTATTTGTGCAACAAAGCCGCGAAAGCGGGGATGACAGTCGTGAGCGGGGGCACGGGTGTCATGCGCGCGCGATGGTGTAGGTCGTGGTGCGAGTGGCGGCGCGAATCGGGAGGGCGATCAGGGCCTCGCCGCCATCCGCGATGGTGAAGGTGGTGAGCGATACTTCGTTCGCGTCGCTGACGCGGTAAGTGCCGGGGGGAAGGCCCGAGAGACGGAGTGTGGAGTCGTGCTCGGCAGGGGTGGAGCTCTCGAGCACGAAGCGCACGCGCGAGAGGTCGTTCGCGATGACGATCGATGCTGAAGGGGCGAAGCGGTCGCGCTCGAGCTGTATGTGCACTCTTCCTGTATCGAGCATGGCGTGGAAGCGGCGGCGCACGCCGTCGCGTGGCGTGATCTCGATCGCGTCGCCCGTGCTCCGCCAGTAGCCGCCGAGACAGAAGCGGCCGAAGATTGGGTCATCGGTCAACACCGTGGCCGCCGCGCGGAGCGCGCCGCAGAAGCCGAGGTCGATCTCGCACGAGTAATACCACGGCCCCCGGTGGTGCGGCTGCTCGAGCCATGTGGTGCCGTACGGCGCCGGCTCGAAACCGCCACCGGCGCCGCCGTCGTTCTCCACGCCCGGATACCAGTAGCCATAGCCCGATTCGCGAGTACCGCTGTTGAGCAGCGCCCACGCGCTGAGATACGACTGGTAGCCCAGCCGCAGGTACGGCGCCGGATCGCTGGCGAAGTTCAGGGCGTAATCCAGCACCGACCAGCCGCCCATCTGCGACATGTACGTCAGCGTGTAGCGGTCGCCGCCGCTCCCGCGATAGTCGCTTCCCAGGTAGTAGTAAGCCGGCTCGATTGACCCGCGGCAGAAGATGTTCGCCGCCATCTGCGCTTCCATGAAGTCCCGCACGCCGTCGCGGGAGATCTGACGCGGCCGGCCGTCGTCTTCGTCGAGGTTGGCGCCGTTCATCTCATCGAGATGCTCCGCGGCGTACTTCGCCAGCGCGTGGGTGGACTCGAAGCCGGTGGAGTCGAAGGCGTACTCCGAGCGGAAGAGGTCCACGTCGCCCCGCACGAACGTGCGCACCTTGCGCTCCCAGTGTATCCGCAGGCGCCGCGCCTGGTCGCCCATCCCCTCAGCTTCGAGCGCGCGGAGGAGCTCCACGATCACCAGCTCGTTGTACAAACCGGTTTCGTAGGCCGACCAGCGGGTGATCTCCAGCGGGATGGTGAACATCGCGAGCGCGGTACCATAGGCGCGGCGGAGGTACTCGCTGGCATCCAGCGCTGTACGTACCTGAGGGTGATACCGCGCCACGCGATACATCCCGAAGTACATGAGCGTGACGTGCGGATAGTCGTAGATCCGCCAGAGGTGCAAACGCCCCTTGGGCCCGTTGTCGGCGCTCTCGCGGTTGGTCTTCCAGTCGGGGATCCCGTAGATGCCGTACTCGAAAGTTTCGTCCGCGGTACGCTGAAGTCCGCCCCACACGAACTTCTCGATGTAATGGTCCAGCGCCGACACTTCGGCCTGCACCGGATACTCGGCGTTCTTCGACGCCAGGAACGCCGGCTTGCTGAGCCCCGGATCGTCGCAGGTCACTTCGTAGATGCGCCAGCCCTTGATCCGGTCATAGTCGTCGGGGCCGAGCAGTACGCGCGACTCCATGTTCCACTCGGCGAGGAGGCCGTCGTACCACTTGCTCGGATCGCGGTGCTGGTGGCCGGCGATGAAGGTGGCGCGCTTGGCTATCAGCGTCTCGAGCGGCTCGGTGCAGAAGAACTCGAGCGGCAGGCGCCGCTCTTCGCCGAAGCGCACCGTGATCAGGTTCTCGCCCAACCTGGAGAAGCGGATCTCGTAGATGTGGGTGTCGCCCTTCGAGGCTACCCGTCTGATCGTGGTCGCATCGGGGAACTCCGCTTCCACGGCGGCTATGCGCTCCTTCGTGCGCAGTGCCACGCGCGCGAAGAGGTCCACGGGCACGGTCATCCCCGGTACCACCTGCACGTCGATCAGCCTCTGGTCCACGAGGAGCTGGCGAACGCCGTCGTAGTCCGGAGCCCAGCGGAAGTCGAAGGCGTACGACCGCGTGTCGCCGTGCTCACCGCGCGGCGCGAGGGTCACGCTCGTGTGCGGCTGGCGCCACCTGCACCCGCGCTCGCTCGCCTCCACGCCCGCGACGGCGGAGTGCATGAAGACCAGGTACTCGGGGCCTGCCTCCCAGAACTCCAGCCTCGTTCCCACCGCCGGTGTCATGGTGAGATACGGGCCGACGCTGTTCCTGCGCATCCAGAAGAAGAACGACCCGTCGCCCGAGACGAGACAGTGCTTCAGCACCGCCGCCGTGGGCGGCTGGCCACGCTGGCCGAAGCGAGTGTTCATCGGGAGTGGCACGGCCAGATCGCCGATTTCCACCGGCGCGCTGCCACTGTTCCGAAGCGTGATGGTCCAGCGGATGGAGTCGCTTCCGATCACGAAGCCGGTGCTCAGCTCGAGGAGCGGCAGCGCCGCATCTTTCACCTCGTAGCTGGCTTCGTGCGTCATGCCCCCGGGCGTCGAGATGCGTGCAGTGTCGCCGGCTTTGGCACTCTCGAAAGTCAGCCACATGCCGCCCGGCCGGCGGCAGCGGATGGCGACGTCGCCCAGCCGCCCGTTCGGCCGCACGTAGTTCGTGTCGAATGCGTCGCCGGCGCGCCGCAGCGCGACGATCGCGCCGCGGTCGAACTCCGCCCGGAATTGCGCGTCGGCCGCCTCTCGCGCAGGCTGGCTGCTGCTCGACTCGCGCGAGGCAGGAAGCAGTTGGCCCAGCGCCTGCTCGCCCAGCGCCAACTGTGCCCCCGCCACACCCGCCGCCTGGAGAAAACCGCGGCGGGTGATCGACGCCGGTGCGTCGCGTCTACGAGACACCAGCTCTTTCCTTCGCTTTCCTGATGATCGCCACCATCACGTCGCGATGCTTCTCGAATGTGTCATCCACCACCTGGAGTGTGGGTATGGAGTGCTCCGAGAGCGAGAGCGTCTCCGGGTCGAAGCGTCCGAACCCCCACTCGTGCACCCCGCTGCTCCCGCGTCCCGGTGCCGGCGAGCTGAGATGCTGGAAGTTGCGGCTGTACTTCGACCAGATCGGGCCGAGCCCCACCTGAAACATCGGGATGAAGCCGTGCAGCGCGTCGTACGGCATCTCGCCCACGCACACCACCTTCGGGTACTCCTTCCGGAGGTCCTCCACCAGCCGCCGCGTCCCCTCGTGCATGTCGCCGGTGGTGCTGTTCACGTGACCGCCGACTATGTCGAGGAAGTACGCGTCCACGCCGTACTTCTCGATCATTTCGGCGATGCGCCCGTGCAGGTGCTCGCGCCAGGCGTCGGCACCGAGGTTCATGTAGCCGAGCCAGCCGTCCTGGTGGCGGTCGTTGCTCCAGTCCACCCAATCGAGATTGTACTCGTTGCCGTCGATCTTCTTGGTGATCGAGCCGGCGATCTTCGGCCAGGCCGGCTGGTTCTTGTTCGCCGAGTTGGTGCCGAACATCGGCATGATCCTGAAGCCCATATCGTGGCCCTCGTCCACGAGCCGGCGGAAGGCGGTGTCGCCACCCATCCGCTCGGACACCACGTAGTTGGGGTAGTCCCAGTAGTAGCGCCCATCCCAGGCGGAGATGAACACCAGTACCCGCTCGCCCGGGATCTGCGTGCGCATCCAGCGCAGCGTCTCGAGCATCTTCGGGTAGTCGTTGAAGATGTAGCCGGTGTAGTGCATACCGTGGAGCGTGGTGGCCAGCGCGATCTCGCGCATCCACGCCGGAACGTCGGTGCGTTCCTCCCACGGCTTCAGCCCGAAGACACGCTCGACGTGGCTCATGTGGAGCGTGGTGGCTTCTTCCGCGGTGGCCACGCGTCCCAGCCGCCAAGTGGGGAGCTCGACGCGCGTGTCGTTACGCCAGGCGTCGTGTTCGTAGATCGCCTCCACTCGGTAGCTCTTCTCGCCGGGCGCGAGATAGTAGCGCTTGGGGCGCACGCGGTCGTCGAGCGAGGAGATGTAGAAGACATCGTTAGGGGTGCGGATCATGAGGAGCGGCGTGAGCATGCTTCCGCCGGGCCCGTTGAGATCGCCCGCGCCGAAGGTGTAGCCCATGAGGATCTCGTTGTCCTTCTCGTCCTCGAAGCGCCCGCCGCCGAACGACACCTCGCCGCGCGGCACGCTGCGCACGATCGAGGTGATGGTGCGAATGGGCTTGTCCATCTCCACCACCGCGTCCCACTCGATGGTCGTCCCCTTGCGCCGGAGCGACGCGGTGAGCCGGCTGGGCTCCTTCATCTGCCCGCCCGCCCACACGAAGCCGTCGCAGGTGAGCTTCAGCGAGTCGCTGCTCCCCTCGACTTTCATCTTCGACTGGTCGAGGCCGTACGTGTTCTCGGGCGTGAAGACCAGGAAGCCGAAGGTGTACCCGCCGAACTGGATGGACGGCTCCGGGAAGTCGAAGGAGAACTTCATGAAGCCGCGGCCGCGCGGCGGGATGAAGATCTCGCTCGTGGAGGTGAGCGGGACGATCGACGGCGCGCTCCCGGCGCTGGCCGTCGCTGGGGTGGCGGCGGAAGCCGTGCCCGGCGCCGCCGCGACTACTTCGCGCGGGAGCAGAGTGCTCGCCCCAGCGATCCCCATCACCTTCAGCCAGTCACGACGATTGAATGTGCTCATGTCGAGCTCCGTATGCGAAGGACGACTTCGATTTTCAGTTGCAGCTTCGCCGGCTCCGTGGTTATCGAGAACATCGTCCCCGCGAAAGCGGGGGCCGGTCATTCCCGCGCAAGCGGGAATCCATGTTCGAGCCCGGCAACGTGGATCCCCGCTTTCGCGGGAATGACGTTCAACGCTTCCGCGAGAATGACTCTACCGGCTCGACTCCGAGCCACGATCGGCAACCAGCCGCGCATCGAGCCAGTCGGCGGGGTCGGAGTCGTCGCGGTCGGTGTTCGGCCGCACTACCGGCGTGACCACGAGCGTGAGCTGGTCCACGCCGCGCACGTCCACGCTCACCGGTACGGCAGCACCGCCGCGCGAGATCGTATCGCTGCGCCAGAGCGTGCGGCCGTCGCTGCGCAGCTCGAAGATCGCGTGCGCCGGAGACTGTCGGCGCACACCGTCATCGAGCCCTACGCTCGCCTCGAACTTCGCGAAGCGCCCGTAGATCCTGTACGTCACCTGCGATTCCGAGAGCGTTCCGATACCCTTCGGGTACTCCTTCCCACCCACGCTCAGCGCCGAGCCTCGTACGGCGCGGTCCACGCCGAGTCGCTCCCAGTCCTGCAGTATCGAAAGCGGCTCCAGCTCCGAGACGTAGATGCTGTCCGGCACTCCGGGCGTGTAAGCCAGCTCCGCCGCCCTCTCGGCCGTCGTGCCATCGGCCCACATGGAGCGCACCGAGAGCCGGTGCGCCTTCCCCGGCACGAGACCAGCGATGCTAGCGCGCGCGCTGAATGCCTCGCCCAGCGGGTGCCCGTCCACCACCACCTGGTACGCCGAGCGCGGGTAGTACTCCACCGGCCAGTGCAGCATCGCGCTCGAGAGGCCGGTCGCTGTGGCTTCGACTCTCTCCGGCGACGTCACCGGATAGACGTACGGTGCCGCCGGCTCGAAGTCGATCTCCCAGCGCACCACCTGCGTGCTGTCCGTGCGGATGGTGACGGTGGCGTAACCCTGGTGGCTCGACCAGCTCGCACGTACGGGCGCGCCCTTCGCTGAGCCGCTCGCGCGGGCAGTGGTGATCCGGAAGCTCGACCTGCCGCGCGGCAGCCCAACGGTGAGCGTGTAGGTATCGCCACCGATCACTCTGCTCTCACCGGAGAGCGATGGCCTCTCGGCGCTGCCGCCGTGCTCGAGCGCGCGCAGATCCACCCACCCCTGCGTGATGTGCCGGCTGGTGGATACGAGCTCCGGACGGTCGGTGGCGCGCACGAGCGCGATCACGCGAACGTCGCCGGGCGGCACGTCGATGAACACGCCGTGCTCCCATGCTCCGTAGTATGTCCCGTTCCAGAAGTCGTACACATGGTACATTGCCGCTGAGTCGAGGCCGAGCGCGTTCCACGAAAGGAGCTGGTTGGAGCTCTTCTCCGCGTCGTAGTTGAAGACGCCCACCACGTCGTAATCGCGACCGAGCTGGCTCACCTTGAGATCGATGAGCGGCTTCCTGGTGTTGGCGGGGCGGTAGAGATCGAGGGGCCGGATGTCGGTGGCGGGATAGACGCGCCGCAACAGCTCCACCCGCGACTCGGGGAGGTCGGTCAGCCTGTCGCTGCTCATCAGCGACTGGCCGGTGAGTCCCATGATCGTGGCCCACACGCGCGCCGTTCCCTCGCGCATCGGTGGTCGCACGAGGAGAACATCGGGGTCCGAGTACCAGGCGATGTTGTGCAGGAAGTTCCACCGCTGCACGGTGGACACGGCGCCGAGCACTCCGTCCCATCCCTGCACGATGTCGCCGCCGGTACGGGAGCCGTTGTAGAGGCCCACGCCCTCGAGCGGCGTGCCCCACGATGCCACGAGGTACGAGCTGTCGCCGATCGCGCCCCTGATCGTGTGCAGCGTCTTGCGATACAGCTCCGCGCCCACCTGGCTCGGTGTGCCCTTCGGCACGGGGCCGCGCATGTAGCGCGTCTCGTCGCCGTACTCGTGAACGACGATGGTCTGCCCGTCGATCTTGAAGTAGGTGTAGTGCAGATCGCGCAGCCGCTCGAAGATCCCGCCCAGGTATTTCGGCGCCGTGCGAGCGGTGGGGTCCAGCAGGTAGCGACCCTCCCAGGTGGTGGAAGCGCTGGAGTCGCCCGGGGTCCAGAGGAAGGCGCCCGAGCTGTGCGCTACCTCGGCGTTGCTCTGACCGTGCGGTGCTATCCAGATCCCGGCCTCGAGGTCGAGCGCGCGAATGGAGTCGGCCAGCCCGCCCAGCCCGATCGCCTGGAAGCGTGGGTCGATCGTGCTCCAGTCGCGGTAGGCACCCGGCCCGCGCTCGCCCATCCCCTGCCATCCGTCATCGAGCTGTACGTAGCGCGCGCCGAAGGGTGCGAGATGCTCGGCGATCCAGTGGGCGTTGGCTATCACCTCCGCCGGGTCGACCACGCGATAGTAGTAGTACCAGGTGCACCACCCCGACGGCGGCACCGGGAAGATCGACTTGTCGAGCGGCGCGTAGTAAGCGATGCCGAGCGAGTCGCGGTAGTAGTGCTCGAGCACCCGGCCGCCGGCCGTCGTGACGCGATCGGCCACCGGATCGAAGCTCCCATCGGCCAGCGGTGTCTGCACCTCGCCGAGCGTGTTGACCATGAGGTCATCGCGCTCGCCCGCGCGCGGCTCGAGGCGGACGGGGATCGTGCGCGGCCACGGAGTCACGGGGCCCGCGTCTATGGTGGAATGCGCGGCCGTCGTGAGTGCGGTCGCGGTGCGTGCGGCGTGCGCGTCGTGCGTGGCGGCCGGATGCGCCGACGCCACGGCCGGAATCCCGCCGCGTGTCTGCGCCACCGCGGCCGCACTCGCATCGAGCAGCGCTACGGCCATAGCCACGGCGCTCACGACGAACGTGCGGCGGGAGAGCTTCCAGGTCATCGCGCCATTCCTCCCTCCGAACCGTTGTCGGTTCCGATCATTCATCCGGGCCGCCGTCGCTTCCCATCATCCTTCCGGACCGTCGGCTCGTCCTGCCACCCCTTCGAATTGTCGTCCCTTCTCATCACTGCCTGGCCGCGGCCTATGCTCTTCCAGCCCGGCCATCAGCCGCAGCAACCCGTCCTGCGTCGCGCCCTCGCGCGCCACCTCGCCCACCACTCTTCCGGAGCGGAGCACGAGCAGGCGCGTGGAGAGATTGAGCAGCTCGGGAAGCTCGCTCGAGATGAGCAGCACGGCCGCGCCCTCCGCTGCCAGGCGGTCGATCCACGCGTGGATCTCGGCCTTGGCGCCCACGTCCACGCCACGCGTGGGCTCGTCCAGAATCAGGATGTCGCACTTCGCCGCGAGCCACTTGGCGAGGACGAGCTTCTGCTGATTCCCGCCGGATAGGCCGGCCGTGGTCGCATCCATGGAGTGTGCGCGCACCCGGAGGCGATCCATGTAGCTCTGCGCCACCTCGCGCTCGGCCGATCCGCGCACCCAGCCGAAGCGCGCGAGCGACTCGAGCGTGGGAAGCGTAGTGTTCTCTCTCGCGCGCATCTGCAGCACCAGCCCCTGCCGCTTGCGGTCCTCCGGGACGAACCCCATCCCGAGAGCCATTGCGTCGCGCGGGCTGCGGATGCTCGCGCGGCGACCGCGCACGAAGATCGACCCCGTCGCCTGCGGGTCGAGCCCGAAGAGCGCCTGCGCCAGCTCCGAGCGCCCCGCGCCCACGAGCCCGGCGAAGCCGAGCACCTCGCCCGCGCGCAGCGAAAACGACACGTCGTGGAACCGCCACGGGCGCGAGAACCCCTCCACGCGCAGCAGCTCCTCGCGCGGCGTGGCCTGCACGTGCTCCGGGAAGTACTGCTCGAGCCGCCGCCCGATCATGAGCCGTACCAGCTCGCTCTCGTCGAGCGAGGATATCGCCTGCGTGCTCACGTGACGCCCGTCGCGCAGCACCGTGACGCTCCCGCAGAGGCGGAAGATCTCCGGCATCCGGTGCGACACGTAGATCACCGTGACGCCCCGCTTCTTCAGCTCCGCGAGGAGCACGTAGAGCCGCTCTGCTTCTCCCTCGCTCAGGCTGCTCGTGGGCTCATCGAACACGATCACCCGCGCGCCGCTCCCCACCGCCGCCGCGATCTGCACGAGTTGCTGCTCGGCCACGCTGAGCGAGTCCATCCGTCGCGTGGGATCGATCGGGGCGCCGATCGTGGCGAGCATCTCCGATGCCCGGCGGCGGAGCGCGCTCCGGTTCACGAAGGTCCAGCGTGCCGGGAGCTGGCCCAGACAGAGATTCTCCGCGACGGTCATGTTCTCGCAGAAGGCGAGCTCCTGGTGCACCATCGCCACGCCCGCCGCGTGCGCATCGCGCGGGCTCGCGAAGCCGACCGCGCGTCCATCTATCAGGATGCGGCCGGCGTCGGGGCGCTGGATGCCGGCGAGGATCTTACCGAGCGTACTCTTCCCGGCGCCGTTCTCGCCGCATATCGCGTGGCAGCTCCCCGCTTCCACCTCGAAGGATACATCGTCCAGCGCCACCACACCGGGGAAGCGCCTGGTTATCCCTTCGAAGCGGACGGCCCCCGGTGCCATGGTCGCGCGCTACTTGCCGAGCGAGAGATACTTGGGATCCACGTCGGGGTAGCCCCAATCCTGGAGCTGCCGCGCCCAGTCGCCCAGGTTCTCCTTCGAGACGCGCACCAGCTCCATCTGCACGTGCGCCGGGACGTCCTTCTTCAGGTAGACGTGGTCGAAGATCGTGTGGACCGACTGGTAGCCCCAGAGGTAGGTGGGCTGCGCGAGGAGCACCGGAGTGAGCCCGGCCTCCACGTATGCCAGCTCCACGGGGAGCGCGTCCACCGACACGATCTTCACCTTCGAGGGATCGAGATCGGTGAGGAGGGCGCGCGTGAAGAGCGCCCAGCCGCCCACCATCGCCCATCCCTGGATCTCGGGGTACGCCTGCTGCGCGCGCAGCACCTCGGCGGCCGCATCCTGTGGCGTCTCGATGGTGTAGAAGGTGTTGAGGATCGTGATTCCGGGATACTTCTTCGCTTCGTCGAGTACTCCCTGCACGCGTTTCTGCAGGTTGGGCGCGTTCTGGTTGCCGGAGAGGATGGCGATCTTCCCCCTCCCGTCCATCTGCTTGGCCAGCTCCGACATCACCTGGCTTCCCATGGCGTGGTCGTCGCCGCCGTAGAAGGAGAAGCGTTTGGAGTCGGGCGCGTCGCTGTCGAAGCCCATCACCGGTACTCCGCGCTCCACGGCCTCGTTGATCGCTCCGGTGATCTTCCCCGCGTCGCTGGCCGAGACGAGGATCGCGTTGGCCCCACTGTTCACCGCCTGCGCTATCCGCTGCGCCTGGAGCTCGGCGTTCTCGCTCGGCGGGGTGAGCCAGTTGATCTTCACGTTCACGCCGTGCTCCTTCGAGAGCTCGGCGGCCGCCGCCTCGGCGCCGGTGCGTGCCGAAAGGAAGACAGGGTTAGTGGAGCTCTTCGCGATCATCGCGATGGTGAAGGTGGAGCCGGCGGATCCCGCGCCACTCTCCGCGCCTGCGCCGGCGTCCTTCGTGCCTCCACAGGCCACCGCGCCGGCCGTGCACAGCGCGCCGGCCGCGTACCTGAGCAGATTCCTCGTTCCCCGCATCCGCTTCTCCCGGAGTTTAAGAGTTCCCTGTCCGGCGCGGTGGTGTGCTCCCCGCGGTGCGCGCCAGGCGCCGGGCGAGCAGCTTCGTGCCCCCCTGGTCGAGCACGACCGCGAGGATCATCGCCGTGCCGATGATGATCCACTCGTAGTTCTGATCGAGGTGCAGCGTACGGATCGCCTGCCGGATGAGCACGATGAGGATCGCGCCGAGCGTGGCGTTCACCGCGCTCCCCTTGCCGCCCATGAGCGAGGCGCCGCCCACGACGGCGGCCGCGATGACGTACAGCTCGTAGCCGTTCCCGTCCGACGATGATGCCGAGCCGTAGAATGAGGCGCCGAGGAAAGCCGCCAGCCCGGCCGTCAATCCCGATACGACGAAGACGCCGAGGGTGATGCGGCGGACGCCGAGGCCGGAGAAGCGGCTCGCTTCCGCATTGCCGCCGATGGCGAAGACGTGCCGCCCCATGACGGTGCGGCCCAGGTAGAGGCTCCCGAGCACGGTGACGAGGAGCATCGTGAGGAGCGGCACCGGGTAGAGCGCGGTACCCAGTCCGAGCGATGCCTTGGCCACCGACGTGAGGGCAGGGGGGACGA
>Ga0182741_1005951_pt1 | contig 10956 bp, 5 predicted proteins | sample eDN5th37CBELigOP_FD_128874 | JGI IMG/M metagenome (GOLD analysis project Ga0182741, IMG submission 128874) | Enriched Organic Plus compost microbial communities from Emeryville, California, USA - eDNA 5th pass 37_C BE-Lig OP (version 2) (version 2) ...
TAAATGACGATGTTGCTGACGCGGTAAAGCCAACGAACTGGAAGAACATGTCCAGGCTGTCGGACAAGCGGAAATAAGCAATGCTACGAATACTCCTAATTAATGCCACGCAGACGCAGGTGCGCCAAGCTTTCTTGATCTGTGGCGTTTTGCTATGTTATTCCTGCGATTGCGATTGCGATTGCAAGTACAATTGCAAACTAGGGTCTGCTGCAGCTCTTAAGGGGGCGGGCTCTGGCTCAGGCAGAAGATGGCGGAATGGCGAGCAAGGCAAGTAGTAAATAGAGCCACCAGTAACGACCATGACGAGGTGTGCTTACATTATCATAACGCACACTCCTTACAGGTACGCGATCTCATTCGCATGAACATTCTCTTTGAGACGCGTTGGTGGACGACTGGGTGGACCGGGGGAAATTTCCACAAGAGACCCAACTTCTTGCGCCCCTCCTGCGGGTTATGTGATCTAGCTAGCGCATGCACGCCTGCATGCGCCGAGCCGAGCTGTCCTCCTGCACTGAATCAGCCATATTTCATCATAATAAACCACGCGGAACTCCGATACCATGCTTGTTGGCCCTGAGGATCTGTGTGAAGCCCCATACCAAGAATAAACGAATCGTGAATAAAACGGGACCTCTCATTATCGCGAGAGGAGTTACCCCAACCCAAGATCAACCACTGAACATGAGTACCTTAGTTGAGGTAGTTCGACAACCACCTGAAGCCTTCAGCGTATCCGGCGCGTCGGAAGACAGAGCACATGAAGACCTCAACGGGTCGCTGCCCCTTCTCGACGGGCTTTCCGTCCTTGCCCGTGAGGATATCCGTCAATCCGAGCTGCTGAATCAGGTCAGCCTCTGACAAGGCGTCCTTCTGGTCGACCTTGTTGCCCAGAATGACGAAGGGGACACCCTTGAGCAACTCGTCTTCCATGAGGCTCTCGAGCTCCTCTGCAGCCTCGGGGATACGATCGCGATCCACAGCGTCGACGATGAACACAACACCATCGGCACCAGTGAAGTACTGCTTCCAGAGACGACGCGCCGCAGCGTGACCACCAAGGTCATGGGTTGTAAACTTGATGTTACCAATGACGAGCTCATCGGCCTGAGGGTAGCGAGTGGGCTCGTGAACAATCACACGACCATCACGCAGTGTGTGCAGCAGCGTCGTCTTGCCCGCATTGTCCAGTCCCAGGAAGATGATCCTCGCAGACTTCTTGCTCAAGCCCAAGTAACTAAGCGCGTTCCAAAACCAGTTCACAAGAAAAGACTAGATGGAAAGAGTAGGTAGATCACAAATTCAGTGCGGGTGAGCCCATGGATCATGCCAGATACAATTGCATAGCACGGCGGAGTTCTGCCATCCAATATCATCCCACTCCTGCCACCATCCAGAGTATATCATTGCCGTTTAAGCGGCACTTGCGAATTCCACTCTCTCGTCCTGCTCTTGATCTGAGCGGATCGGGGAAGTGCTTACGGGTGCAGCAGCTCTAACAAGCAGCTTTCGTCCAAGGCACGATGCCAAGACACATACCATGTTGCTCGCGAGTGTAGGAAGGCTAGACCAGAGGGGAAAGCGATGATCAGTGACGTCAGCAACGGTTAGCGGAGGGATCCGTTATCGGGTCGGGACGTGCCTTTCAAGTATGATCTTAGGGTCAGATGCTGCATCACCAGCTGTGGATCTCGGGCAATCCACACTCTTGCCACTTATTCCGGCTCCTACACGGTCAAACACGCCAAAATACGCTCTCAATTTGTTGGTCAGACCAGCTGACGAAGTGCATCGTGGTCTTTTTCCGCGGGATCGGTGTGGGGTGCTGATTATTCCACGGCTCAGATGGGTAAACGCTTCAGTTCCGATTGTATCACGATGGTCTACTTGCCGTTGCATCCAGCCGAAGGTCCCAAAAAGCCCCCTCAAACGTGTGCAGTCGGTTGCCTTTTTCCTTGTGGTTGGCTATTTCGTCACCCCCTTCCCGGTCAAAGACAGTTGGACTCGAGCGGGATGTGACCATGGTCACACTTGGCTCAGCGTCCCCCTGAGTGACCAGGATTCAGGCCGCTACATCGTCGCATTCGCTGGTCTTCAGGTTGAAACGCCTGGAATGCACTAGGCCGCCACTGATTCATCTGCTGCAGCTCGTTCATATGCGGGTCCCAACTGTCTCGCACTGTAGCTCAGCTGGTCAGCGCGCGACAGCGTTCTGGTGGACGGAATCAAGCGCCTTCCACACTCGGGGGTGTTGGAATAGTCGTCAGAAGGGCCGAATGCTCGATTTGTGATGCGGAAATAGATGGGGGTGTCGTGCGTGTGTGCCGGTGTGAGTTATATCACAGTATAGACCTTGTGCGTGCGCGTGGGTTGCGCTGGGTATTATCGCGAGATAATCCCTAGAGGCAGCTGAAAACGCGAGGAAACTGAGGCGAAGCGCGTTTTGTTTCGGTTTTTGAGCTGAGTTTGGTATATTGTATGTGCTGCACACTCACGCATGTCACAATTCACCCCTTGTTTCAATTCCTCTCCCTCTACAGAATGGCATCGAACGCAGGTAACGCGGGCAAGAGCCTCGCGCAGCGCGCTTGGCACGCATTCTCCGAGCGGTTCCTGATCATGGCTAACCACTGGCCCTACGTTGACAAGCTTTCCGAGCGTGTCAAGCGTCCCGGTGAGAAGTACGTTTGCCAAACACGCAAGCATAAGCGAATCCATCACGGTGCCCAATATCTCCCTGTATTTGAGACGTCTCGCTCATGATCTACATTGTCCAAAATCTCACCTAACCCTCTTTTACACCTCTCTAGCCTCGATCTGGGTCGTGTTGCTCGTGGTTACCCTGAGCTTGAGTTCAACACCGCAATGTACAAGCGTGGAAGTCTCGCAGTGGCTCCTCAGACCAACGAGACCCACGTCGTGCCTCTCGTCATTGATGAGGACGACCCCCTCTCGATCCCCGACCACGTCCCTCGCCCCTCTTGGCACAAGAACGAGCAGGACATGCTCAAGCTCGCAGAGATGCCCTACCAGAAGGGCTACATGGCCATTGGGTTGCCCTACCGACCTGCTGAGGGCGAGTGGCGCCAGCTCGGTATTCACTCCGACTTCGAGTACATCGATACTTACTAAGCGCCAAGAACTGGCACGCATCGATGACAAAGACCATCTACCAGCACGAACACCCCGACACGTGGTTGTCGACTTGGAATTGCTGCACAGAGCAGACATTCAGTGCGTCGTCCATGCGCCTGTGGGTGCAGTGCATGGTTGGTTGGGTCCTCTGATGATCCAGCACGCTTCTCATGAAATGGAATGGGAGCGTGAACGCAATGAATCATCACGCCTTTCGAGGCGCTGCACCCGGCCGGAGTCATGAATCTTCGCATCACACAAGTCCTGTATACTTAGCCATACTATTACGTTTTCTATTACAACTCAACCTATTCCCATCACGGATAGAGTACGCTGGCGAGCTTCCGCGCACAACTCGATCGATCAATGGAAAGAGAGGTCGGTGATTGGCTGGAAGCTGCACCAACCACAGCGATATAAAAGGTTGCACAAGCTGAGCTAAGCATGAGCAGAAGCTCAGTCGTTCATTCATTCACATATTCAGATAAACTTCAATACACGACGGTTCGTCCTCGCGAGAACGATCCAAGGTTTCAGGGTTTGAGTGTTAAGGCTTTAGTTGTATTCTCCATAGAATACTCCTAACATACTTCAGGTTGTGTTCTACGTATCTGCGGCGTGGCATGGCAAGCCGGATCAACCACCCCACAGTATGCACTTGTCACAAACCCAGTCCACCACAGATTACGTGAATTCAAAATCACTCCAATTCACAACTCCCGGGACTGAAAATAACGGTATTGCCCGTGGGGTGCTGGCTTAGAAACACGATCTTTGTCCGCACCACACTCAAATCAAACCAACCAGCCCCTCTGAAGTTGACCTGCCTCACCCACCATGCCGCCTAAGGTACGTTTAAGCTTTCTCCTACGTCGCACTCAAACCCGGCCCTCGCGTTCTCGCTTGAATTGCAGGGCGAGCGTGTAGGTCCGCATAATATGACCCCACTAGCGCCTTGCTCTCTCTTGTATCTACCTTCTACCTCCCGATCACCTCTGATCTCCATGCGATCCATCTGCAAATGACTCGTTTTACCCCTCTCATCTAGAACCGCAATCGAGGCCGGAGCGCGGAAGATACCCTGGCTCAGCTGGGTCTAGGCACTTCTGGGTGGGAGACCGTGCCCAGCAGCGGCGGCCGAGGCAGTAAACGCCCTGGTGGGGGTGTCAGCGGTCGCCCTGCGGGCGCAACGGCGCCATGGTCTTGTCCCACATGCACCTTCATCAACGAGACGATTGGGGGGACCGAGTGCGAGATGTGCGGCACGCCCGTAACCTTACAAGCGACTCAGACGCCCCAGCAGCAACAACAACTCTCAGTTTTGACCCCAAACAAGTCCCAAGTACAACCCGGCGGAGTTGGTAAGGTCCCCAGTGCACGCATCACCAGTCCTGAGATGAAAGCCTCACCACAGGATGGGTTCCCAAGCTCACTCAGCGGGGACCACGGAGACGGAGCCAGTTCGGCTCGTGATAGTGTCGGTGTGCCGTCCGAACTTAGAAAGGCTATGAACAAGAATCCCGGACCCCTCTTCTGGCCCGTTGAGACCGATTCGAAGAACAAAAACAAAGCTGCCGTGTCGCAATCCAGTAGGGCATTCATCACGAAGATGCTAGACCCCACAGCCGTATCAGAACACGCGGCTCAGCACCAAGGGAAGCCGAACAACGTGCCCCAGTCCTACATCGACTACCTCATTGCCCTACGAGACTTGCAGACAAAGCTAGCAGAGGCTTCAAACCTGACGATATCAATCTCTTCCGAGCTTCAGACAATCATCAATACGGGCACGGCCTTTATTCGTGCCTATCCTGAACTCGATGCCATCGAGCAGGCCTACAATTCATCAGTACAACCACACGAGAGCAAGTCAGACTTGAAGACTTCTTTGAGTTTGTCTGCAGCCACTCCTGTTGGTAATCTGGCATTGCTTGGTGTTGAACTAGCGATTCGACTCCTGTCAATAACCCAGGCTGCAAACACATCCGCAGAGACTTTAGGTTCGCTGATCAGACCCAGTCATCTCCTCTTCAATACGGTTGCGATCCTGATTGGATGCCCTGTTCACGTCGCTTCAGCCAACGGGCGGCTTCATAGTGGGTGTGTTGTGCCCTCACTGCAATCACAAAGTTCTGCACTATTGGATGTCAAGTCCTTGCCATGGCTTTATACAGGCGTTCCAGCCAGTGTACAAGCGACAATTTCTCACACTTCCCTTCTCTCCCAGTCCCTCCAGAAGTTCTCAAACCTGGCGGCGCAGTATGCTGGGTCAGGGGGATGGAGGTGCATCTTCACGGCCTTTTGTGAAGCCAAAGGTTTACTTCTCCTCTTCGAGCATTGGAGGCGACCTCAGTCGACACAAGATCTTGTGGCTCTCACTGCCCTGCTCCATACCATCTTCTCTGTCGCAAACCCGCACTCCCTGAGTGCAAATTCTCTCGACTCTGGAGCATCCGCTGCATCGCTCAATGCTACTCTAGTGCCACAACTCAAATATCAGCAGCCACTATCGCCCTCTCCTGTTGCTGCTACACCTGCCGATTCGACTGATACTCAAGACTCCGGAGGATGGGTGCAGGCCAAACCTCAGCATAAGAAAGGGTCATACGCTGCAAAGCTAGCACAGACCGAGACAAAGTCCCAAGAGGCTTCTGCTTCACAGTCGTCTACTAGCCAAGTGAGCCCCGCAATATCTGTCACCCCGCAGCAACATGTCTTGGAGCCACATTTCGATGCGCTACTAGAAAGCCTCGCACACACTCTCGGCCTCGCACCTGAGACCAGTTCGACAGTATCAAAGCTCGCACGTAGCACTGTTGCCGATGATCTACGACTATTCACATCGATATTGATGTCGATTGAGGCGCTTTCCGTTGCTACCTGGTCTTCCAGGCCCATCCCAGCTGTATTAGATCAGATAGGCATACCTGCGTCATATTTTCGACCAAAGTTATTACAATTCGCTGCTCGATTGGTGAATGAGTCTGATTCACTCACGGTTAAGCTGGCTGGTCTTTCGATTTTCGAGCAGGTCGCTTTTGCTTCCTGGCACGAGGATGCACAATGCTACTCGTCTATCCTAACGTCAGCGTCGAGGTCGAATAGTTTGCGTCTTCCGGCGTGCACGTTCGTAGCGTCACGCCTGCTAACCTCGCGCGTTCTTCTCTCAGCCCTTGATCCATCGACGGTCCATTTCGAGCGTATCCGACGTACTTCATCATTGCTCCAATTTTTGCTGGCCACATTGGTTGATCTCGCACCAGCACTGACGAAGACCCAATTGAACGCCTTGGGATTGCTCTCACCTCAGACACCAGCCAAGCCTCATTCTGGGCCAAGTGGAGACTCACAGCCGCAGAGGTGGCTTGTGCCGCTCATTGAGCCAATTTTCAAATCACTGTGGACACTTGTAAACACCGATGATGAATCTGAGTCGACCAGTGCAGCCTCCGTGATCATGAATGCATTGCCAAGGATGAGTCTTGCCATGATTCGTACTTTCGTCGAGATCGCAGAGAGTGCTGGACGCGCAGCTCTAACACCGCGAGGCGCCTCCTTACTCGCCCATGTTAGTTTGCATGCATTCACGATTATCGCTCTTCCTATACCAATAGTTACGCTAGACTCATACGCAGAAGCAAAACGTGTAGGCAACAATAGCAACATTTTCCAAATTTCAAGCGAAATGTTAGGAGCTGAACCCCCGTCACTGTTTGCTTTACCATTCTTATTCCGGTCTCTCGTTCAGCTCCTAGCTGATGATGCGGCAGGGAGCGTGAATAGCTCTGAAGGGCAGCAGCGCCTCACCCCATCATATCTCTTTGCATACCTCGGTGCGATCGCTTCGAAAGCCGTACTTCTATGTCATGATAAGATCCGTTCCAGCTTTTTTGACATGCTGCTTGTTACAATAATCGAGGCAGCCAGCGACGAGGGAAGCAACACTTCAATCGTTAAACAGCTCGCTGCGGACTTTGCCTTGGCGATCCTCTTGCGGTCGCTCCGTGCTCTACCTGAGGGCGGATTAGGTTTGCGAGACGGGGCAAGCACCGTTGCAGCCACACACACAGTCGTCACGCTGAAGCATCAGATCTCGCCAGCGATTGGCATGGTTCCCACATCAGGTTGGGGTATTTTCCTTCCACCGGTTCCGCAATTTCCCTCCTACTTAAATTTCCCTCTGGAAACTGAGCTCGAAACCGATCTGGCAGCGCGTGCCCTGCAATCCCAATTTGAACCTACCAATCATATTTCCGGAACAACACCAGAAACAAGCTCGGCAGCAGCAGGCGGTTCAAAACGATCCGTTATCTCTCATGTTAGCGGCGAGCTTGCAACCAAAGACCAAGTTGAGGACGCTTCATTCGTCGTTCCAACAGCTCAGAACGACCAATCTGTAAGAGAGGTTTCTGTAACACTCCCTCGACTCTGGTACGTCATCCAGGGACTTCAGGCCCGGTACAGACTGACCCTCGTTCTGTCACTTCTAATCGTGATGACGCCTCCCATCGCGATTCCGATTGCAGTGGCACGATTGAGTCTATTAGGCTTCCTAGTCGCTTCCGTCTCTGGCTGTCCTGATGCTGTGGAACTTTCCCCTGAAGATACATTACCATTCAGACCAGCTTATGATCTCATCCGGGCATACGACTTGGCAAATGAATCTGGGGCCTTGCCCGATGCTTGTCTTGAGCGCATATGGTGTCGATTCTTTGGGGCAATCGCGAAGCCAAAGCTAGTGGATGACTTCACGGAGGGCATTTCGATTGCGCTGCCTCAATCCGTGCAGGCCACGTATAGCCTCTGTCCATCTGACTGGGCCTCAATTTCTGACGAGGTCACAGTCTCACCGTCGAGGATCACTCCGTCATACCCAAACATGGCTACGTCGAAGCTTTTGAGTTCCCTGCCGACCCTTGGGAGAGCGGCGATTCTCAGCTGGTTCACGACTTCGATCCTCGCATCTTACGAATGCCGTCCAGGTAGCTATATTCTCGACAGAACTCGTTATTCACGGTGGGTGCAGTCTTATTTATATCCGACTCTCAACAATTCAAGGCTGGTGAATTCAGAGGACGCATTCCGTCAATCACTTGGCACCGCGCCGGAGGGACATCCCTCTGAAATTATTTCATGCCCACTCGAGGAGCATGCACAGGCCCTTCTATTAGAGGCCCACTTTATTGTTGAGACGCTTCGGTCAGGCCAGGCCGAGGCAGCAAGTCCTGCAATGCGTAATCTTCATTTCTTGCGCCCAATGCTCCCCGTACCGGTGATGAAGCACCTGCTGATAATGCTCGCCGTTTTAACGACACCTCCTTATTGCCAGGAAGCAGACGTTTGCAACGCCAATTGGGCCGGAGTGTGGCCAAAGCTTCTACATCCCACTCATCACCCGCTGCTTCTCTCAACCGATGTATTTGAGATGAGGCTCTATCCATCTCTTGCTCAAGCCATCTCAGTAAGGAGTGTTGTTCCAGCAAGCTCTCGTAAGTTTGCATATGTTGCCGACTGCAACATACCATTTCCAGCCATCGAAAGCTCCGTCACAAGCGACTCAACGGTGGCCTGGAACCCAAGCTGGTCGGCGGAAGTCCTTCCAACATCTTTGTCGACTCAAACGATGTTAGCTGCCTCGACACCTACTGGTACTCTGCAATCATTGCTCATGAATCCGATGCATAAGCGTCCCGAGGCCGAAACGGCAGCGGCGGCGAAAGAATTGGCTGACAGTCTTGGTATGACGCTGACTCCATCACTGATCTCAGTCTTGGCCACGATCAAACTTACACCTGTTTGCTGGGAACTACTCTGGTCGGCCGCCACTGGGGCCCGTGCGATCCCTGCAGCTGCATGCGCTGCACGGCTCCTGATCCAGGTTACCCGTAGTGTTTCGTCGAGTGTCCCTCGTGTTGATCGATGTGCTCTCGCCACTCGTTTCGTGTTGAACCTGTTTGATAGGCTCGACTTGGCCACTTCTAGTATTTTGGATCCACGTCCTGAAGACGAGGACCAGCATATAAGAGCCTTTTGGATGGCGAGAGTGGCAAGACTGGTGATAATTCTGACCGCAGTTGCCACAGACTGCGATGTCATGACGCTTCTTCATTGGGATGTCCCGAGGAATGGTCAGGATCTCCTGACATTAGCATCTATGGAGGAAGCACTTCACACCCTTATCCGTCAAACCGTGCTTCCGATAGGTGACCAATCGACACAGTTATCGAATGACTCCAAATTCGACTCTCCAAGACAGAGATTTCATTCCGAAGTATCCTTTGGCGGGAGATTTCCTTCAGCAGGATCCACCTCATCGTTCGACTCTAACTTAGTTGCATCTCTAAAATTCACGAATGTCACGTTGACAGTCAATCCTGACCATAATACTATGAGTAACATAGTTGCTCCTGGTAGCGGCCCCACCACTCAGCTAAAGCCGCTAGTCCTCACGATACCGAAAACCATGACAGCACTTGAGGTCAAGCGCTTAATCGGTGTCCACTATAGGCATCCTTATCAATGCATTCACTTGGCAGCATCGGGTTCAGGAGCACTACTTGAGGGGATCCCCATTGTATGCAGTCTGGCAGGCCGGGCACCTTCCGCGCACATTACAGTAACTTGCCAATTCAAGCCAGTACCTATGTCGCTTGCGGCGTATATCACCTCCGCCATTCATGCACAAGCGGGACAGCAAACATTTGCCCAACCTGAGACCCAAGCAGGACATGAGGGTAAGACAGGCGAAGACGTGTTCTCTTTGATCACCGAGTGTCAATCACTACCTTCTGTCGCTGACCTGATTTTGGATAAGCTTGTACTGTCGCCATTCTTTGCATCTGCCGCTCAAACGAATGTAGCTATCCTGCCAGCAGCTAGTGAACCAGGCAAATACCAGCGACACCGACGTCCAACGAGCTTAGACCAAGTGGAGGTTCGAACACTAGAGGATCTCTACAGTGTCGTTGAGGAAGATCACCTTGACGAGGACTTGACCGGCTCTGAAATGACCCGGGTATCGCTTCTTCGAACCCAAAGCGTTCGTCAGGCTTTCGGGACTCTATCAACAGGACAAGTTCGTCACGAGCATGGCTCTCGTATTGTACAGCTTGTTTCTGACATTAATCGTAACACGGTCGAGTTTGATGAAAGCTGCGCGTTGGGCGCTGCCTCGACCAGTCTTCAGCGGTTGCCAGGTCCCAACCACTTCTCTTCAGCAGCGGCCCAGACGGTCTCAGCCTTGATTTCTCGTCAACCAGCGCTCTTCAACAGACTCTGGCGACTTCTTGATACATCCCTTTCGCTCCCTTTCGTAACGGTAGCCATCAGTCGGTTGCTGCATTGCATTCCGATTCATATCCCCCTCGTCGAGGGACTCGCAAGCCTAGGTACTATTAAGCCAGAAGAGGTTCGCGCTGATGAGATGATTCAAATTGCAGAGTTTGTCACGAGTCTCTTCTGTTCAGTTTCAAAGGGCAGCGACCATATTCAGACCTTCAATTCAGCTCGTGCATTATACACTCTGCGGATTGTCACAGAGTTCATCGACACAGCCTCACCATCATTCTCAAGCTGTGTCCCGCAATATGAAGCCAAGCAGATTGTCCTATCCAAAGATATGCTCGGGTCACCGGCATCAATCTCTCACTTGCTACAGATGCCGGAATTCCGGTCATTGAGCGAATCCATCACAGGCTCCACTGTGGCTACTGAATCTAGGTCTGCTCCGTCGCAGAAGTCGAGCCAGACCAAAGGAGCCAGTAAGGGTAAGAGTACTAGCGAATGCCCAGATACCAGAGAAGAGAAGAGTGATGATGA
>Ga0182741_1005953_pt1 | contig 10951 bp, 8 predicted proteins | sample eDN5th37CBELigOP_FD_128874 | JGI IMG/M metagenome (GOLD analysis project Ga0182741, IMG submission 128874) | Enriched Organic Plus compost microbial communities from Emeryville, California, USA - eDNA 5th pass 37_C BE-Lig OP (version 2) (version 2) ...
CTGCCACGGTTGCGTAGAGCTGCAGCAGGAACTGGTCGAAGGATCCGCTGATGCCTTCCGGCGCGCTCGGCGTGCCGGAGAGCGGGCCATAGGCGAAGATGCCGACCAGCAGGGATCCCACGATGCCGCAGATGCCATGCACGCCGAAGGCGTCCAGGCTGTCGTCGTAGCCGCACATCTTCTTCAGGGCGGTGGCGCCCCAGAAGCCCGCCAGGCCCGCGACCGCGCCGATGATCAGCGCCGGCAGCGGCAGCACGAAGCCGGAGGCCGGGGTGATGGCGACCAGCCCGGCGATCGCACCGGAAATGGCGCCGAGAACGCTCGGCTTACCCTTGGTCGCCCACTCCGCGAACATCCAGGCAAGCGCCGCGACGGCGGCGGCGATCTGCGTCACCAGCATGGCCATGCCGGCGCGCGCCCCCGCGCCCGCCGCGGAACCCGCATTGAAGCCGAACCAGCCCACCCAGAGCAGGGAGGCGCCGATGACGGCCAGCGCCAGGTTGAACGGCGCCATGTTTTCCTGGCCGTAACCCACGCGCTTGCCGAGGACGATGGCCGCGATCAGACCCGCGACGCCGGCGTTGATGTGCACCACCGTGCCGCCGGCGAAGTCGAGCGCCCCGAGGCCGAAGATCCAGCCATTCGGGTGCCACACCCAGTGCGCGATCGGTGCGTAGACCAGCAGCGACCAGAGGATGTTGAACAGGATCAGCGCGCTGAACTTCATCCGGTCGGCGAAGGCGCCGGTGATCAGCGCCGGCGTGATGATGGCGAAGGTCATCTGGAAGGTCAGGAAGACCGACTCGGGGATGGTGAAGGTCACCGCTGCATCGCCGCTGCCCAGGACGAAGGGCTTGTCCCAATTCTCCGCCAGGCCGGAGAGGAAGAACTTGGAGAGGTCGCCGACCCAGGGCCCGCCCTCCCCGAAGGCAAGGGAGTAGCCCGCGACCATCCACACCACCGTCACCAGGCAGCAGACCGCGAAGCTCTGCATCATGGTGGCGAGCACGTTCTTCTTGCGCACCATGCCGGCGTAGAAGAGCGCGAGGCCCGGAATGGTCATCAGCAGCACCAGCGCGGTACTGGTCAGCATCCAGGCGGTGTCGCCGGTGTCTATGCTGGGGCCTTGGTCCTGCGCCATGGCCGGCGCGGCGGCGAGCAGGGCGGCAGCCGTCGCCGCCAGCACGCGTGCGGGCATCCTCATCCGTTCTGTCCTCTTTGCATTGTCCCGAATGCCGGGAAGCGGCCTCAAAGCGCCGCCAGGTCCGTCTCGCCGGTGCGGATGCGCAGCGCGCGCTCCACATCCAGTACGAAGATCTTGCCGTCGCCGATCTTCTCGGTGCGCGCTGTCTTCGCGATGGCCTCCACCACCGCATCCACCAGCTCGCTCGGCACGACGACCTCGATCTTGATCTTGGGCAGGAAGCTCACCTGATACTCCGCGCCCCGGTAGATCTCGGTCTGCCCCTTCTGGCGGCCGAAGCCCTTCACCTCGGTCACCGTCAATCCCTGCACGCCGAGCGGGGTAAGCGCCTCGCGCACCTCGTCCAGCTTGAAGGGCTTGATGAACGCCATCACCAGCTTCACCGTGCCGACCCTCCTGTTGCCGTCGGTCGGTCACATCTCTTCCAATTCCCATGCCACGGCCCATCTGGCCCGCAGGCCGGTCTGTTGCGGCCTGCAGGCCACGCCCTGCCTAATTTCTGGGCAGAGGCCGGACACGCCGCAGGCGGCGCCGACGCGGCCGCGCCAGGCGTCCGGCGATGGACCCGCGCGCCCGGGGGTGGCATGGAGCGCGCATGACCGAGGCCCTTGATGTCGCGGCCTGCATCATCGGCGCAGGCCCCGTCGGCGCCACGCTGGCGGCCACCCTCGCCGCTGCGGGCCTGCCGACCGCCGTGGTGGACAGCGCCCCCCTGCCGCCGATGGAGCTGCCGGACTTCGACGGCCGGGCCTACGCCATCGCGCTCACCTCCAAGCGCCTGCTCGAGGCGGCGGGGGTGTGGGAGCACCTCCCCATGCCTCCCTGCCCGATCCGCACCATCCGCGTCGCCGATGGACGGCCGGGCGAGCCCGCCTCCCCGCTCACCCTGCACTGGCGGGCAGAGGAGGTCTCGGAGGAGCCCTTCGGCTTCATGGTGGAGGCGCGGTCGCTCAGGGTGGCGCTGAACGCCCGGCTGCCGCGCATGCCCGACCTCGCGGTCTTCGCACCGGCGCAGGCCGAGGCCGAGCGCCGGGCGGAAGGCGCCCTGGTCCGGCTCTCCACCGGCCAGAGGATCACCGCGCGGCTGGTGGTGGCCGCGGAGGGGCGCAACAGTCCGCTGCGCCGCCAGGCGGGCATCCGCGCCGCCACGCTGGACTACCGGCAGATCGGCATGGTCGGCGCCTTCGCGCATGCGCTGCCGCATCACAACGTGGCGCTCGAGCAGTTCCTGCCGCATGGCCCCTTCGCCCAGCTGCCGCTCTCCGGCCCCGGCCGCTTCGGGACCGCCGAGCTGCCGCATGCTTCCGCCTTCGTCTGGGCCGACCGCACGGAGATCGCGCGGCGCATGCTGGCGCTGGACGAGGCCGCCTTCGGGCGGGAGCTGCGCCGGCGCCTGGGCGACCATCTCGGCGCCATCCACCCGATCGGCCGGCGCTGGTCCTACCCGCTCTCGGCCCTGCATGTCTCACGCTGGACCGATACGCGGCTCGCCCTGATCGGGGATGCCGCGCATGGGGTGCACCCCATCGCCGGACAGGGCCTCAACCTCGGCTTCCGCGACGTCGCCGCCCTGGCCGAGGAGGTGATCGCCGCCTGGAATGCCGGCGCCGATCCGGGCGCGCCGGAGGTGCTGGCGCGCTATCAGGCCCGCCGGAGGCCGGACACGCTGCTCATGCTCTCCGGCATGCACGCGCTGGAACGGCTGTTCGGCAACGATATCGCGCCGGTACGCTGGGCAAGGCGGCTCGGCATCGCCGCGGTGGACCGGATGCCCGCGCTGAAGCGGGCCTTCGCACGCCAGGCGATGGGGCTGGGTCCCGGCGTCACCGGGCTGCTGGCCGGGCAGCCGCTGCGGGGCTGACGCGGGCGGCGGAGGCCATACTGGCCCGCCCATGTGCTGGCACCCATGATGTGCTGGCACCCATGGGCGGCCCCGATCGCCCGCGCAGGTCGGGACGTCAGCCGGCCGGCATCAGCCCTTCTTCTCCCACCCCCGCGGCCCCTGCTGCCAGTAGCTGAGCCCGTGCCCCGCCGCCTTGGCCGCGGCCCAGCGCCGCCGGGCCGCCGCCACGGCGGCCTCGTCATTGCCGTCGAACAGGTCCAGCACGCGGTCGAACAGCCCGGGCCGCGCGCTCTCGACGCCGTCCACCAGGAACAGGAAGCGCGCGCCGTTGGGCGCGCCCGCCTCCCCCACATCCTCCGTCGTCAGCCAGATGGGCTGCAGATCGGCCTGTCCCGTCGCCGGCGTGCCATGCGGCAGCCAGTCGGGGTCCGGGCAGAGCCAGAGCGCGGCGTCCAGCGCCGCCATCCGCTCCGCGCTGCCGCACAGCACCAGCGCCCGGCCGCCCTGCTGCAGCACGCGGCCGAGCAGCCGAGGCAGCGCCTGCTCCAGCGGCGTACGGGTCAGGTGGTAGAAGCCGATCTCCGCCATGTCAGACCCATGCTGGCGCACCGGTCCACGGGACCGGCCCGGGCTGCGTCCCCCGGGGTCTCGAGGCCTTGGCCCCGGGATCCGGATGCAGCCCGCGGCCAGTGGCGCGCCCGCCCGCCGGCGTCAAGCACCGGCCCGGCGACCTCAGTGCCGGTCCGGATCCTCGAAATGGCGCTCGACCAGCGCGTCCAGCAGCCGCGCGCCGAAGCCGGTCGGCTGGTCCGGGCCCTGCTCCCCCTCCTCCCGCGTGGCGACGCCGGCGATGTCGAGATGCGCCCAGGGGGTCTCGCCCGCGAACTCGCGCAGGAAGGCGGCGGCATGGCAGGCATCGGGCAGCCACTGTCCCGTCGCGCACTGCTTCAGGTCGGCGATGTCGCTGTCCAGGTCCTCGCGGTGCCGCCTGCCGATCGGCAGTGGCCAGACCGGCTCGCCCACCGCCTCCCCCACCGCGGCCACCTGCGCGAGCAGCGCCGCATCCGTTCCGAACAGCCCGGCACGATGCCGGCCGAGCGCGGTCACGACCGATCCGGTCAGGGTCGCCAGATCCAGCATCGCGCGCGGCGCGAACCGGGTGCGCGCCCAGTGCAGCGCGTCGGCCAGCACCAGGCGGCCCTCGGCATCGGTATCCATCACCTCCACCGTCCGCCCGGACAGGGTGCGCAGCACGTCGCCCGGGCGGTAGGCCTCGGCGCCGATGGCGTTCTCGGCCAGTGGCAGCACCGCCAGGGCCGGCGCCGGCGAACGGCGCAGCGCCAGCGCCAGCATCGCTCCGGCGCAGGCGGCGGCGCCCGCCATGTCGTGGCGCATCGCTTCCATGCCCGCCGCCGGCTTGAGGGAGAGGCCGCCGGTGTCGAAGCAGATGCCCTTGCCCAGGAAGGCCACCGGCGGCGCGGCGAAGCTGCCGCGCCAGCGCAGCACCGCCAGCCGCGGCGCATGGGCGCTGCCCCGGCCCACTGCCAGCAGCGCGCCGAAGCCCGCCCGCGTCAGCCGCTTGCGGCCGAGCACATCCACCGCGATGCCGTGCTCCGCCAGCCGCTCGAGGCGGGCGGCAAAGGCCTTGGGCGTGAGGTGATTGGCCGGCTCGGCCGTCAGCTCGCGGGCGAGGAGGCAGCCGCGCACCGCGGCCGCCGCGCGCTCCCAGGGACCGGCCGCCGCTTCCGGGCTGTCCACCAGCAGGTCGAGCGCCGCGAGGCGGATTCCGCGCACCGACTGATGGCGTCCGAGGCGCCAGGCGCCGAGGCACGCACCGGCCGCCAGCGCCGCGGCCGCCTCGGGGGCGAGGCCGCGCGCATCCAGCGTCAGCCGGGCCGCGCGCCCGGCGCCCCCGGCCGCGGCCGCGCCGGCCTGCTCCCAGTCGAGGGCGGAGGCCGGCGTGCCGGCACCGACCAGCAGCACCCGCCTGGCGGGCCCGGGCAGGTCCAGGACCCGGCCGGGCATGCCGGTGAAGCGGGCGGCGGCAGCGGCCTCGGCCCAGGACAGCGGGATGGCGCCGCGGACCACGGGAATGGCAAGCGGTCCCGGCGCCTCCCGCCGCATCTCCCGGCGGAACCTGACCTTCAGCATGGCCGCTTCGGCTGGGCGCGCGGCCGGATCAGCCCTCGTAGTGCTCCGCCACCAGGCGATCGAGCAGGCGCACGCCGAAGCCGGTGGCGCCCTTCGGCACCGTCGGCAGATCCTTGCTCGCCCAGGCGGTGCCGGCGATGTCGAGATGCGCCCAGGGCATATGCCCCCGCCGGGTATCGACGAAGCGCTGGATGAAATGCGCCGCGGTGATGGAGCCGCCGGGCCGCCCGCCCACATTCTTCATGTCGGCGATGTCGGACTTCAGCTGCTTGTCGTAGGCTTCGCCCATGGGCATGCGCCAGCAGGGCTCGCTCACCGCCTTGCCCGCGGCCATGATGCGCTGCGCCAGCTCGTCGTCGTTGCTGAACAGGCCCGCATGCTCGTGGCCGAGCGAGATGATGATGGCCCCCGTCAGCGTGGCGAGATCCACCATGAAGCGCGGCTGGAAGCGCTCCTGGCAGTACCAGAGCGCATCCGCCAGCACGAGGCGGCCTTCGGCGTCGGTGTTGATCACCTCCACCGTCTGGCCGGAATAGGTCTTCACCACATCGCCCGGGCGCTGCGCGGTGCCGGAGGGCATGTTCTCGACCAGGCCGACCACGCCGACCGCGTCCAGCCTGGCCTTGCGCCCGGCGAGCGCGGCCATCAGCCCGATCACCGCACCGGCGCCGGCCATGTCGAACTTCATCTCCTCCATGCCCTGCGCCGGCTTGATGGAGATGCCGCCGGTGTCGAAGGTGACGCCCTTGCCGATGAAAGCGACGGGCTTCGCGCCTCCGGCCCGCTTGCCCTTCCCGCCACTGGCGCCGAGCCACTGCATGACGACCAGACGCGGCTCGCGCGCGCTACCCTGCGCCACGCCGAGCAGCGCGCCGAAGCCGAGCTTCTTCATCTCCTTCGGCCCCAGCACCTCGACCTCGATGCCGAGCTTCTCAAGGCCGCGGCAGCGCTCGGCCATTTCCTCCGGCCCGAGCACATTGGGCGGCTCGGAGACGAGGTCGCGCGCGAGCGCCACGCCATCGGCCACCGCACGCATCGGCGCCCAGGCTGCCTTGGCGGCGGCGGTGTCGGCAGTGGCGATCGCCACCCGCTCGAGCCTCGGCCGGTCCTCCTCCTTTTCCTGCGTGCGATAGCGGTCGAAGCGATAGCCGCGCAGCGTCAGGCCGAGCGCGAGGGCAGCGCCGAGCTCGGGCGCCATGCCCTCGGCCGCGACCATCGCCTCGCGCTCCTGCGCGATCATCGGCGCGATGGCGCCGCCGGCCGCCTCGGCGGCTTCCGGCGTCAGCTCGTCCGGCTTGCCGAGGCCGATGGCAACGATCTTGGAAAGTCCCGCACCGGGCGCCCAGAGGGTGCAGCTCTGCCCCTTGCGGCCCTTGAAGGAGGCCGCCTCCAGTGCGCGGGCGAGCGCCCCGCCGGTGGCCTCCTCCAGGGCCTGGCGCAGCGTGCTGGCCGGCTCCGCCCCTTCGGCCGCCTCGGGCAGCGGCAGCACGAGCGCGCCACTGCGGGGCAGGGCAGGCTTCACGAAGGCGATGTCGGGCATGGCGATGTCCATTGCGATGGCTGGGCGGCACCCTCTGTATCAGGGCCTGCGGCCGCTACTGGCAAGGGTGCAGCGCGGCGCGCCGCCGCCTTTGGAGGTCGGGCAGGGCGGTGCGGCCAGGCGGATATCCACCGCCGGTCCCGCGTGACCGTCAGCGCCAGGCTGAGCGGGAGCGCGGGCGCCGGGCCGATGCGCCGCCGGACCTGCGGGCTTGCCCCAGCCCGCCCATGCCGCCACACCCTCCCGCATGGATGACGACGCGCTGCTCGACCTTGCCGCCGGCCTCGCGCGCCGGGCGGGGCAGGCCATCATGGCGGTCCGCCGGGCCGGCTTCGCCGTGGACCGCAAGGCCGACCGCAGCCCGGTGACCGAAGCGGACCGCATCGCCGAGGCGCTGGTCGTGGAGGGCCTGCGCGCCGCGACCCCCGATATTCCCGTGATCGCCGAGGAGGAGACGGAAGCGGGCCTCGCGCCGGCACCGGCGGACCGGTTCTGGCTGGTGGATCCGCTGGACGGCACCCGGGAATTCGCGGCGGGCCGCGACAGCTTCACCGTGAATATCGGCCTGGTCGCAGGCGACCGCGCGGTGCTCGGCGTGGTCGGCCTGCCGGCGACGGGGGAGATATTCGCAGGCAGCCACGACGTCGGCGCCTGGAAGGAGGATGCGGCGGGGGTCCGCCGCACCATCGCCGCGCGCCCCATCCCGCCAGAGGGCGCGGTGGTGATGGCCAGCCACCACTACTCGGACGACCCGCGCCTCGACGCATTCCTGGAGGGGAGGCGGGTGCAGCGGGTGGTGAAGATCGGTTCGGCGGTGAAGTTCTGCCGGGTGGCGGAGGGAGTGGCCGACCTCTATCCGCGCTTCGGCCGCACCATGGAATGGGACACCGCCGCGCCGCAGGCGGTGGTGGAGGCGGCGGGCGGCATCGTGCGCGGCTGGGACGGGGCGCCGCTGCGCTACCGCAAGCCGGGCTTCGCCAATGCCGGATTCCTGTGTACGGGGCGGGACGGGGCATGACAGCGGTCCTCTCCCCGGCCGCGCTCGACCGCGCCGCTGCCCTGCTGCGCAAAGGTGCGCTGGTCGCCTTCCCGACCGAGACGGTCTACGGCCTCGGCGCCAATGCACGGAACGGCCGGGCGGTCGCGGCGGTGTTCGAGGCCAAGGGCCGGCCGCATTTCAACCCGCTGATCTGCCATTACCCGGACGCCGAGGCGGCCTTCGCTGATGTCGTCGCGGAGGGCCGTGCCCGGCGCCTCGCCGCGCGCTTCTGGCCCGGGCCCCTGACGCTCGTGCTGCCACGCCGGCCGGAATGCGGGGTGGACCTGCTGGCCGGGGCCGGGCTGGACACGCTGGCGGTGCGGGTGCCTGCCCATCCCCTCGCGCTCGCATTGCTGCGGCAGGCGGCGGTGCCGGTGGCGGCGCCCTCCGCCAACCGCTCCGGCCAGGTCAGCCCGACCACGGCGCAGCATGTGCTGGACGGCCTCGGCGGCCGGATCGCGGCGGTGCTGGATGGCGGCCCCTGCCCGGTCGGGGTGGAATCCACCGTGCTGGACCTGACCGGGGCGGGGCCGGCACTGCTGCGCCCGGGCGGCGTGCCGCTGGAGGCGATCGAGGCCGAAATCGGGACGGTCGGCCGCGCCCTGCCACTCGCCGCGGCCGAGACGACGCGCAGCCTCCGCTCGCCCGGCCTGCTGCTGTCGCACTACGCGCCCGGCCTGCCGGTGCGGCTGGACGCCCGGACGGTGACGGCGGAGGAGGCGCTGCTCGCCTTCGGCCCGCCGCTGCCCGGAGCGGCCCTCACCTGGAACCTGTCGGAGGCGGGCGACCTGGCCGAGGCCGCCGCGCGCCTCTTCGCCGGGCTGCGCTGGCTGGACGCCGAGGGGACACGGCGCGGCTGCACGCGGATCGCGGCCATGCCGGTGCCGCAGGCCGGGCTGGGACTGGCGATCAACGACCGGCTGGCCCGCGCCGCCGCGCCACGGCAGGCACCCGGACAGCCATGATGTGCGCGAGATGTGCCGATGCACATCTCTGCCTGCCTTTCCTACTCCCATGCGCCTCGACACGGAGAGGCTCCGCCGGCTGCTGCTGCGCAGCCCTGGCCGCGATCCGCACGCCCGCGCCTCGGGCATTTCGCGGCGCGGATCGTCGCGCGGCTCAGGCGGAGCAGCCCCGCGCCGAGGGGCGGGCCATGGCGCCGGCCGCAGCGAAAGGCACGACCGGCGAGACCCTCCTCCCGTCGCGCATGCGACGCGAGGAGGAGAGCGGATATCCGGCGCGGCGCTGCCGGGCCTGGCGCCGCGCGGGCGCGGAGGACCGGCGGAGATGCGGCGGGAGCCGGCCGCATACCCGCCTCCGGCCCTCAGTACTCGGCGAAGATGCGCGCGATCTCCCGCGGGTCCTGCGTGACCGTCAGTGCCAGGCTGAGCAGGATGCGCGCCTTCTGCGGGGTCAGGTTGTCCGCCGGCAGGAAGCCCGCCTGCAGCACCCGCGTGGTCGGGAAGGTGCGGCCTGATCCGGCGCGGGTGGACTGCACCACCACGACGCCGGACGCGGCCGCCTGCTTCAGCGCATCCGCCTCCGCCGGCGTCGCGAAGCCGGGCGCGAAGCCGGCCGAGACGATGCCGCGCGCCCCGGCGGCGACGAAGGCGCGCACCGCCGTCCCGTCCGCCCCGGCGTAGCAGTAGGAGATGTCCACCCGCGGCAGCGCATCGAGGCCGCGGACATCGAACTCCGTGTCCGGCGCGGTGCGGCGCAGCGGGCGGCGGTACCAGGCCAGCCGGTCACCATCCGCATGCCCCAGGCAGCCGAAGTCCGGGCTGCGGAAGGTCTGCAGCCGACCGGTCGAGGTCTTGGTGACCTCACGCGCCGCCTGGATCTCGTCGTTCAGCAGGGCCAGCGCGCCGAGCCCGCGCGCCTCGCGGCTCGCCGCCACGCGCACGGCGTTGACGATGTTCATGCCCGCGTCGGTGGAGAGCGCCGAGGCCGGCCGCTGGGCGCCCACCAGCACCACCGGCACCGGCACCTTCAGCGTCAGCGAGAGGAAGTAGGCCGTCTCCTCGAGCGAGGCCGTGCCATGTCCGATGACGATGCCCGCGAGCGCCGGGTCCTCGGCCACCAGCCGGTCGCAGATCTGCAGCAGCTCCTTCCACTCCGGCCAGCCCATCTGGGTGGAGGGCACGGCGCGGAAGCGCACGGGGGTGACGTCCGCCACCTCCTGCACCTCGGGAAAGCGGGCCAGCAGTTCGTCGGCCTGCAGCATCAGGCCGCGCGCGGCGTAATCCTGGATGTCGAGCGGACCGCGGCCGACCGAGGCGATGGTGCCGCCCGTGCCAATGAAGGCGACCCGTGGCCTGGCCGGCCGGCCCGGATCCTCGCGCCCCTCCGCCGCCTGCGTCGGATCGCTCCGGTCGTCGGCGCGCGCGCTCATGCGGCCGCGACCTGCGCCTGCCCGCCTGCGAAGCCGGTGATGCACTCCTCCACCGTCAGCACATCGCCGAACTGCAGGTGGAAGGAGACCAGCGCCGCCGCGTGCTCCTCATCGGTCATCGCGGCGCAGCCGTCGCTGACCATGACCGTGCGGAAATTCAGCATCATCGCGTCGCGTGCGCTGCTCTCGCAGCAGACATTGGTGACGGTGCCGGTGATGAGCACGGTGTCCAGGCCGCGCGCGCGCAGGCGCTCCGGCAGGTCGGAGCCGCCCTGGATGAAGGCGCTGTAGCGGTATTTCCGCACCACCTCGTCCTCCGGCCGCACCTCCAGTCCGGGCCAGAGCTGGTGGCCGACCGTTCCCTCGCGCGTGGCGGCGGCGCGGCGCGCCCGCGCCTCGGGGGTCGCCATGTCCTGCATGATGGACCACTCGACCTCGCAGCGCGCATCGAGCGTGTTCTGGATCCAGTACACCGCGCCGCCGGCCGCGCGCAGCGCCGCTGCGAGGCGGTTCACCTGGGGCACGATGCGCTCGGCCATCGGGCACCAGACATGCGCCACGTCCTGGCGCATGAAGCCGTTCTGCATGTCGATGACGACGAGCGCCGTGCGCCGGGGATCGAGCCGCGCGAAGGGGTGGACCGTGCCGCAGCGTGCGGCGACGCGCGCAGCGACGGAAGGCGGGATGACGAAGGGATGCATGCGGCGGTGCGCGCTCCTTGACAGGGTCGCCGTGCGGGCGTCGGTCTTCTCCCATGCGCGGCCGGTTCTCTGCGCCGGCGC
>Ga0182741_1005954_pt1 | contig 10951 bp, 5 predicted proteins | sample eDN5th37CBELigOP_FD_128874 | JGI IMG/M metagenome (GOLD analysis project Ga0182741, IMG submission 128874) | Enriched Organic Plus compost microbial communities from Emeryville, California, USA - eDNA 5th pass 37_C BE-Lig OP (version 2) (version 2) ...
AGGTCGCGGCTTCGATCGCGTCTTCAACGTCCTGCGGTCGCGCCTTCGCGACCTCGCCGACGACCTCGTCCGGCTTACCAGGATTCGTCGATGTAATCCATTCGCCCGTCTCGCGGCGCTCCCGACCGATAACCAGTGGGTAGCGCTTCCCGAGTTGCGAGCGAACATCATCCAGCGCGGCCTTCATCGCCGCGCGGTTTTCCTCGATCGAGAAATCGGTAGAGGGTTCGTTATGAAACGCTGCACGAAGTGCCATAGTGATCTGGTGTCCCTTTCACGCCACCAAGTGGCTCACCGGCGAGCCACTTTTCCACCTCTAAGCGTACGTCGGGCTGCTAGTCTCCGACGACCCGAACCCTGGATGACGCAATTGCGTCGTTCAGCGCTCGCACCTCAGTATCCCGAATAGCTGCAAGGCGGGCTTTCGCCGATTCAAGCTGCTCGCTCAGCTCCGCGAATACGTCGCGTGCTTGTTGGGGCGGAGCGTAATCTGCTCCGTCGACAGAGTTGAATAGCGCATTCAGCTTCTCATGAAGTCCGCTCGGCCAAAGCTGTGCTTGATGGATGTTGACATCGATCAGGGTCGGCAGGATTTCGCGAAGCTGTTCCTCTACAGAATCAGCGGCCTGGCGGACAGTCTCATTGGATGTTCGCCGCTGCCAGATGGCTGTCTGGTCGAGCAGCGCGTCAATCTCATTGATTGTCCGATTCGTCTCGCTCAGTCGGTCGCGCAACTCTCGCAGCATATCCCGCTGGGCGGCCAGGTCAGCGTCGCTTGACTCAATGCGCGGATCGCGCACTACTTCAAATCCTTGCAGGTGGTCGGCACCATCGACCGTCAGCCGTACCTGATACTGGCCGGGCAAAACGGTTGGGCCGTCGGGCTGGTCCCACGCTTGCAATGCGGCGGTGACTGACTCGGCTCCCATCTCCCGCATGTTCCAGACGAAGCGGTTGAGGCCGACTGACGTTGTTGGGCGGGGGGCGTGCTCGTCATCACTCCGATAGGTGCGGATCTCGCTGCCGTCACTGTCAAGGATTGAAAGCGCCAACGGCTCAGTTTGTGTCTCAGCAAGATAGTAGTGGATGGCGACACCTTCGGGCGGATTCTCGCCTGCGGTAAGGAGTTGTCTGCCCGTTGTTCCGTCTGGTTGGTCGACTGGGTCAAAGAGCACCTGACTTGTGCCGGCCGAGCCGTAATTCACAACACCCTTGACGGGCGCACCGCCAAACCCGCGATAGCGCCGCAAACGGACGCTGGGCTTCGGCGCAAAGAGCCGTGCTGCCTCAGTGCCTGACTCCTGCGCGAGCTGCCGCAGGACGGTGACGTCATCAAGAATCCAGAATGAGCGTCCGTGAGTCGCGATTACCAGCTCGTCACCCTTCACGACCAGATCGTGAACCGGTACGACTGGGAAGTTCCCACTCACGCGCTGCCACTGCCCGCCGTCATCAAACGAGACGTACAGGCCCGATTCGGTGCCCGCGTAAAGCAGGCCGCGCACCTGTGGATCTTCGCGGATCACACGGGTGAAGTCGTCCGCCGGAATCCCGTTTGTGATGAGTTCCCAGGTTTCGCCGTAGTCGCTGGTCTTGTAGAGATAGGGCTTCGTGTCGTCGAGCTTGTATCGCGTAGCCGCCAGGTAGGCGATTCCGTCTTCGTGCGGCGAGAGCTCGATGATGGAGATGAGCGCCCACTCGGGAAGATCGCTCGGTGTAATGTTCTGCCAGTTCCGACCACCATCTTCCGAGATATGGACCAGCCCGTCGTCCGAGCCTGCCCAGAGCATTCCCGGCTGAGTCGGTGATTCGGCTAGCGCGAAGATTGTGCAGTACACCTCCGCGCCGGTGTTGTCGCGAGTGATTGGGCCGCCCGACGGAACCAGCTTTTCCGGATCGTTCCGTGTCAGATCTGGACTGACCACTTCGAAGCTTGAGCCCAGGTCGCGCGAGCGGAACAGCTGATTGCCCGCGACATAGAGGTCGTGCGGGGGATGCTGAGAGAACATAATGGGAAAGGTCCACTGCAGCCGATACTTCAGGCTTTCCGCTCCGGCCCCCCAGCCATACAGCTCTGGCCAGACGGTAATGTTGCGGATTTGGCCGGTGCGATGGTCGTAATGCGTCATGATGTCGTTGTAGGCGCGTCGGCCGGCCGGGCCGGAGGCGATGACGTGCCAGGGCTCGTCTGGCTTGATGGCGATATAGCCACTCTCGCCACCACCCGGCGCATACCAGCCGCGCTCGTGGATGGCACCGTCGGTTGTCGCGCTCGGAACGCTGATCGCGCTGTTATCCTGCTGCGATCCGTAGACGCGATACGGAAACTGGTCGTCGGTTATGACGTGGTAGAGCTGCGCCGTTGGCTGGTTGTAAATGCTCGACCAGGTGGCACCACCGTTGAACGATACACAGGCGCCGCCATCGTTTCCTTCAATCATGCGCTGGTTATCGAGCGGATCGATCCAGAGCGCATGGTCGTCGCCGTGTGGCGTGGGGATGCGGTCGAAGCTGGCTCCGCCGTCGATCGATTTCCAGAGGCTGTAGTTCTGGACGTAGACCGTGTCCGGGTCCTGCGTGTCAGCCGTAATGTGCATGTAGTACCAGGGACGGGTGCGCAGCAGTGCCTGCTCGCTGAGGCGAATCCAGGTGTCGCCATAGTCGTCGGAGCGGAATACAGCACCGTCTTCGGCCTCGACCAACGCCCAGACACGGCCCGGCTTCGCTCGTGAAGCAACGACGCCGATCTTGCCCAGCAAGCCCTGGGGCAGGCCGGAGTTGCGGGTGATCTCCTCCCACGTATCTCCACCGTCGAAAGAGCGCCAGATTCCCGAATCTTCTCCGCCATTGACCAACGTCCATGGATAGCGTTGGACCTGCCAAACGGCGGCGTAGAGGATGCGCGGGTTGGTCATGTCCATCGAGACGTCGTGTGAGCCGGCGCGATCGCTCTTATAGAGAACCTTCTCCCATGTCTCACCGCCATCGGTTGTCCGGTAGACGCCGCGTTCCTCGTTCGGTCCGTACGCATGACCGAGTGCGGCGGCGTAGGCGACATCAGGGTTTGTTGGGTGGATCTGGATCTTGCCGATGTGGCGCGTATCAGCCAGGCCGACATTTCGCCAGCTCCGCCCCGCGTCAGTCGACTTGTAGATTCCATCGCCGTGGACGACGTTGCCGCGGATACTCGTCTCGCCCATGCCGGCGTAGATCACGTTCGGGTCCGACTCGGCGACAGCCAGCGCTCCGACGGCTGCTGTATTGAAAAAGCCATCCGAGATGTTGCGCCAGGTCAGACCGCCATCCGTGGTCTTCCATACCCCGCCCGCACATGCTCCGAAGTAGAAGACCTGTCGATCGCTCGGATCCCCTGCGACAGCCACGACACGGCCACCGCGATGCGGCCCGATCAAGCGGAATTCCAGCCCGCTAAGCGTACGTTCTACGATCGCCGACGATTGTTCCGATTGCGTACTTGACACGAATTCGGTTCCTCCCCTGAGAATCGTTTCGTCGATTCCTGACGAGTGTTCGCTCAATCTGATCTGACGACACTGTTCAGGCGTTTTCCTCACCAGAGATGCGGTAGCCCTGCGGAGGTGTCGCGCCGAGCAGGTGGGTGACGAAGTAGTCCCACCGCCGCCGCACGAAATACGGGTCGTTCCCGCACGCATGGCTGCGGTTCGGCATGATCAGCAGGTCGAAATCCTTGTTTGCCGCGATGAGCGCATCAACGACCACGAGTGTGGACGCAATGTGAACGTTCTCATCCATGTCGCCATGAATGAGCAGCAACTTACCTTCCAGATTCTTCGCTGATGTCTGATTCGCTTGCGCTCGATAGTGATCTTCAACCGGCAAGCCCATGTAGCGTTCTACCCACGTTGCTTTGTCGAGACGATGATCATGATTGCCGGCTGATGAGACACAGACCTTGTAGAACTCGGGGTGAGTGAAGATTGCTTGTGCCGAGGCATAGCCGCCAGCCGAGTGGCCAAAGATACCGACGTTGCTGAGATCGAACGATGGATATCGATCTGCCAACTGCTGGATCGCCGTGATGTGATCGGGGATACCGCCGTCGGCGAGGTTGCGATAGGAGACATCATGGTAGGCCTTTGAGCGGCCTGGCATCCCGAGTCCATCGATCATGACGACCATGAAGCCAAGCTCGGCCAGGGCTTGCGCATGCCAGAATCCGGTAGCTCGACCACGAGCGACATCCGCGAACGATGTCGGAGCCTGGTTCACCTGTGGGCCGCCGTAGATATAGTCGACGACCGGGTAGCTCTGATTTGGGTCGTAGGTTGAGGGTCGATAGATCACCCCATAGATGTCGGTGACACCATCGCGCGCTTTCGCGGTGAATCGCTCGGGCAATTGCCACCCGGCGGCCAGGAGCAGCGACGCATCCGCCTCTTCTAGATGAGCTACGTCACGTCCTTCGGCGGTGCGAAGGACGGAAACAGGCGGGGTAGCCACAGTGGAGTACGTATCGATGAAGTACGCGCCGCCGGGCGCGAACGTGATCGTATGGTCCGCATTCTCCGGAGTCAGTAGCGTCGGTGTGCCACCGTCGAGGCTGACGCTATAGAGATGCGTGAAGTATGGATCACGACCGGCTTCGCGTCCGAGCGCGGTGAAGTAGACGATGCGCTTTGCCGTGTCGACGTGCAGCACTTCGGCAACCGTATACGCCCCATGCGTTAACTGACGCGTTGGTTCAGACTGGCCCGCGTCGTATAGATACAGGTGTCCCCAGCCATCCTGATGTGAATACCAAATGACTTGCTCACCGTTGCCGAGCACCCGCGGAATGACGCTCGCCCAGTGAAGATACGGATCGATTCCGCGGGTGCTCGATTCCTCAGCGATCTGCGTCGCCTCGCCTGAGCGGGCATCAATCGCTGTCACGCGATACGCCTGGAAACCTCGATCGCGGGTAATGATGGTGTACTGGCTACTGTCGTCTGACCATTGCACCCAGGGCGTATTTAGCGGCGAGCCGTAGTAGAGCATCGGCAGCGGATCGATCTGTGCCGCAGTGCTCTCACCTTCCAGATCGAAGCACCACGTCTCCGCGTGTGGGATCTCGTCATCAGCGTCGCCAGGCAGCGGGTATGCATAGGAGTGCAGACGAGGACGAATGCTTCCATCGAGCGGAACAGATTGCACAAGGTGATACTGTTTCGCGTTCGTCGCATCAAGACGACACGTCAGCAGGCGCTGACTATCGGGCGACCAGATGACTACGGGAGCGTCAGGCTCGTCAAGCCCGCCCGCGATGAGTGGCGACGGCAGACGTTTGCCGACCGGCTTGTCCGCATCTCCATTCGTTGAGAGTTGACGCTCCTTGCCCGTTTGAACCGAACGGACCCAGAGATTGTCGTTGCGGACGAATGCGTCCCATTTCCCATCAGGCGATCGCACGACCTCCGGGTCTGGAGCGATAGCGCTGCCCCTCTGCTCACACGCATATGTGTTCAGATCCAGTGTCCAGCGAGACCCGTCGAACGTGAAGTCGACCGCTGTTCGATCGTCATCCAGATGCAGGTCAGCGAGTGGAAGCGCTGTTGGGTCAACCGGGATCCCGGAGGAACGCGATAGCTCGGCTGCCAATCGCTCGTGGTCGAACGCTAGTTCCCGGGTGCCGCTCTTTGCATCGACAAAGATGACCTCTTTGCCATTGCGCGACGTTCGCCAGTACCAGAAGGCGTCACCAGGGGTATTCCAGTGTGGCACGACTTCAGCGCCGAACAGGCGCTGATTCGCGTTCCAGGGCAGGTATCGTTCGGCACGAGCGTAGTCTTCAGGGGTTAGCGCCACTGGGCGCTGATGCGTGTTTCCTGGTTGTTCGTTGACACGGGTCACAAATGCCTCCCCATATTCAGCGCGTTCGACTCTTTGCTGGCTCAACTCGCATGACAGTTGCGCTACTGTCATGCGAGTTGAATGTCCGCTGTGTCCCACGGTTCTGCGATCCAACGCAGTCGCTCAGGCCAGAGACGCCTTGTCGAGCTCGATGATTCGACCGGCGTGACTCAGCGTATATCCAGTGAGCTTTGGCTGAATCGCCATGAGCGATGCGCCATGCCACAGCCAGACGGTGAGCTGGTTTTCCTGGAACAGCATCTGGGCCCGCTTGGCAATATCTTTACGCTTGTCAGAGTCAAGTTCCATTTCGAAATTGTCTGACAGCGTCTGCAATTCGGTGGCAATCTGCTGGAGCTCTGGAGTCGTCGCGTCATCAATCTGTGTAATGGACCAGTAGGACTCAGGCGCCCACGAAGCCTGAATGGCGCTTGCTGAGGCGATGACTGATCCCTGAGAATGGTAGGTGACGTTCCAGTCTCCCTGGTTCTCGCGCCACTGATCAAGGTAGGCATTCCACTCCAGGGTGGAGATCTCCGAGTCGATTCCGACCTTCTTCAACTGTTCCTGGATGATCTGATTGTAGAGACCCCATCCTGCGAAATCACTGGAGAGTATGCTGACAGAGAGCGGCTTGCCGTCCTTCTTGCGGATCCCTCCGTCACCTTTTGTCCAACCTGCGTCTTCAAGAATCTGCTCGGCCTTGTCCGGGTCGTAGTCAATCATCGGCACGTCTTCAGTGTAGAACGGTGAGTTGGAATTGACGCCGGCTCGCGACTTCTCTGCATACCCAAAGAGCACTTGATCGATGATCGTGTCACGATCAATGGCGTAGGCAATTGCTTGGCGCACAGCCAGGTCAGACGTTGGCTCGCGCGAAACGTTGATGCTGATGAACTGGACTCCCGGAGCGGTCGTGGTCTCAATCGTAGCTCCGGCGTCCTTTGCGGTGCCCACATCTTTGGCATCAAGGCCGATAACCTCGATGGTTCCCGCTTGCAATTCGACGAGCTGGACATTTGTCTCTGGAATGATCCGAACCTCGATACCATCCAGAAGCGGCGCGCCGTTCCAGTAGTCGTCGTTGCGGACGTATTTGATGCTGCTTCCGGGTTCGTACGAGTCGAACTTGAATGCCCCGGTGCCGATCGGATGATCATCGAAGCTCCCGGAACTAGCAGCCTTTGGACTGATCTGCATCGCTCCCCAGAGCGCGAGGCCGTTGTAGGCAAAGAACACCTTCAGTTCGCGGAGGACGATCTTGGCGGTGTAATCATCAACGACTTCGATATGATCAACCGGTTCGTACGTGGTATAGGACGCCGAGTCTCCCGACTCAATGTGGCGCTCAATGTTAAATTTGACCGCCTCGGCATTGAACGGCTCGCCGTCGTGGAATGTGACGTCATCGCGGAGATGAAGCGTGTACTCCATGCCGTCTTCAGAGATTTCCCAGTCCGTCACGAGACACGGTTGAAGCTCTTCATCTTCGTCTAACACCAGCAGTCGATCGACCATGAAGTGGACTGATTGCCAGGTTGGCCAAGTGGACTTTGTCAGGTCCCAGCTGGCCGGGTTTGCCGCGACAGCCACGCGGGCTGTACCGCCAGTCTTGCCGGAGCCTTCTGTCGTCGTTGTCGTGGACTCTGATGCGCCTGTTGTTTCGGTCGCCGATCCGGAGCCACTGTCGCTGGTTGCTGCTGGAGCGGTTGGCTCGGTCGATCCGGAAACCGTCGTGCTGGTTGGATCGCCTTCGTCATCGCTGCCGCAGGCAGCAAGAAGCGTTCCGACTGTCGGCAACGCAATACCGACGGCGGCCGCACGGCGAAGCATGGTGCGCCGGTTCAGTCGCGAGGAAAGGGCCTTGGCCGTGAGATCGTTAAGCCGTGTCATACTGGTTCCTCTCACCTCAGAAAAGTTGCCGAGTCGGTTCACAAACGCTCTTCTCGATGTCACTGATCGTTGATCTAGCCTGATGCCACTCTCCTCCCACTCGTTATTAATGGGACCTATGTCGGACGATGGATCAGCCTTCGGCGCGGTCTAGCGAAGGTGCGGATCGAGCGCGTCGCGTAATGCATCGCCAATCATGTTTAGTGAGATCACCGTGGCGAAGATAAGCAGGCCCGGGAAGATCATCAGATGCGGAGCTTCGCGAAGATAGCCACGACCCACACTCAACATCGCGCCCCACTCGGCTGTCGGCGGCTGTACGCCGAGGCCAAGAAACCCGAGGCCGGCAGCAGTGAGCAGTGAGCCAGCGATTCCCAACGTGGCGTAAACGATAATCGGGGCCATGCTGTTGGGCAGTAAATGGATGTACATGATCCTGCTGCGACTGGCACCCATGGCGCGAGCAGCCTCAACGAATTCCTGCGATTTCAGCGCGAGAACACCGGATCTGACGATGCGCGCGAGCGTTGGCGTTCCCCAGATCGTCAATGCGACGACGAGGTTCAGAATGCCGGGGCCAATCACCGCAACAATCAGGATCGCCATCAGGATGCCCGGAAAAGCGAACATGATGTCGATGAGGCGCATTACCAACGTATCGGTCCAACCGCCGAAAAATCCGGAGATCAAGCCCAGGAATGTTCCCAGGATCACCCCCCCGGTAGTGCCGACGAGCCCGATGAACAGTGAAATGCGTCCTCCGTATGCGAGCCGCGAGAACACGTCTCGTCCCAACTCATCGGTTCCGAGCCAATGCTCGGACGAAGGTGACTGGAGTCTCGAAAGGAGAGATTGCTCATTCGGGTCCTGTTGGGCAATGACAGGCGCCATCAGTGCGATGGCGACAATCAAAAAAAGGAACGCCGCGCCGGCCATTGCAAACCGATTGCGCACAAGCTCGCGGAGAACCCGACGGCGCCGACCTTGTGAACTGTTGTCGGACTGGTGGAGCGTTATCGTTGCGTTCTTGTTTGGCTGAGACTCTTGCAAGGGTGCTTCAGATGCACGATTGACTGACAAGACCATACTCCCGATTCTTCTTGCAGCAGACAGCAAGTATCGGCACGATTAGCTGAAGCGGATTCGCGGGTCGATATAGGCAAGCAACAGGTCTGTGATGAGGTTGCTGAACACAAATCCGATCGCGATCAGCAAAACTGTTGCTTGAACGACAGGGAAGTCCCGACCGTTGACACCATCGATCAGGTAGCGCCCGATGCCGGGCCAGGCGAATACCGTCTCGACGATCACAGTGCCGCTGAGGATGTAGCCGAAACTCAGTCCCAGGAGCGTCACGATCGGGATCAGCGCGTTGCGTAACGCGTGTCGGATTATGACGACGCGTTCATGAACGCCCTTCGCGCGAGCCGTGCGCACATAATCGTCATTGATTACCTCGAGCATGCTTGAACGTGTGTACCGGGCGAGGCCTCCAGCGCCGCCCAGCCCCAAAACCAGAACTGGAAGCACCATGTGCGTCAGCCCATCGATGCTCAGAAACGGTCCGCCAAGCCCGGATGGAGGAAGGATGGGGATCCGGACTGAAAATAGGAGAATCAGCATTAACGCGAGCCAGAAGCTCGGCACGGAAATGCCGAACAATGCTACGAACATCGAGACGTTGTCGATCCAGCGCCCACGATACACCGCGGATATGACGCCAACTGAAATCCCGATGACTGCTGACAGCAGCAGCGACACTAATCCCAGGCGCAGTGTATGAGGAACACGGCGCTTCAAGTCTGCCGTGACTGAACGTCCCTCGCGAAGTGATTCGCCAAAGTCAAAGCGCGCTAATTTCCCAACATAGTCGACATACTGGATGTAGATGGGTTTGTCGAATCCATACTTTGCATTCACCTGGCGCTCAAGCTCTGCGCTCTTATCCGGCGGAATATCGGGAGGGATGAACAACGCCACCGGATCACCGGGTGCCATGTGCATCGCAAAGAAAACCAGGGTGATAGCGCCGAGAATGGTCGGCACAGCGAGGGCTAGCCGCTTCAGTACGTATGTGCGCATCTCGCAGGTACTCTTCCCCTCGATATCTCGCCTATTGACTCGACACGGCTGCGCCATCGCGAAGCGACGGGTGGCATCGCGCTGATACCAGCGCCTGCACGACATTCGCCAGAGTCGGACGAGACGGCGGTGTCCAGTCCTGATCCTGAGATGTGTCCAACAGGGTCAGCCTCTTGAGATTTCATCTCCAGCAGTTTCCTGCCGAACCTGAGTGCTGACTTGATGCCTGTCGATGATGTGCAACTGAGTCGATCCAGGGTATTGAGGGCAAACCTAGCAGTTCCAGAATGCTGTGTCAATAATCTCAGGCGTCTGATAATCATGTTACAGTATGCTGAACTGCTCAAAAGTACGATCCAGCCAGCACGATCCTGATGGCTGCGCGCCCGATGGCACGCTTGATCGGCGGTCAGGCACAATGAACTTTTCGCATAGCGGTTGACATAGCATGTCGTACAGAGAGGCGGGGCTGGGGAGATGGCGATGATGGTGGACGATACGCACGAAAACGGCCGTCATCGAGCCGAGGCGGCCTACGATCAGATCAAAGCGTCAATCATTCGTTGCGAGTTGCAGCCCGGTCAGCAGGTGACCGAAGAGCAGTTAGCGGCACAATATGGCGTCAGTCGGGGGTCGATCCGGCCGGCACTGAAGAGGCTGTATCAGGAGCAATTTATCCAGCTGGCAACACGCAATCGCTATTTCGTCGCACCGATTACCCTGAAAGATGCGAATGACGTCTTCGAAATGCGCCTGCTTGTGGAGCCTCATGCTGCTCGTCAGGCAGCCGGTCGCATCGACGTGGACACTCTCGCGCGATTGAGAGAGTTGAGCGTCGTCCACTACATTCCAGGTGATGCCAGTAGTGCCGAAGCATTTTTGCGCGCGAATACCGAATTCCACGTGACCATCGCCAGGGCGACCGGAAATGCTCTACTCGGCGAGTTTGTCGCTACGCTGCTCGACCGCGAGGAGCGCATTAACCGGCTCGCCCACCTGATTGGCGACCGAAACCGAGACGCCCATAATGAGCATCGTGATCTCGTTGAGGCACTGTCGGACCGTGATGGCGAACGCGCAGCCGCCGTTATGGCTGATGGAATCA
>Ga0182741_1005955_pt1 | contig 10950 bp, 8 predicted proteins | sample eDN5th37CBELigOP_FD_128874 | JGI IMG/M metagenome (GOLD analysis project Ga0182741, IMG submission 128874) | Enriched Organic Plus compost microbial communities from Emeryville, California, USA - eDNA 5th pass 37_C BE-Lig OP (version 2) (version 2) ...
AACGAGAGCCGACCTGTCGGGTGGTAGTCCCATTCCGGAAATCGCGGCCTGTCGAGGAGCACCGCATCCCAAGCATTGCGCCGTGCCGCCAGGTCGCGCTTGCGTTGCCATGCCTCCTCCTTGCTGCGCTCGGCGTCGGTCAACACATGCTTCTCGCGCTTGACCAGCTCGGAGATCGAAAAGCCGATGACTTCGATCTCGGATTTGAAGTGCGCCGCGCCCTCACCGCCGACAAGCTGAAATCCCTGCAAGGAAGCCGCCCGTACGATCCGCGGCAGGATAACTGCGAGGCGATCGACGGATCGCGGCGCAACCTCGCACTTGATAAGTCCACCTTGGCTGACGGCGACCAGGCCGATATCGGATGGTTTCGCCTTTCTGAGCGTGGCGATGGTGCGGTCGACGATCGGGTGCGGCGGTGCAGCTTCGTTGTCGTCGCCGTCGGATGCCTGTATGCGTGCCTGCTCGCGTGCGGCTGCCAGATTGGCCGATTCACGACCGAGCTCACCATCGGAAATCGTGATCCTGTCGGCAGCGCCGGGCTTGGCTTCCGGCAATGGCGTCTGCTTCACCTTCTTCCCGGCCGCCTTCTTCGCCCACCAGCCAAGCGGCGGGTTGGGGATACCGTGCTTTCTGCAGATCTTGTGGAGCGCAACATCGGAGATGGCGAAATCCTTCGCCAAGTGCGTCATCGGCTTGGACCAAACGAGCTCGTAGAATTGCTCACGCGTGAAGACTCGGGCCACGGTCACCCTCTCGTCAATCCGTACACCTTCGGAGGTGCAATCAAGTTGGTTGCTACCGCGCGGACACACAATAGAGGCAGTCGTCGCGGTTCTTTGTGTGTCATCACCAGCACCGCTCCTGTCGGGAAAAATGCACACTTCTGACGTCCCAAAACCAAATGCCCTTCTCGCAGAAGATGCGGGATGACTACAGCAGTGTCGAAGAACATTGGCAGCGCGGCGATAGCCGCGCTACGCCAAGTTTCGCGGTTGCCTGACTACCCGGGACGGGGTGAGTGAATGGTCAAGCCTAGGAATCGCGCTTTACGCCACCCCTTGGCACGACAAAGGACACCATTCTTAACCCATAAACCTGCTCGGCCTCGGAACGGGGCTGCGTCGACCGGATGCCCGACCCATCGTTCTTCTCCAAATCCGCGCCAGGATCCGCCATGGGCATAATGTCAGCTTTTGTATTAACTTCATTGACATTGTCAGCCCATTGAGTCATCTTATAGCTCTAGGAGGCCGCGATGACCGACGGGCCATTCAACAACCTAAAGCTAGGCAGTTGCTGGAAGCGGTTTGCTGAAGCAGTCCAGAACGACGCCGTGGACAAAGCAGCACGATGCGCGTTGGCGTCACATGCGCTTGTGCGCGAGATCCTGACCGACGAAACCAAGGCGCTCCTGGCCGACCTTCACGCCTTTGGGCGGCACGAACAGTTGGACATTGATCCCCTGTCTTCGGTCGAGAGCATCTTTAATGGTCACAACAAGACGCCGTTTGCGGACACTCTTCAGAAGGAATTGGCTTTTCGCCTGAATGAGCAGATGCCGCCGGACGCCGCTATTGAGCAGGCGCTTGAAGCAACTGTGAGCGATCAGATCGGTGAAGCTAGGAGCCGGATTGAGGAGGAGTGCATCCGCGCCCGCGACTCCGGAGAAATGCGGCAGGACCAGTTTGATCGCACCGTGACAGAGGCAAACGCCGCCTTCGACGCTCTGTCCAAGAACGAAATCTGTGATGCGCTCCGTGCTGGCGATAAAAATACCTTCAAAGGCGCTGTTTCGAGAAAGGAAGGTGTAGATGAAGGGCCTGACCTGTGACTCCTCATCAGAGAAACTTGAGCCAGTACGGACTCAATCTCCACATCGTCGAGCAAGGATACAAGTCGCAAAGGGGTCGCGATCACGATGTTGAAGTAGCTGAACTCGGCAGGGAACTCGTTTTCGATCCAACCATCCTCGACACCTATACCTACGACGGTTGGAGGCTAGTGCATCACGATCTGCTGGTGGTGTGTGCGTCGATCGAGTATGCCGACCGACGGTGCGCTCGCCGTGCTGCACAATGGTCCCGGTTGTTCCGCATCACCGTCCCCGTCCAGGAACTGGCGGCATGGCAGCAACCGGAAGTGCAGGCACACCTTTGCGACACCTTACGCCATCTGACGGGCGATAACTGGCACTTTACTTTCGTCCGAGCTCAAGGTTTGGCCGTGAACGGCATCCGCCAGCGCGCCCTACCATTTGGTAACAATAAGCAATTCGCCATCGCATACAGTGACGGTCTCGACTCGCGTTGCGTGTCCGGACTTTTTGACGCGGGCGATGTGGCCGTCCGTGTGCGTCTGATGAGGCACAGGCCACGGATCAAAGAAGGAGAACGGCCGTTCGACCTAATCCCGTTTGTCGTCAAGCTGCCATCCGCACGCGAAAGCGGAGTGCGTTCCCGAGGCTTCAAATTCGCGGCCATCACTGCCATTGCTGGTCATCTCTCAGGCGTAAGCAGAATCATTGTGCCCGAGAGCGGCCAGGGGACCCTCGGTCCCGTCCTGCTGCCGCTTCACAACATCTATGCGGACTACCGGAATCATCCGACGTTTTTTCGGAAGATGGAGCGCTTCATCAAGGTGCTGTTGGGGTATGCAGTCACCTACGAACAGCCTCGCTTGTGGCACACCAAAGGCCAGACGATTGCAGCTTTTCTTACCCAGTCGACGAACGGGCATGGGATTGTGGTGGACACTCGCTCGTGCTGGCAGCAACGCTGGAACGCCCGTCTCGATGGAGAACTCAGGCAGTGCGGTCTGTGCGCAGCATGCCTGCTACGTCGGATGAGTATGCATGCCGCGGGAGTAAGCGAGCCTGCCGAAAAGTATTTCATCAGCGACCTGACGGCGGCCTGCTACGAAGATGCCGTTCCGCGCAGTAACCGGATGCGGCCAAGCCACACGATGGTGGAGCACGGCAGCGTCGGTGCGCGGCATCTCCAGCAACTGGCGCATATGGCAGAGTTGCCGGACCCGAGACTGCGATTACATGTTTTTGAGATCGCGCGCGCCACTGGCGCGTCGCAGCAAGATACCAGTGACAATCTGAGGGCGCTTTTGGTGCAGCACGCAGCGGAATGGCGCGGTTTCGTCCGCGCCCAAGGACAACACAGCTTCATTAAGAGCTGGACGATTGGAGGACGCTATGGCCGATCTGAATGAAATTAGTGCGCAAGAGATAGGTCGCCGCCTCCGCGTTGCCCGCGAGAACGCAGGCGTCCGCCAGGACGACGCAGCGCAAATCATCAACATGTCGCGTCCAACCCTCGTGTCCATCGAGAAGGGCACGCGGCGCGTTCGCATACAGGAGCTTCAAAGTCTCGCAAATCACTATGGAGTTACGGTCAACGCCCTGCTTCGCCGCGAGGCGGTTCATACCGACCTGGTACCGCGCTTCCGCAGACTGCAAGAAACTGAAGATAAACACACGGCCGAAGCTATCCGGCTCCTCAACGATCTTGTGAAGGCCGAAGTTGAACTTGAGAATATTCTCGGCGTCGCACGTCTTAAGAACTATCCTCCGGAGCGCGGTATCAACACTGGCGATGTCATCGAATTGGCCGAACAACATGCGCAGGAGCTTAGAAACTGGCTCGGGCTCGGACCAGGACCGATCGCCGATATTTTCACCCTGATTGAACTGAATCTTGGTATCCGGCTCTACCAGCGCCGTCTTTCCTCAGGCTCGAAGATCGCTGGACTATTCACCTTTGACGCTTCGATCGGCGCGTGCATTTTGCTAAATGCCAACCATCCGCTGGAGCGAAGGATACAGTCGGCGGCACATGAGCTAGGGCATTTCTTCGGCACTCGCCAAGTGCCTGAAATTCTCGAAGAGAACGAGCAGTTCCTGTCCCGAGAGGAACGCTACGCCAACGCCTTCGGCCGAGCGTTCCTCACCCCCCGGAAGAGTTTCGAGGAGAGTTTCCGACAGTTAACCGCCGGGTCGAACAAGCTGACGCGGCGACATGTGATCCTTCTTGCCCACCAGCACAATATTTCCCGCGAAGCCTGCATTCGCCGCCTCGAAGAGCTGGGTCTCGTTAAGAAGGGCATCTGGGTGTGGTTCGAAGCCAACGGCGGCATCACTAATGCACAGGCAAGGGAGGTTCTTGGGGCGGCAGCGGACAGGTCCGATCGGGCGAAGGACGACGCAAATCGCCCAGTGTCACACCGCATCAGCCTCTTGGCGCACTCGGCATGGAAGCGTGACCTTATGTCCGAGGGCCAGCTTGCCGAACTCCTCAACATGCGCCGGGTCGAGCTGCGGGCCATGATTGACCAGATCGAGCTTGAGGAACGCGAGACGGATGACATACTCAAGCTCCCTGGCTGATGACCTCAGCCCGCTGATCTTCGACACGAGTGTGCTAATAAACCTCCATGCAAGCACTTATGGTGGGAGCATTCTCACCGCCCTGCCACACGAGATTTTCGTGCCTGAAATTGTGGCGGCGGAGTTGGAGCACGAGACGAGCAAGATCAACGGCGAGCATCAATTTCTCCGGGAGCTGGTCGCATCGGGCAACGTTCGACTCATCGCCCTAAACGAACGCGAGTACGAGATCTACGCAACCCTCGCCTCGGGAACCCCGTCGCTTGGTGACGGCGAAGCGGCCACAGTCGCGGTAGCTGCCTGTCGCAATCATCTCCCGGTTATTGACGAACGGAAAGGTCGGCTGCGAGCACAGGCGCATTGTGGTGGCAGGCAGCCGGGCTGGTCCCTTGACGTCTTCCGTCATCCGCAGGTCGTGGCGATCCTCGGCGTGACCGACTCGATCGATGCCCTCTACCTCGCCCTCCGCGATGGACGCATGCGTATCCATGACGATCACTGCGACCACGTTGTCAGCTTGATTGGCGTTCAACGTGCCCTCGAATGCAACAGCCTGCCTGGATACAAGCTTCGCCAGAAGGATTGGCAAGCCCGCGCATTTCTTACACGAAGTCAAATGCCACTATAGAACGCACATATGTCTTGGGGGGCGGCATGGCCCGGATTCGCAAGGTCGAGATCACGAATTTTCGTAGCATAAAGGAGATGTCTTGGCTGCCTTCTGCCGGCATCAACTGCCTGATCGGTCCCGGCGATAGCGGAAAATCTACGGTTCTTGACGCGATCGATCTTTGCCTGGGCGCACGCCGTACTATCCAGCTAAACGATGCTGATTTTCACAGCCTCGACGTTGACACGCCGATCGCGATCACGCTGACCATCGGTGCCTTGGACGATGCACTCAAAAACATCGAAACGTATGGTCTCTTCTTGCGGGGCTTCGATCCGACCAACGGCAATATCGAGGACGAACCGGAAAAAGACCTCGAGACCGTCTTCACCTTGACGCTGACTGTGGCCAGCGACCTAGAACCGACTTGGACTCTCGTTTCCGATCGCGCCAAGGCACAGAACGCAAGTCGCAATTTGACATGGGGTGATCGAGTTCGCCTTGCACCAACTCGCATCGGCGTACTCACGGATTCTAACCTCGGCTGGCGCCGCGGTTCGGTTCTAAATCGACTGACGGACGAAAAGGCTGATGCGTCAGCTGCATTGGCGAAGGCCGCTCGCGACGCGCGGAGCGCCTTTGGTGACGACGCCGAACAACAATTGAGTGAGACCCTGCGCATCGTTGCAGAAGCGGCGAAAGAGCTGGGCATCAATATCGGCGACAAAGTTCGGGCGCTGCTCGATGCGCATTCTGTCACGTTTGGCGGCGGCACCATCTCCCTTCACGATGAAGATGGCGTGCCACTGCGCGGTCTAGGCGTCGGTTCAACCCGGCTTCTGATTGCCGGGCTTCAACGCAAAGCTGCGGCACAGTCTTCCGTACTACTCGTCGACGAACTTGAACACGGACTGGAGCCACATCGGATAATTCGATTTCTTGGCTCATTGGGCACAAAGGAGCAAATGCCCCCCCTCCAAGTCTTCATGACGACCCATTCACCCATCGCCTTACGCGAACTCTCGGGTAACCAGCTAGTCATCCTGCGGGAAACCAACGGAAAGCACGTCGCGACAAACGTTGGTACGGAAGACGACGTGCAAAGCGCTATTCGACTCTACCCGGACGCGTTCCTGGCTACATCGGTGCTGGTGTGCGAGGGAGCGAGCGAAGTTGGCCTAATCAGAGGCCTCGACCAACACGATGCCTCAAGCGGCGAAATGTCTGTGTCCGCATGTGGCGTAGCGTTAGTCGATTGCGGCGGTGGGGAGGCTGACAAGCCCTTTAAGCGGGCTTCCGCTTTTCGTCGACTGGGATACCGCGTCGCCGCATTGCGCGACGATGACAAGCAACCGTCCGAGGAAGTCGAGAAGGCGTTCACCGATCAGGGCGGCGTTGTTTTTTCGTGGCGTGACGGCCGCGCGCTGGAGGATGAGCTCTTTCGGAGCCTTCCAATAGCAGCCATGGGAAAGATCATCGACTACGCGGTCGAACTTCACGGCGACGAGCTGATTGACCAGCACATCAAATCTGCGAGCACGAACTTAATGGACCTACAGGCGGTTCGTGCTGAACTGGCCACCGGAGCAATGAGCGCGGAGACAAGGGCCGTGCTTGGTAGGGCCGCACGTGCGAGGAAGGCCGGCTGGTTCAAGTCGGTCTCCTGGATGGAAGAGGTCGCACGGGAAATAGTGGCCCCTGGGCTACCGCAGAGTGAGGCGGGCTTCCGCGATATCGTAAACCGGATCTTTGCGTGGGCTCGCAATGGCCGACCGGGCAATTGATCTCCTTGCAATTGACCGCGGCACAGTCACCGCGCCCGCCGGATGTGGCAAGACGCACTTGATTGCTGAAACACTGAAACGTCACACCGGGCCGAAGCCTGTGCTTGTGCTGACACACACAAATGCGGGCGTCGCCGCTTTGCGCGGTCGCCTCGACAAGGCGAGCGTTCCGGCCCTCTCCTACCGACTGTCCACAATTGATGGTTGGGCAATGCGTTTGATCGGGCTGTTTCCACGACGAAGTGGCAGCGACCCTGAAATCTTAAAGCTCGGCAACCCTCGAACGGATTATCCGGCAATTCGTGAGGCAGCCTGGAAGCTGCTAAAGGCCGGGCACGTCCTCGAGTTGCTCAAGTCGAGCTACGCACGACTAATCGTCGACGAATACCAGGACTGCTCCATACCCCAGCACGCTATCGTCTATTATGCGGCGCAGGCGCTTCCGAGCTGCGTGCTTGGCGACCCGATGCAGGCAATCTTCGGTTGGCAGGGAAACGAGTTGGCTGATTGGGAAGGTCACGTCTGCAAGCACTTTCCACTTGTTGGCGAACTTGATGTGCCATGGCGCTGGCGAAACGCCGGCACCGAAGATTTCGGACGATGGCTGTTGGACGTACGCCGCAGACTGCAAGACGGTGAACCTATCGACCTCTCCGCGGCTCCCGCTGAAGTCAGTTGGATTAACCTGGACGGGACAGAGGACCGCGTCCGCCAGTTGCGCGCAGCGCAAACCAAAGCACCAACACAGAACGGCGCGGTCCTTATCATTGGCAACAGCCGCAGCCCGCCGAGCCAACAGTTATTCGCAAGCCAAATACCCGGGGCAGTAACAGTTGAGGCCGTCGATCTGCGCGATCTCGTTGAATTTGCACGCACTCTGGATCTCCGAGCCGACGATGCGCTTCAGAAGCTGACAGAATTTGCCGCCTCCGTAATGACGGGCGTGGGTGCCGCCGACCTTCTGCGCCGAATTGGCGTCCTGGAACGCGGCGCCGAACGTCGACAGGCTTCAGACGTCGAACGAGCTGCCCTGGCATTCAATGCCGAACGCACGCCCCATGCTGCAGCCAATCTGCTAGCGGAAATGGGCCGGGAGGGCGGGGTACGTACCCATCGCCCAGCTGTGTTGCGCGCCTGTCTCAAGGCCTTGCAGGGGTGCGACGGCGCGGAAGGTAACACGTTTCACAACGCGGCCATTCGCGCGCGTGAGCAACATCGCCTGCTCGGGCGCCCGTTGCCGAAACGGGCCGTCGGCAGCACCTTGCTGCTAAAGGGACTAGAAGCGGACGTGTCGGTTGTTCTCGACGCGCGCGAACTTGATGCTCGAAACCTCTACGTCGCTATGACTCGCGGCTCCCATCGGCTGGTCGTCTGCTCCGACGAGCCGATATTGCGTCGTTGAAAGACAAAGTCAGGGGTTGGTGACCACCTCATTGGTATGATCGTGCCGTGCAGATCCTGTGGAGACACCCCCACCAGATCCCTGCAGCGGCATTGTCAATGCCCCGCGTATACAGCACGACACCTCTTACACAGCCGCTCGAATGAGCGAGGCAGTTTGTGAATCGTAGATGTAGCCGGTGATCGTCCCGTCCCTGATCTTTTCGATTGCCTCGTCGATCACGAAAAGGGGCACGAGGAACCATTCGCGTGGGATGACGGGTTGACCAAATCGGTCTTTGATCTCGATGTCGAGCCGGGCCGGACCGAAGATCCGATGGATCAAATTCTCAAGCCGCGTGCGGTTGATGTTGAACAGCTCGTAGGTGGCAACGACCTCAACCTCAGCCATGAGGAAGGTCGGATCGAGCTTGGCATTGGCGAGGCGGCGCGCAATATCGCCGCCGGTCACGCCGATCTTGTGCAGCACGTCACGGTGGGCCGCGACGGCCGGGTGGTCGGACTTGCTGCGCAGCACATAAACGATGCCGCTGGCCTCATCCCCTTCTTCATTCTGATCAGAGAACAATGGGCCAGCCGAGAGCTCGACGATCCGCCGTCCGGCCGGATCCTGTTGCAGCGCCTTTTGGAGCGACCGCATAAGCAGATTGCTCTCGGTGCCGTTGTCGAAGATCACACGCAGCCGGGCGTCGATATTGCCGTGCTCGTTGACCGTGGGCTGTTCCATAGTCGCGACATAGGCTTTCTGACCGCCCAAAATATAGAAGCGGCCTGGCGCGATCTCGGACTTGCGCTCGAAGCGGCGGGTCTGCCGAAGACCGGCGCCAAGCTCCTTTTGCACCTGCTCGAACAGCGGTTTGAAGTTGTCGAAGTCCTCGCATCTCTGGCGGTTGGCAATCTCCTCCGCTGCGCGTTTGTCGGCAGCGGAGCGGACATGCCGCAACTCCGTGATGTCGCCGGGTGTGGTGTCATCCACGCCGAGCTGCGCCAGAAGCTCGTCATCGTCGATGTCCTCAGGAACACCAAGCGGCGCGGGCTGCGCGCCGGTCAGAAGTCCTTGATGGTCGAGGGGTTCGATCACGGCGCGGCAATCGGCCAGCTCGCGCAGGCGATCAAGGCGCACGGCATACAAGCGCTCGAAGATGTCGCGGTCCTCGCCGTGTTGTGGAGCGCGGCCATGTTGTTCGACGAACCGCTGTATCTCCTCGAAACCGGCGATGATCCGCTCCTCGCGAGGCGTCCGGCTCGACTCCTTCTTCGCCTCGGCCTCGACGCCAAGCTCGGCGAGAAGCGCGTCGTCCTCGTCGGTAAAGCCCTTAGCCACGTGCCGCCTCCGCCTTCATGCGTTGAAGGAACGCCACGCCCTCGGCCATGCGCTTTTCCCAAGCGTCGGCCGAGGTGATCGAAGGCAGCCGACCGCGCTCCTGCTTGAACTTTAGGGCCCGTTTGGCAAGCTCACGCGCCTCCTCAATGGTCAGATTGACACGCTTGGCGCCGATCACGGCTGCGACCTGCTTCAGGCTCTCCTCGCTCATGGTCTTGGCGAGAATGGCATAGGCTTCGCCGAACGGATTGATGCGGTCGATCAGGTCGATGTCCAGCTCGCGCACATCCATTGCGTATTTGCGGACGCCCTCAATGAAGGCGGTATTGAGGCTCTTTTCACCGTCACCCTCGGCTCCCCCAAGCGCGACTTCCTTGGCTTTCTGCGTGAGGTTCAGGGCCGCGACGGCGTGCTGGCGCACGGCCTCCTGATCTTCCTCATCCAGCTCGGGATATTTGTCCTTGATGATCTTGCCCATGCGGAGCTGGGTCAGCTCCTCCGGCACCAGCTCGGGATCGAACAGGCCGCGCTCGATCGTGGTCTTGTCCTGCACGAAGGCGGCAATGACCTCGTTCAAGTCCTGCTGGCAGATGCGTTGCGCCTCTTCGCTCTTCGGCTCGACAAGGCCCTTGATCTCGATCTGGAACTGGCCGGTTTCTTCATTGAAGCCGACATTGGTCTTATTGGGATCGTAGCCGCCTTCACCGTAGTCAAAGCCCGGCGTCGGGCCGCCCTGCGGGTTCTTCGGCTTGAACTCGAAGCGCGGCGCAAGCACCTGCTCCATGAGAAGGCTGGCAGCGATGGCCTTCAGCGTGTCGTTCACTGCCTCCGTGACGGCCTCTTCCGACGCATCCGGCTCGGCGATCAGGTTGGTGAAGCGAGCGCGCACCTTGCCCGGCGCGTCGCGGGTGGCGCGGCCGATGATTTGCACGATCTCGGTCAGGCTCGACCGATAGCCGACCGTCAGGGCGTGCTCACACCAGATCCAGTCGAAGCCCTCCTTCGCCATGCCGAGCGCGATGATCATGTCCACATGGTCGCGGTTGTTCTTCTGCGCTGGGTCCTTGAGCGCAGCGGTCACGCGGTCGCGCTTGGCGGGATCGTCGTCCACCAGGTCGGCGATGCGAAGAAGGCGGCCTCCCGGGGTCTTGACCAGTTGGAAGCCGGTTACAGGATCACGGCCCTGCCATTCGCCCAACTCGTGAAGGATGTGTTCGACCTCCTTGATTTTGTCGCCCATGCTTTCGCGGGAATTGACATTCGGAATGTGGATGATGGTTTTCTCGGCCGGGTCGAGCACCTTCAGGATGTCGTCCGTATACGGGCCGTTGTAGAAGAAATAACCGATGTCGAGTTGCTTGAGATATTCGTAGCCGTTGAGTTGTTCATAGTAGGTGTAGGTGACAGTATCGAACTTCGACTCGTCCTGCGGGGC
>Ga0182741_1005956_pt1 | contig 10950 bp, 8 predicted proteins | sample eDN5th37CBELigOP_FD_128874 | JGI IMG/M metagenome (GOLD analysis project Ga0182741, IMG submission 128874) | Enriched Organic Plus compost microbial communities from Emeryville, California, USA - eDNA 5th pass 37_C BE-Lig OP (version 2) (version 2) ...
GCACGACAGAAGGAGCATGTCCGTGAAGAGCACCGTCGAGCAGCTGAGCCCGACGCGAGTCCGTATCAATGTTGAGGTGCCCTTCGAGGAGCTCCAGCCTGATTTCGACCGCGCTTTCAAGGCTCTTGCAACCCAGGTCCGTATCCCCGGCTTCCGCCCGGGCAAGGCTCCCCGGAAGATCCTCGAGGCCCGCGTCGGCCGTGGCGCCGTGCTGGATCAGGTGATCAACGAGGCGATCCAGAGCCGCTACACCGAGGCTGTGACCGCGAACGACGTCAAGGTCATCAGCCAGCCGGAGATCGAGGTCACCAAGCTGGAGGACAACGTCGAGCTGGCCTTCACCGCCGAGGTCGACGTCCGCCCCGAGATCACCCTCCCCGACTTCTCCGAGATCGCCGTCGAGGTCGATCCGGTCGAGGTCACCGACGAGGACGTCGCCGAGCAGCTGCTGTCGTTGCGTCAGCGCTTCGGCACCCTGACCGGTGTCGAGCGCCCGGTGCAGGAGGGCGACTTCGTCTCCATCGACCTGTCCGCCACCGTCGACGGCAAGGACGTCGAGGAGGCCAAGACCGAGGGGCTGTCCCACGAGGTCGGCTCCGGCCAGCTCATCGAGGGCCTGGACGAGGCGATCGTCGGCCTGAAGGCCGGCGAGTCGAAGGAGTTCACCTCCAAGCTCGTCGCCGGGGAGTACGCCGACAGGGAAGCCGTCGTCACCGTCAAGGTCAACACCGTCAAGCAGCGCGAGCTGCCCGAGGCCGACGACGAGTTCGCCCAGATGGCGAGCGAGTTCGACACCCTCGCCGAGCTCGAGGCCGACCTGCGCGAGCGGGTCACCCGGGTCAAGCAGGTCGAGCAGGCCGGCCAGATCCGCGACAAGGTCCTCGAGAAGCTCCTCGAGATCGTCGAGATCCCGGTCCCCGAGGCCGTCGTCCAGGCCGAGGTCGACAGCGCGCTGCACGACGCCATCCACGAGCTCGACCACGATGAGGCCAAGCTGAACGAGCTGCTCGAGGCCCAGGGCTCGAGCCGCGAGGAGTTCGACAAGGAGGCCCGCGAAGGCGCCGAGCGCAACGTCAAGGTGCAGCTGCTCCTCGACGCGATCGCCGAGGCCGAGGGCACCACCGTCGAGCAGCAGGAGCTGACCGAGCGGATCTTCTTCCAGGCGCAGCGCTACGGCATCCCGCCGGAGCAGTTCATCCAGCAGATCAGCCAGGCCAACCAGCTCGGCGCCGTCTTCGCCGACGTGCGCCGCGGCAAGGCCCTGGGCACCGTCGTCGATCGCGCCAACGTCACCGACACCACCGGCGCGACGGTCGACACCAGCGAGCTGTTCGGCAGCAAGAAGGACGACGAGGCGGAGTCCTCCGAGGACTCGGACTCCGAGTAGTCCGAACACCGCGGATCATCCGGACGTTCACGAACGGGATTTTTCCGCTTTGAGCGAAGAGGGGCGGCACCGGGCATCCGGTGCCGCCCCCTTTCGTTAGTGTCAGTGTCAGCAACTCACGATCGACGAGAAGGCAGGTACCCGTGACTCCTCAGAATCCGGCGACATCCCTCGGCCCGAAGATGACCTCGGCCACCGCTGGGCTGAACCTCAGCGACTCGGTGTACGAACGCCTGCTCCGCGAACGGATCATCTTCCTGGGCACGCAGGTCGACGACGACATCGCGAACAAGCTGTGCGCCCAGATCCTCCTGCTCGCGGCCGAGGACCCCACCCGCGACATCTCGCTGTACATCAACTCGCCGGGCGGGTCGGTCACCGCGGGTATGGCCATCTACGACACGATGAAGTTCGTGGAGTGCGACGTCGCGACCTTCGCGATGGGTCTGGCGGCGTCGATGGGTCAGTTCCTGCTCTCCGCCGGCACCAAGGGCAAGCGTTACGCCCTGCCGCACGCCCGCATCATGATGCACCAGCCGTCGGCGGGCATCGGTGGTACGGCCGCGGACATCGCGATCATGGCGGAGCAGTTCGCGCTCACCAAGCGTGAGATGGCCGAGCTCATCGCCGAGCACACGGGCCAGTCGGTGGAGCAGATCACCAAGGACTCCGACCGCGACCGCTGGTTCACGGCACGCGAGGCGCTCGAATACGGCTTCGTCGACCACGTCGTGTCCCGGGCGCAGCAGGCCGGCGGCACCGGCAACTAGGTCCCGGCCCGATCTGCCCCAACCCCACCGAATTCTTGGAGAAGCGATGACCAACATGTTCGATCCGCGCCAGCTCGGCGGCGCCGCTCCCGCCTCGCCCGCGAGCCGCTACATCCTCCCGTCGTTCATCGAGCACTCGAGCTACGGAGTCAAGGAGTCCAATCCGTACAACAAGCTGTTCGAGGAGCGCATCATCTTCCTCGGCGTCCAGGTCGACGACGCGTCCGCCAACGACGTCATGGCGCAGCTGCTGGTGCTCGAGTCGCTCGATCCCGACCGCGACATCACCATGTACATCAACTCGCCCGGCGGCTCGTTCACCTCGCTGATGGCGATCTACGACACCATGCAGTACGTGCGCGCCGACATCACCACGGTGTGCCTCGGGCAGGCCGCGTCCGCCGCGGCGGTGCTGCTCGCCGCCGGTACCCCCGGCAAGCGTCTGGCGCTGCCGAACGCCCGTGTGCTGATCCACCAGCCCGCCACCGGCGGCATCCAGGGTCAGGTCTCCGACCTCGAGATCCAGGCCGCCGAGATCGAGCGCATGCGTCGTCTCATGGAGACCACGCTCGCCAAGCACACCGGCAAGGATCCCGATCAGATCCGCAAGGACACCGATCGCGACAAGATCCTCACGGCGGAGCAGGCCGTCGAATACGGGCTGATCGACCGCGTTCTCGAGTACCGGAAGCTGTCGGCACAGAAGTAGTTCGTACCGGGACGGGGAGGCCTTGCGTCTTCCCGTCCCGTCCGCTCCGGTGATTGTGATGGTCGGCACATGCCGTCCTGTACAAATATGACCGGAAACGCGCAGAAGCGGTCGACCTGCGCGCCGGAGTCCGGGTACGGTCGATCAAAGGGCCCGCTCCCCGGGACCGACCTGGAGCGGTGGTCGCGGGATCGGTTGCACGCACACGAGGAAGTAGGGACCTGACTGATGGCACGTATCGGTGACGGCGGAGATCTGCTCAAGTGCTCCTTCTGCGGGAAGAGCCAGAAGCAGGTCAAGAAGCTCATTGCGGGTCCCGGTGTCTACATCTGCGACGAGTGCATCGATCTCTGCAACGAGATCATCGAAGAGGAACTCGCCGAGACCAGCGAGGTGAAACTCGACGAACTCCCCAAGCCGGCGGAGATCCGCGAGTTCCTCGACAACTACGTGATCGGCCAGGACGCCGCCAAGCGGACCCTCGCCGTCGCGGTCTACAACCACTACAAGCGCATCCAAGCGGGCGACAAGGGACGCGACTCGCGCGGCGAGACCGTCGAGCTGGCCAAGTCCAACATCCTGCTGCTCGGCCCCACCGGCTGCGGCAAGACCTATCTCGCCCAGACGCTCGCGAAGATGCTCAACGTCCCCTTCGCGATCGCCGACGCCACGGCGCTGACCGAGGCCGGTTACGTCGGTGAGGACGTCGAGAACATCCTCCTCAAGCTCATCCAGGCCGCCGACTACGACGTCAAGCGCGCCGAGACCGGCATCATCTACATCGACGAGGTCGACAAGATCGCCCGTAAGAGCGAGAACCCGTCGATCACCCGCGACGTCTCCGGTGAGGGTGTCCAGCAGGCCTTGCTCAAGATCCTCGAGGGCACGCAGGCATCGGTGCCGCCGCAGGGCGGTCGCAAGCATCCGCACCAGGAGTTCATCCAGATCGACACGACCAACGTGTTGTTCATCGTCGCGGGCGCGTTCGCCGGCCTCGAGAAGATCGTCTCCGACCGCGTCGGCAAGCGGGGTATCGGCTTCGGCGCCGAGGTCCGCTCGAAGGCGGAGATCGACACGACCGATCACTTCGCGGACGTCATGCCCGAGGACCTCATCAAGTTCGGTCTGATCCCCGAGTTCATCGGCCGTCTGCCGATCCTCGCGTCGGTGACCAATCTCGACAAGGAATCGCTCGTCCAGATCCTGTCGGAGCCGAAGAACGCTCTGGTCAAGCAGTACGTGCGCCTGTTCGAGATGGACGGGGTGGAACTGGAGTTCACGCAGGACGGTCTCGAGGCCGTCGCCGACCAGGCGATCCTGCGCGGCACCGGTGCCCGTGGCCTGCGGGCCATCATGGAGGAGGTCCTGCTCCCCGTGATGTACGACATCCCGAGCCGCGACGACGTCGCCAAGGTCGTCGTGACCGCCGAGACCGTCAACGACAACGTGCTGCCGACGATCGTGCCGCGCAAGCCCGACCGTGAGCGCCGCGACAAGAGCGCCTGACACCCGACTCGACGTACACCGAGGCCCGGCACCGCGAAGGTGCCGGGCCTCGGTGCATCCGGGACTGTGCATCCGGGCCTGTGCGTCAGTGCACGGTGCCGGCGTAGACGTTCATCGACTCGTCGCGCAGGAAACCCACGAGGGTCAGGCCGGTCTCGACGGCGAGATCCACGGCGAGTGACGACGGGGCCGACACCGCCGCGAGCACCGGCACCCCGGCCATCACCGCCTTCTGGGCGAGTTCGAACGAGGCCCGGCTGCTGACGACGAGCACGCTGTCGGACAGCGGCACCTTCCCGGTGGTCACCGCCCAGCCGAGCACCTTGTCGACGGCGTTGTGCCGGCCCACGTCCTCACGCAACTCCAGCAGGGTGCCGTCCGCGGTGAACAGTGCCGCCGCGTGCAGACCGCCGGTACTCCGGAAGATCTTCTGCTGCTCCCGCATTCGCGGTGCCATCCCCGACAGTGCCTGCGCCGTGACCCGGAAGCCGGTGGGCAGGGAGAACCGGCTGCGGGTGCGCACCTGGTCGAGGGATTCCTTGCCGCACACCCCGCACGCCGAGGTGGTCAGGAAACTGCGGCTGCCCGCCCCGTCGGGCACCGTCACGCCCGGGGCGAGGGCGACGTCGAGGACGTTGTAGGTGTTGGCGCCCGACTCGTCGACCCCGTTGCAGTAGCGCACCGCCGCGACGTCCTCCCGGCTGCCGATGATCCCCTCCGCGAGCAGGAAACCGTGCACGAGTTCGACATCGTGTCCCGGGGTGCGCATGGTGACGGTCAGCGACCGGCCGCCCATCCGGATCTCGAGGGGTTCCTCGACCGCGAGGGTGTCGGGTCGGCGGGACGTCCGGTCGCCGGTGATGCGGACGACCGGACGACGGGCGGTGACACGGCCCATCAGTGCGACCCGTTCGGGGCGGTCGCGGGTTCGAGCCGCACGGTGACCGCTTTGGACGCCGGCGTGTTCGACGCTGCCGCAACGTGATCCAGTGGAACCAGGGGGTTGGTCTCGGGATAGTAGGCGGCGGCGTTGCCCACCGGGGTGCTGTAGGAGACGATGCGGAAGTCGTGCACGCGCCGCTCCTCGACGGTGCCGTCCGCGGTGGTCCACTCCGAGACGATGTCGACGCGGTCGCCGTCGCGGAACCCGAGGGCGGTGATGTCCTGCGGGTTCACCAGGATCACCCGTCGGCCGTTCTTCACGCCGCGATAGCGGTCGTCGAGACCGTAGATGGTGGTGTTGTACTGGTCGTGGCTGCGCAGGGTCTGCAGGATCAGCCGTCCTTCGGGAGTGGGCACCCATTCGAGCGGGTTGACCGAGAAGTTGGCACGTCCTGTGTGCGTGGGGAATTCACGCTTGTCGCGGGGCGGGTGGGGGAGGGCGAAGCCGTCCGGCTGCCGGACCCGCTCGTTGTAGTTCTCGCAGCCGGGGACGACGCGGGAGATCGCGTCGCGGATGCGGTCGTAGTCGGCCTCGAACTCCTCCCACGGCACCGGATGCCCGGGGCCGAGGAGGGTGCGGGCGAGGCGGGTGATGATGGAGACCTCGCTGAGCAGGTGCTCCGAGACCGGACGCAAGCGTCCCCGTGACAGGTGCACCATCGACATCGAGTCCTCCACGGAGACGACCTGCTTGCCGCTCTTCTGCACGTCGAGGTCGGTGCGACCGAGGGTGGGGAGGATCAGCGCGGTGCGGCCGGTGACCGTGTGGCTGCGGTTGAGTTTCGTCGACACCTGCACGGTGAGCGCGCAGCGGCGCAGGGCTGCCTCGGTGGCGTGGGTGTCGGGGGTGGCCGAGACGAAGTTTCCGCCCATCGCGAAGAACACCGAGGCGCGGCCGTCGCGCATCGCCCGGATGGCTTCCACCGTGTCGTAGCCGTGGTGGCGCGGCGACCGGATCCCGAACTCGGCGTCGAGGGCGGCCAGGAAGGACTCGGGCATCTTCTCGTAGATGCCCATCGTGCGGTCGCCCTGCACGTTGGAGTGCCCGCGCACGGGGCACACCCCGGCGCCGGGCTTGCCGATCATGCCGCGGGCGAGCAGCAGGTTGACGGCCTCGGCGATGGTTGCCACCGCGTGGGTGTGCTGGGTCAGGCCCATCGCCCAGCACACCACCGTGCGTTCGGAGGTCGCCAGGTCCGAGGCCAGGGCGCGGATGCGGTGCAGCGGCAGTCCGGTGGCCTCGACGACGGTGTCGAGATCCACTCCGCGGATGTGCTTCTCGTACTCGTCGAAGCCGGCGCAGTGCTCCGCGACGAACTCGCGGTCGATCACGGTGCCGGGGGCAGCGTCCTCGGCCTCGAAGAGCAGCCGGCCGAGGCCCTGGAACAGCGCCATGTCGCCGCCGAGCCGGATCTGCAGGAACTCGTCGGCGATGTCCACGCCCTGCCCGATCACCCCGGACGGCTTCTGCGGGTCCTTGAACCGCCGCAACCCGGCCTCGGGGAGCGGATTGATCGCGACCACCCGCGCGCCGTTGGCCTTGGCCTTCTCGAGGGTCGACAGCATGCGCGGATGGTTGGTGCCGGGGTTCTGGCCGGCGATCAGGATCAGGTCGGCGTTCTCGATGTCCGGCACCGACACCGAGCCCTTGCCGATGCCGATGGTGTCGGTCAGGGCGGTGCCCGACGACTCGTGGCACATGTTGGAGCAGTCCGGCAGGTTGTTGGTGCCGTACGACCGGATCATCAGCTGGTAGAGGAAGGCGGCCTCGTTGCTGGTGCGCCCCGACGTGTAGAAGACGGCGTGGTCGGGGGAGGGCAGCGCCTTCAGGTGGTCGGCGATCAGGGCGAAGGCGTCGTCCCACTCGATTGCTTCGTAGTGGTCGCTGCCCGGGCGCAGCACCATCGGGTGGGTGAGGCGTCCCTGTTGCCCGAGCCAGTACTCGGTCTTCGTGCCCAGTTCCGAGACGGAGTGGCGGGCGAAGAACTCGGGGGTCACCGTGCGGAGGGTGGCCTCCTCGGCGACGGCCTTCGCGCCGTTCTCGCAGAATTCGGCGGGCTTGCGGTGGCCGGGCGTCTCGGGCCAGGCGCAGCCGGGGCAGTCGAAGCCGTGGCGCTGGTTCAGCCGGGTGAGGGTCTTCGCGGTGCGCAGGGGACCCATCTGCTCGACGGCGCGGTCGAGTGAGACCAGAACGGCGGGGACCCCGGCGGCGTAGTCCTTCGGTGCCGAGATCTCGAGTTCGGACTCGTCGATATCGCTCTGTGGCGCGCGTCGCATCATGCCTCCCATATTGCCGTCTCGGCCGGCGTTCTGCCCGGTTGCGAAACCAACTCTCGTTACACGAAGTTCACTCGCTTCTCGCACGGACATTACAGGCTTGGTCCACTCTCAGGGAACGGTGATGAATGCGAGTCACCGACGGTTGCCGCGGGCGTGCGCCCCGAGCGAACCGGACACGAACCTCCGACTCTTCGACAAGACCCCTCCACGAACCACTGCACGATCCCGGAACGAATCTCCCGAACGAACAAGGTGGACATCTATGGAACAGGCACTCGCAGCCGCCGATACCGCCTGGGTGCTGGCGGCATTCACAGCGGTCGTACTGATGGTGCCGGGCCTCGCGCTGTTCTACAGCGGCATGCTCGGCGTCAAGAGTGCGCTCAACATGATCATGATGGTGATGGGTGGCTTCGCGGTCACCGCGGTGCTCTGGGTGCTCTTCGGCCCCGCCGCGGTGCTCGGCGACAGCGTCGGCGGGTACGGGCTCATCGGTAACCCCTTCACCGACATCGGCCTCGGTTCGCTGCTCGAGGAGGACCCCGCCGGAGGCATGCCCGCCGCCCTCACCGCGGCGTTCCACCTGCTCTTCGCCGGTATCACCGTCGCGATCATCGCCGGTGGTGTCGCCGATCGCATGAAGTTCTCCGCCTGGCTGGTGTTCTCCGGCGTGTGGGTGGTGCTGGTCTACTTCCCGGTCGCGCACTGGGTCTTCGCCTTCGACGACGAGGAGGCCGGCACCAAGGGCGGCTGGATCGCCAACGCTCTCGCCGCCCACGACTTCGCCGGTGGCACGGCCGTCCACATGAACTCCGGTGTCGCGGCCCTCGCCCTCGCGATCGCCCTCGGGCGTCGCCGCGGCTTCCCGCACGTGCCGCGCCCGCACAATCTCCCGCTCGTGGTCCTCGGCGGCGGCATCCTGCTCTTCGGCTGGTTCGGCTTCAACGGCGGCTCCGCAGGCGGAGCCAACCACACCGCCGGTGTCGTCGTGCTGAACACCCTCGTCGCGGCGATGGCCGGTCTGCTCGGCTGGCTGCTCGTCGAGCGGATCAAGGAGAAGCACGCGACGACGCTCGGTGCGATCTCCGGTGTGATCGCCGCGCTCGTCGGTATCACCCCCGCGGCCAGCCTGGTCTCCCCGCTCGGCGCCCTGTTGATCGGTGCGGTCGCCGGCGCGGTGGGCTGCTTCGCAGTGAGCTGGAAGTTCCGCTTCGGCTACGACGACTCGCTCGACGTCGTCGCCATCCACCTCCTCGGCGGCGTCGTGGGCACCACCCTGATCGCCTTCGTGGCCACGGCCGCCGCACCCGCCGGGGTGAACGGTCTGTTCTTCGGCGGTGGGATCGACCTGCTCGGCCGCCAGCTCCTCGCGATGGCCGCGGTGTTCGCCTACTCGTTCGCGGTGACCTTCCTGATCGCGAAGATCCTCGACAAGATCATGGGCATCCGGGTGGACGCCGAGACCGAGATGCGCGGCATCGATGTCCCGGTGCACGGCGAGACCGCCTACGTCATGGACTCGTTCGCGCCGAGCGGCCCGTCGTCGATGCGGCCGGAGGTGTTCTCGGAGGACCGCGACATCGTGGTGCCGACCCAGCCCTGAGGTACCCGATACGACGACGGCGCCCCCATCACGCGATGGGGGCGCCGTCGGCCGTGTCCGGGGTCAGGGCTGGTGGTTGTCGGGATAGGCGGTCACGGCAAGGAACCGGATCGGCAGCTGCACCAGCTCGTTGGGGCCGTGCAGGCCCTCGCCGTCGAGCAGCAGTGCGTCGCCGGGCAGCAGGCGGTACTCGGAATCGCCGTGTCCGTACACCATCTCGCCCTCGAGCATGTACAGCAGCTCGGTGCCGGGATGCTGGAACAGGGGAAAGACGTCGCTCGCGTCGGTGAGGGTCACCAGCACCGGTTCGAGCCGCTTGTGCTGTCCCCGCAGCGCGCCGAGCAGTTCGTAGCGGTGGCCCACCCGGGTGCCGCGGCCGACGATCTCGGCGCCGTGCCCGGCCTTGGTGAACACCGCCTCGCGATGCGCGTCGGCGCCGCGGAACAGCGACGTGACGGGCACGTCGAGGCCGGCGGCGAGGCGGGCGAGGGTGGACAGGCTGCAGGAGGTCTGGGCGTTCTCGATCTTCGAGAGCATGGCCTTGGAGATGCCCACCCTGGCGGCCATCTCCCCGACGGACAGTCCGCTCGCCAGGCGCAGGGCGCGCACCTGGTGCGCGATCGCCCGTTCCAGGTCCACACCCGTGGGGGTGCCACGGGGGACTTCGCGTCCGGAATCGTCGTAGAGGACGGGGCGGTCCGATTCGGCCATGCCGTCAGCGTAGCGTGTGTCCACTCGTGGTGGACGACACGTGCCCGGACACGCCGAGACCCTCCCCGGACCTCGGGGTCCGGGGAGGGCGGTGGGGATGAGGGGTTCGGGATCCGGGGCGGCTCAGCGCATCTCGCCGGCGCCCTCGTAGGGGTTGAGGCTCAGGAGCAGATCGCCTTCGGCGAAGCGGGAGTACCGGAAGTCGTCCGGGTTCACGTTGGGCAGGTCGGTCTTCCCGTCGAGCAGCAGGTCGGCGACGAGCTTGCCGACGGCGGGGGAGATCTTGAAACCGTGCCCGGAGAACCCGGCGGCCAGGAACAGGCCGTCCACCGGAGACGGGCCGATGACCGGGTTGTAGTCCGCGGTGACGTCGTACGCCCCGACGTAGGTGCTGGTGATCCGCGGGTCCGGCATGTCGGGCAGGCGGGTGCCGAGCTTCATGATGGTCTTCTCGATCGTCGAGTCGTCGGCGCGGTTGACGTACTTGTCGGGATCGATGTACTGCGGTGCCTGGTGGTCGGAATTACCCACGAGCAGTTCGCCGTTCGGTTCCCGGCAGATGTACTGCAGGCCGGACAGGTCGGAGAGCACCGGCACCTCCGGGGTGGGCTCGCCCTGGTCGACGAGCACCAGCTGGGCGCGTTGCGCCTTGATGTCGAGGTCCACCCCGACCCCTGCGACGAGAGCCGGGGTCCAGGGGCCGGCGGCCACGACGACCTGCTCGGCGTGGATCTCGGAGCCGTCGGTGAGGGTGACGCCGTAGACGCGGCCGGACGGGTCCTGCAGCAGCGACGCGACGGGGGTGCTCTGCTTGATCTTCACGCCCATCTTCCGGGCGGTGGCGGCGAAGGCCATGCCCGCCATGTACGCCTCACCGCGGCCGCCGAGCGGCTCGTAGGCGAACAGGGCGAAGTCGTCGAGGTGCAGACCCGGCCACAGCTCGGCCACCTTGTCGTGGGGGACGAGTTCGGTGGCGATGCCGAGGCCCTGCATCATCTCGATGTTCGCCTCGAGGGGCTTGACGTTGTTCTCCGCGACGCCC
>Ga0182741_1005957_pt1 | contig 10948 bp, 14 predicted proteins | sample eDN5th37CBELigOP_FD_128874 | JGI IMG/M metagenome (GOLD analysis project Ga0182741, IMG submission 128874) | Enriched Organic Plus compost microbial communities from Emeryville, California, USA - eDNA 5th pass 37_C BE-Lig OP (version 2) (version 2) ...
GGCGGCGATGCGCCGGCGGCCAACGGCGGTGCGCCCGGTGCGGGCGGTGGTGCGCCCGGTGCTCCAGGAGGGACGGCGTCTCAGGGCAGCGTGAGCACCGTCGCCGACTCGACCGAGCGCACCGACCCGAGCGCGACCACCGAGCCCGGGGCAACCGAGGATGTCTCGACCACCACGGTCTCGGAGCGCACCACCGAGCGAGAAGCCGCGCTGCCCGCGGTGTCGTCGGGGTCTCGGGAATCGAGCAGCAGCAGTTCAGCCCTCGCGGTGGTGCTCATGGGAGTGGTCCTGGTCGCGGTGGTGGGTGCCGCCTCGTGGCTCCGGCTGCGGCGGCGCCATGCAACGGGAGACGTTGGCTGACTGAGGTCAGGTGATGGGCTCGCCTGATCCGATCTGGCCGCCTCGACGAGGCTCGCTCGACCGATGCCCGACTGCCTTCGCGCTTCGGGACGCCCGTAACATCGCCAGTCGTGTTCCTCGCCGCCACCGACGCCACGCTCATCGCCGCGTTCATCGGTGGACTGATCTCGTTCCTCTCGCCGTGCGTGCTGCCGATCGTTCCCGGCTACCTCAGCCTGGTCACTGGCGTGTCGGCCACCGAACTCAACGAGCCCGACGCCCGCCGCATGCGCGGCATCGCAATCAACACGGGGCTCTTCGTCGCCGGGTTCACCGCGGTCTTCGTTGCCATGGGCTTGGGTGCCACCGCCATCGGCGACGTCCTCATCCGCAACCAGGAGCTGCTCACTCGCCTGTCGGGTGTGGTGATGATCGTGCTCGCGCTCTACCTGGCGGGTTCGCAGATCCTGATGGCACCGGGCGTGTATCGCGAGGTGCGGTTCCACCCGCACGTGGAACGTTTCGGTCCGTTCGCCGCTCCCGTGATCGGTGCCGCCTTCGCGTTCGGGTGGACGCCGTGCATCGGTCCGATTCTCGGCTCCATCCTCACGGTTGCCGCCACGCAGGACGAGATCGCTCGGGGTGGGCTCCTGCTCTTGGTGTACGGACTCGGTCTCGGGGTGCCGTTCCTGATCGTGGGCCTGGCAATGGGAAGGATCACCGGCGCGCTCTCGTGGTTCAAGCGTCGCGGTCGCGCGATCACGTTCGTTTCGGCCGGCCTGCTCCTCGTCTTCGGTGTGATCCTGCTGTTCGACCAGCTGCCGTGGGTCACGGCGCAGTTGTCGTCGTTCCTCGATCGCATCGGCCTCGGCGGCCTCGTCACCATCGGGTGACGCGCCGCGCTTCTTCCAGCGACGGAACTCGACGTGCGATAAGAGAGGCTAGGTGTGGCAGGTGAACCCCGTCGATGCTGTCGACGGCGCGCGGGCTTTCTCCGGCGTTGCCTCGCCTGACAGCGTCGACCGGTGCCCGTCCGATCCAACCGCGCCGTAGCCTGGCGGTGTGAGCACGCATGAGGTGACCAACCAACCACCGCCGCTCGAGTACTACGACCTGTACGCCGCCGACGTCGCGCTCCAAGAAGCCGTGCACCGCGAGCACGCGGCGTGGGCCGATGCGGAGTTGCACGCCATCGGCACGCTGGCGGGTGCGCCGGAAGTCATCCACTGGGGTTTCACAGCCAACGGTTATCCGCCGGTGTTGCACACACACGACCGGTTCGGTCATCGCATCGACGAAGTGGAGTACCACCCCGATTACCACCGCTTGATGGAGACGGCCGTCGCGCACGGGCTCCACGGGAGGCCGTGGCGTGAGCAGCAAGACGGTGCACACGTGGCCCGCGCGGCGAAGTTCATGGTGTGGAGTCAGGTCGAGGCCGGGCACGGTTGTCCGATCTCCATGACCTACAGCATCGTGCCGGCACTGCGCGCCAACGAGGTGATCTCGGCCGAGTGGGAACCGTTGCTCACCGCCGACGTGTACGACCCACAGCTCGCGCCACTCGCGCAGAAGCGCGGTGCGATTGCTGGCATGGCGATGACCGAGAAGCAGGGAGGCTCCGACGTTCGCGCCAACACCACGCGCGCGCTGAGCAATCTCGATGGCTCGTGGTCGCTCACCGGCCACAAGTGGTTCTGTTCGGCGCCGATGTCGGATGCGTTCCTGATGCTGGCGCAAGCACCCGGCGGACTTTCCTGCTTCTTCGTACCGCGGGTTCTGCCCGACGGAACGCGGAACCCCATTCGTATCCAGCGCCTCAAGGACAAGCTCGGCAATCGTTCCAACGCATCGAGCGAGATCGAGCTCGATGGCGTGATCGGCTGGCTCGTGGGCGACGAGGGGCGCGGTGTTCCCACCATTCTCGAGATGGTGAATCACACGCGGCTCGATTGCGTGCTCGGCGCCACGGCCACGTTGCGACAGGCCGTGGTGCAAGCCGTCCACCACGCGCGGCATCGCCGAGCGTTCGGTGCCGATCTCGTCGACCAACCGCTGATGGCCAACGTGCTCGCCGATCTCGCGTTGGAGAGCGAAGCATCGACCGCGCTGGCGCTGCGGCTGGCGCGGGCGTACGACCATGACAACGACGAGTTCGAGACCAACTTCCGACGCGTCGCGACTGCGGTCGGCAAGTACTACGTGAACAAGCGTCTTCCGGCCGCCGTCGGGGAAGCGCTCGAGTGCCTGGGCGGTGCCGGATACGTGGAGGAGTCGATCCTCCCTCGGCTGTTCCGTGAGAGCCCACTGAACGGCATCTGGGAAGGATCAGGAAACGTCATCTGCCTGGATGTGCTGCGCGCCATGGCGCGTGAGCCCCGATCGGTCGAAGCATTCTTCGCCGAGTGCGAGACGGCCCGCGGCCTGCACGGAGACTTCGATCGCGCGTTCGAGTCGCTGACCGCGTCGCTCGGCGATCTCGAGCACATCGAGATGCGAGCGCGGCGCATCGTCGAGGACATGGCGGTACTGCTCGAAGCAGCCTTGATGTTGCGAACCGCGCCCGATGCTTCGGCCGACGCGTTCTGTCGGAGCCGGCTTGGTCGCGATCGCTGGGCGTTCGGCACGCTGCCCGCCGGTGTGGCGACCCGACCGATCATCGACCGAGCGTTCGCCTGAGCTCGAGCCGAGCATCAGGGATTGCGGACGATATCGTCGAGAACGTCGTTGACGTGCGTGTGCAGGAGATCGTGGCCCGCGTCGGGCATCAGGTGCAGGGTCGCATTGTCGAGCTCGCGGGCGCTGACCCGGGCGATCCACGGCCGCACGATGCGGTCGGCGCGACCGTGGAACAAGGTGATCGGCGCCGTGATCGCTGCGAGTTCGAAGCCCCAGGGCGTGCAGGTGGCGCGGTAGTCGTCGGCCGCGCCGCCGCCTCCGTGCGCGAACGTGAACTGCAGCGTTTCCCATTGCTCGGCGTTGTCTCGTCGCGCTGCGACTGGCGCCCCCAGCACCGTGGCCGTCCGTGCGACGAGACCGAGCGCTGGACCCAGCAACGCAGGCGCCTTGCGCGCCACCGCGAAGCACGACTGATCGAACAGGGTGTACGCGCGGTCGCGTGCTTCGAGCGACGGTGAACCAGTGCCGGAAACAACGGTGATGGATCGATACGCGCTCGCGTCCCAGCGCGCGGCCGCGTATGCGTAAGCCGCGCCGCCGGAAAAGCCGAGGAGGTGCGGCGCGTCGACGTCGAGGGCGTCCACGAGTTCTCTCAGATCGTCGACCACGAGCCGCAGGTCGTGGCCCGGTGCGCGCGTCGAAGCACCGATCCCTGGTCGGTCGGGCGCGATCACGCGCAGGTACCGGGCGCGGGCGGCGCCGTCGAGCGCCTCGAACGCGCGTCCGCACGACGGGATGCCGTGCAACGCGACGAGAGGAGTGCCCTCAGGGTTGCCGAACTCCATGTAATGAAGATGTCGGCCATCGCGCAGCGAGATCACGCCACCGTGCAATGGAGACAGGCGAGGGTCGGTCACGACGAAGAGGCTAGGACGCGTGGCACTGGCGCGCCCTACGCTCCGTGCCCATGAGTGATGACCCGATCGAGATCGTCGACGTGCCGGCGGAGCAGCGCTACGAGGCCCGCCGGGGCGGGGAGCAGCTCGGCGTCGTGACCTACATCTTCGAACCCGGAGTGATCACCTTCACCCACACCGAGACCGACCCGCGGTTCGAGGGCCAAGGGGTGGGGAGCGCGCTCGCCCGAGGGGTCCTCGACGACGCCCGGGCTCGCGGCCTGAAGGTCCAGCCGGTGTGCCCGTTCATTCACGGTTGGATCCGGCGTCACCCCGAGTATCAAGACCTCACGGACGGATGAATCAATCCTTGGCCGGTTCGCCGTGTGGCGCGTTGGCTTGGTCGCGCCGCCAATAGTTCTTGCGGCTCACGAGTTCGTCGTCGACGCCGAGCTCACGCACGATCGACGCGGCTTCGCGCACGAGGTGGAGTTCCCCGTTGAGGTACACGTGACCACGACCAGCCGGAATCTCGACGGCGCGTAGCGCGTCGAGCAACACGCGCTGGTCGTGGTGCCAGGACACACGCGCATTCGCGTCGACGTTCACCGACCGGATCTCGTCGGCGTCGACCACGAGCATGAGCGCGGTCACGTCGACGCCGGGTGCGATCGACTCGATCATGGTCATCGTGGCGGGAACCGCAGCATCGTCGGCGAGGAACAGGTGCCAGTCGGCATCGCGGTCGACGAAGATCACGCCGCGCGGGCCGATGGCTTCGATGGTGTCGCCCACCTTGGCCGTCTCCACCCAGTTGGCCGCAGGGCCAGACGCGTGACGGAAGAACGCGAAATCAATGGTGCTCGCGTCGCGGTCCACGCGTCGGATCGTGTAACGACGGTTCACCGTCCCGGCACCGTTGGGGACGAAGAACATGAAGTCTTGTCCCGCTTCGTACGGCATGTTGGAGAGGCCTTCGGAGGCGAACGTGACGACGCGAGTGCGCGGCGTGATGTCGTTCAACGCGGCGACCTCGAGGGTGTAACGAAACAGTCCGTCGAACTTGCCTTCGGTGATCGGAACGGGGGGAGTTGCCATGGCGTGCATTCTGGTCGGTTCGAAGAGAGGGAATCCACTACCAGCAACGCTTCAGCGCTCCGTGTTCGGTGGCCGAGGACATAGCGTGCAACGGATGCAAACCGGATTGAGCGACGTATGAGCATCTTGCGGGTCGACGATGTTGTCGTCGACGGCGTGAACGTTTCGATGTGTTGTCGCGACGGCGTGATCGACGCGATCGGAACGGATAAGGAGACATCGCCCGCTGACGATGTGCTCGACGGTCGGGGGATGACCGTTGTCCCGCCGTTGGTCAACGGACACACCCACGCGGCGATGACGTTGTTCCGAAGCTTCGGCGACGACATGACACTCGATGCGTGGCTCCGCACCCGGATCTGGCCGGCCGAAGCGCGGCTGCACCCCGACGACGTGTACTGGGGAACCCGTCTCGCGTGCATCGAGATGATCAAGGCCGGAGTCGGGCGCTTCTTCGACATGTATTGGTATGCCGAGGAGGGTGCACGGGCTGCTCGCGACTCGGGGATCCGGATGGTGGCGAGCCAGTTGGTGTTCGCGCTCGACAACGGGCCGCCGGGCACCTCCTTGGCCGAGGCTCCCGACGGATTCGATGCGCTCGGAGGTTTCGGGCCGCTGGTCGAGCCGGGATTCGCGCTGCACTCGGTGTACGTGTCGAGCGAAGCGGACATGCGCGCGGTTGCCGACCTTGCGGGCGAACGATCGGCCTCAGTGCAGATCCATTTGGCCGAGACCGAAGACGAAGTCACGAACTGTGTCGCGGAGCACGGTGTGCGCCCGCTGGCACTGCTCGCCCGCAACGGACTCGTGCACGATCGCATGGTCTACGCACACGGTGTGTGGCTCGATGCCGCGGAGCTCGGGCTCATCGCCGCGCGCGGAGCCACGGTCGTGACGAACCCGGTCTCCAACATGAAGCTCGCGGTCGGACGCGCGTTTCCCTATACGGCGGCTCGTAACCACGGTGTCGCGCTCGGCATGGGCACCGACGGCGCGGCATCGAACAACTCGCTCGACATGTTCGACGACCTCAAGGTCTTCGCGCTGCTGCAGAAGCACGCGGCGAACGATCCCTCCGTTGCGCCCGCGGAAGACGTGTGGCGGATCGCAACGGGCCGGTGCTCGAACGTCATGGGCGGACACGCAATCGAAGTCGGCGCACCCGCCGACTTCCTCCTCATCGACGCGCAGGCCACGGAACTCTTGCCCGGCGCGCTCGTCCCCAATCTGGTGTATGCCGCGAGTGGATCGATCGTCGACTCCACGGTGATTGCGGGCCGCGTGGTGATGCGCCACCGCGAGGTCGCCGACGAAGCCGAAGTGCGCACCGAAGTGATTGCCCGCGCGGCACGGGTGCGAGACGAGTGAGCGTCAGCTCGCCCAGGGGCCGACGCCGCCGATACGCGTCGGAGTGATGAACACCGTCACCCCATCGGGAGCATCGGCGGGAGGGAAGCCCGAGCCAGGCCCGAGATAGATGTCGGCGAGCTCCCCGAGCCGACGTTTTCCGTCGCCCGCTTCGACGTGCGCAGTGCCGTGGACCACCACGTACTTCTCCAGACCGTTCGCATCGAGCTCGCCCGCCGACACCGACAGCGCCACCCGTGGGTCGCGCTCGAGATTGTCGACCTTGCGGCGCGGGCCGAGCGACGTGAAGAAGATCTTGTCGTCCTCGATTCCGATCCACACCAGGGACACCTGGGGCGAGCCGTCGGGATCGATTGTGACGAGATGGGCGACGCGCCCGGAGGTGAGGACCTCGCGGGCGGACTCGGGGATCGTGGTCATGGAGACACCTCCGCAGCGAACGTCGTCCGCATCGTCGCCGTGATCGATGACGTGCGCAATGGTCATGCGGCGCTCAAGCGCCGGCGCCAGCAGGTGCGCAGCGCAATGGGGACCCGACCCTCCGCGCCGGTGAGGACCACGGGCGCTTCGCGGTCGATCTCCAGGAGCGAGGCGATCGAGTTCCGCTCGTCGATGACCGTGATCTGGCGGCATCGGCGACGATTGGGTTGGCGGCGGGGTGGAACGGGACTGTCGATGGAACCGATCCACGCCATCGCGACCACGGCCATCCCCACGAGGTCGGCGGGCGGTGTGGTCGTGCGGAGCAGGCGGTACACGTCGGGGCTCGAGCCCAGAAGTTCCGGCGCGGCCTCGGTCGGTGGAATGCCGTAGAGCTCAATGGCGTGGCGAGTGCGACGGGGCACGGTCTCCGAGAGCCAGTGCAGCCAGGCGACGAGCGAGGGCTCGGCGTTGGGATCCGAAGTGAGGGTGGACCAAGGGTCGTCTGGTGAAGTCATGACGGATCCACGTACCGACGGCAGGGGCGAGACGACGACCGTTCACCGTGAACCACGCACGCGCCGTAGCGTTCGTGAGTATGAGTGAAGTCACCGAAGTCCTCATTGCTCGGCGCGGTCACCTCGGGCACATCACGTTGGATCGGCCCCGCGCGATCAACGCGTTGACCTTCGACATGGTGCGCCGCGTCACGGATGCGCTCACCGATTGGGCCGACGACGATGCGGTGCAGGTCGTCGCGATCGACGGCGCGGGCGACCGTGGTTTCTGCGCCGGCGCCGACATCAAGACGCTGCGCGACGCGATTCTCTCGGGCGACGACCTCGGCGATCGCTTCTTCGAAGCCGAGTACCGCATGAACGCGCTCATCGCTGCCTATCCGAAGCGCATCGTCACGTTCATGGACGGCATCGTGATGGGCGGAGGCATCGGCCTCTCGGCGCACGGGTCGGATCGACTGGTCACCGAGCGATCTCGCATCGCGATGCCGGAGGTGGGCATCGGGTTCTTCCCCGACGTCGGTGCCACGTGGTTGCTGTCGCGCGCACCCGGTGAGCTCGGCACGCACTTGGCGTTGACAGGCGATCCGATCGATGGTGCGAGTGCGATCACCTGTGGGCTGGCCGACTCGCAGGTCGCGTCGAACGCATGGCCTTCGATCCTGGAGGCGCTGCGTACTGCTGATCCTGATGAGGTCCTCGCTGACCATGCGATCGCATCGGCTGGCACGGCATCTGCAATCGAGATGGAGCGTCCGTGGATCGATGCCGCGTACGCGCACGACGACGTGCGTGAGATCCTCGATGCGCTCGACGCGCGTCCCGAGGATGCGGCGCACGCGGCCGCGGCATCGATCCGAACACGGTCACCGCTCAGTCTGACGGTGACGCTGCGAGCACTCCGCGAGGCGCGTTCGCATCCGAGCCTCGACGCCGCGCTGGCGCGGGAACTCCAGCTGGCGCGGGCATTTCTTTGCACGGACGACTACGTGGAAGGGGTGCGCGCCGCGGTCGTCGACAAGGACCGCAACCCGTCGTGGAAGCCGAGCAGTCTCGAGGCAGTCACCCCAGAGCTGTTGGCCCCGTTCTTCCCCTGAAGCCGGACGACGAACAACGGCCCGCAGTGCTCGACGGCGAGGGTGCGCCGCGTTTCGCCCGGATCCGACGCGGGTACTCATCGGGTATGGCGCTGACGATTGAACGAGCCGAAGACTGGCTGCGTTTCGAGGCTCGGCGCGACGGACAGTTGGTGGCGTGGGCCGACTACGCGAACATGGGAAACGACACCGTGATCACCCACACCGAGGTGATGCGCGCCGAGCGCGGGCGCGGTGTGGGCTCCGAGTTGATCGCGGGTGTCGTCGCGCAGTTGCGGCGAGAAGGACGGCGAGTTGTGCCCGGATGCTCGTTCGTCGCCGCGTGGCTCCATACGCACGAAGCCGCGGACGCCGACCGGTAGCCGACCCCCTCGATCAACGGTCGCCCGAAGTTGGAGCGGTTCCCTCTTCGGAGTCCGACGGGGAGTCGTCGCGTTGCTGGATCTTGGCGGCCAGCTGATCGAGCGACGCGCTCAACGCGCTGACCACCCCACCGGTGGCGTCGCGCGCGGCGCGGCGGATCTCGACATCGTTGGCAGTGCGGGTGATGGCCTCGGCGAGGTCATCGAGCGACGCCTTCACCTTCTCGAAGGCGCTGTCGACCTCCGCCTTGTTCTCGGCGGCTGTTCCGCGTTCGGTCTGCCAGCGCTGCTTGAGGGTCTGACCCAGCTTGGTGAAGTGGTCACCTACGTCGTTCCACGCGTCCGTCATGTGGCCAACCTCCAATGCCTCGGCACGGTATCGATCATCCCGCACGAGCGGGCGCAGGTGTGGTCGGTCACTCAATGGGTGAAGCGCAGGAGCGCGCCGATGCCTTCTTCGAGGAGGTCGGCTTTCGGGACGATGCGAACCGATGCGCCGGTACCGAGCGCTGCCCAGATCGCGACGTCGGTGAGCGGCGCATCGTAGGGCCGCTCGACACCCATGCCGTACAGCTCGTCGAGTGAGCGCCCCACGAGGTGGGGTTTCGTTCCGAACCAGGCCCGACGCGGATCGTCGGGATCGAGATGCACGAGCAGCACGTCGACCTGTGCGGCGGCGAGCGCGTGCAGTGTGGGAGTCGCGCCGTTCACGGCGAGGTCGTGTTGACCCACTTCCTCACGGAACTTGGCGAGCACGTGGGCGGTGTCACGCGCAACGGCAGTGGCCACCGCGGTGTCGATGGCCTCTTCGAGTGCCTCCGTGTTCCCCCCGTGGCGGGTTCCGGGTGCATCGACCAACAGCGCGCGCAAGTCGTCGGGTAGCGCATCGCGGAACTCGGCGGCGGCGCGTCCGTCGCCGGCCAACACGATCGTGCGGGGTGCGGACACGCGGGCAAGGGAGGTCACGTGCTCCGCAACTTCCTTCGCGCTCGCCTCCCAACTGTTGATGGCTCGCCGCTGATAGCGCGGTTGCGACCACCCGCCGGGGTTCCCGCGCCGCAGCACCGGATCGTTGGAGTCGAACACCTCGATGGTCTCGTGTTGCGGCTCACGATGGGCGGGGTCGAGCAACGAGACGTCGGCGCCCGCACGGTCGATGCGGACCACGATGTGCGGCACGCGGGACTGATACCAAGCGAGTAACGGCCCGAGCATCGGCAGTCGTTCGTAGCTCGCGCAGTCGCGATCGAGATGGGAGGGCTCGTGATGGACGAGCGCGTGGCCGTCAGCGGCAACGATCACGCCCAACGCTCGCCCGTGCATGTGCGCATCGGGGACGAGGGCGTCGATCGGCTGCAACGCCGACGGCGCCGCTTCGGCCCGTCCGAGTTCGGTGCGGAGCGCGTCCCAACGGAGGTCGCTGCGGGCGGCGGCGTCGACGGTTTCGGGTTCGAGTCCGATGTACGCACTGGCGTACGGGCCAGGGTGGTTCAGCAACTCGGTGACCTGGGGTACCGAGTCGGCGGTCAGCGAGGGTGCAAGTCGTTCGTGGGTGTGCTGCATGCCCCGCCCAATACCCGCGCGAGGCCCGATCTATGCGCGTGGCTCAGCCAGGCGCATGCAGATCGAGCCGGTTGACGGTTTCGCCGATGCAGCGATCTTCCACGTAGCGCAGATCCGCCGCCTCGGCGATCGCCCGTGCTTGGGGCGAGGTGATCCCGAGCTGGAGCCACAGCGCCCGGGCGCCGATCGCGGCGGCTTGCTCCGCGATGTCGGGGGCCTCGTCGGCCGGCCGAAACACGTCGACGATGTCGATGGCCACCGGCACGTCGGAGAGCGTGGGGTAGGCCTTCTGGCCGAGGATCTCGGTGGCCTTGGGGTGGATCGGGATCATGGTGAAGCCGCGCTCGCGAAGGATCTTGGGGATCTGGTGCGACGGCTTGCGCTCGTCGGTCGAGGCGCCGACCACGGCGACGACCATGGACCCTTGGATGAGCTGGCGCAGTTCGTCGTCGGTCATGAGGTGCCTTTCGCCGGGGTGCGTCGGATCATCGTGGCACCGATCGCGGGTGGAAGCGCAGGTGGGAGGGCGATCCGGTTCTCGCTGCGACCGCCCGGCGAGGTGCCGCTATACTCACAAGTCCTTCGCCGCGGGGTGGAGCAGTCTGGTAGCTCGTCGGGCTCATAACCCGAAGGTCGCAGGTTCAAATCCTGCCCCCGCCACCAACGAA
>Ga0182741_1005959_pt1 | contig 10947 bp, 12 predicted proteins | sample eDN5th37CBELigOP_FD_128874 | JGI IMG/M metagenome (GOLD analysis project Ga0182741, IMG submission 128874) | Enriched Organic Plus compost microbial communities from Emeryville, California, USA - eDNA 5th pass 37_C BE-Lig OP (version 2) (version 2) ...
GGGCCGCGGAGCTCGTACGCGCGAGCGGTCCCGACGATCTCAAGCCCAGTGAGTGCGACGTCATCACCGTCACCAACCGGGTGAGTGGATCGGGCGAGGTCTTTGGCACCTCCGGTCCCGATCTCATCATCGGGGGCGGGGGCGCGGTCGTGATCGACGGGGGCGACGGGGACGACTGCATCGTCGGCGGCCCCGGGGACGACATCCTCGTGGGTGGCGAGGGGTACGACGTCTGCATCGGCAACGGCGGGGACGACGTGTTCGACCCGTCGTGCGATGAGACCTATTGACGCCCGCTAGTCGGCGATGACGACCCGCAGGTCGTCGGCCGCGGCGACGCTGAATTGCGTTCCCACCGTGGTGTCACACGTCACGTCCGTTGCGGAGTTCGTACACGAGTACCAGACGCCGCCGTCCGAGTCGGCCTGAACCTTGATCGTCGAGCCGACCGTGGGTTCCGAATCAAGCGTGAACTCCACCGCATCGATGTTGCGGGGGTTGGTTTCGTTGAGCACGTAGTGCACCGAAGACACGGCGTAACCCGTGATCGTGCCGCGGCCATCGCCCGCCTTCGACGACGGGACCGTGTTGCTCGCCGTGAACCCGAAGGAGCCGAGCAGAATCGTCGCGCCGCTGGCGAGCACACCCCACCGTGCACTGCGACCCGCTTCTGGGATCATGCGAGACATGCGTGCTGATCGTTGTCGTGCGATCACCGACACCTGATCGGCTTGCCCACGAGCGGGCTGTAGAGGCCCCCGAGACGCGAAACAGCCCGGGGCCACGCAACCAGTGCGCAACCCCGGGCTGGTTCAGAGATCTGGACGCTGATCGTCAGATCAGTCGGCCACGATCACTCGCAGCTGATCGACGTCGAGGACGTCGAGCTGAGTGCCAGTCGTGTCGCAGGTGAGGTCCTCACCGGCGTTCACGCAGTCGTACCACGTGCCACCATCGACCGCCTGCACCTTCATGGTCGAGCCGGCAACCGGCTCGGAGTCGAGCGTGAACTCGATCGCGTCGATGATCGACGGGTCGACATCGTTCAGCTCGTAGTGGATGTCGCTCGCCTCGTAACCCGTGATCTCACCGGAACCGTCACCGGCCTTGGAGTCGGGAACGACGTTTGCAGCCGTGAACGCAAGCACAGCGCCGAGCGTCAGAGTCGCCGCGACCACGGTCCACAGGACCTTGCGGGGCGACTTCGTCGATTTCTGAGTGGTCAGTTCTTGCAGCATTTGGGTTCCCTCCGTGGGTTCGCTCACGCGGGACCTCCGCCCGCTCAGGAGATTCATTCGACCGTTGCGAGCCGAACTGAGGGATTTGTAGGAACTTTGTGCTCAGGGAGGGTCACGCCCACTCGCCGACGACGCTCATCATGCGGGTCACGTCGTCGGCGTAGAAGCCATCGATACGCATCTTGAGCACCGCCCGCATGTGGCGAACCTCTTGGACATCCCAGGCGAACGCGGTGCGTTCGAATCGGTGGACCATGGCGACGAGGCCGGCGGTCCATTCCGTGTGGTGAAGGTTGATGCCGTCGATCCCAGCCGTCGCGAGATCGGCTACGTGGCGTTCGAACGAGCCCGGGAGGTTCTTGCGCCAGGTGGAGACGATCAAACGAGGCTCTGCGGTCCGCGCCCGCACGGTTTCGAGGAACTCCGCGTTGGGGTGGCACAGCCAGACCCGCCGAAGATCACCCAGCGTCGATGCCACCTCCACGATCGGTTCAGCGACCTCGTCGACCTTGCAATCGATCGACAGCTCGAAGTCGTGGCCGCACGCGTCGTATAGGTCGGCGAGGCGAGGGATCCCCAGCGCGGCCAGCTCCGTTGCCGGGGTGCGGTTGACCCGGTGGCGGCGAAGGCCTCGGCGGACGGCGCTGTCGTGAACGAGGACCACCTCGCCGTCGCTGCTCAGCCACGCGTCGGTCTCCAGGCCGGTCGCACCGAGTTCGAGGGCTCGTTCGAAGGCGGCAATCGAGTTCTCCGGTCGCTCTTGACGCGCGCCGCGATGGGCGAAAGCGATCGGTGACCTGGTCATACGGAGGGATCTGGGTGCGGCATCACGGCCACGAGTCTCGCAGCTGGCCGACCCTTTCTTCACGGTGGGTAGTGACTGCTTCAGCACCTCGAATTGCTTGCCGATGGGACACCCAGAGCGGAACGGAAGGGGAGTCACGGTGACGACCATCCGGGCAAACTGCCCGAGCTGTGGGGATGTTCAACTGAAAGCAACGGATCTGACGGTGCGCGTCTGCGCCGACGACGACCGTGGCTCGTACTGCTTCCGATGCCCTGAGTGTCACCGAGCAGTCGCCAAGGACGCGAGCCGTCGCATCGTCGACCTGCTCGTTTCCTCGGGTGTCCGACTCCAGGTGTGGCGCAAGCCCGCGGAGCTGAGCGAACCTCGTCTGGGCCCGGTCTTGACACCCGACGACTTGCTCGACTTCCACCTCCTGCTGCGCCAAGACGACTGGTTCGTTGGTGTCGCGGAGATGGTCGACCGCGACGTGACTCAGTAGCCTCCGCCGTGATGACACTCTCCGTGGTTGCGCTGGCGGTGGTCGTCGCCGTGGCGGTCGTCGCCGTGACGATTGCGAGCCGACGCGTCCATCACGAGATGGAACCCACGATCGCCGCGTTCCAATCCTTTCGCGCCGCGATCGCCCCGGCCGCCAAAGACCTCCGCGACGAGGTTTCCACCACGCAACTTCGCATCATCGGGCTGCGTGACCCCGAGCGAACGGGTTCGGCTCACTAGCCTCGGCGCTCTATGAATCTGGGGCTTCCCGAGATCATGGTGATCGCGGTCATCGCCCTGTTGGTGCTCGGCCCCGAACGCCTCCCCGACGCCGCCCGCAAAGTGGGCAAACTGATCGGCGACGTCAAACGCCTGCAGGACGCGGTGAAGACCGAGTTCGACTCGGCCATGGTCGACCTTCAACGCAACCGGCCACCCTCGTACGACGATCCGCAGACCCCGGCCGAGGACCGCTTCGACGACCACGCGCCGCCGCCCAGCTCGGCCGCGGACCCCGTGTCCGACGAATCGACCCTGTCCGACGCTGGGCCGAGTGCCGCGGAACCGAGTGCGCCCGAAACGCGGTTGCCCTCGGAGATCGCGTCCGCCGAGATGCCCGCACCGCCGACGCCGCCGGCCGCCTTCGGACCGTCCGACCCCGAGGCGAGTGTTGCTCCCGGCGCGTCCGCCGACCTCCAACCCCCGGCCGTTCCTTCCGACGACCCGGCGACGAACCACGACCACGACTCGTGACCGGCGTCGACACCCACATGACGCTGTTCGAGCACCTGGCCGAACTGCGCCGTCGCCTGTTCATCTCGGTCATTGCGGTGACGCTCGGCGCGATCGTCGTGTTCTTCCTCTTCGACCCGCTGCTCTCGTTCCTGTCGGGGCCGTACGAAGAGGTCACCAGGACCGCAGCGGAGCCGAACGGTCGCGATCTGATTGCCACAGGGGTCACCGAGGCCTTCACCGTGCGGCTCCAGGTGGCGGGCTACGGCGGACTGATCCTTGCTGCCCCCGTGGTCTTCTTCGAGCTCTGGCGATTCATCACGCCGGCGTTGCACAAGAAGGAGAAGCGCTACGCCGTTCCGTTCGTGGTCGCGACGGCGGTGCTGTTCGCCCTCGGCTGTGTGGTCGCGTGGTTCACCGTCGTCCCGGCGCTCGACTTCCTTCTGAACGCGGGCGGAGCGAGCATCGAACCGCTCATCACCGCCCGCAGCTACATCTCGCTGATCACGCTGATGGCATTGGCTTTCGGGTTGGCCTTCGAGTTCCCAGTAGTCCTCGTCTTCCTGCTGATCGCGCGTATCGTGCACACCCGGCAGCTCCGCAAGGCGCGGCGGTACGTGATCGTGGGAATCTTCGTGTTCGCAGCTGTGATCACGCCGAGCCAGGACCCGTACTCGCTGTTCCTGATGGCGCTGCCGATGTACTTGTTCTACGAAGCCGCAATCCTGATCGGAAGGATCCTCAAGCGATGAGTGCGAAGGCGCAACCCACTCGGGCCCCGCGGCGCCGCCCTCAGCCCCAGGCCTGGAAGCCCACCCGCGACAAGCGCGAGGTGTGGATCACGGTCGCGGTCGTTGCCGGCATCGTCGTGGGTACGGCGCTGCTCATCTGGATGCTGCGGCCGTCGCCCTCGGTGCCCATGGAGAACAACGGCGGCTGGCTGGCGCGCCAGGCCCGTATCGGCTGGTTCATCCTGGCGCTCGGGCTCATCGCGCTGATCGTCTGGGGAATCCTGCGTTCCTACGCGCGGGCCCTCGCCGCGATTCCGCGCCTGGCGGTCACCATCGTGATCACTGCGGTCTTCGGATTCGTGCTCGGCTTCTTCTGGCCCGGGGGACTCATCAACCCGGGTGTGATCGAGGTTCCGGACGCGCCGGGCCCGCAGCCGAATCCGGGGCCGTTGCCGGGGAGCAAGGATCCGTTCCCCACGGCGCTCACCACCGCGCCTACGGAGACCACGGCGCCCACCGGGTGAACGACACCCGCGCCGCGTTCGAAGCCGGTCTCGGCTTCGGTCTCGATCCGTTCCAACGCGACGCGTTCGACGCGCTCGATGCCGGGCGTTCGGTCTTGGTGGCCGCCCCCACCGGTTCCGGCAAGACGCTCGTGGCGGAGTACGCCATTGCCCGGGCGCTGGCGACGGGTCGCAAGGTCTTCTACACGACGCCGCTCAAGGCGCTGTCGAACCAGAAGTTCGGCGACCTCGTGCGCGCGCACGGTGCGGAGCGAGTCGGGCTGCTCACGGGCGACAACTCGATCAACGGTGAGGCCCAGGTGGTGGTGATGACCACCGAGGTCCTGCGCAACATGATCTACGCCGCGAGCGCCACCCTCGACGGCCTCGAGTACGTGGTGCTCGACGAGGTCCACTATCTCCAGGACCGCGCCCGCGGACCGGTCTGGGAGGAAGTGATCATCCACCTTCCCGCGACGGTCGACCTCGTGTGCCTGTCGGCGACCGTGTCCAACGCGGAGGAATTCGCCGACTGGATCAACACCGTGCGCGGCGACACGGTCGCGATCATCGAAGAACGACGGCCGGTCGAGCTCCAGCATCTCTACGCGGTCGCCGAGCGCAACGCGGGCGTGAGCCTCCTCCCCACGTTCATCGGACGCAGTGGAAGTGGCGACCCGAAGCCGAACCCCGAAGCCATGCGGCTCGACGCCAAAGGGCACAAGGGGCCACCCGGCCGGGGCCGCCCGCGCACGCGACTCTTCCCACCCGGGCGACTCGAGCTCGTGGAGCTGCTCGACGACGAAGACATGCTCCCGGCGATCGTGTTCGTGTTCAGCCGCGCGGGGTGCGACGCCGCGGTGACCGAATGCGTTCGGTCGGGGATTCGTCTGACCTCGCCCGAGGAGCGGGCAGAGATCCGCCGGATTGCCGAAGCGCACACGACCGCGTTGTCCGAGGGCGATCTCGACGTGCTCGGCTACGACCTGTGGCTCGCCGGCATCGAAGCCGGGTTCGCCGCCCATCACGCGGGCATGGTCCCGCCGATGAAGGAAGCGGTGGAGGAGGCCTTCGCGGCTGGGCTCGTGAAGGTCGTCTATGCCACCGAGACGCTCGCGCTCGGGATCAACATGCCCGCGCGCACGGTGGTGATCGAGAAGCTCTCGAAGTTCACCGGCCAGCGTCACGAGTTCCTCACGCCGGGGGAGTACACGCAGCTCGCCGGACGAGCCGGCCGGCGCGGCATCGATTCCGTCGGCTACGTCGTTGTCTGTTGGAGTCCGTGGGTGCCGTTCGAACAAGTGGCGGGACTCGCGTCCAAGCGCACGTATGCGCTCACCTCGAGTTTCCGCCCCACCTACAACATGGCGGCCAACTTGGTGCGCCGCTACGAGCCCGAACTTGCGCACCACCTGCTCAACCTTTCGTTCGCGCAGTACCGCATCGATCGGGAGGTGGTGTCGATGGAACGCCAACTCGAGCGATCGCGCGCCCAGCTCGAGCGATCGCGGGCGGCGTTACGCGGGAGCGCCGACGGCGACGTCGAGGAGTACCGCACGTTGGTGGCCGCGCTCGACGCCGAGCGACGCGAACGCGGGAGCGGCAAGCGGGTCGGCGAGGCGCTGAGTGCCCTCCGGCCGGGTGACGTGATCCTCGTCGGACGCCACGGTGGCCGAGTGGTGATCCTGCGTCAGGAGGCAAAGCAGCGACCGCCCAAGGTGCTCGCGCTCACTGCGAGCAAGGACATCGTGAAGCTCGGCGCCGACGACTTCGACCATCCACCCGAACGCGTGGGTCGGATCGAACTGCCGACGCCGTTCGCACCACGGAGCGTGGCGTTTCGACGTGAGGCCGCCGACCGCCTTCGCCGCGTCCGCATCAAGAAGAAAGGCGGCCGACCTCGCCCGAGCCCCCTCGAGCGTGAGCTGGCCGAACGCATCCGTACACACCCGGTCACGATCGGTGGTGATCAGGATGCGCTGCTGGCCGCGGCTCAGGCCACCGATCGCCTCTCGCGCGACGTCGAGCGGCTCGAACGCCGGGTCCGGCGCCGCACCGAGAGCCTGGCCCGCCAGTTCGACCGGGTCCTTCGCATCCTCGAGGCCTGGGGGTACGTCGACGACTGGTCGCTCACCGAGGCGGGCGAGCTCCTCGCAGGCATCAACACCGAGCGCGACCTCCTGCTCGCCGAAGCCTTGCGCAGCGGCCTCTTCGACGACGTCTCGCCGGCAGAAGCAGCAGCGCTCGTGAGTTGCTTCACCTACGAACGCCGGGGGAGCGACAACACCGGACCGGTCGCTCCCGAGCGATGGCCGAGTCATCGCGTCGCCCAGCGCGCCCGCGAGGTCGAACGCATCTGGCGAGACCTCGCCGCGGTCGAAGACGAAGCGGGGCTGCCCGAGACCACGCCGCCCGATCCGGGGTTCACCGCGCTCGCGGCGGGCTGGGTCGAAGGCGAGGAACTCGGTGACCTCCTGCTCGAAGACGAACTCACCGGCGGCGACTTCGTCCGCCACATCCGCCAACTCGTGGACCTGCTGCGCCAGGTGGCCGACGTGGCCCCCAAGCCATCGACGACGGTGGCGGCCCGGGCCGCGGCCGACGCGTGCTTCCGCGGCGTAGTGGCGGCCTCGAGCCGAGTCGCGTTCGATGCGGAACCCGAACCCTCCGAGCGTGAGACCCCGACGGCTGAGGACGCCGAATGATCGCGAAGGGCGAACCGTGGGAACGACCCGTCGCGGCCGGCATCGTCCCCGACCTGGTGGTGACCGGCGACGACCGAGCGCTGGTCGACGCCCTCGAACCGTGGCGCGACGGCGTCCCCCTGGTGGCGTGGACGCCACGAGCCTCTGCCTTCGCCGGGTCCATCGGGCTGGGCGCCGACGGACCGTCGCGTTCGCTCGAGGTGGCCTGTGACCTCGTGGTGATGGCCGGGGCCGAACGACCCGCGCTCAACGCGGTGGTCTTCGGGAAGTTCCCGGCCGGACGGTTCACCCGTGACGCCACGATCACCTGCACTGTCGATGGTCGAGAGGTGTTCAGCGGCCGCGCGACCAACGTCATCGTGGGCAACGGACAGTTCGTCGCGGGTGCCGATCTCTTCCCCCGAGGTCACCCCGGCGACGGGCGAGCCGAGGTCCTGGTGATTGGAGTACCCAAGGCACAGCGCGCCGCGTTCCGAGAACGGCTGGCCTCCGGAGACGCCACCCGCCACGCCGACGTGCACCGGGCGAGTGGTGCCGACGTCCAGATCGCCGCGGACCGGCCACTCGACGTGTTCCTCGACGGGGTCAAAGCGCCCGGAGTCCGGGCCGCCGAGATCCACGTCCGCCCGGGCGCCTTCCGCCTCCTGCTGTGAGCGCGAGTGGGCAGGGAGAACACCGGGAGCGGTCAGCCGGGCGCCACGACGTCGCCGGTAGGATCGCCACCTGATGCTCTACGCCAGCGAACGTTTCTCCGACGAAGAAGCCGCCATTCTTCGCCCGTACTTCACCAATCTCGACGGGCCGGTGTTCGCGCTGGTCAATCTGCCGGAGGTCGTGAAAGGCGCGCTGTTCGCGCGGTACTCACGCTCCGACAAGAGCTTGCGGCGATTGTTCCTCGACGAGTTCGTTCCCGACCTCGACCTCACCGGTGATCTCACCGTGGACGCGGGCGCGGGTCTCGCGCGCGCCGAGCAGCTCTACGACAAGGTGTTCCTCGAGTACGGCGACGACTCCGTCGCGCAGCTCGGCGGAACGCACCTCGCGTGTGAGCAGGCGTCCAATTTGTTGACGAAAGTGCTCGAGTGGGGTCGGCTCATGGCCTACCTGGAGCAGAGCACGCGCTACATCCACTACGACAGCCGACTCGGCGGTCGGTACCGCTATTGGCGGCCACCGGCGATCATGGAAGGGCCGCTCGGGACGCGTTACGTCGCCGACATGGACGCGATCTTCGATGCGTACGCGGCCGCGCTTCCTGCGCTCACCGACTGGGCGCGCGAGCGTTACCCGAAGGAACCCGGCGACTCCGACTTCGTCTACAAGCAGACGATCAAGGCCAAGGCCTGCGACGCCGCCCGCGGGATGCTGCCGGCGGCCACGTTGTCGAACGTCGGCATCTATGGCACCGGTCAGGCGTACGAAGCGTTGCTGCTGCGCATGCGCGCGCACGCGCTGCCTGAAGCTCGGACGTACTCCCAGCTCATGCTCGAAGAGCTCCGCAAGGCGATCCCGAGCTTCCTGAGCCGGGTCGATCGCCCTGACCGGGGGGTGCAATGGAGCGAGTACATGCGCTCCACCCGCGAATCCACCGAGGCCGTGGTACGGCGGCTCTTCGGGCAGGAAACGACGGAGCCGAGCGAATCGGTGACGCTCACCGACTTCGACCCCGACGGCGAACTCAAGGTGGTTGCCGCCATCGTCTACGGGGCCACCGACCTCTCCGACGAACAGATCCTGCGCAAAGTACGAGCGCTGGGGGTCGACGACCGCCGCGCCATCCTCGACGCGTACGTGGGCGACCGTCACAACCGACGGCATCGTCCGGGGCGCGCGTTCGAGCGTACCGATTACCGATTCGACATCACGTGTGACTACGGCGCGTTCCGCGACCTGCAACGTCACCGAATGCTCACCATCGAATGGCAACGGCTCACACCGAAGCACGGATACGACATCCCGGAACCAATCGATGAGGCCGGACTCACCCCGCAGTACCGCGAAGTGATGGAACGCTCCGCGCTCTTGCACGACACGTTGTCGTTGCGACACCCCGAAGACGCGTCGTACGCGGTGTCGCTCGGATATCGCATTCGCTTCGCGATGCAGATGAACGCACGTGAAGCGATGCACCTGTTGGAGTTGCGCACGTCGCCGCAAGGGCACGCGAGTTATCGCGTGATCTGTCAGGAGATGCATCGTCAGATCGCGTCCGTTGCGGGTCACCACGCGTTGGCACAAACGATGTCGTTCGTCGATCACGAGGTGTACGAACTCGAACGTTTGGCCGCGGAGCGCGCGGCGGAAGAACGCCGAGTGCGCGCGCAAGCCTGACCGCGCAAAATTTTTCGCGCCTCCGCTGACCTGCGTCGACGCGCGAGGGATGCAGGTCAGCTGGGTTGTACGAAGGCGTCCGTCTGCTTGACACGCGCCGGTCGGATTGCGTTGACTGCCCGCACCCCGATGCGCCCTGCATTGCAGCGGCGCGCCACTCACCCCGCAACGAGTTGCGGACCACGACGCGGGAGCTTCGTCGGGAGGGGCAATCGGGGTAGGGCGGAGGCCCGAGAGACCAAGTAGAGAACGCTGGAATAACTCGACCCGAGCCCCGGTTCCGGTCTGGGCCAAACAGTGGCGCCAACGGTTTCTCGGGCCTCGTGCCGACCCTTTCTCCGGGGTCCGGCACGACTCCGAGGGCCTGATCGGGCGAGACGCCGATGCAGGCCTATACTCCGCGGCCCTCGCCTCCTCTTCCTGGGATCTGATCCATGAGCGACGACATCGACGACGACATCGACGTAGAGGTCGAAGACGAAGACGACCTCGTACTCGACGGCGAGCTCGCGGACGACGCGCTCGACGACGACACCGAGGTGCTCGCCGACACCGACGACATCGACGACGACACCGACGCCGGTGAGGCCGACGACGATGTTCCCCTCGCGCGCCGTCCGGCCAAGAAGACCGACGACGACGAGGACGACGACGAAGGCCTCGACCTCGAAGAGGAGCACCACCCCGACGACGTCGAGGTGCCACTCGACGCACTGCTCCAGGAGCGCACCGCCAAGGCCGCCCTCGACGACGACGAAGAAGACTTCGAAGACGCCGAGGACGACGACCGGGGCGACGGCCCGACCCGTATCGTGCCGCGGCGCCCGGGTGAGTTCCTGTGCTCGTCGTGCTTCCTGGTGTTGCCTCGCCACCAGCTCGCCGACGAGGCCCGCATGCTCTGTCGCGACTGCGCCTGATTCGACGTTTCCGTGCGCGACCCGCAGACGTGGCGTCGGCTGGGTCTGAGTGCCCTGAGCGGTCTGCTGGCCGCGCTGGCATTCCCACCGCTCGATCTCGGGCCACTGGTCCTCGTCGCGCTGACCCCGTTGCTGTGGGCGCTGCGCGACGCGCGCCCGCGTGTGGCCCTCGCCTGCGGCTGGGTCTTCGGCGCGGCGCTGCTCGCCATCGTCTGCTCGTGGATCGTCTTCTTCGGGGCGGTGGCGATCGTTCCCTTCGTCGTGTGGATGGGCGTCTACACCGCGGTCGCCGCCTTCGGCGGGGCCTGGCTCGCCCGAGCCGGGGTCCAGGGACCATGGGTGTGGGCGGCGTTGTTCACGCTCGCGGAGTACGTCCGCGGTCGATGGCCCATTGGAGGGCTCGCCTGGGCTGAGTTGGGCGTGGCCTTGCACGACCTGCGCCCGGCTCGAGCCCTGGCGTCGGTGGGAGGCGTGCCCCTCCTCACATTCCTCGTCGTGTTGGTCA
>Ga0182741_1005961_pt1 | contig 10944 bp, 7 predicted proteins | sample eDN5th37CBELigOP_FD_128874 | JGI IMG/M metagenome (GOLD analysis project Ga0182741, IMG submission 128874) | Enriched Organic Plus compost microbial communities from Emeryville, California, USA - eDNA 5th pass 37_C BE-Lig OP (version 2) (version 2) ...
CGACTGAGTGGGCATGAGTGAATAAAGCGACTCGAGTGTGACTTGAGGTGACATCCGGATAATGCAATCCCTGTCGAGCAGGATTACAGAGAAAGGAGAAGTCGCGCGATCGACCGCGAGTCGCGGGTCGGATCCGTTGCAGCATGACTTCGATCACAATGCAAGAATCCTAGATAAGTGATTTTTTAGGGAGTGTGTCTCCCTTACGCTTCATGACACGTGATGAAGCTAAATCTGCACGACCACTGACTAATAAACCATAAAGCTGCAACTAAGCAGCATAAAATTCTTGGACGGCACATTCTCAATCATTTCTTCGGACCTTGCCGTGTGAAAACGGAAATGACTGTTTCCTTACGAAGTGGATTCGCCGTTCCAACGACTGCAGCAAATGAAGCAAGTGAATTCCTTGATGATGGGGGTTTCTGGTTGCTTGCTACACCTCCTCCAGTACCCTCTGCTTCGGAAGAGCCAGGAGATCCCTTTGAAGGGGTCGCCTGTAGTGGTTGCTGTTGTTGCTGCTGTTGCTGCTGTTGCTGCTGTTGCTGCTGCTGCTGCAACTGTTGTTGTTGCTGAGATAATCTTTGTAATAAAGGTGACGAATACTGTGCTGCGGATTGGGATGAAGGATAGGCAGGGGGGAACGGAAAAGCTGAAGCTCCAGGGGTAGGTTGATGCGGTCCACGGTCCACAGATGGGTTCGGCATTCCGGACTGTCCTTCAGCCTGCTTCACCGCAAGCTTGGCCTCTCGAGACGCCAAATGGCTGCCAAAAATGGTGCTCCAATCGGTCTTCTTACGAGCCGTCACAGGACGAGGAACCTGACTGGGTAGTCCGGTTCGGAGATTGGGAGTCGAGGCTGTCCAGCTCAAATCAAGCTGAGGCGCGCTGCTTCCGGCGTAGAACTGGGATGCACGAGAGAGCAGGCTTGCAGTACTAGCACCAACACTCGACGGAATGGAAGAAGCCAAGTTGGTTGGGTCACCTGAACTAACACGAGAATCGCCAAATGACGACCCTGTTGAGCACGAAGTTGGGGCACTCACAGAAGAACCTCGGGATGCGCCAGTATTAGCTGTCAAACTAGTTGATGAACCGGATCCCTGAGCCGAAGAAGCTGGACTTGAGCTGATAATGTGGGATGTATACTTAGTTCGAAGCGAAGACAAAGGTTGGAAAGTTGATGAATAGGGTGTTGGCATCTCGAAGGGCACGCGATCCTCACCATCAGTTTCTGACAGAGCTTCATCATCAATGGCGCTATCAATTTGAGAAGCAGCGAGGGAGGTTGCTGAAGCGTGTGTAGAACTAGGCGCAATACTCGAAGTGACCTTCGTCGAGGGATCTGTCTTCATGAACCGTTCGCGACGTTGGTTAGCACTGTTTAACTGCTGTTGCTGTTGAGAAACTCGATCTCCTACGCGGGTATGTGGCTGATGTCGAGCTCCAGCAGTTCCTGGACTTATAAGCGAATCAGATGACTCGTTCGCCCCTAACGAATCTATAAAGCCTTGCCCGGACGTAATACTCGAACTTGCGGCATTTGTCGGGCTTGAACCTGTGTCCGTGGTCGATCTATGTCGATACCCTCCTGGTCGAGACGTACGCGTGCTGGGGCCTTGAGCTGGTTGTGGCTGTTTAGCAGGTTCATTCTTGGGCACCACGTACGCCCACTTGCTACGTTTCCTGCGAATGTAGTACAGCATGAAGTCGTACTCATCCAGTTCAGTGGCTCGTTTCCATGTTGCAGCGAACGATTTCGGAACACCATTGATTGTACCCTTGTTGCTACGGTGCGAGGCAGTATTTTGTATCCCCTCACGTGTAGTCTTCACCACTGTGTCTGTCGTCGACGTCTCTGCTTGCGTCATTTCTATCGGACCTTGGCTCGGACTTTGTCCCGAGGGCATTTCTTCCTTCAGCTCGTGATCTCGTGGGGGTACCGGCGCGGCTTTGGTGAAGTCGTTGTTGATCCTCTGCAGGGTGCTGCTCAGCCGCTCGAGGAAACTTATCCTTCGTACGAAACGGGTGTCCAACGCGGAAACTGGCTCGTAAAGAGGTGGGAAGACACGCAAAAGCGCTTGCCTCGCATTAGTTATCCTCATTCCGAGCACAGAACCGTGGCAGTAATGGCGTGTTTGACCGTCTCGTAACTTAAACGCGCGGCGGGACGCCTCGCACGCGCTATTCGGGAGCGTTTCAAACTTTCGCGCCGAAAACTAATAACTCCTGATTACTTGTTGTGTCGGCAACGCCCAGTGGAGATAAATCAGGAAAACTGTATATCATAACCGCGGATGACCGAATCACACCAGTTCCTTACGCCTGAATTGCGCATCCAAGCGCAATTCGACATGAGAGCTGACATGCCCTGGAAGTATCAGCGAGGATATCTGTTGCCCAAGAGTTCGGCTTCCCATGCAAGCCGAGCCGTCCCGCAGAGAGTGTGTCAAGAGGATCGCCCTGCCCGCAGGTTTGACAAGGCGCTCGAGCGGGCTCGAGATGAGTCACCCGAACGAGCTACTCAAATTGTCAGGGAGTTTGGTTCTCATCGGGTCTGGTGCCCGATGTATAGGACGCGCATCGAACGGGGTTGTGACTGCGAATGTGATGAAGACTGCGGCTGCCCTGACTGTCCCGCTTGCAGGTGTCGTTGTGAGCATATCCCCAAGTTCCAAACTCTACTTACGCCCTCAACAACGGCCTATACTTCGAACGTTGCGACGGTAAGCGCAGCTAGACTCGCGCCACACCCTCTCGCAACGGATGTGAGTCGCACCCGCCGCATGGTCGTCGCTAGTCAGCCTCGTTACGCACCCAGTCTGGCTCAGAGGAATGCAGATGGTCCTCGACCCGCGGGAGGTAGAGCAGAGGGATTCGAGCCCACCTACCCGGGTTTGGTGAGTGTTCGAGTGGATACGTACAGTACTCTCGATCCAGCTGACATCAATGTTGATGTAGACGAGGATGAAGTGCCGAATACGACATCTGGAGCAAACCGCTTGGATAGCAGCATGAATCCAGATACACTACCTGCAGTTGTGAACGCATCAGTGCTTGTTGCTCAACGTGAGGCAGCACTGCTTGCTTGGAAACAACGAAGGCTACTTGATCTGAAGAACAAGCAACAGAAAGAAAGCATGACCCAGTTATATCGACCTGCATTTGCCCCTTATCCAACCGCGGCGAGGCCATCGCCAGCAACGAATTTGGACCTTCAATACTCGAAACGAACTCAGCTAGCGCGAGAAAAGTACCAAGCTGCCCTGGAAGCGTTGCAAGTGCAAAGCCGAGCCAGAAAGGACTTCGAAAAGGCGAACCCAATATCTGGTTATCAGGCTGCTATAGGCTCCGCCTCCACGACTCAGCGTTCTTCAGGAGCCTTGGGTGAGATCGATACCCAAGGCCTGTATCGTTGGGCTTACTCCGCAGAGCAAATGCCGACCAGTGTATTCGGTCAGAATGTCCGCGCTAGGTTACAAAAGGCAACAACTCAGCGAGTCAGTTCGGATCGATTTACTTGGGATGACGAGCAGGAAATGGAAGGTGAATCGACTGTTGAAGTGACCGATTCTAAAAGCATCGCAAAGAAAGTCGTCGCAGCAATGCAAGATGCCGCGCGATCAGGCAAGTACGATATGCATGCCCGGCCCCTTAGTGACTTCGCAACTGCCCAACGATTGCCACCGACCTCTGATCAAGACTACCGAAACCTCAGAGAGGCATCGCACAATTCAGAGGCTGCGGTTGTCAGTGATCGTCTTTTGGATGCAAAGCTGCAGAGCATCGATAAATTGCGAACGGAATGTTGGGATAATGCTAGGCACAAGTTAAATCGGCTAGGACTCGATGATGTACCTGAACCGGTTGTTCAAGATCTCGAAGCGCTAAATATCGCGCAAAAGCAGCTTATCAAGCTTCTGAGAGACGAACTCAGATCGAAATACCAATTAAGAAAAGAAAATGAGAAGGTTCGTCGGGATGCATTACTGATCCAGCAGGCCCTGTATGAACAAACCCTGAATGCCGCCGCACTTCGTCAAAAGGTGACGCAAATGGAAGAGGAAAAACAACTCAAGAGCCGTCAAGTCGCGGAGCTATTCGGTTATGAAGATGATGGTACAACTCTTGCAGGCTGGCACTCAGCGGCACCAGTGTCGACGAATCCAGGGTCAAATACCGCTGCATCTCTGTCAGTAACAAATCATCCGAGTGCAATCTACTTCGCTGACCTCGGCACTAGCCTGACGAATTCATGTCAGGTACCGGACTACCTATCTGCGCTTTTCAGCGCACGGTTGGCCCTGGCCGAAAGCAGTTCGCAGTCTGCGACGCCAAAACAGGACGAAACGCCCTTCAACGCAGCGGGAGTTGGACCTGAGATGTCGTCTGCAATGACTCGTCGACTGCTCACATCCAGCTTACTGAGCATACGCGATCAGGAGTCATCAAATGATGAGAATGGTCTTACATGCCAGTCTGCCCCGGATATTGTGTCCGTATTGACGACACGGACGCACGCTAGTGACCGCCAACCCTCCGGATCATACCGGGACTCAGAGTCAGAAGAGCTTACATTTGAATTGAAGGAAGAGTTAAATCGCCTTGATGCAACCTCATCGAACTTAGGCGCTCTCGATCCTGATTTGACTGTGCCTTCCTTGGAGGCACTTTTACTTGGGGCAACAGCCGGAACGCTAGTATAACATTGGGTCGGATGTTCTGTTTGTTTAATATAACAATGCCCCCGTCTGTTTATTCTTCTCTGTCATTGCAAGCTATTGGATACGAGGCCGAGCCAGATCACGAGTCCAGGAGTTAGATAGAGGATGCCATAGAATGTGGCGTTTACGACTTTGTACAGAGATTTGGGCGAGAACCAATCGTGTAATCTGCTATTTACCGTGTTATCGAATATTCTCCATACATGGTACCGCGTAGTGCGATGCTCCGTATGCCCTGGCTCTATGGAGCGACAATCTTTGGAGCTACACTGGTTTGTCTGGAAAAAAGGGTCATCAACTCGGAGACCTCTTTGGATGAGTTTTGCAAACCTTTTAGCTCCGACTAGCATATATCGGTGCCAAAAGCTGTGGATGCCGTAAAATGAGCCTAGTGACGGGTACAGAAACAAGTCGGAGAACGGAAAAGGGAAAACGCCTGTTGATATGGCTCTCCGAGAGTCGCCTACGGGTGTTACCCAAATCATGACACGTTCTCGCTCGCGTGAGACTCTAGTGCCGTTCCCCGCGATCGTTGCAATTGTAAGGCGTTCAGCTCGAGTAAGCGACTGCGTCTTGTTAGCTGCATTGGACGAGGCAAGCGTTGTAGTGTCGTCTATCCGTTCGTTCTGAGCCGGCCTTGCCCAGGGTTTGAGCGACAAGCTTTCGAAGAGAGCAGTGAGAAACATAATGATCACAAATAGGAATGTTAGCCCTAGGGCAGTATTGCGAGCTCTCTGAAGTCCAACGCGGGAGAATATCGATGTCGTGGCTCCTTGGAGAGCTGTGCCTTCATGTATCCTTTTGCTGCTCGTATTCTCAGGCATGCTCTGGAAACCTGAGTCTGGGTCAGAACTTGTTGGCTTTAGTTTTGCGGCGTATGCTGAAGGTTTATAACATAAATTGTGTGTGGGTTTCCGTGTAGCCATACTGGAGATAATGTTGCGTATATTGATTTGTCGAGAGTGACGCGCTGACGCAAGATATTTTTGTGGGTGGGTCTGCTTTAGTCAGGATTTTTTTCTGACAGGAGTGAACTCCCCTCTCAGTAAATTGGAGGGAATATATCAGCTCAACAGGCACTTCATCAAATATTCTGCCTGACAATGTCACAAGCTGTCTGTGTTATGCATATCGATGCGCTTGATGGTTTCCCCGGTTGCACCCGCGACTGTCGCACCCCCTACAGACACTCAGCAAGCCTCCCCCTATCCTACACCTTGCTCGAATTTTTTTTCGAAACTGCCATGTTCGATTTCGAGATTCTGACTTTGGCGCCAGATGGACTGCTACGTTGCAATGGTGCTTGCAGATATAAGCTCATAAAACAGGTGCATGCAGAGTTATTACGGCATTTTATTGGATATTTTGCGTATGCTACATACATCTATACTATCCACACTGATCAAACAGGTTGAGAAGCAGAATCTTTGCGCGCTTGGTCAGCACAGGATTCTCAGCGAGCTCATGCAAACGGGCTTTCTGCCCATCCAGTACAACTCTTAGCTCATCTCGCTTAGCAGGCGGTAGTTGTGAGCGCTCTGATGTTGCAAGGACCATTGTTGGCAGGATGCTCTGAAGCAAAGCTGTGATTTCCTCGATCAGGACTTCAATCTTTGCTTTGTGCTCTTTTGATACATTGCCTGCTGGGTCTACCCCTGCCGTCGAGCCTGCGGGTGATGCAGACACAAGAGCAACTACTACTGCAAGCAAGCGATCAACACACGCAAACATGATCACATCAAGTAGCTGTTCGTTCTTGTACAATTCACCTAAGAAACGCAGCACACCGATCAATCGCGCCTTCTTCGCATCAGGGTCGCTATGACTTCCTTCATTGGCTGCCGCCGATGTGGATGCGTCCAATGCATCCATTTGGGCCTTAAATGCTGCCTCAAACTCACGACGACACCTGGAGATTAAGACCCAATGCAAAGTTCTTGAAACTTTGCTCTCAGGCTTGTCTGAGGTAGCCGGGACATATTGTTCGAATGCGTGCGCGTTGGGATGACGAACAAGAGCCTTGAACAGGCGCGCGTAAATGGCTGTGAAAGCGGGCTCAGCAACAGCCTTCTCAAAGAGGGTTTCGAGAGGATATTCCACCTGCTCAGCCCGGGCAAGTGGACCGAGCGCAGTAGCCCATAGTTTCTCAGCAAAGTTCGGAATGTTGGCGTCCGTGACTTTGTTGAGCATTCCTCGGAAAATTCGAGATGCTTCACTGGCCGCTGTTTTCTCCTCCGCAGTCAGCTCACCAGGCTTGGCGGGTGCAGGTGCAGGTGGAGCGGACGAAAGTTCCGAAGGTATAGATGCTGCTGGTTCTTCGGTCTTTGCTTGACGACTCCGCGGGACCCACGGCTTTGCAGCACGGGGCAGCTCTTCTCGTTGTTCCGTGGGATTAACCTTGTTGCCATAATAGTCGACCTTGATGGCTTTGGACGTATCAATAATAGTCTCCTGCGATCGACCTCTGCCACCCTTTCCTTCCTTGCCTTTTTTAAGCCAGAGTTTTTCCACGGGCTCTGCACTTGCATGCAGACCCTTACCGATGCCCTTGCCATCGTTTAGAGCGGCGCCCATGATAATAGGGGCCACGGTCTTCGACTGTTGCTGCTGTTTCTTTTTCTTGTCTGCTTGCTTGGTCTTCAATGCATCTGCTTTGACTTGCTGGAGCAGCTGCTGCTTATTGCTTCTGAGTCGTGCCAATGCGATAGCTGCAGCATTTTCGGTTGTAGAAGTGAGAGCGGACTGCGCGGCAACCCTATCTTCTTTGTTTTCGACGTAAATCGGGGCCCCAACATCAGGATAGTTGTCTCGATGTGCCAATGAATCTATCACTGACCGACGCATTGACAAGAGCTCGCTTCGGGAATAGAAATACCTTCCAGACCGAGCTGAGCGTGGTATGTCATCGTGCGCGTTGGGCGCACATCTTACTTCCTGGACATGCTGACGTTGAGCCTGGATTAATAGATTAGCCAGCATGCGCTTTCGTGGTGGTAATGTTTGCAAAATCTGCCGCCTGGCCTGTTCAGGCGTGAGATTGGGCGCAGCGGAGATTGACGAATGAGATGATGAAGACGCGGTTGCAGAGGGAGTTTGCGGTGCAAGGAGGAGCTGCGCCATTCTCGCAAGCTCTTCCTGAACGACAGATTCATCGGCATCGAGATCGATGTCATCCACTTCGGACTCTGTGGATTCTTCACTTGCATCGCCCTCCGCCTCCTCAAGCTTTTGCCGGAGGTAGGAAACCTCTTCCTCCAGCGTGCGAACGCGCGCTTCAAGCTCAGCGCATCGCTTTTGGAAGCGCTGTCTTGCCTCGCGTTCATCATCCAAATCTAGGCGTGTCACTTCCAAGCAACTACGCTGGGCCTTAAGTGCCGAGATTGCGAACGTTAAGTGAGCCTCTGCCTGTGAGGCCACATGGCTTCGTACCTCGTCTCTACGCAGGAGATCATGCTCGCAGCCCTTCAAATCGCGGTAGATGTCATCATCACCGTACTCATCCTCGAACTCATCTTCATCGTCGGAATAATCTTCGTCCTCGTCGAGATTCGTACCCTCCTGTCTCGACCTGAGTCTCCGCTCGAGTCGCTCTTTCCGCTCAGCCTCGCGCTTGCGTCGTTCATGGAAGCCAGGGACGGAGAAGGGACAGGGTACAAGCGTGGCTCCACACTCATCTTCCTTGTGCTTGCGTAGCTGGGCACGCAGGACGCTGGCAAAGCAGTCGGGACACTGCTCTTTCGTCTCACGACACTGTTGGATATGCGCCGTGACCTCGCTGCGGGCCAGGAGCACGGGACAGAAGGGGCACTGGATTCGGCTGCTTTGCGCGTTGCATTGACAGGTGCCACCGCGACCTGTGTTGGAAGCGCTCGTGGATGCCGCCTTGGGCTCGCCACATTTCGGACACTTGGAGAAGGTTACAATGCAGCCCGATCTGAGATGCTCGGCCAGGTCTTCGTACGTACCCGACCAGCCACACCCAGCGCCACGGTTGTGACACAGGACCAAACCATCGTTGGGCTGGGCTGCAGCGCCGGCTGCTTGCTGCTGTTCAGGTAACTCGGACATACCAGGCGCAGAGTCTACTACTACTAGCAATGCTTACGGGGCGATCTCTCTTTGAAGCGCTCGCGGGCGAGACTCACCTGCGGCTGGTATAGAAGATCTCGGTCGTGGGTATCGCTCTATCTACAGTGTAGCGCGGATGCACTTGAGGAAGCAGCGAAATCACGAATGCAAGACTGTGCTCTCGGAGTTGTTTCAAACCCCAGATTTTTTTCTTCCAAGCCTCGACCCCACTGGTGCTGGGGTATCCGCTGCGGTATAGGGGCATCTGGAAATCGGAGTTCCACGAGGGAAGGTAGGACACAAGAGGGCCCTGTGTTCTATCCTGCTGCGCGTCAGACGGGCTTGCGAAGTAGTTCTATCCAGGATGCGAATTGTCCTAATGTATTCATGGAATTCAAGAACTAGATTAAAACGCTAGATTAATAATGCTGAAGACATATGAGCCCTCCCTAACCGTGACTGGGATAGAGGCGATGCAAGTTTCCCTGGTTTGTAGGCGTACGTAAGAGTTAGTCCCACCCTAACCGCCCCACCTGCGAAACATACTTGGAATGCTGAGACCGCCTGTTGTTGTACCATGCAGCAGCCACTGCTCCAACAATAAGGACACCGCAGCCCCAGGCCAAATAGGACAACACACTGCTTTCACCGCTACTGCCGATGGCGTTTCGGTCGCTTCCGTAGTCTCCCATGCTTGCGCGGACTCTAGCCACTTCGTTACGCAGCGACTCAACAGAAGTTACCAGCTTTCGGATCTGCTGAGAATGCTCGTTCAGACCCTTGTCAATCTTTGTCGATAAAGTGCGAACGTCGGCTGCGGACACTGAGGAACGTCCGCCGCTACCTCCTGTCGAAGCAGAGGTACCTCCAGACTCAATGAAAGACTCTAGCTTCCTTGCAAGAGCGCGGTATTCACGCAGCGCTTGCTCGGATTGGATTTTGCTTGCCTGACTATCATCAGCTGTCTGTTGAATCACACTGACGATGCGTTCATCCAGAATCGTACGGATCGGCTCTGATGCTACACCACTGCTCTTCACACCCTCTGTCTTGATTTGAGCGAGTACTTGGTTGATGTTCGTAATATGCTCTGCCATCTCATTCAACGCTTCGCTCAACACGAGCTGTGTTGATTCGACTTGAGAGTGACTCGTCTGAAGCTGCTTCAGCAAGGTCAGCACTGTAGATTGGAATTGCTGAGGTGTCTGCACATCCTGATTATGCTGCTGCGTCTGTTCTTGCAAGCTCTTGAGATACTCTTTGTGTGCTTTGTCCAGATTCACCTTGTCTGAGGTCAAATCACGAACCTTGAGGGACAACACTTGATGATTGTCGCTTAGGTCTCCGGTGTGGGCGGAGAAGCCAAAATACATCTCAGTGTCTAGGATGATATTTGGTACTGAGAAACAGCGCTGGTACACGTCCCCAGGCTGTAGAGCATAGTCCACAGTTACCGTTCTGTCCTGATACCGGACTCTCAGGAAGCTTGGTCGAGGAAGGTTACGGACAGCAAACGAGCAATGCCCGAGCGCTTGTGAGAGACCATCATCGGCGCCGATATGGGAGACCGTACCATCGTTGTACATGAGGGAAATGAGCGGCGATTTACCGTCTCCATCGTTGTCGAAGGTATCAATGAATAGGCCAATGCCTCGCCAGTAATCGACAGAACCATACACCGGACCCAGGATGCTAGGAGTCGCTGCGTACCAGAAGGCGAAACCATCTCCACCCATTACCTTGTCGCCCAACACGCGATATTCAATTACAGCCTCCCAGTCTCGCATGCGCGAAGGCTTGGCAGACCAGAGCGCGCCGCTCTGGGAGGGCCTTTTCGCTGTGAGGTGGACTGAGTTCTGCTTGATTTGCGCACTACCCTTTGTAACCCATCCAGGGACCTGTCCCTGGGAGTATGGGGGCTGGAAGCCCCACAGATCCCCTGCAGCGGCAGCGAGAACGGGTGCTAGGACGCTTAAGAAGAGAGCCCATAGGAGTGATTTGGGTGCAACAGGCATGGTCTTCACAGATGAAAGCGTGGTGTTGAAGACTTAGCCACCTAGCCTAATGTGAAATACACAATTTGCACTTCGTCACAACGCGCACGCGACGCGTTTGAGCCACTCTGGAGGTGTGCCAATTCAACGAATCCAAG
>Ga0182741_1005962_pt1 | contig 10943 bp, 10 predicted proteins | sample eDN5th37CBELigOP_FD_128874 | JGI IMG/M metagenome (GOLD analysis project Ga0182741, IMG submission 128874) | Enriched Organic Plus compost microbial communities from Emeryville, California, USA - eDNA 5th pass 37_C BE-Lig OP (version 2) (version 2) ...
GGCGAAGCATTGGGCCGTCCCGAAAGGGGCGGCCTTCTCGCATCCCCCGGCAGCCAGCGCCGGCCAAGCGCGGGGAGCGTCGGGCCATGGGCCGCACCGCGCAGAGGCCGCCGATCTGCCGCGCCCTCAACGCTCCGCCGCCCCGTCGTAAAGCCCGGCAAAGCGGTCGCGCAGCAGGTTCTTTTGCACCTTGCCCATGGTATTGCGCGGCAGCTCGTCCAGAAACAACATCCGCTTGGGCTGCTTGAACTTCGCCAGCAGCCCCTTCAGCACGGTCAGCAGCTCGGCCTCGGCCAGGGCGGGGCTGCCGGTCGGGACCACCGCCGCCGTCACCCCCTCGCCGAAATCGCGATGCGGCAGGCCGATGACGGCGGATCCGGCCACGCCGGGCAGCTCGGCAGCGGTCTTTTCCGGCATGCGCCAATAGCCCTTGAAGACGTTCGGGCCGCACAGCTCGATCATGCCGATCTCGCCCCGCGGCAGTTCTGCGCCGGTTTCGGGGTCGGTGGCGCAACGCCGCGGCGGCGGCCGGACCCGCCGGTCCGGACCATTGCGGCATTGCCCGGAAAAGCCTCTGGCGCATCGCGGCGAGGCGATGGGATAAACGGGACCATGGACCGCCCGCCGGGCAGGTCGCGGCCAGCCGGAGGAACTGCCGATGCGCTATTTCGACTTCAGCACCTGGCAGGGGATCCTGACCACCCTGCTGGGCCTTGCGCTGTTCACGCTGATCGGCGTCGGCATCCGGGTGCTGATGCTGCTGACCATCCAGCAGCGCCAGCAGCGCATGAACCGGCAGATCAACGAACGGCTGCGCACGCTGATCGCCGCCTACAAGGTGCTGGGCGGTTCCTTCACCGGAGAGCTGCTGGTCGATCCGACCCATCTGCGCGACCTGCGGCAGCGCATGCAGGAGGCGGGGGGCGAGGAGGGCCCCGGTTCGGATCGCGCCCGGCGCATCCGCGACGCGGTCGAGGCGGCGCTTTCGGACATCATCCTGCTGGGCACCGAGGAGCAGGTGCGCCTGGCCAGCCAGGCCGCCGCCGAGATGGCCGCCGGCCGGCCGATCCATACCGCCGAACTGGTCGTCTCGCTGCGCGATTTCATCCGCAAGGCGCTGGATCTTGCGCCGGTGCCGCGGGATGTCGCCATTCCGCTGCAAGGCCCGGCGCGCCAGGCCGGCAGCTCGTCCAAGGGCGGGCGTGGCGAAGGCGGCAAGGGCGGCGGCGGGACCGGCGGGGCGGGCGCTGGCATGGGCGGCGGCATGGGTCTTGGGCCGGGACGCCATGCCGATGATGCGGGGCCCTGAGCCGGCCGGGACTGCCGGCCTGCGACGCCACGGCGGCGCAGATCCGTCCGCGCCGCCGCCTGCGCCTGCCCGGAACGGGCGGCCTACCAGATGAAATCGTCCCCGCCCAGCTGGCCCAGCCGGATGTCCTCGATCACCAGTTGGTCGTTGCCGGCACGGATGACGACATCGTTGCCGACCTGGCTGGCAGCGGCGCGGATGTCGCCGAAACCGTCGAACCGGGCGTAATGCGACAGGTTGATGCGATCGTCGTCGCTGTCGAAATCGGTAATCCTGTCGCGGCCGCCGTTCCAGACGAAGACATCCGCCCCTTCGCCGCCGGTCATGGTATCATTGCCACCGCCGCCGTTCAGCGTGTCATTGCCCTCGTGCCCGAACAGCCGGTCGTTGCCGGCCTCGCCGAACAGGCGGTCATCGCCCTCGCCGCCCATCAGCGTGTCGGCGCCGGCGCCGGCGCGGACGACATCATTGCCGTCGCCGGCAGCGATGTGATCGCGGCCGTTGCCGGTGGTGGCCTGATCGTTGCCCTCGCCCAGGGTGATGCGGTTGTTGCCGTTGCCGGCGCGCACCACGTCATTGCCGCTGCCCGCGTCGATGGTGTCGTTGCCGGCGCCGGCCAGGATCACGTCATTGCCCTCGCCGCCCCAGACCCGGTTATGACCCTGGCCGGCATCCAGGCGGTCGTTGCCCCCGCCGCCATAGATGCTGTCATTGCCCTGGTAGCCGAAGATGGTGTCGTCGCCGGACATGCCCCATATCTGATCGGCAAGGCCGGTGCCGAACAGGCGGTTGTCGTCGTCATTGCCACGAATGCTGGCCATGGTCTTTCTCCGTCACTTGCGTTGGACCGGCAGGATCGGAGCGGCCTTGGGCGGCCGTTCCCCGCGCGTCCCGGCTGCCGGTTCGGCCGGGAGCGCAAGTCGCAATGTTCAGGCGCCGCGGGCGCGCCAGGCCAGGCGCTGGCCCACCAGCAGCATGCGCATGGTGTTCTCGGCCGCCGCGCGCAGCAGCTTGCCGCCCTCGTCGATGGCCTTGCCCAGCGAACAGGGGCGCCGCATGATCGAGGCATAGGCGGCGATCCCGTGTTCATAGGTCTGGCGCGCGCCCTTGCCGATGGTGCCGGCCAGCGCCACGGTCGGCACGCCAAGCGCCTCGGCACGGCGCGCAACCTCGCAGGGCACCTTGCCATAGGGGCTTTGCCCGTCCAGCGCGCCCTCGGCGGTGATGACCAGGTCGGCGCGGGCCAGCAGCCGGTCGAAATCCAGATAGTCCAGCATGATGTCGAAGCGCGGATGCAGCGTTGCGCCGGCAAGGCCGGCAAGCCCCGCCCCCAGCCCGCCCGAGGCGCCCGCCCCCGCCATCCCGGCCACGTCGCGCCCGGTGGCCGCCAGGATCGCGGCGGCATGGCGGGTCATGCCGCGTTCCAGCGCCTCGACCTGCTCGGGCGTGGCGCCCTTTTGCGGACCGAAGACGCGGGCCACGCCGCGCGGGCCCAGCAGCATGTTGTGCCAGTTGACCGCCGCGTCGATCCGCACCCCCGCCAGCCGGGGATCGAGACCGGCAAGATCGATGCGCTCCAGCCGCTCCAGCGCGCCGCCGCCCTCGGGCAGTTCGCGCCCCTCGGCGTCCAGAAAGCGCGCGCCAAGCGCCCGCGCCATGCCGGCGCCGCCGTCGTTGATGCCGCTGTCGCCGCAGCCGACCAGGATGCGCGTCGCACCATGGTCCAGCGCCTCGAGGATCAGCTCGCCCACGCCGCGGCTGGTGGTCAGCGTCGGGTCGCGCCGGTCGCGCGGCACCAGCGACAGGCCGGCAGCCGCGGCCATCTCGATCACCGCGCTGCGCGGGCCGTCGCCGCCCATCATGCCCCAGAAACTGGGCACGGGCTGGCCCAGGGGGCCGGTGACGGTGGTGGCGACCATGCGGCCGCCGGTGGCAGCGATCAGCGCCTCGGTCGTGCCTTCGCCGCCATCGACCATGGGTGCCGTCAAAACGGTGGCATGCGGGGCGGCGCGGCGGATGCCGCGGGCGATGGCCTCGGCCACCTGGTTGACGGAAAGCGATTCCTTGAACCCCGAGGGCGCGATCAGAACGGTCAGCGACATATCCTGCCTCCTTTTTCCTGTTGTCTGGCGGGATTACGGCCCAAGCCCGCGGATTATTCCGGCGCAATGCGAAAAATACGTGGCAGGAAGCGAAAAGAGCGGCCGGAGCCACCCTTTCTCCTTGATCCGAAAGGGTCTTATCGGATGGTGATGCGCAGGCCCACCGGGCGCAGGGCGCGGTTCACCTCGTGCTGCAGCCGCTGCAACTCGCCCATGGCGCGGACATCGCGCGGCCCGGCCGGGGGGCGCTCGGGCTGGGCTACGGGACGGGGCGCGGGACGGGGCGCGGGCCGGGTGGCGGCAATCGCCGGGGCCGGGACCGCCGCCGCCAAGGCCGCCACGGGGGCTTCCCGCGCCCCGCCGCGCATCTGCTCCAACTGCGCGGGCCAGACCAGCAGGGCGAAGCCGACCAGCAGCACGGTCACGACCGGCGCCAGCGGCAGCGCCAGCCGCATCAGGTCGCGCTGCGCGAAACCCGCGCCCTCGGCATGGCCGAAAATCGCCACCGGCTTGGCCGAGGCCATCATGCTTTGGCAAAAGCCGGTGCCCATGACTGCGACCAGGATCATCAGCGCCGGATCATGGCCCCAGCCCGCCATCGGCAGCGCCAGCGCCGGGATCAGCACCGCCGCGCGGGCCGAGCGCGAGGTGATCGCCAGATGCGCCGCCACCGATGCGGCGGCCAGCAGCGCCACCACCGCAGCGCGGCTCCCCGTCAGCGCCGGTGGCAGCGCGGCCAGCGCATGGCCGGCCAGCCAGCGATCCGTCCCGGTCGCGGTCATCGCCTGGGCGATCAGCACGGTCGCAGCCATGTAAAGCAGCAACTCGACATCGACGGCGCGGAAGATCTCCTTGGGCTTGCGGGTGGCGAAGAGCGGGGTCAGCAGCACCAACGCCCCGACCAGCGCCGCCAGCGCCATGCCGATGCCGTGCAGCGGCGCGGTCAGCCACAGCCCGACCACCGCCGCCAGCACCAGGGCAATGCGGGCCTGGCGGCGGCGGGTCGCCGGGTCCGGCTGCGGCGTCTCGATCCGGGGCAGCGGCGCCATCAGCAGGGCGCGCGGCACGAACAGCAGCAGGATCAGCGCGGTTCCGGCCAGGCTGGCGGCCAGCGAGAACGGCAGGCCCAGCATGGCCCAGTCCAGATAGCCCAGCTGCAAGCCGGTGGCGCTGCGGATGCTGGCGGCGGCCAGCAGATGCGCGCCAGCCCCGATCAGCGAGGCTCCGGCGGAAAGCAGGATCGCCGTCGGAAACAGCAGCGCCAGCGGCTTTCGCAGCGCCGGATCGGGCAGGCCGCCGGCGATCGCGGCAAAGACCGGCAGCAGCAGCGCCGCCCGGCCCGAGGTCGAGGGCAGCACGAAAGCCGTCGCCGCCACCAGCAGCGTCAGCAGCAGGGCGAAGGGCACGAAACGCAGGCCCCGGCGCATCAGCGGCGCGACCAGCCGCTGGGTCAGCCCGGCATCCCTGGCGACGGCGGCGATGACGAAGGCCGAGAGCAGCAGCCAGATCAGTTCGCTGCCGAGCGCGGCGAAAAGCTGTACCTCGCTCAGCACGCCGCCCAGCACCAGCGCCAGCACGGCAGCCAGCGCCACCAGCGATTCCGGCAGGCGGGTGCCGACCCAGCCCAGCACTGCCAGCGCCGAGACGGCCAGCGTGATCCGCCCCCCTGCCTCCAGCGTCGCGGGCAGGCCCCAGGCGGCGCCCAGGATGGCCGTGGCCAGCAGCGCGACCACAAGCCGGCGCGGTTCGGCAAGCGACAGGGTCGGGGCAAGGGTGCGGGCGGTCATGGCATTCTCCTTTGCGGTCTCACCGCAGGATTACGCCGCCGCCGCCGATCTATTCCCCGGCCAGGGCGCGCAGGGCCAGCGCCTCGTCCTCGGGGGTCAGCGGCTCGCCCGCATCCAGGGCGGCAAGCGTCGCCTCGATGCTTTCCGGACCCGAGGCCGGGCGGTAGTCCGCGCCATCCGCCTCGGACCGGGCGGCGAAGCGCGCCTGCCAGCCCTCCGCGTCGCGGCAGGCCAGCACGATGCGCAGCATCCGCTCGCGGGCGGTTTCGTATTCGCGGCAAAGCTGCCCCTCGGGCAGCTGGAACGAGGCGATCATGCTGATCTCGGTGCCGTCCGCCAGCACCCGCACCTCGCCCGAGGGCAATTCGTCCAGCGCCGCCAGTTCGGCCCCCGGCAGCCCTTCGCCGCCCCGTCCCGACCACTCCCACCAGCCAAGGCCAAGGACGGCCAGCGCGGCCGAAGCGGCCAGCGCCAGCCATGGGCTGCGATTCAGGTTCGCGGCCGGAGCCCTTGGCGCGGGTGCGGGCGGGCACGGTGCCGCCTGCGGCGCAGGCTCCGGCGCGGCAGAGGCAGCGGCACGGATCATGCCGGCCAGCGGGTCTTCGCCTGCGGCGCCGGTCCTGAGGGTGCCAAGCAGCCGCCGCGTCTCGGCAAAGCGGTGCAGGCGGCGCTGCAATTCGGGATCGGCCGCGACGGCCCGGCGCACCGCCTCGGCCCGGCCGGGCTCCAGCTCGCCATCGGCCAGCGCCATCAGGGTCTCATCGTCGATCTGCATGGGCCTGTTCTCCCGCCGGGTTGCCCGCCGTATACGCGCCACCCGTCATTCTATTCCCAATTTCCCGGCCAGCGCGAGCCGGGCCCGCGACAGCCGGCTCATCACCGTGCCGACCGGGATCGACAGCACCTCGGCGGTCTCGGCATAGCTCATCTCCTCGACGCAGACGAGATGCAGCACCTCGCGCTGCTCGGGCGGCAGGGTGGCCATCGCCGCCTCGACCGATTGCAGCATCAGATGCGCCTCGAGCGCCGGGGCCGGGTCCACCGGCAGCGCCTCGGGCATTTCAAAGATGTCGAGCTGGGCGCCTGCAGTCCTTTGCCGCCGGGTCTGGTCGATCCAGGCGTTGCGCATGATGCGGAACAGCCACGGCTCCAGCCGCGCGCTGCGGTCGAAGCCGGCGGCATGGGTGATGGCGCGCTCGACGGTGATCTGCACCAGGTCGTCGGCCAGATCGGCGCGGCGCGACAGCGACAGCGCAAACCGCCGCAGGTTCGGCAAAAGGGCGATCAGGGCTTCGCCGAAAGCCGCATCCATGAAGACCTCCGGAGGGGGAAAGTTGACCTGGGCGGGGAATAATAGAATGTGTCGGGCGTAGAATGTCCAGAAACCGGCTTCATGGAGGAAGGGAAATGCCGCGCCTGCTGCTGTTCGTGACCGTGCTGGCCGCCATGCTGCTGGCCGACCTGCGCCCCGGCGCCGACTGGACAGCGCCCGCTGCCGCCTGGGCCGACGACGACGACGACGATGATGATGATGATGATGATGACGACGACGATGACGCCCCGCGCCGCCGCAGGGCGCCGCCGGCCCAGCCGCGGGTGCAGGCCGCACCCCTGCCCCAGCGCGCGCCGGACGAGGTGATCGCGCGCGGCCTGGCGCCCGCCGACCTGGCGCAGTTGCAGGGCATGGGCTTCGAGGTGCTGCACGAGACCCGGCTGAGCGCGGGCGAGCCGATGCACCGTCTGCGCAAGCCCGCCGCCATGCCCCTTGAGCAGGCGCGCGAGGTGGTGCGCGGCATGGGCTCGGCCACGGCAGCCGATTTCAACCATTACTACCGGCCGGGCAATGCGCCGGGCTGCCGGGGTGCCGACTGCCCGGCCCGGCAGATGATCGCATGGCCGGCGCATGGCACGGGCTGCGGCACGCCGCCCCGGATCGGCATGGTGGATACCGGGCTCAACATCGGGCACGAGGCGCTGGAGACAGCACAGATCAGCCTGCACCGCATCGCCTCGGGCGACGGGGCGGCGGATTCCGACAGGCTGCATGGCACCGCGGTGGCGGCGCTGCTGGTCGGGCGTGCCGACAGCCGCACGCCGGGCCTGGTGCCGCAGGCGCCGCTGATCGCCGTCGATGCCTTTCACAAGCAGCGCCAGGACGAGCGCGCCGATGCCTTCGCGCTGGTCGAGGCGCTGGACTACCTGGCCGCGCAGCGGGTGCGGATCGTGAACCTGTCCCTGGCCGGGCCGGCCAACGACGCCTTGGCCGAACAGATCCGCCGCATGGACCGGGCCGGGATCGTGCTGGTGGCGGCGGCGGGCAATGGCGGGCCGGCGGCGAAGCCGGCCTATCCGGCCGCCTATCCGCAGGTGATCGCCGTCACCGCCGTCGACCGCCGCGCCCAGGTCTATCGCCGGGCGAACCGGGGCGGGCATATCGACCTGGCGGCGCCGGGGGTGGATGTCTGGACCGCCGCCTCGATCCGCGGGGCGCGCACCAAGACCGGCACCTCCTTCGCGACGCCCTTCGTCACCGCCGCCGCCGCGCTGCTGATGCAGAAGGAGCCGGACCTGACCCCGGCCGAGGTGCGGGCCCGGCTGCAATCCAGTGCGCGCGACCTGGGCAAGGCCGGCCATGACGAGGTCTTCGGTCACGGCCTGGTCAGCCCGCCCGATCCCTGCCGATGATCCCGGCGCTATCGGCGTTTCGGCGAAAACCGACATGGAGGTGTTTCAGGCATCGGTTATCCTGCATCTGCCGCCACCCGTTCCGGGACGGGCCGGCACGATGTCTGGAAGCGCCCGATGGAAGGTCGAAATGCCGCAACAGAAAACCATGGTCTCCGTGCCGGAACTGATGCTCGAGATCGCACCCGATGCGGCCGAGGCCCTGCGCGCCTCGGACCTGCTGCCGGGCGAGCCGGCCGTCCTGCCGGTCCGTGCCACCTATTTCGACACGCCCGACCGGGATCTGGCCACCGCCGGCTTCACGCTGAGCCTGACCGAAGGCGAAGGCGAAGGCGAAGGCGAAAGTGAGGGCGAAACCGCGCGCGTCCAGACCGTCAGGGCCACAGGCAGCACCGCCGATCTGTTCGTGCTGCCGGAATGGCGCCAGCCCGTCGCGGGCGACAGGCCGGTGCTGGACGAGCGCACGCCGCTTTGCACGCTTCCGCCGGCGAAGATCGCCGAGATCGGCCCGCTGTTCGGCCTGCGCCTCCGGCGGCAGCTCTGGACCCTGTCCTGGCAGGGCGCCGATATCGAGCTGGCGCTGGACCGCGGCGAGGTGACGGCCGCCGACCGCCGCTCGGCGCGCTGCGAGCTGCGGCTGGCGCTGCGCGACGGCGCGCCCGCCGCCCTTTACGCGCTGGCCCGCCGGCTGGACGAGATCGCGCCGCTGCGCCTTGGCGTCCTGACCGAGGCGGATCACGGCTTTCGCCTGTTGGGGCCGGTGCTGCACATGCACAAGGCGGCGCCGGTCGCCCTGCATCGCGACATGGTGGCGGCAGAGGGGTTTCGCGCGATCGGCGCCGCCTGCCTGCGGCAGTTCCGGCTCAACGAGCCGCTGGTCGACCCCGCGAACCCCGAGGCCGTGCATCAGGCACGGGTGGCGCTGCGCCGGCTGCGCTCGGCCTTTGCCATCTTCAGGCCGATGCTTCAGGACGAGACCGGCCCTCGGCTGAACCGGGAAACCCGCTGGCTTGCCGGGGTGCTGGGCGAGGCGCGCGACCTGGACGTGCTGCGCATGCGCTGCCGGCCGGAAGCGTTGCGCGCCCGGCTGGAACCGGCGCGGATGGCGGCCTATGACCAGGCCCGCGGGATGCTGGAATCGCGCCGGGCGCGGCTGCTGATGCTTGACCTGGCGGAATACCTTGCCATCGGACCCTGGACCATGCAGCCCTCGGGCGCCGAGATCCGCGGCCTGCCCCTGCGCGAATACGCCTCGGCCGCGCTCGACCGCCTGCGCCGCAAGGTCAAGAAGGACGGCATCGGCCTTGCCGATGTGGATGACGAGACCCGGCACGAATTGCGCAAGGACGCCAAGAAGCTGCGCTATGCCGCCGAGTTCTTTGCGCCGCTTTATGCGGAAAAGCGCCGCAGGCGGCGGGCCGCGCGCTTCTTGGCCGCGCTCGAGGCGTTGCAGGATCGCATGGGGGCGCTGAACGACCTGGCGGCCGCCCCGGCGCTGGTCGAGCGGCTGGGCCTGGCCGGCGATCCCGCCGCGGCCGCGATCCTGGGCACGGATCGCGACAAGCGCAACCTGATCGAGGCCGCCGCCGAAGCCCATGAGGCCTTCGTCGATGCCAAGCGATTCTGGCGCTAGGGCCGCAGCGAAGCCCTAGCCGGCCAGCAGCTGGTCGGGGGTGATCGCCGCCAGCCCCAGCGCCTCGCCCACCGGCGGCGAGGTCAGCTGCCCCTCATGCGTGGCCAGGCCGGCGCGCAGATGCGCGTCATCGGCCAGCGCGCGGCGCCAGCCCTTGTCGGCCAGGGCCAGCAGGAAGGGCAGCGTGGCATTGCCGAGCGCCTGGGTCGAGGTGCGCGCCACCGCGCCGGGCATGTTGGCCACGCAGTAATGGATCACGCCGTCGACCTCGTAGATCGGATCCTGGTGCGTGGTGGGGCGCGAGGTCTCGAAACAGCCGCCCTGGTCGATGGCGACATCGACCAGCACCGCGCCGCGCGGCATGGTTTCAAGCTGCGCCCGCGACACCAGCTTCGGCGCCGCAGCCCCCGGCACCAGCACGGCACCAATCACCATGTCGGCGCGCTGGATCAGCTCGGCGGTCGCGGCTGCGCTGGCATGCTGGGTAGTCAGCTTGCCCATGAAGAGATCGTCGAGCCAGGACAGCCGCGGCAGCGACCGGTCCATCACCGTCACGTTGGCACCCATGCCGACCGCGACCCGCGCCGCCGCGGCACCGACCACGCCGCCGCCGATGATCAGCACATTGGCCGGCCTGACCCCCGGCACGCCCCCCAGCAGTACGCCGCGCCCGCCATTGGCCTTTTGCAGCGCCCAGGCGCCGACCTGCGGTGCAAGCCGCCCCGCCACCTCGGACATCGGCGCCAAGAGCGGCAGCCCGCCGCGCGCATCCGTCACCGTCTCATAGGCGATCGCGGTCACGCCCGAGGCCAGCAGCTCGCGCGTCTGTGCCGGATCGGGCGCCAGGTGCAGATAGGTGAACAGCACCTGCCCCTGCCGCAGCATGGCGCGTTCGGGCGCCTGCGGCTCCTTGACCTTGACGATCAGCTCGGCCTCGGCAAAGACCGCGGCCGCATCCGGTGCGATCTGCGCCCCCGCGGCCAGGTAATCCTCGTCGGCGAAGCCCGAGCCCAGGCCGGCGCCGGTCTCGACCAGAACCTGGTGGCCGCGCATGACCGCCTCGGCGGCGGCGGCGGGTGCCAGGCCGACGCGAAATTCCTGCGGCTTGATCTCCTTGGGGCAGCCGATCCTCATTCCCTTCTCCTCCCGTTGGCTTTGGAACTCCTGGCGCCAGTCTGGCATTGCCTTTCCGCAAGATGCTGCGAAATCAAGCCCTGCGAAGGCGCGCCGCCGCACGATGACGCCCCGGTTCTTCAGAAGAATCGAAGATCCTGCCGCCGTCAAGCGCAAGGGCGCAAGCTTTCCCCCCTCCGGCGGCCTTGCATATATTCGCATACTTGAATATACTTTATTGCGACGCGCGATCTGCGTGCAGGAGGAGTATTCGATGCGCCATGCCCCGACCTCGGCCGCCGGCCCGGTCTCGA
>Ga0182741_1005963_pt1 | contig 10940 bp, 4 predicted proteins | sample eDN5th37CBELigOP_FD_128874 | JGI IMG/M metagenome (GOLD analysis project Ga0182741, IMG submission 128874) | Enriched Organic Plus compost microbial communities from Emeryville, California, USA - eDNA 5th pass 37_C BE-Lig OP (version 2) (version 2) ...
GGCCACCACCTCGAAGTTGTGGCGCTCCAGCACGCGGCCGGTGACCTTGCGCATGGTCAGCGAGTCGTCCACCACCATCACCAGCGGCACATGGCGCTGCTGGCTCACCGCGGCCGCTTCCACCGGCTGCTGCGGCTGCGCCAGGTGGCGGCGCACCAGCGGCGCCACGTCCAGGATCACCACCACGTTGCCTTCGCCGGTGATGGTGGCGCCGTAGATGCCCGGCACCGAGGCGATCTGCAGGCCCACCGGCTTGACCACGATTTCGCGGTTGCCCAGCACCTGGTCGATCGCCACGGCCGCGCGCAGGTCGCCGGCGCGCACCAGCAGCAGCGGAATCTGCGGCTGGCCCTCGGCCTTGGCCGCGGCCTGCCCGACCAGCGTGCCGAGGTCGTGCAGGGCGAAGTCCTCGCCGTTGTAGTGGTAGCCGCCCTGGCCGGATTCGAAACGCTCGCGGGCGATGCGGCCGATGCCGCTGACCGAGGCCACCGGCACGGCGAAGGTGGTCTCGCCGATGCGCACGAACACCGCCTGGGTGACGGCCAGCGTCTGCGGCAGGCGCAGGGTGAAGGTGACGCCCTGCCCGCGCACGGTGTGGATGTCCACCGAACCGCCGAGCTGGCGCACTTCGTTGCGCACCACGTCCATGCCCACGCCGCGGCCGGCGAGCTGGCTGACCTGCTCGCTGGTGCTGAAGCCGGAGGCGAAGATGAGGTTGTCCAGCTGCGCCTCGTCGAGCTGCTCGCCGGGCTGGATCAGGCCGCGCTGCTCGCCGCGGCGGCGGATCGCCTCGCGGTCCAGGCCGGCGCCGTCATCGGCCACTTCCAGCACGATTTCCGAGCCTTCGCGGCGCAGCCGCAGGGTGATGCTGCCCTCTTCCGGCTTGCCGGCGGCGATGCGCTGCTCCGGCGTCTCCAGGCCATGGGCCACGGAATTGCGCAGCATGTGTTCCAGCGGCGCGACCATGCGGTCGAGCACGTTGCGGTCCAGTTCGCCGTGCGTGCCTTCCAGGTTCAGGTGCACCTGCTTGCCGATGTCGTGCGCGGCCTGCCGCACCACGCGGCGCAGGCGCGGCACCAGGCCGTCGAACGGCACCATGCGCGCGCGCATCAGGCCGTCCTGCAGTTCCGAACTGACGCGCGACTGCTGCTGCAGCAGGGCGTCGTAGTTGCGCGACAGGTCGTCGAGCACGCCCTGCAGGCCGCCGAGGTCGGCCGCCGATTCGTTGAGCGCGCGGCTGAGCTGCTGCAGCGTGGAGAAGCGGTCCAGTTCCAGCGGGTCGAACGCCTGGTCGGCCTGCTCCTGTTCGCGGCGGTAGCGGGCGACGATCTGCGCCTCGGTTTCCAGGTCCAGGCGGCGCAGCTGGTCGCGCAGACGGGCGTTGGTGCGGTCCAGTTCGCCCATGGCGCTGCGGAACGCGCCCAGCTGCTGTTCCAGGCGCGAACGGTAGATCGCCACTTCACCGGCGTGGTTGACCAGGCGGTCGAGCAGATCGGCACGGACGCGCACCTGCTCCTGGGTGCGGACGGTGCCTTCCTCGTCGACGGCCTGCGCTTCGACCACCGGCGGCGACAAGGGCTCGGCGGCGATGCCGGCCAGCGGCAGCGGCTGCGGCTCGATGTCCGGTGCCGCGGCGGCGGATGCGGGCTGCATGATCACGTCGGCGTCGGCGTCGGCGTCGGCCGGAGCATCCGTCATGGCGGCGTCGCCGGCCTCGGCCGTCGACGACGGCTCCGCCTCGACGGCCATCGTGGCCGCTTCCGGCTCCGGCGATGCTGCGACCTCGGCGGCCGGCATCGACTCCACCGGCGCCACCGGCGGCGCGGCGGTTTCCGCGGCGGTTTCCACGGCCACGGCCGCTTCCGGCGTATCCGCGCTGCCGGCGGTGCGCGCTTCGAACGCCTCGATGAGATCCACCGGCATCTGCACCGCGCGGTGCGCGCCGGTGCGGATCAGCAGCTGGTGCAGGCGGTCGAAACCGCGCTCGAGCAGCTGCACGTCGCCGCGACCGATCTCGGTACGGCTGGCCGCCACCGCTTCCAGCAGCGATTCGATGGCGTGGCCCAGGTCGCCGATGGCGTTGATGCCGGCCATGCGCGCGCCGCCCTTGAGCGTGTGCAGGTCGCGCTGCAGCCCGGCCAGCAGTTCGCGGTCTTCCGGCGCCGCGCGCAGTTCGCTGATGAGGCGGTCGCAGTGGTCGAGCAGGTCCTTGCCTTCCTCGACGAAGATATCGACCAGTTCGCGATCGAGGTCGTCGAAATCGAGCGGACCGGCATCGAATGCCGCCGCTTCGACGGCGGCCGGCACCGCGGCTTCCTGCACCGGCGTGACCAGCAGTGCCGGTTCGACCTGCGCTTCAACGACCGCTTCGGATTCGGATTCGGATTCGGATTCGGATTCGGATTCGGCAACAGCATCGCCCGTCGTGGCCACGAGTTCGGCTGCGATGGGCTGCCCGGACTCGGCCGCAGGTTCGACTGCCACTTCGGCGTCAGCGTCAGCTTCGGCTTCGGCTTCGGCTTCGACGACAGCGTCGTTTTCCGTGGTCTCGATGGCGGCTTCAGTCCACTCCTCGTGCCCGACCGCCGGCTCCTCGATGTCCAGCACCGGCTCGACCGCCTGTTCCGCGGCCGGCACGGCGATCGACTCTTCGGACGCGGCTTCGGCAGCGACGCCCACCGTCTCCCCGAACACCGGTTCCTGCGCGGCGACAGCGTCGTCCACCTGTGCAGACCCGGCGGGCGGCAGCGCCTCGATCGACACCGCGGGCGGCGCGTCGTCCGCCAGCGACATCTCGATGGGCCCGACCGCAACCGGGGTGTCTTCCAGCACCGGTCCGGCCAGCCATTCGATGCCTGCATCTTCTTCCGGTGCGGTGGCATCCTGCGGCGGCTCGCTTCCGCCGTCGTCCACCGTCTCGTCCAGCGCCAGCGGCGTTTCGGGCGCATCGTGCGACAGGCCGGACACGTCCGGCTGCGCTTCGCCCTCCGGTTCCAGCGGCCATTCGAAGACCGACACGGCCGGCTCTTCCGCGGCGGCGACAGGCGTTTCGTCCGCCGCGCGATGATCGGCGGCGGCCTGATCCGGCAGGCCGGCGAACGAGGCCTCCAGCAGCGCGGGATCGAAATAGGCGGAAAGATCGCCGATGCCGGCCAGTTCCTGCACCGGCAGCGACGCCGGTGCCGGTTCCGGCTCGGTTGCCGGCGTGGTGGCGGTAGCGGCCGGCACGTCTTCGTCGTCGAGGTCCTCGTGCACCTGCGGCGGCCACTGCACCTCCGGCAGGGCATCGGCCAGTGCCTGCAGGCGCGCGGCCAGCGGGGCGAACGACGGGATCAGCGGCGACGGCGCCTGCAGCGCGGTGATGGTGGTGGCCACGGCGGTGGCGGCTTCGCCCAGCGCGGCCACGCCTTCGGCGGACGGCACCACGGCGTTGGCGAGCGAGCGCTTCACGAACGACTCGACCGGCGCGGTCACCGCAGTGATCTCCGGCACCTCGGTCATGGCGAAGGCGCCGCTCATGGTATGCACGGCGCGCAGCAGTTCCTCGCTCACCGGCTGCGGTTCGGGGCGCGACTGCGACAGCCAGGCCTCGATCGTGGCCAGGTGCTGGCCCACTTCGGCTTCGAGGATCTCGCGCAGCACGCTGTCCACCGAGGCCGGCGTGCCGGCGGCTGGAGCGGCGGCGGCCGGCGCGGCCGCAACCACGGCCGGGGCGGCGGAGGCGCCGGCGACATGGAAGGCTTCCTCGCCGGCGGCGATGCGGTCGGCGATGTCCTGCATGCCCGCCACGTCGGCGTGGATGCGGCCGTTGCCGCGCAGCGCGGCGTTGAACTGCGGCAGCACGTCGACGGCCTGGCTGACCAGGGCCACCACCGCCGGGCTGGCCGGGCGGCTGCCGTCGAGCACGCGGTTGAGCATGCTCTCGATCTTCCAGCTGAACTCGCCCAGCGTGCGCGCGCCGACCAGGCGGCCGCTGCCCTTGAGCGTATGGAACACGCGCCGCACCGGACGCAGGCGCTCCAGGCTGTCCGGCGCGGCACGCCACGCTGGCAGCAGGCGGCCCAGGTTCAGCAGTTCCTCGTCGAACTCCTCGATGAACACCTCGCGGATGTCCTGGTCGATCTGCTCGGCATCGTCGTCGAAACCACCGTCCACGCCCTCGCCCGCCTCCATGGCGGCGACAGGCGCTCCGGCCGGCGCGGGCGCGGCGGGCACCGCTTCCGCTTCGGCCGGCGCCGCGAACGGATCGAAGGACGCGGCGGCCTTGTCCAGCTCGGCCATGAAGGCCGCGATCTCGTGGTCCGGCGCGGGCGCTTCGTCGGCGGGGCCGATGGCGGCAGAAGCCGGGGTTTCCGGCGCGGCGGCGGCGGCCTCCGCGGCCTCCGCCTGCGGCTGCACGGGCGTTTCCGCGGCAACCGGCTCATCGAGCGTGAATTCGAACGGCGACGCGTCGATGGACAGCGGCGCGACGGCCTCGTCCGCCGTGGCCGTCGCCTCGACCGGCGTCCATGGCCCGGCGCTGGCCGGGTCGAGGGTAAGGAAGTCGCCGGAACCGTCGTGGGCCGCGGCCGCATCGTCGGCCGCGTCGGCGGCGAAAGGCGCCAGCCCGCTGTCCGCCTGCGGCGTGGCGTCCACTTCCGCGGCGATCGGGTCGAAAGCCGGGAACGTGCTGGACGCCGTGTATTCCGCCTGCTGCAGGCCATCGCCGGGCGCCGTGTCCTGCACCGGCGCGAAGCCGGCACCCACATCGAACTCCAGCGGCGCGACGCTCGCCTGCGCGCCGTCCGTTCCGGCCGGCAGGCCTTCGGCCGCTACCGGATCGAAGGCCGGGAAGGCCGCGGCCGCATCGAACGCCGGCGGCTCGATGGCCCCGGCTGGCGCGACCGGCACCGGCCGCGCATGGATCGCGTCGCCGAACACCAGCGGTCGAACCGGCGCGGCGGACGATGCGGCGACCTCGGCGTCGTATGCCGCCGGCGAGTCGAACGCGGGCTGCGCCTCCTCGACGGAAGGCGCCATTTCCAGCGTGCCCGGTGCATCGTCCATGGCGAACGCTGCGACCGGCGCCGGCGCGGCGGCGGTACCGGCATCGTCCTGCGCGCCCGCCGCGGGTACCGGCCAGTAACGCAGCGCCTCCAGGCTGCTGCGGGTGATGTCGAGGATTTCCTCGCGGCCGGGGCGCCGCTCGCGCAGCGCTTCCAGGTAGTACTCGAGGCTGGCCATGGCGTCGGCCAGCGTGTCCAGCTGGCGCCCGCCGGGGATGCGCCTGCGCCCGATCAGTTCGACGCCGATGTACTGGCGGATGCCGTTCATGTAGTCCGCGGGCGCCTGCAGGTCGAGCATGCGCAGCGCGCCGGACACCTCGTCGAGCAGGCGCGGCACGTCGTGCAGGCGCGCGTGGTCCCAGTTGGTCTCGATGAAGGCGACGAAGGCCTCGCGCGCGGCGGCGAAATTGGCGATGGCCTCGTGCGCCAGCACCTCGACCGTGCGCCGGGTCTCCACCGCGGCCGGGTCCTCGTCGCCTTCCAGGTTGGCGCCGAGGTAGGCGACCTGGTCGTCCAGCGAGGCGTCGACGTAAAGCAGCGCGCCGGCGATGTCGAGCAGCAGGTTGTCGTCGATGGGACGGCTGCCGTCCACCACTTCGCGCAGCGCGTCGCGCTGCTGCGCGACCACGCCGCGGGCCACGCCCAGCCCCATCACGCCCAGCGTGTCGGACACCGCGCCCAGCTCGTTGACCTGGGTCTGCAGGTCGGCGGTGGCCCCGCCCATGCGCACGTGCAGGTCCAGCGCGTCCTTGATGCGCAGCAGTTCTTCCTTCACCGCGTTGCCGACCGTGTCCAGCAGCTCGCGGTTGCGCCCCTGCAGGCTGCCGCGCGCGTGCTCCAGTTCGGCCTCGCTGGCCTTGCCCGCCTCCGGGTCGAAGGCCAGCAGCACGCCCTCGTTGATGCCCTCGGCGGCGCGCGCGGCGCGGATCTCGTTGAGCAGCGGCAGCAGCACGATCGGGATGTCGCGGTGGCCGTTCTGCAGGCGTTCCAGGTAATCGGGCAGCAGCACGGTGCCGCGCATCAGGGTGGCGCAGGCCTCGTCGCGGTCGGGCACGGCGCCATCGCGCACGGCGTCGGCCAGCAGCTCCAGTTCCTCGGCCACCATCGCCGGGGCGTACAGCTCGACCATGCGCAGCGTGCCCTGCACCTGGTGCAGGAAGCCGGCGCAGAAGCGCATGCGGCTGGTGTCGGCCGGGTCCTCGACGAAGTATTCGATCTCGCTGCGTGCCTGGCGCAGGGTCTCGTCCAGCTCCGGCTTGACCCAGCCCAGCGCCGCGTGGCTCATCGCATCGCGCAAGGTACTCATCGCACTCTCCCGTGCAGCATCGTTCGCCTGCCGTCCGGGCGGCCGTTTTCTGCGGTATGACGACACATCATCTGCTGGTTCCTTTCCATCCCCGCCCGTTCAACCGGTTCAGGCCGGCAGCTTGAAGTCGGCCACCGAACGGCGCAGGTCCGCGGCCAGCTGGTTGAGCTGGCCCAGCGAATCGGCGGTCTGGCCGGCGCCCTGCGAGGTCTGGCCGGTGATCTGCCGGATCACGCCCATGGTCTGGGTGATGTCGGTAGCGGCGGCGGCCTGCTGGTGGGCGGCGATGGAGATGTTCTTGATCAGGGTGTTGAGCGCGTTGGACACGCGCTCGATTTCGGTCAGCGCGGTACCGGCGTCCTCGGCCAGGCGCGCACCGGACACCACTTCGGCGGTGGTCTGCTCCATCGAGGTCACCGCTTCGTTGGTGTCGGCCTGGATGGCCTGCACCAGGCCTTCGATCCGTCGGGTCGCGCCGGAGGTGCGTTCGGCCAGCCGCTGCACTTCGTCGGCCACCACCGCGAAACCGCGGCCCGCCTCGCCGGCCGACGCCGCCTGCACGGCCGCGTTCAACGCCAGGATGTTGGTCTGCTCGGAAATGTCGTTGATCAGTTCCACGATCGAGCCGATCTCCTGCGACGACTCGCCCAGGCGCTTGATGCGCTTGGAGGTTTCCTGGATCTGGTCGCGGATCTGGTCCATGCCCTGGATGGTCTGGCGCACCACGCCGGCGCCCTCGGTGGCGATGACCACCGAGCGCTGCGCCACTTCGGCCGACTCGCTGGAGTTGCGCGACACCTGCTCGATGGACGAGGCGATTTCGCCGATGCGGTCCGAGGCGCTGGTGATTTCGTCGGCCTGGTGGCCGGCCGCTTCGGCCAGCTGCATGGCGGTGGCCTGGGTTTCCTGCGCCGACACCGCCACCTTGCTGGAGATGTCGTTGATGGTGGTCACCAGGTGGCGCAGCTCGTCCACGGCGTAGTTGATCGCGTCGGCGATGGCGCCGGTCATGTCCTCGGTCACCGAGGCCTTCACCGTCAGGTCGCCTTCGCCGAGCGAGCTGATTTCGTCCAGCAGCCGCATGATCGCCTGCTGGTTGCGGCTGTTGAATTCCACCTGGGTCTGGTAGCGCAGTTCCTGCTCGCGCGAGCGGCTGCGCACCGTGCTCCACACGAAGCCGATGATCGACAGCACCGACAGCGCGCCGAACACCACGCTCCACCAGAAGTTCGGGAAGATGCGCGTGTCGCGGGTGGAGCCGAAGGCGGAGAAGGCGTCGAACAGCTTGCGGCTGTTGTCCAGCATGCGGTCCGAACCGCCGGCCAGCGCCGCGGCCGAGGACTGCGCGGCGAACAGGTTGCGCGAGCTGGCCAGGATCGCGTCGGCGTCCTTCTTCATCTTGGTCCACTGGTTGGCCGACTGCTCCAGCGCGACCTGCGCGTTGGGGTTGCGCACCGCGGCGATGCCCAGTTCCTCGTTGCCGTTGCGCAGGCCTTCCAGCACCTGGGTGAACACGGTCATGTCGCGCGCCAACGCGTCGCCGGCACCGCTGGCGCCGGGGCCGCCGGCGCGGATTTCGGTGACGCGGCGGGCCATGGAGCCCACCACCACCACCTGCTGCAGGCCGTTGTAGATCTGCGTGGACTGGGCCCCGCCGGCGGTCATCGCGCGCACCACTTCGTTCAGCTGCGCCTGCAGCTGCGGCACCGCGCCGACGAAGCTGTCGGCGTTGCCGGCCAGCGCCAGCACCGCCGGCTCGCTGGCCACGATCTGCTCGGCGCTCCTGGACAGCGGCTGCCAGGTCTCGACCAGCTGGCGCAGCGGCGCGGCCACGCCGGCTTCCTCGCCAAAGCGCCCCTTCAGTTCGCTCACCGTGCGGTCGACCTTGGCGCGGGTGTCCTTGAACGCGGCGTAGGCCTCGCGGTTGCCCGCCACCGCCTCGCGGCCCTGGTTGGCCAGCTGCTGCGACAGCACCTGCAGGTCGGCCGCACCGGTGCCGGCGCCGGCCAGGCGGCTGCCCTGCCAGGTGGCCACGCCGGTGTTGGCGCCGAACACGATCATCGACAGCACCAGCAGGCCCAGCCAGAAGTTGGTACCCACGTTGCCAAGCTTGCGGGCCTTGGCGGCGTCCGGAGCAGTACTCATGTTTCGACCTCGGTATCCAATGCGGAAAGGCAGGCCCGCGCTCAGGCGGCGGCCTGCCGGAATTCAGGCGTGCGCGACAGCAGGGACAGCGAAAACACGCCCCAGTCGTGGTCGCCGTCGTTGAAGGCGTGTTCGACAAAATGCGCGTAGCGGCCCTGGGCGATGGCGCCGGCCGGGACCTGGCTGGACAGCTCGAAACTGCGCTGCCCGTAGAGCTCGTCGATGCTGATGGCGACGTCGCCGCCGGTCTGGCGCATGATCAGCACGCGGTGGCCTTCCTGCTGGACGGTACGCTGCCCCTCCAGGAAGTACTTCAGGTCCACCACCGGAAACAGGTTGCCGCGCAGGTTGCCCACGCCCAGCAGCCATGGCTGCGCGCCGGGCACCGGCGTGACCGGCGGCATCGGCACGATCTCGACCACCTCGCGGAAATCGGACACCAGGCGCCGGCTGCCGATGCGGTAGCCCACGCCGCGCCAGACGTCGGCGGAGAAGTGGCGTTCCGGCAGCTGCACCGCGTGCGCAAGGCTGCGCCGTTCGTAGGCTTCGAGGATGTCGAAGGGAGAGCGCATCAACCCACCAGTTTGTTGATCCGCGCGATCAGGTCGTCCTCGCGCGGCGGCTTCACCACATAATCCGACGCGCCCTGGCGCATGCCCCAGGCCATGTCGGTCTCCATGCTCTTGGTACTGACGATCAGCACCGGAATGCCGCGGGTGGCCTCGTCGCGCGACAGCGCGCGGGTGGCCTGGAAGCCGCTCATGCCGGGCAGCACCACGTCCATCAGCACCAGCTGCGGCCCCTGGCTGCGCGCCATCTGCAGGCCGTCTTCGGCGTTGTCGGTGGCGAGCACCTCGTGGCCGGCCTTTTCCAGCCATTGCGTGAACACCGCCCGGTCGGTCGGTGAGTCCTCGATCAACAGGATTCGAGCCATGTGCCTTACCCCCTGGTCAGGCGTTGACGTATGTGCGGATGGCGCCCAGCAGTTCTTCGCGAGTGAATGGCTTGGTCAGGTACTGCTCGGAGCCGACGATGCGCCCGCGCGCCTTGTCGAACAGGCCGTCCTTGGAGGACAGCATGATCACCGGCGTGGACTTGAAGAGCTGGTTGCCCTTGATCAGCGCGCAGGTCTGGTAGCCGTCCAGCCGCGGCATCATGATGTCCACGAAGATGATCTGCGGCTGCTGGTCGGCGATCTTGGCCAGTGCCTCGAAGCCGTCGGTCGCGGTCACGACCTCGCAGCCTTCGCGCTTGAGCAGTGTCTCGGCGGTACGCCGGATGGTCTTCGAATCGTCGATGACCATCACCTTCAGCCCTGCGAGTTCCCCACCCGCAGCCATGTTTTCAACCATTGCGATTTCCCCGGGCGCGCAGCGCGCCATCTGAACGTGGCGCTGCTGCGAAAGCGGTCTATATCCCAGCCCGGCCGCGAACTGTCAAGGGCCGACGTCGTCGCGGGGCTGGCGCCGCATGCAGTGTGAACGCCATCGCAGTCGCTGCGCAGGGCCATTCAGCCACGCAACGCACCGGACCGCGCATGGCGCTGGGCGCCCGTCGCGCCGGGACGCTACCATCGCCGCCTGACCCGAACGGCCGTGGATCATGCTGGACGTCATCGTGGTGATGGACCCCATCGCCCAAATCAAGATCGCCAAGGACACCACCTTCGCCATGCTGCTGGAAGCCCAGCGGCGCGGCCACCGCCTGCATTACGTGCGCCCCGGCGGGCTGGCGCTGGAGGGCGGCACCGCCGTGGCCGAGACCGCGCCGCTGCAGGTGCGCGACGACCCGGCCGGCTGGTTCACCCTGGGCAGCTACGCGCGCACCGCGTTCGGCCCGGGCCAGATCGTGCTGATGCGCAAGGACCCGCCGTTCGACAGCGAGTTCCTCTACGACACCCAGGTGCTGTCGGTGGCCCAGGCCGCCGGCGCCTGCGTGGTCAACGACCCGCAGGGGCTGCGCGACTACAACGAGAAGCTGGCCGCGCTGCTGTTCCCGCAGTGCTGCCCGCCGACCCTGGTCAGCCGCGGCGCCGCCGCGCTCAAGGCCTTCGCCCTCGAGCACGGCCAGGTGGTGCTCAAGCCGCTGGACGGCATGGGCGGGCGTTCGATCTTCCGCAGCGGCAGCGGCGACCCCAACCTCAACGTCATCCTGGAGACGCTCACCGACGGCGGCCGCCGGCTGGCGCTGGCGCAGCGCTTCATCCCGGACATCAGCGCCGGCGACAAGCGCATCCTGCTGATCGACGGCGAGCCGGTGGACTACTGCCTGGCGCGCATCCCGCAGGGCGACGAGTTCCGCGGCAACCTCGCCGCCGGCGGCCGCGGCGAGGGCCGCCCGCTGAGCGAGCGCGACCGCTGGATCGCCGCCCAGGTCGGCCCGGAAATGAAGCGGCGCGGCATGCGCTTCGTCGGCCTGGACGTGATCGGCGACTACCTCACCGA
>Ga0182741_1005964_pt1 | contig 10939 bp, 10 predicted proteins | sample eDN5th37CBELigOP_FD_128874 | JGI IMG/M metagenome (GOLD analysis project Ga0182741, IMG submission 128874) | Enriched Organic Plus compost microbial communities from Emeryville, California, USA - eDNA 5th pass 37_C BE-Lig OP (version 2) (version 2) ...
CTGGCCTTTCCTTCTTCCAATCCTGGACCTGGGTCGGCTGCCTGGCCGAGGAACGCTACGACGACCCGGTATTGCTGCGCGCCGAGGCAGACGGGCGACTGCTTGGCATGGCTCTGTTCAACCGCCGCGGCGGCCGGCTTTGCCTGGCCGAGGCCGGCGAGCCAGGACTGGACGCTCCCTTCGTCGAGCACAACGCGCCCCTGCTCGCCGTGGGGGCGGGGCCAGAGGTCCTGGCGGCGCTGCTCGGGGCAGCCTGGCGCGTTCCTGGCGTGCGGCGGCTGGTGCTCTCCGGCGCGCCGCCGGCGGTGGTGGACGCGGCGAAAGGCGTCCTCCTCAGGCGACAGGAGCGCCAGGCACCATTCGTGGATCTCGATGCGGTGCGGGCGGCGGGTGGCGATTGGCTGCCAATGCTGAGCGCCAACACTCGCTACCAACTCCGCCGTTCCGCCCGACGCTACGCGGAACGCGGGCCGTTGGCGCTGGCCCGGGCGAAGACCAGCGTGGAGGCACTCGCCTGGCTCGATGCGCTGGTGGCCCTGCACGGCAAGACCTGGCGCGCGAGAGGCCTGCCGGGGGCCTTTGCCACGCCTTACCTGCTGCGCTTCCACCAGGCGCTGGTGCTGCGTGCTCTGGCACGGGACGAACTCGACCTGCTGCGAATCACGGCGGGCAGAGAGGTCATCGGCTATCTTTACAATTTCCGGATGCATGGCCGCGTCTACGCCTATCAAAGCGGTCTCGACCATGCCAGTGCGGGCCCGCACGAGAAACCCGGGCTGACCTGCCATGCCATGGCGATAGAGCGGGCGCTGAGGGAAGGGGAGAGGATCTACGATTTCCTGGGCGGCGCGGACCGCTACAAGGTAAGCTTCGCCAGTGCATGCGCTCCGCTGCTCTGGGTCGAGATGGTGCCTCCACGGTCACTGCTCGGCGGGGCGGTGCGCCTTTGGCGGTTGGCAGGCAGACCCTGCGCTTCTCTCGGATGAGATCGTCGCGCTGGGGCGCCTTCTTGCACGGCAAAGCCGTCGCGGGTTGTCGCGATTTGGCCGACCTCGTGTGGAGCACGCTGCGGGAAGAGCATGGTGAGCCGGCATGCGCAGCATGGCCGGAAGCGCTTGTGGGAACTTGTGGGACCGTCGTGATCAGTGCGTTCGCGCCGGGCGGCAATCTTGCCGCCCCTCGATCAGCGCCGCATAGGCATGGAACATCGTCTCCTGGTCGTAGTCCTGTTCGGCCTTGGCCCGGTTGGCCATGCCAAGCCGTTCGCGCAGCGCCGCATCCACCAGGAGTGGCCGTAACGCCGCAGCCAGCGCGGCGTCCTCCAGCGCGGCGATATGCGGCAGGTTCGCAGGTGCCAGCATGGCGCGCAGGTCGCCCACATCGGTTGCTGCCACAGCCAGGCCTGTCGCCATGGCCTCCATGACCGAGAAGGGCATTTGCTCCGTGTCCGAGGAGAGCGCGAACAGGTCCATCGACCGATAGGCTGCTGCCGGATCCGGCACATGGCCGGCAAAGCGCACGCATCCTCCGAGGCCGAGCGCGTTCGCCAGCGCCTCCAGGCCGGCACGCTCAGGCCCATCGCCAATCACCACCAGCCGTAACGGGACGCCCTCGCCTCGCAACAGGGCCGCTGCTCGCAGCAGGCGGCCGATGTTCTTCTCGGCACGCAGCGCGGCCACCGTGCCGATCAGCGGCCCCTCTCCAGGTACCTCCAGTGCGGCGGCCGGACCATCCGGCCGGAAGCGGCGGAGGTCGAGGCCGTTCGGGATGTAGTGAATGCAGGACCTGGGTAACCGCCAGACCTCTCGTGCCGCGCGCAGCAGCACGGTGGAGGGCAGCACCACTACGCTGCGGCGCAGGGCGAGCCGCCGTGCCAGTATCCGGCGCCGCTTCTGGCCGGCCGCCTCGTCCGGGCCGAAGCCATCCTCCATGTGCAGGTGACGGATGCGGGGGGGAAGGAGATTGGCGAGCGCCCACTCGATCGTGCCCCAGTTGCTTGTCACGAGCGCGGCGGGGCGCAGCCGGCGCAGAAGGGTGTTCGCTGCGAGAAGCGTCCTTGGCAGACCGGCTCCCCGGGGTGTCGGCGAGGGAAGCAGAACGAAAGGCACGTCCGGCCCCAGCCGTTCGGCGCAGCCGAAATGGCCGTCGAGAGCGATGATGGCGTGACGCCATCTTGGCCCGAAATGATTGGCCATCGCCGCAAGGCGCACCTGCGCCCCGCCGGTCGCAAAGCTGGGGAAGACGTGCAGGAGCAGGGGCGCATCGCCCGGCGGGAGTGCCGGATCGGAAGCTTCCGAAGCCGAAGCGCGCATCCTTGCCTCCCCGTCCATCATGCCGCGGCCTCCTGCGCAGAATGCGAGGCGCGGTCACGGCTGCCGCCCTTCGGCCGATGCCATCCCCTGCCATAGGCAGGGTGCTGGCCTGGGGTCAGCCTTCCTCCGGAACGGACAAGGCACTCTTTCTCCTCACCGCACCTGAACCCAGGATCACGGGTCCCACCTTCTCGCGGACAGCATGGAACGAGGCGGTGGACAGCCGCATCGCCGACAGGTCGAAAGGCAGGGCCAGCGGCCGCCTGAGGCAGGGCAACACGCTGCCGGATCGGCCGTGCCCGGGCAGCTTCCGCCCGGCGGCGGTGATCCGCGCAGAGGGCGTGATGCAGATGGAGGTCCTTCATGCAGCCGTCATGCCGCGGCCTGTCAGCCGCCGCCGCACCGTGCCGACCGCCTGGCGCGCGAGCGCCAGAAGTCCCGCCGGGTGTAGCGGATCCGCCAGCACCAGGCCGATGCGCTGGCGGCGCTGGCCAACCCATAGCCGCTTGTAGGGGTCGTCCCCACGGCCGAAATCCAGCTCTCGCACCCCGTCCTCCTCGATCAGGCGCTGCACCATCATGGCTGTCAGCACAGTGCCCGGAGAGGCGGTGCGGCTCGCCTCGGCATGCGCGAGCTTCAGCAACATGGCGCGTCTGGCGCTCCCTTCGCCGGCACGGTCCAGCGCCCAATACTGGGCTGCTACCGGCGTGTCTTCCTCCGCGTGCAGGATGCCGAGCCTGAGCGCATCGTGGCGCGCCAATGCGCGCATCAGCGCGCCGTCGAAGGCGGGGAAGGGCTCATGCGGCTTCCAACTCCGGGCGCGCACGGCCTCGTAGGCGGCGATGCCGGCCTCGAGCCCGTCTCCGGCGGCGGTGACCAGTTCGAAGCGCATCTCTCGGCTGGCACGGGCGAGCTTTCGGGTGACGGTATTGCGCAGTGCCGGCGGCCGGCCGGCGAGGTAGGTGGGCCAGGTGACATTGGCCGGCAGCCTCTCGCGCCAGTTGCCGAAATGGGCGAAGCGTACGGCCACGATGCCCGCCGCTCTGAGGCCGGCAAGCAGCGGGTCAAGGCCTGGGGCCTCAGCATCCAGCGTATCCAGTACCATCGGGGGACGCAGGCGGAACAGCCGCCCGAGCGCACGCCCGGCCGCGTGCAGCGCCTCCGCATCCGCGCCGGGGGCCGGCAGCGGGCGCCAGACCACGCTGTAATCGGTCGCAAGGCTCCGAAGCCGCGCCCCTCGATCGCCCATGCGCAGCAGCGGCAACACCATTGCCTCGGTTGCCGCAAGCACCGCTTCGGTCCCGCGGGGCAGGGCATGCATCAGGGTTGTGTCGTACCAGAGGCGGCTCGCAAAGAGGTCGCCCTTCTCGGGCCGCTCCAGGAAGCGGTCGCACCAGGCGGGCAGCCGCCCTGCCCCTGGTGGAACGGGGACCAGCCTTGCGGCGTGGCTGGACGGCGGCATGGCATGGTCCTGGAGGCTGCGGTGCCCGGATGGGTCGCCGCGAGTCGCGACGGCTCTCTCTCCTACAGGTTGCATGCCCGGTTGGCCACCGAATGCCCCGGTGCTGTCGGAAGAGCCGGCGGAGCACCCGGCAATGTCGCCCAGTTGCCGGTGTCCCGGTCCGGCGCGCTGCATTCCGGCGATGCGAGTGGGAGGTGCGGCCGCGGCTCTGATGCGGTCCCCACCCGCTGCCGGCGACCGGAGCCGATGGCGCGGCGAGTGCTTCGCCGCCGGGGTGCACCCCACCGCACGGGACGCGGGTGTTCTCCGCGGGCGTGCGGTGAAGGCTTCTCTCCCATCGGACGACCCGGTGTGGTGTGTGCCTTCATAGTAAAACGTTCGGCCGTGACGGCCGGGCGGGGCCGATGCTACGGGGTCGATGTCCGGGCGTCAGTACACTTGTCCCTTCTCGACCACTTCCGTGTCGGCGGGATCAGCCGGCTCGTACATCCAGCGCGCGAGCGCGCCACCGATGGCTGCACCAATCAATGGTGCCACCCAGAACAGCCAGAGCTGCCCGACATACTCGCTGCCCGCGAACAGGGCGGGGCCGGTGCTGCGCGCCGGGTTGACCGAGGTATTGGTGACCGGGATCGAGATCAGGTGGATCAAGGTCAGGGCGAAACCGATCGGGATGCCGGCAAAGCCGACGGCGGCGCCTTTCGATGTCGTGCCGACGATGATGAAGACGAAGAAGAAGGTGAGCAGAGCCTCGGTCAGGAAGCAGGCGGTCAGGCTGTATTTGCCGGGGCTGAGCTCACCATAGCCGTTCGAGGCGAAGGCCCCGGGAACCCATCCCGTCTGGCCTGACGCGATCATCCACAGCACCCCGGCTGCTGCGATGGCGCCGATCACCTGGGCGATGATGTAAGGAAGGACATGGTGGTTCGCGCAGCGTCCCGCCGACCACAGGCCGACTGTGACGGCCGGATTGAAGTGTCCTCCCGAGATATGCCCGACCGCATAGGCCATGGTGAGGACCGTCAGCCCGAAAGCGAGTGAAACGCCCACAAACCCGATGCCGAGACCCGGAAAGGCGGCGGCCAGCACGGCGGCGCCGCAGCCACCGAAGGTAAGCCAGAACGTGCCAAAGAACTCGGCCGCTATTCGCTGCATCATTCTATCATGCATGTGACTGCTCCTCCTGCCGTTATAAAGGCAATACACGCTAAGCGTGTATTCTCCTGATGAGAAGCACGCAGTGAGAGCGGCCGTTTGGAGTGCCGGCTGGCCCCACCAACATGCCCGTTCGGCCGGCGCGCAGACGGGGCTGCTCGATCCCTATGGGCAGCGCAGTTCTTCGCACCTTTTGTCGACACTAAGCGCATGGGTGCGCACAGACAGCGAATGCACCGTCGCAGCAGCATGCCGTGGCATTGCCAGGCAGCACAACCGATCAGCCGCAACTGGAGCGCCGGGAATCCGGAGGCCTTTCGGTCCTTGGTGGGGTGTGCGGAGGGCAGGAGCACCTCTGGCGGCCCAGGGCGGCGCGCCGGCTGGTGCAATCCGTCGCCGCTCTGGCATCCTGCCAGCCAAGAAGCGCCCTAGGGAGGCCCAACGCCCATGGACCCCATCGCCCGCCGTGCAGCGCTCGGTCTGCCATTTGCCCTGCTCGCCGCTCGCGCTGCGCATGCGCAGGGGGCCTGGCCCGATCGCCCCATCCGCCTGATCGCGCCCTATCCGCCGGGCGGGCAGACCGACATCGTCGGCCGCTGGCTCTCGGAAAAGCTGCGCCCGCTGCTGCCGCAGCCAATCGTGGTGGAGAACCGCGCCGGCGCGCAGGGCATGATCGGCACGCAGGCCGCGCTGCAGGCGCCGGCGGATGGCTACACCGTGCTCTACGTCAACGCTTCCACCACGCTGATCAATCCGGTGATCCACGCCAATCCGGGCTACGACACCTTCCGCGACTTCGCCCCGGTTGTGCAGTTCGGCACGGCGGCGCTGGTGCTGACCGTGCGGCCTGATCGCGGGTTGAGGACGCTCGCCGACCTGATCGCCGAGGCGAAGCGCCGGCCGGGCGAGCTCTCCTACGCCAGCTTCGGCATCGGCTCCGCCAGTCACCTCTACAGCGCGATGCTGGAGAAGGTGGCGGGCATCCGCATGTCGCACATCCCCTATCGCGGCAGCGCGCCTGCCGTGCAGGACGTGGTGGCGGGCCACGCCTTCCTCTCCATCAACGACGAGGCCGTCAGCGTGCCGCAGATCCGCGACGGGCGGCTGGTGCCTCTGGCGGTCACCGGCCCGGTGCGCATCGACACCCTGCCGGAGGTGCCGACCTTCAAGGAGCTCGGCTACACCGGCGGGCTGGAGCTGCTGGGCTTCAATGGCCTGGTCATGCGCGCCGGCACGCCGCCCGCCGTCGTGCAGCGCTTCGCCGATGCGGTACTCTCCGTCGTGCGGTCGCCGGAGGGCAGGGAGCGTCTGCGCCAGATGGGGCTGGTGGCGACCGGCCTCGGTCCCGAGCAGTTCGCCGCGCAGCTGCGCCACGATGCGCCGATCTGGGCACAGGCGGCGCGGGACAGCGGGGCGCGGGTGGAGTAGCGCCCGCGGGGTGGCGCTGCTCGTCCACCACCGGGGATGTCTCGACCGACCGGGAGCACCAGGTCGGTCAGCCCCGTGTTGTGGATGGCATGCTCCATGCCCGGCGGGATGAGGACCACGTCATGGCCGCGCGTCGATCGGCGCCGATTTCATCAGCCCCTCGCCCCTCAAGCACGTAATAGATCTGCTCATCCACCCGGTCGCCGTGCCGGGCGACCAAGGCCTTGGGCTGGTAGGTGGAGATCCGGTGGTCGACATGACGCGAGCCGGTGCTGTCCGGCTGCACCAGCAGCTCGGCAGTGCGCCGCCATGATGGTCCGGAAGCTCCTCGCGGGGGGCTTCGGCGACGTTGCGGGTCGAGGGCTGGCGTTCGGCCGTGGCGGCTTTCTCCAGCGGTTCGCGGCGCAGCGGGGCCATGATGCCGGCCGCCGATGCCGGTGCGAACATGTCTGGCGCCGCCTGCCGGTCGCCACCGGGACCGGTGGAGGCCGGCCGGCGGTCAGGCTGCCGCCATCATCTCCTGGCTGCGATCCCAGAGGTTCGGGACCGCCACATTGGTATAGCCGGAGATGAAGCGCTTCTGCGCCCCGGTTGCGGGATCGAAGACGCTGCGCGCAACGGCGCCGATATTGCCGCCATAGGCATGGATGCTGATGCTCGCGCGGTCGGTGAAGGCATTCTCCACCACATGGATGTCGTAGGTGTCGGCGGACACCGCCACCACCTCGCCGGGCCGCAGCCGGTCCACGCGCCCGGGCTGCATCGGCGTCCCTGGCGCCCCGGGCACCATCTCGGTCGAGACCTCCTCGCCCCGCAGCATGCCCACCAGGCCCCAGATCGTGTGGTTGTGCACCGGCGTCCGCTGGCCTGGGCCCCAGACGAAGCTCACCACGCAGAAGCGTTCGGCCGGGTCGCAGTGCAGCAGGTACTGCCGATAGCTCGGGCCCGGTGCAGCGTATTCCTCGGGCAACCAGTCGTCCCGCGCGACGAGGCGGCGCAACAACTCCGCACCCTCGGTCAGGAAGCGGCGCTCCTCCGCGCCCTCATCGGCCAGCCGGGTCATCGCGCAAACGAAATCGCGCAAACGGGCGATATCGGCCATGTTTCTTCTCCCCGCCGCCAGTGGCGGAGCAAGATTATCCCCGTTGCGCGCCTGCGCAAACTGTTTGCTGCATTCGCCGTTGCCGCCCCGGAGGAGGAGTGCGCATGAGGCCCGAGACCTTCCTGCTCGCCGATGACGGCGAGATCCCGAACAATCCCCGTCTGCCGGTGCTGCTCTACCGTGCCGCCCTGCCGCCCGGCGACCCGGCGGCGGCCGAAGCGCTCTTCGCCCGTAACGGCTGGCCGCCGGCTTGGCGCAACGGCATCTATTCCTATCACCACTACCACCCGAACGCGCATGAAGCGCTGGCCGTCTCCCGCGGCGCCGTGCGGGTGCAACTCGGCGGCGCGCAGGGCCGCGTCCTCGAGCTTTCCGCCGGCGATGTGGTGGTGCTGCCCGCAGGCGTGGGCCACAGGAATCTGGGCGCCACCGAGGACCTGCTGGTGGTCGGCGCCTATCCGCCCGGGGCCTCGCCCGAGGAGTATCGCGGCCGCCCCGGCGAGCACGACCGGGCGGTCCACGCCATCACCGAGACGCCCGATCCGCCGAGCGATCCGGTGCGTGGCGGCGCCTGGCCCGGGCTCGACCGGGAGGCGGGCGCCGGCCCGGGTTGAGCCTCGGCGCGGCGTCGCCTTCCAGGGGTCGGGGCCCGCCACCCTTGCCCCTGCCACGGCGTGGCCATGGCAAGGGCCGGGTCATGCGGGCGGGCCATCGCCGGGCTCAACCCTGCGGTGCCGCCAGCGTGTCGCCGTACACGATCACCGCATTGTCGCCACCGCCGAGCAGCCAGGCGTCCCGGCCGCGGGCACCCTGCGGCACCGGCTCGAGGTAGTACACCTCGGCACCACCACCATTGCCGAACAGCCGCGCCGCACGTCCCGGCTGCGCCGGGCCGCTCTCGGTCCGGACGATCACCGCGTTGCTGCCGCCGCCGATCAGTCGTGCCTCGCCGCCGCCGACCACATTGCCGGCCGAGGCCGGGACCTGGCCGGTGAAGTCCGGGGCAGGCAGGGCTTCCGCCCGGGCGGCGCCCGCCATGCCGAGCAGCGCGGCCGATGCCAGGATAGACTTGCGGAACATGGGATCTCTCCATTGCCGCGGCGGTGCGGGCACGATGCCCGCCCTCGCCGTGGCCATGGATCTACGCCCCCTGTGTTGCGACGATGTTCCGCGCCGCCGGCAGACGGGTTCCGTGTGTTGCAGCGCGCGTATCGCGGGTTTCGACGGATCCGCCGACCGGCCCCTCGCGCAACCGGTGCAACGCAGCATGCCACCGCCCGGGGGCTGGACCGCGCGCTGCGCGGCTGCCCCCGGCGTCGCAGGCGCGCCTCCCGCCGGCCGGGAGGCTCAGGCCGCCTCGCTGGTCAGCACCACCCGGCCGACGACCTTGCCCTCGCGCAGCCGGTTCAGCACGGCATCGGCGTTTCGCAACGGCTCCTTCGTGATCGGGATCGGCGGGATCTTGCCCTGCCTGGCGATGTCGATCAGCGCCCGCAACTCCTTCACATTGCCGACATAGCTGCCCTGCACCGTCAGCGCGCGGATCGGCATCAGTGGCAGCGGGATGGAGAGCTCGCCGCCGAACAGGCCGACCTGCACCAGCTTGCCGCCCTTGCGCAGCGCGTCGAAGGCGAAGTGCGCTGTCTGCGTGCCGTTCACCAGGTCCACCACGCCCGCGACGGGCCCGCCGCAGGCATCGAGGATACGTTTCGTCGTGTCCTCGCCGGCGGCGAGCACGATGTCGGTCGCGCCCTGCTGCTTCGCCGCGTCCAGCTTCTTCTGGTCCACGTCCACCATGCAGATGCGCCGGTGTCCGATCGCCTTCAGGATGGCGATGGCATTCATGCCGAGCCCGCCGGCGCCGACCAGCACGACCGGCTCCTTGGGTTCCAGCGGCATCAGCTTGTTGATCGCCGAATAAACGGTGACGCCGGAGCAGGCGTAGGTCGCGGCCAGCGCCGGATCCAACCCCTCGATGTCGATCAGGTGCTTGACATGCGAGGCCAGCACATGGGTGGCGTAGCCGCCGTTCTGGTAGACGCCGAGGCTCCGCGGCGTCAGGCACATATTCTCCTCGTCGCGCTGGCAGATGGCGCATTTGCCGCAGCCGACCCAGGGATAGACCACGCGCAGGTCGCCGACCTTCACGCCCTGGCCCTCGGCCTCCGGCCCCAGCTTGACCACGCGGCCGACGATCTCGTGGCCCATGGCCAGCGGCAGCACCACGCCGCGATCCGTCAGGCGCATCTTGCCGCGGCTGCCGAGGTCGTACTCGCCCTCCCAGATATGCAGGTCGGAGTGACAGACCCCGGCATGCGTCACTTCCAGCAGCACCTGCGCGCCGGTGGGCTCCGGCGTCGGCAGCTCGATCTCCTTCAGTGGCTTCCCGGTTTCAACGACGGCCCAGGCACGCATGGGTATCCTCCCCGGCATGACGGTGTGTGGGCGCATGGGACAGCGCACAGCGGCAGGGGTCAAGCGGGGCAGGGCCGGGCAACGCGCCTCGGGCCCGGGCGTTGCGGCAGCTTGGGAGCAGGAGGTGGAGATGAGCGAGTTCCTGTCGCGCCTGGGCACCGCTGTGTCGCAAGGGCTGAAGGGTGGTGCGCCGCTTGATCAGATCCTGACCCACCTGACCGGCGGGCAGGGCGGCGCCGCGGGCCTCGGGACGCTGGTGGAGCGGCTGCGGGCGAGCGGCCTCGGAGACCGCGTGGACAGCTGGATCTCGACCGGCGCGAACCGCCCCGTCGCACCGGAAGAGCTGGAGCGCGCGCTCGGCCCGGAGGAGACGGATCGGGCGGCGCAGCAGGCGGGTATGGACCGGCCCGGCCTCCTGGGTCTGCTGGCCGGACTGCTGCCGCGGCTGGTGGACGGGCTCACGCCCAGCGGACGGCTACCTTCGCGCGAGGAGATGCCGCAAGGCGGCCTGGGCGAGATGCTGTCCGGCATACTGGGGCAGCTGGGCGGTGCAGGCGCCGCCAGCACCGGCCAGGGCATGGAGGGTGCCATCCCGCGCGGCGGCGTGGGCGCGACGCCCTATGGCGACACGGGCGGCGCGCCGGAGCACGCAGCCGGGCATGGCGCCGGCGGGGCGGCGGGGATGCCGCGTCTTTCCGAGGAGCCGCCGGGGCCGGATCTCGGCTCGGGCCCGGTCTCCGGCCATGGCGGTCCGCCCCCGTCCCGCGGCGGCGACGAAGGCTCCGGGCGCGGCTAAGCCCGCGCGATCGGCTGACGGCACGCCCGGAAAGAGTGATTCGGCCGTGGGGAGGCAGGCCTCCGATCGCGCGAGAGTGTGCCCCGAGGCGTGAATCGATCGGCGGGAGATTGGATCGACCCCGGCAGCGGCGACGGGATCACTCCGCCCGGATATCGTTCTCGCGCACCACGCGGCCCCAGGTCTCGATCTGGCGGTCGAGGAAGCTGCGGAAGGCGTCCTGGCCCTGCGGCTCGAGATCGATGCGCAAGGCGGCGAAGCGCGCGCGC
>Ga0182741_1005966_pt1 | contig 10931 bp, 12 predicted proteins | sample eDN5th37CBELigOP_FD_128874 | JGI IMG/M metagenome (GOLD analysis project Ga0182741, IMG submission 128874) | Enriched Organic Plus compost microbial communities from Emeryville, California, USA - eDNA 5th pass 37_C BE-Lig OP (version 2) (version 2) ...
CACTCGCCGAAGAGCACGGCGCCGACGTTGTCGGCCTCGAGGTTGAGGGCGAGCCCGGTCACCCCGTGGGGCAGGTCGAGCATCTCCAGGGCCATGCAGTTGTCGAGCCCGTGGATACGGGCGATGCCGTCAGCGACCGAGAGCACGGTGCCGACCTCGGTCAGGTCGGCGCTGCCGGGGTCAATGCCCTCGATGCGCTGCCGCAGAATGCTGGCAATCTCGTCTGGCTTGATCTGCATCTCGGTCTAAGTCCTCCTTAGCCCGCCTGAGCCACGCTCTGGCGGAGTTTCTCCAAGTTGTTGCGAATGCTGCTGTCGAGAACCATGTTCCCGACCTGAAGTACGAGCCCGCCGATGATCTTCTCGTCGACGTTGCTGGTGAGGTCCACCTTCTTGCCGGTCTGCTGCTCGACCGCTCCGGCGACCTCCTGGGCGACTGCTGGGTCGAGCTCGACCGCACTGGTCACCGTGACCTCGATGCGGTCGTGCTCCTTCTTCCAGAGGTCGTCGAACTCCCGCCGGATACGGAAGATCGCCGGCATCCGGTGCTTCTCGATGAGCAGCTCGAGAAAGTTCCTGACCTCCGGGTTGGCGCCTTCGACCGCCTTGTTCAGGCCATCCAGCTTCTCCGTCGAAGAGAAATACGGGCTGAAGAAGAAGACCGTCAGCTCACGGTTCCCCTCGAGGGCATCAGCGAACTGGGCAAGCTGCGCCTGCACCTCGTCCAGCTGTCCCTTCTCCTTGGCCACGCCAAAGAGGGACTCGGCATATACCCGAGCCAGTTCTTCCATCAGTTGTTCCGTTCCTCGCCGGCCAGGGCGGAGAAGTCGACCTCGCGCAGCGCGTCCTCGACCAGCTCCTTGTGGGCCTGGTCGTCGAGCGACTTGCGGGTCACCTGTTCGGTGGCCAGGATGGTCAGGTTGGCGACTTCCTTGCGGATGTCATCGAGGGCGCGCGACTTCTCGGCCTCGATGTCCTTGCGGGCTGCCTCGACGAGCTCCTCGCGCTTGGCCTGACCCTCCGAGGTCGCCTCGGACTTCGTCGTCTCGGCGGCCTTGCGGGCCTTGCTGACGATCTCGTCGGCCTGCTCGCGGGCCTCGGTCAGGCGCTGACGGTAGTCGGCCAGCAGCTTGTCGGACTCTTCCTTCTGCTTCTCGGCCGCCTCGATGCTCTCGCGGATCGTCGCCGCGCGCTTGTCAAGGGCCTCGCCGATCTTCGGGAAGGCGAACTTCTTCAGCACCAGGAACGTGATGCCGAAGATGAGCAGGGTCCAGATCATCAGACCCAGCTCGGGTGTCACCAGGAAGTTGCCGCCCTCTTCCTCGGCCGCTTCCGCTGCCAGTGGCAACGAGGCCACGATATGTGAGAGAACAGGCTCCATGGTGGCCTACAGGAAGAACGCGATAAGCGCGAAGATGAAGGTGTAGAACGCGACGGCCTCGGTCAGAGCGAAGCCGAGCCAGCGGATCGACTGGAGCTCGGAGGCGAGCTCGGGCTGACGGGCAACCGACTCGATCTCCTTACCGAAGATGAAGCCGACGCCGATGCCGGCACCGATCGAACCGAGACCGGCGCCAACGCCGAGGGCGATCGCCTTGCCGGCGTCGGTGACATCGCCGGTGACCTCGGCGAGGGGCACGATGGAACTGGGATCCATTACGAGTACTCCTTTTTAGTGACTTTCGGCGGTTGCTCCGCCGATGTAGATGGCGGTCAGGATGGAAAAGATGAAGGCCTGCAGGGTCGCGACGATGCCGACCTCGAAGATGTAGAAGGCGAAGGCCATCGGGAAGGTCAGGACGCCGAGCGCGGCGATGCCGAGCAGGACGGCCAGGCCGCCGCCCATGAAGAGCAGCAGGAGGTGGCCGGCGAGGATGTTCGCGAAGAGTCGGACGGAGAGCGAGATCAGTCGCACGAAGTGGGAGATGACCTCGATCAGGAAGATCGCCGCCTTGCCGAAGGGGTTCATGTCCTCCAGCCCGGCCGGAAGCCAGCTCGCCAGGTACTTGATCGGGCCCTTGGCGATGACGCCCTCGACGTGGTAGGCGATCCAGACCAGGAGAGTCAGGACCAGCGGGATCGCGATGTTCGCGGTCGCCGCGTAAAGGGCGAAGGACGGGATCTCGATGCCGAAGATGTCGACCGGGTGCGCCGTGTTGGTCGGCAGCGGGACGTACCCGATCATGTTCGAGAAGAAGATGAAGAAGAAGAGCGCGCCGAGGAAGGGGAACCAGCGCCGGGCCAGCTTCTCCTCGTCGATGTTGTTGCGGGTGATGTCGTTCTTCGTGACGTCGTAGGCGACCTCGATCGCCGTCTGGACCCGGTTCGGCTTCTGCTGCATCTTGTTGGCGATCCAGATCATGATCGTGATCGTGAGGACCGCCGCGATGAACAGGTAGAGCACGGCCTTGTTGATGGAGAGGTCGATGCCGCCCAGGTTGATGTTGACCCAGGACTCGAGCTTGAACTCGTTCTGCGGCTTGAAGTGATCGTTCTTGCCGTCGGAGCCGAAGATCAGTCCAAAGGCGATCGCCACCGCCAGCCAGACGCCCAGGCCGAGGAATACCTTGGCCTTGGTGCTGAAGCCCGTCTTGGTGTCGGGCATCTGCTCGTGGGTGGCGGTGTCGCTCATCGGGCGGTTTCCTCCGGCTTGTCGGTCTTGCTCAGCAAAAACGCGAGTCCGCGCGCGGCAAGGTTCACGGTGAACAGGACGACGAGCAGCGCGGCCGCCTGCAGGCCCACCTCGCGGTCGACGATGCAGGTGGCGAGGACCACCGCGGCCATCAGCCAGGGACGGGCCAGCGAGGTCGCGGCCACCGCGCCCATCGCGCGGGTCCGCTCGCCGGCGGCGAGCTTGGTCTTGGCCTCGCGCTCGGCCCAGACCTGGATGCCGCGCTGCACGATCCACACGACCGCGGCCACCGCGTATCCGGCGAGGTTGAGGTCGGCGAGGACGAAGACGGGAAGCGCCAGGACCAGGATCAGGAGGTCCAGATTGGCGATAGCGGTGGAGCTTCGATTACCCATGTCCCCTTCGAGGGAGCTCTTTGCGGCAAGCGTCGTCAAGGCGGCGCGACTATATCCCAGAAAGGGTGGTCCACGCGGTGCGGTCCCGCATCGTGACAGGTGATACGAAGCCTTTTGCCAAGCCGAAAACGCGGCCTCGGCGAGTTCGCGATCAGTCCGTTTCCGACTGTTCGTCGCGCCAGCGCGGTCGCTTGATGATTTCCAGCACGAACGCGAGGTACACCGTGACCGCCAGGGCCGCGAGCAGGACCGCGACCATGATCGCCGTCCAGAGCGGGTCGAAGTTGCCGCGATCGTCGCTGTATGGGACAAAGCGGAGCGCCAGCGCGAGCAGAGCGAGCACAAGCGTCCAGCCGTACAGGTACGCGAGCGTGCGGCGCTGCGAGAACCCGATGTTCGCCATCCGGTGGTGGAAGTGCCAGCGGTCGGCCTGGAAGATCGGCTGGCGGTGCTTGAGGCGCTTGGCGACGACGAAGGCGGTGTCCAGCAGCGGCACGGCCAGGATCACCAGCGGGAACACCAGGGCGATCACCGCGTTCGTCTTCAGCGCCCCCTGGACGGAGGCCACCGCGATCATGTACCCGAGGAGGTTGGAACCGGTGTCCCCCATGAAGCTAGACGCGGGCGGGAAGCCGTAGCGGAGGAAGCCGAGCGCCCCGCCGGCGGTGAGCGCCGCCAGGGCCCCGGCCTCGTAGCGCTCGAGGGATACGGCGATGATCGCCATCGCCGCACAGGCGATGGCGCAGAAGCCCGCGGCCAGGCCGTCGATCCCGTCGATCAGGTTGATGATGTTCATGACCAGGGCGATCCCGAGCACGGTGAGCGGGTACGCGACCCACCCCAGCTCGAACCCGCCGAGGAACGGGACCGTGAGGTTGTCGGGATACACCCCTCCGATCACCGGGATAGTCGCGGCCGCCAGCTGCCCGAGCAGCTTCGCGCCGGCTGGGAGCTCGAACACGTCGTCGAGCGCGCCCACCAGGGCGACGGCGACCGCCCCCAGGAGGATGCACACCGTCTCCTCGTTCGTGGGGAGCCAGATCCAACCCGCCACCTCGATGCCGACGAGGATCGCCAGCCCCGACATCCGGGGCGTCGCGACCGTGTGCTGGCTCCGGGGGCCGGGTTCGTCCATGGCGCCCACCCGCCGAGCCACCCACTCGGCCGGCCGCACCGCGACCAGGCTCACCAGAGCAGCCGTCAAGAAGGCCCAGACGGCGTCGATCCCTTCGACCATGCGGAAAGGTTCCCATGCCCGCCCGACGGACGCCGCTTCGCCTCCGGACGCGGCCGCGCGGCGGGCCTTTCGCGACGGCCGAAGCCGCCGTGCCGGCCCTCCGGGCGCTCAGGGAAGCGCGGCCAGCATCCCCTCGACTAGGAGGCCCGGATCCCGCGGGTCCTTGGGTCCCGTGGGCTCGGCCCGCTTGACCAGCTCGAGCTGGTCCGCCCCTCCCAGGAGCTTCAGGCGGCCGTCCGCGATCAGGGCCTCGTCCACCCCGCCCATGCGGCCGGCGAAGGTCGTGTAGACCGGCGTGCCGAGCGCGACCGCCTCGCGGTTCATCGTGCCGCCGGCGCTCACGACCAGGTCGGCGTAGGCGATGAGGGTCTGCGCGTCCACCGGCCGCTCCGGGACGACCAGGTTCGCGGCGTTCCGGGCCCGGGCCCGCTCACCTTGGGCCGGGGTGCGGGGGATGATCACGGCCGTCACCCCATCTGCCTCGGCGAGACGGTCGATTACCCGGTCGTAGAGCGGATTGTCCGCGTGGTAGGCGGCGGTCTCCGGCGGCGGTCGCACGATCACGAGAACCCGTTCGAGGTCGATCCCCAGCGCCTCGGGAACGGCCGGGTCGGGCTCGAACCCCGCAAGGTAGTAGTCCTCCTTCAGGCCCGGGAACCGGACCAGCTTGCTCTCCTTCGCGCCCGCCTCGACCAGCCGGTCGACCGGGATCGAGTCAGGCACGAGCACCCGCTTCGCCACCCGCCATGCGATCTTGCGCTGGAGGCCGGCGAACTCGTAGTCCTGCATCTGGGCGGACGGGATGAAGAAGGCCTGGGAGAGCACCGCGAGGTCGACCGAGCCGTGGGCCACCGCCAGGTCGGGCCGGAAGCCCCACACCGGGCGGGCGAGCCGGGCCGACCGCCCCCCCAGGGCCCTTGCCTTGCCCAGCTTGCCCGCACCGCCGTGCTCCCCGACGACGACGTGCTCGATGCCGAGCCGTTCCAGGTTGCCGACGGTCTCCCCGTTCTCACGGGCGGTGACCAGCACCTCGTCGCCCCGGACGCGGAAGCGCTCGATGACGGGCCGCAGCACGATCGGGTGCGCCGCGGCGGTGCAGTCGAACCAGACCTTCAAGGCCCGTCCCCGCGTCGGCCGTCAGCCCAGGCCGGGATAGAGCGGGTAACGCTCCATCAGGGCGCGGCTGCGAGCGGCGAGCGAGTCGCGCCGCGACTCGAAGTCCTCGCTCAGCGCGCCGCTGATGATCGAGGCGATCTCGCGCATGTCGTCCGGCGTGAAGCCGCGGGTCGAGAGAGCCGGCGTGCCGATCCTGAGGCCGGAGGGGTTCATCGGGGGACGCTCGTCGAACGGGATCGCGTTGCGGTTGACGGTGATGCCGACCTGGTCGAGGCGGTCCTCGCCCGTCTGGCCGTCGATCCCCTTCGAGTTCAGGTCGACCAGGACCAGGTGGACGTCGGTGCCGTCGGTGAGGACGTCGACCCCGCCCTCGATCAGCCCGGCCGCGAGCGCCTTCGCGTTCTCCACCGTGCGACGCTGGCGTTCGGCGAACACGTCCGTGGAGGCGATGCCGAGCGCTACGGCCTTGGCGGCGATCACGTGCATCAGCGGGCCGCCCTGCTGGCCGGGGAACACGGCGCGGTTCACGTCGGCCTTGAGCTCCTCCTTGCTGAGGATCATGCCGCTGCGCGGCCCGCCGAGCGTCTTGTGGATCGTCGTCGTGACCACGTCGGCGTGCGGCACCGGATTGGGGTGCTCGCCCGCCGCGACCAGCCCCGCGAAGTGGGCCATGTCGACCATGAGCTTCGCCCCGACCGAGTCCGCGATCTCCCGGAACGCGGCGAAGTCGAGCTGGCGCGGGTAGGCGGACCATCCGGCGACGATCAGGTTCGGCTTGGTCTCGGCCGCGAGCCGGGCGACCTCGTCCATGTCCACGCGGAAGTCCTCGCGGGAGACGTGGTAGGGCACGACGTTGTAGAGCTTGCCCGAGACGTTCAGCTTCATCCCGTGGCTGAGGTGGCCGCCGTGGTCGAGCGCCAGTCCCATGATCGTGTCGCCGGGCTCGAGCAGGGCCATGTAGGCCGCGTTGTTGGCCTGGGCGCCGGAGTGCGGCTGGACGTTGGCATGGCCGGCCCCGAACAGCTCCATCGCGCGGTCGATCGCGAGCTGCTCGACGATGTCGACCTGCTCGCAGCCGCCGTAGTAGCGGCGGCCCGGGTAGCCCTCGGCGTACTTGTTGGTCAACACCGAACCGGCCGCCTCCAGCACCGCCCGGGGGACGAAGTTCTCCGAGGCGATCATCTCGAGCGTGTTGCGCTGGCGGTTCAGCTCGCCGCCGATCGCCTCCGCGACGGCCGGGTCGACTTCGCTGAGCCCTGCGTCAAGCAGCTCTTCGGAAACGGTGCTCATCTGTGGAAAACCTTTCGTAGCCGGGGAAAGACGAGGGTACCGGAGAGCTCAGCGGGCCGGGCGGTCCTCGTAGAACTCGTTGCCCTCGATGTCGATCCGGGGGAGCACCCTGCCCAACCACCCGGGCAGCCACCAGTTCCACCGCGAGGTCAGGACCAGCATCGCCGGGACGAGCAGGCAACGCACCACGGTCGCGTCGATCGCCACCGCGAAGGCCAGGCCGACCCCGAACTGCTTGACCACCGGATCGCCGTTGACGATGAAGCTCGAGAACACCGCGACCATGATCGCGGCGGCCGACGTGATCACGCGCGCGGAGCCCGCCAGGCCGTCGATCACCGCGTGGCGGTCGCCCCCGAGCCTCGACCGAGCCTCCTTGATCTGCGTCAGGAGGAACACCTGGTAGTCCATGGACAGCCCGAACAGGATCGCGAACATGACCAGGGGCAGGAAGCTCACCACCGGGACCGTCCCGTCCAGGCCGATCAGGGACGACCCGTGGCCCTCCTGGAACACGAAGGTGATGATGCCGTAGGCCGCGGCGATCGAGACGAGGTTCATGAGCGCGGCCTGGAGCGGGATGACGACGGAACGGAAGGCCAACAGGAGCAGCAGCACCGACAGCAGGACGACGACGCCGATCAGCAGCGGCAGGTTCTTGCCGATCTCGTCGCCCAGGTCGATGTACCCGGCCGTCACCCCGCCGACGTGGGCCTCGGCCTTCCCCGAGCCGACCGTCTTGGGGATCACCTCGTCCCGGAGCCGGCTCACCGTGTCCTGGGTCGTGAACGAGGCCGGGGGCGTGTCCGGGACGGCGGAGAAGATCGCCGCCTTACCGTCCTTCGACGTCTCCGGGGGCGTCACCGCGGTGACGCCGGGGTCCTTGCCGACCGCCTTGACCAGGGCCGGCACCGCGGAGGCGTCCCCGTTCACCTCGACGGCGATCAGGAACGGCCCGTTCTCCCCCACGCCGAAGCCCTCGCTGGTCAGGTCATAGGCCCGCTTGGTCTGGGTGTCCGCCGGCAGCTGCCCGAGGTCCTCCTGGCCCAGCCTCATGTGCGTCGCGGGCCACGCGAGCGCCAGCAGGATCACGATGCCGAGCGCCGCCGAGAGCCGCGGATGATCGGCGACCCAGTTGGCCCAGCGCGCCCAGCCGTGGGCCTTCGCGTCCGGATGGGTCTGGTGCGGCAGCGGCACGCGCAGGCGCTCGATGCCGTGGCCCACCCAGGCGAGGAGGGCCGGCAGGAAGGTGAGGGCCACGAGGATCGCCGCGAACACGGCGATCGCCGCCGCGTAGCCGAGCGTCCACACGAGGGGGATGCCGGCCAGGCCCAGCGCGAGCAGGGCGATGATCACCGTGGAGCCCGCGAAGAGCACGGCTCCGCCCGCGGTCGCCGTTGCCCGCACCGCGGCCTCGTCCGGTTCCAGCCCCGCGGCCAGCCCCGACCGGTGTTTCGTCACGATGAACAGCGCGTAGTCGATCCCGACCCCGAGTCCGATCATCGTCGCCAGGGTCGGGGACGTGGTGGAGATGGTGGCGACGTTGCTCAGCAGCGTGATCGCCCCGAGCCCGGTCAGCAGCCCGATCAGCGCCGTCACGATGGGCATCCCCATCGCGATCACGCTCCCGAACGTCAGCACCAGGACGATCGCGGCGACCGTCAGCCCGATTGCCTCGCTCGATTCGGTCGAGGGGTTGGAAACCTGCTGCCCGAGGTATCCGCCGACCGCCACGTCGAGCCCGTCTCCCGCGTCGCCGGTGGCGACGTCGACGAGCGCCTCCGCTTCGTCGTCGCTCAGCTCGCCGGGCGGGTCGACCAGGGTCACCGAGGCGTACGCGATCTTCCCGTCCTTGCTGACCTGGGCCGCGCCCTCGTCGGAGAAGGGGCTGACGACCGACGCGACCCCGTCTCGCGCCTCGAGGCGATTCACGGTCTGGTCGATCGCGCGACGGTTCTGCTGGTCGGTTATCTCCCCGCGGCCGGCCTTGAATAGCACGGGGTTCGAGCCGTTTATCTGCCCGGGGAAGAACTCCTCGACCAGATCGGTGGCCGCCTGGCTGTCGGTCCCGGGCAGGGACAGGTCGTCGGCGAACTTGCTGCCGACCGAACCGGCCAGGACCGTGATCCCGACCGCGACGACCACCCAGCCGAGCACGAACGGCCGCCGGTGGCGGACCACGAAACGGGCAAGGCGATCCAGTCGCGGTGTCAACGCTTCCGCTCTTGCGGTCGGGCGAGCCTAGAGCTCGCCGCGCTCGACTTCGGCGATCTCCCCCACCCGGCGGGCGTGGCGGCCGCCGTCGAACTCGGTCGTGAGGAAGGTCTCGACGATCGGGCGCGCCCGGTCGGGGCTCAGCCGTGCGCCCGAGAGGGTGACCACGTTGGCGTCGTTGTGACGGCGGCTCATCTCGGCCTCGGACTCGTCGTGCGCGTTGACGGCGCGGATCCCGTCCACCTTGTTGGCCACGATCGATACCCCGACGCCGGAACCACAGACGATCACGCCCTTGTCCGCGGACCCGGCGGCGACCAACTCGGCCGCCTTCGCCGCGAACGGCGGGTAGTCGGTCGACTCGGGCGAGTGGGTGCCCACGTCCTCGACTTCGTGCCCGGCCTCCTCGAGCTGGGACTTCACCGCTTCCTTCAACTCGAACCCGGCGTGGTCGGATCCCATCGCAATCTTCATGCGCCGAGCCTACTGCCGACGGGGCCGATCCGGTCGCTCGACTACCATCGGCTCGTGCGCAGATCGATGACGGCCATCGTCGCGGGGACGCTCTTGGCCGGGTTCGCCGTCCTGACGGGGTCCGGCGGCACGGCGAACGGCGGCTTCCCGCCCGATCGACCCAACGGGGTCGAGGACCCGTGCCGCAATCCCGCCCGGGCGAAGAAACTGCTCTGCCCCGACCTGCGGATCGGGAATCCCTCCGAGATGTACCTCGACCGCAAGACCCGGCCCGGCCGTGCGCTCCTGAGGGCGACGAACGACATCCGCAGCCGCGGCCTCGGCCCGATGGAGGTCCGGGGCCATCGAGATCGGCCCCGCTCCATGAACGTCACGCAGGCGATCAAGCGGCGCGGCGGCGGCTACGCGCTGTTCCCGACGCAGGCGCGGCTCCGCTTCTTCGAGGTCGGCTATCGCTGGGGCGGTTCCTACTGGAAGGTTCGGGACCCGCTCCGGTTCGAGCTCTGGCGGATCGACTCGAAGGGCCGGAAGACCAAGCTGGTGCGGACCGGCCCGAAGCAGTTCTACTGCTTCCGCGACCTCGAGCGGACCAACCCCGCCTCCACGCGCTCACCCGAGAAGGCCGTGTACCCGGCCTGCAACCAGAACCCGAGGGTCCGGCGCGTCACCCTGGGCACGTCCGTCGGCTGGTCCGACATCTACCCGTCCACCTATGACCTGCAGTGGATCGACGTGACCGGCTTGCGCGGCTGCTTCGCGTACGTGCTCCACCTGGACCCCGGCAACGTCCTCTTCGAGCGGGACAAGAAGAACAACTACTCGCAGCGCATCGTGCGTCTGCCCTGGCGCGGCTACCAGCGTCGCGGCTGTTAGCGGCCGAGCGCGGCGATCAGGTCGCCTCGGCTCATGCCGCCCTCGCGGAGGATCTCCCACTCGCCGTACTCGTCGTAGGCGGTGAGATCGACGACGGTCGAGGGAAGCCCGGTCAGCCGGCCTCCGTCGATCGCCAGGTCGACCATCTCCTTGACCTCGGGGACGACGCCATCGAAGACGGACGGGGCCGGCTCGCCGCTCAGGTTCGCGCTCGTCTGGAACAGGGGGAACCGCACCCCGGAGAGGGGCCCGTCGATCACCCGGATCCCGAGTCGGGACAGGTCTTCCCGGCACGCCAGGGGGTAGCGATGCCGGGGGTTCGGGACGATCAGGGTGACCGGTCCCGGCAGCAGGCGCCCGGCCGCCTCGGCCACGCGCTGGCCCAGGTCCCGGATCAGTTCCCGCATCGCCAGCGGCGACAGATACATGACCGCGGAGGACTTGCCCTCGTCGCGGCCCTTGATCTCGTGGATCCGGCGCACCGCCTTCTCGTTCAGGGGGTCGCAGGCGAGCCCGTACAGCCCGTCGGCGGGGAAGAGCGCCACTCCTCCCTTGCTGATGCAGCTCTCGAGCGCCTGCCTCGCGGCATCGCCGGCGTTGACGTCTGTCGCCACGACCCTCACCAGGCGATCATGGCAGGCGCGGACGCCCGGCTACGCCCCGCGCCCCACCACGACCCGGTCGATCCCGGCCAGGTCGAG